>CETM01012091.1_pt1 | contig 40466 bp, 30 predicted proteins | sample 361451 | NCBI WGS metagenome assembly CETM01 (sample SAMEA2622690, study PRJEB7988) | marine metagenome | isolation source: saline water (ENVO:00002010), including
GCAGGGCGAGTTATGCTATCGGCGTGGTCTCGACGGGAACGGACTCTGTGAGTGTGAATAATGATAATTCACTTCTCGGAGCTTCAGGAGTAGTATGAATCGGTAAGCGAGATTTTTCAGGGAATATTCATTGACACCATCGCAGCCTATATCCGAGTCGATCACACTACGAGTACTTGATGGAGTGGATCGTGGGCGTGTGTATGACGACCTTGAACTTCCGATTACGATCGGGCGTGAGGAAGGAAACGATATCCAGCTGAATGATGAGCGGATTAGTCGCTTTCATGTCAAATTGCAGCAGGATCACGAGCAAATCGTATTGACCGATTTGGAGAGCACTAACGGTACCAAGGTCAACGGAGAAGATATTCAGATTCGCATCCTTCGTTTTGGTGATCTGGTTTCGGTTGGCCGGAGTGTCTTACTTTTTGGTTCGCGTGAACAAATCGCAAACCGTCTACAGAATATTCGCACCAGTGAATCTGGGGAAGATGTCGATAATACCGACGACTCGCTGGCTTCATCGCCGGACCTGGGGTTCGAACTCAATTACGAGGACTCCCGGGATGTTCAGGCGGCCATGCATGTGCTGGACCCTCCGGAGATTCCCAGTCGACTCTCTCCCGGTCAGGCTGCTCAGTTAGCTGAAGTTCTGGCATTTGTCCACGCTCGACTCCGCTCGCTAATGAATTCAGCCACGAAATCCAAAGCCGATACGATGTCGCTGGATTATCGCAAATGGCAAAGCCTGTTGGACTTGCAATCCCGAGTCGCGGAATACATCCGCCGAATCGGTGAACCCGATGACAGTTAGGTCCGGCCTTCGCCCTTCGGGCTATGGCGGACAAGCGTTAAGACAATTAGACAGTTGAGTCCTGTCTTAGCTTGTTTTCCTGAACGAGTACACCAGCTAAACAAAGTACTGATACAAAAGAGTTTACCGGGTCCAACTTCGTTCTTCTAACTTCGACGGGTAAACACCCTGAACCTGGGACGGAGTTTTCGCAACAAGCCAGTGAGTTTACCCGCAGTAGCCCGACGAAGGCGGGCCCTGGTGTATCGAATTTAGCTTGCGAAGTAGGCCGCAGGCTCGACGAAGCCGGTACTGTGAATCAACTAACGGCCCAATTGCCTAACTGTCTAATCGTTTAATTGTTTAACTGCTTAATTGTCTAAATGTTCACTTGTCTCCATGTTTCCTAGTGGATTCTGATTTAGAATCAGAAGTATAGGATTGCTCTTCATAACAGACTTGGGAAAAGGATGCCCATGAGTACTCGTCCGTTTACTCATCTTCATTGCCACACGCACTACAGCCTGCTCGATGGTGCTTCGAGTATTCCGAAGCTTGTAGGTCGAGCCAAGGACCATGGCTTCAATTCGTTAGCGATTACAGATCATGGAAATCTGCATGGGGCCTTGCAGTTCTACCAGGAATGCAAGAAGAACGACATCAACCCGATTATTGGTTATGAAGCGTATATTGCTCCGGGAAGCCGTTTTGAAAAATCCGGGGGTATGCGGGATTCCAACTATCACCTCACGCTGTTGGCTCAAAATCGTACCGGATTCAAGAATCTGGTAAAGATGGCATCGCACGCTTACCTGGAAGGTTTCTATTTCAAACCGCGTATCGATAAACAATTACTGGAAGATCACAGCGAAGGAATCATCTGCCTCAGTGGCTGTGTTTCCAGTGAGTTTAATCAGGCCATCCTCAAAGGCTATGGTGACATACCGGATTTAGAAAAAGCGATTGAAGCGTCCAAGTGGTTTGAATCCATATTTGGTGATCGTTACTTCATCGAAGTCATGAACAACGGTATTGAGATCCAACGAATGGCTCTCGAAGGTGCGGTAGCCGCTGCGAAGCAAATTGGGACGCCTGTCGTGGCAACCAGTGATTGCCATTATGTCGATCCCCAGGATGCAGAAGCACAGGATGTCATGCTCTGTATTAACACCGGGCGATTCCGCACAGATACCTCCCGTATGAAAATGGATGGAAGCGAGTATTATCTCAAGAATGCTGAAGAGATGTATCAGGCATTTCCGGGCATGGAGGACGCTGTTGCTCGCACTCAGGAAATCGCCAATTCCGTGGATATCGATCTGGAGCTCGGTAACCGTTATTTCCCGTCTTTCAAATTGCCGGATGAACGTAACAGTACTCAATACTTACGTGCACTTTGTGAACAGGGTTTACGTGAAAGGTACGAGGGCAATTCGGAGATGGTCAGTGAAGATGGTGTGCTGGCCGAAGTGGTGCAAAAACGGCTAGACCGGGAATTAGGAGTTATTGAAAAACTTGGATTTGATGACTACTTCCTGATCTGCTGGGACTTTGTTGTGGTTGCTCGGGATCGCGGTATCCCAGCCACCGCGCGTGGCTCCGGTGTTGGTGCGATTGTCTGCTTCGCTTTATATCTTAGTCATGTTTGTCCGATCAAATATGACTTACTGTTTGAGAGATTTCTGGACGAGAATCGACTGGAAGCGCCTGATATTGATATCGACTTTTGTAAAGATCGGCGTGGAGAAGTCATTCAGTACGTGAAGGATGAGTACGGCGAAGCGAATGTTGCTCAGATTGGAACATTCGGCACGCTGGCGGCCAAAGCAGCGATCAAAGACGTTGGACGAGCTTTAGGGATTCCCTTGCATCGCGTCAATCAGATTACTGGCATGGTGCCGGAGGAATTAAAAATCACCATCAGCTCGGCACTGGAAAAAAGTGCTGAGATGAAAATGGTCTATGATTCAGATCCTGAGATTCGTGAAATGCTTGATCTGGCAATGCGTATCGAAGGCCTTGCTCGAAATGTCGGTACGCATGCGGCGGCTGTGGTGATTGCTGATGAGCCATTGACCGAATACGTTCCACTTTGTCGTGTCTCCGGAAAGGAAGACGTGATCACGCAGTGGTCGATGAATGATGTGGAAGCGGCCGGCCTGCTGAAGATGGATTTTCTGGGTCTGCGTAACCTGACCATTTTACGAATTGCTGTTGATCTGATCGAACAGACGACAGGCGAACGAATCGATCCGCTTAAGTTTCCACTCGATGACAAAGAGACTTTTGCATTGCTTTGTCGAGGGGAAACCAAAGGGGTATTCCAGCTTGAGTCCGGAGGGATTCGGGATCTGCTGCAGCGTATGAAACCGGATCACTTTCTCGATATTGTCGCGACGAATGCTTTGTATCGCCCCGGGCCTTTGGAAGGAGGAATGGTTGACGATTACATTGCGGTGAAGCATGGCCAAAAAAAAGCGGTTTACGCGCATCCTGTTTTGAAAGAGATTCTGCAAGAGACACATGGAGTGATGGTCTACCAGGAACAGGTGATGAGGATTCTTAATCGACTTGGTGATATCGAGTTGGCTAGTGCGTATACCTGTATTAAAGCGATCAGCAAGAAGAAAGAAGCGATCATTCAGTCCAATCGCGAAGACTTTCTGAAGGGGGCAGTCGCCAAGGGATTGTCTCAGCAGGAAGTGGAAAACTTCTGGAATATGATTGTTAAGTTCGCCGGGTATGGGTTTAACAAAAGTCATTCTACGGCCTATGCTCTGATCGCCTATCAAACCGCCTATCTCAAAGCACATTACAGTGTTGAGTTTATGGCGGCACTGCTAACGGGAGATATACCGGGGCGAAACTTTGTGCGTAAAGATTCGCTGATCGAACACATCGAAGATTGTGATCGCATGGACATTGAAGTCGTGCCTCCGAGTGTGAACACGTCGGGCGTGGAATTCACTGTCGACGGAGACAGAATCTACTTTGGGATGTCGGCGATTAAAGGTTGTGGCGGAGCAGCGGCCGATGCCTTGGTGCGAGCTCGTGAAGCTGACGGGCCCTACAAAGACATTTTTGATTTGTGTGAGCGAGTGGAAACCTCCAAGTGCAATAAGAGTTCTTTGGAGAATCTGATTAAGGCCGGGGCAATGGATTGCTTCGGAGCGAATCGTCGCCAGTTGACAGAAGTTTTGGAACGCGCGATTCAGGCTGGTCAGGCCATGCAGGCAGACAATCGTAGTGGTCAGCAAAACCTGTTCGGAGCGTTTGAGGAATCTGAAGATGCCCAAGAGATTAGTGCCACTGCAGACCTGCCTCAGATTGACGAGTTTCCGGAACGCGAACGCTTGATGATGGAGAAGGAAGTTTTGGGCTATTACCTCACCGCCCATCCACTGGATGAGCATATGGATAAGCTCAATCAGTTCACCTCACATACGACTAATAAACTGGTGGACATTCCGGATCGAGGTGAGGTGATACTAGGTGGGATGATATCCAGCATTAAAGAATCTCACACACGAAACCCCAAGCCTGGACAGCCATCTAAATATGCAAATTTTGACTTGGAGGATGTGGAAGGTTCCGTTCGCTGTATCATGTGGCCACGACAGTACGCGGAATTCGGTCATCTAATCGTGCCGGATGATATTGTCATCATTAAGGGGATTGTCGATCGCCGCGGAGGTGGAGATGAATGTAATATCATTATTAATGAGCTTGTCCCTTTAACGCAGATCGAAGATCGCTATACGACCGGTATGATTGTCCGCTTACAGGAAGCAACGCACGGTATGCAGATGATTCCCAAGCTTCGAGAAGTAATCAGGGCTTATCCCGGCCGGCGTAAATTACAGCTTTTAATTCAACTCGCAGACGGTACCAGTGTCACTCTCGATTCTCAGGCTCAGGGCATCGAAATCAATAATGAATTGCGCCGTCGGATTGATGAACTTTTAGGGGGAGGTAATATCCAGATGATTACCAGCCCGCCTAAAGGGCAGAATATGAACCGCCATTCCTATGCTGGCTAGCGGCGAATGCAGCTAGCGGAGTTTGACAGATAACAGGCAACACATCAGATTCTCATACTCATTTTGTCAGCCAGCCGGGTGAGTGTTTCACTGGCGTCCCGGCGATCAAGTTCAACATGTAGTAGATGCATTTGATTGTCGTCGGTTAGAGCAGCTTTCAACGCTTTATCAAATTCCTCTTCGGTATTAATCCGATGGGAAACTCCTCCACCAATCACCTTAGTCAGTTCTCCGTAGGACCATCGATGGATTTCGTTGTAATCCCAATCTCCTGGATGGAGAGCCCGTTCTGTACCGTATCCGGCGTTATCTAACACAATCACGATCGGATTATAGCCCTGCCGTACGATGGTGGATAATTCCAGACACGTCATCTGGAATGCTCCATCGCCGCAGATTGTAATGACTCGATGACCGGGCATGGCTGTTTGGGCACCCAGCGTTGCGGGGATACTAAAGCCCATCGACGTGTAGTATGCCGGACACAGAAATTCTGTACGCCCCTGAGTTTGCAATCGAGTGGACGCGAACAGTGAATCACCGATGTCAGCGATCACAATCGTTTCGTCATCGAGCGATTGATTCAATCGATCAATCATACGCCGGATTGTAATGCGTGCTGAATAATCAATGAGGTATCTTGACTCAGGCTCACGGACGGTTGGGTCGATGAACCGGGTGCCGGGACGAATATTACGTAGAATGAGTTCTCGTAGGAGCAAGTCCAAAGGAACGTTTTCATAGTGGTGATAGTGGATTTTTAAGTCTTCACTGGTGGCATAAACGCACTTGCGTGGATCGAGGTTGGCGGTATAAATTCCCAGATTGAGGTCTGTCATGAAAGTCCCCAGCATCAGAATACAATCACTTTGTTCGACATATTCCGTGACCTCCTCTCGTCCAATCGCTCCTTCATACAGTCCTATATAAAGAGGGTGATTTTCCCGAACAACGCTTTTTCCTAAAAGCGTGGACGCGATAGGAATATTGTTCTTTTCGGCGAAGTGAATTAGATCGTCCTGTAGGCCAAAGCGATGAATTTCGACTCCGGCAACGATCATGGGATGACGAGCATGATTAAGCAATGCAGTGATTTCATTACATGCTTCCTGCAGGGCCCGTTCGTCGGTGGTGGGCAACGGCAGTCGGTAATGATGGTTCGTCCGGGGAATCACATTGACCATATCACGCGGTATATCGATATAGACCGGCCGTTTGTAGCGGTAGGCCATTTCCAGCACGCGATCGATTTCTTGGAAGGCTGTCGCCGGATCGACGAGCTCCGTGCCGGTGATGCAAAGTTTATCAAAGACATCCACCTGCGTTCTGAAATCCCGCACCTTATGATGCAGCAGCGGATTGTTTAATCGCTCTTTCAGTCCCGGAGAACCGGTCAGGAGCACGACAGGAGACTTTTCAGCGAAGGCACCAGCGAGCGAATTGCAGACGCTCAGGCCACCGACACAATAAGTAACACAAACGGCACCCATACCGTTGATGCGGGCATACGCATCTGCAGCGAACCCGGCGTTGTCTTCGCGCGTACACCCCACAACATTGATGTCACTCTGTTCCAGCAAACTATAGAACGAAAGAACATAGTCTCCGGGAATGCCAAAGATGTCTGCGATGCCATAATCCTGCAGACGTTCGATCAGATATTCGCCGATACTCAACGGCACGACCGAACAGCTGCTGGATTCATAATCCTGAACAACGGTAGATGAAGAAAACATGAATACCTCCTTGCTTCAATCCCGCCATCGAATGAATCGATCGTGGGCCTCTGAAATGCAACTCAAGGTGTTGTCGCCCCATATCGATATTCTACGCACGCCAGCAAAAACAAGTTCATCAATTAAAAGAGCCTCTTGCAATGCTTGCTCGCGAGCTTCATTCACTCTGCGCACTCCCCATACTCGTTGTCCGGCCGTAAAAGGATTAGAATGCCCAATACCTTAAGTTGGAATCGACGAGAACTAATGATTCCACTTAGATGGCACGGAGGGAATACGAAAGGTCAGAGGAGTGACTTAAGCGAGCTTCTGTCGTCTATTTCGCTTAAAAAACCAGAGAGCTATGCAGGCATCAGACATCACGATTCAGGGAGCACGTGAGCACAACCTTCGGGAGGTTGACCTTGTTCTTCCACGCAATCAGCTCATTTGTCTGACGGGTGTTAGTGGCAGTGGAAAAAGTTCACTCGCATTCGACACTTTGTTTGCGGAAGGCCAGCGTCGCTATGTGGAGAGTCTTTCGAGCTTTGCCCGGCAATTCCTTGGGCAGATGCCGAAACCTGATGTTGATCACATTTCTGGCTTAAGCCCTTCCATTTCCATTTCGCAAAAGACAGCCGGTCGGAATCCTCGTAGTACCGTAGGAACGATTACTGAAGTCTATGATTTTTTGCGAGTGCTCTACGCGCGGGTTGCCAAAGGCTATTGTCCTGATTGTGGAAAGCCGATCACAGCGCAGACGCGTGAACAGATCATTTCGCACATCCTACAGATGGGGCAGGGGGCTGCTGTTTCCATTCTGGCTCCTGTGATTCGCGGGCAAAAGGGAGAGTATCGTGATCTGTTCGAAGACCTACTCAAGCAGGGATATATCCGAGCACGCGTGGACGGCCAGATTTGTGATCTCACGAATCCTCCGACGCTTCAACGCAATTTCAGGCATGATATCGAAGTCGTCATTGATCGCTTGAAGTTATCTGAAAAGGTACGTCCGCGTCTGGGCGAAGCAGTCGAACAGGCATTAAAGCTCGGCGAAGGTTCACTGATCATTCTGCCGGCGGGCGAGAAAGCGAAAGATAAAGTCTACTCAAGCGATTATGCCTGCACCGATTGTCAGGTTAGTTTTTCCGCTCCGACTCCTCAACTTTTCAGTTTCAACAGTCCTCAGGGTATGTGCACGGGATGCAATGGACTGGGGAAGATGTTTTCGTTCGACCCGGAATTACTCGTTCCGAACCCTCAAAAGACGTTTATGGGCGGGGCTGTCGAGGTGCTCGGTAATCACAAGAAGATGGGACGTTGGCGGCGTCATATCTATCGCGGAGTCGCTACGACACTGGAGCGAAAAAACGACTGGGACGAAGGCTATATGCTGGAGACTCCCTGGAAGGACCTTTGCCAGGAAGCCAAAGATGCCTTGCTATGGGGGACAGGTGAGTTACACATCACTTACACATGGCGGGGAGGTCGGTCTCCGCTTAAGTACGGCGGTACTTTTGACGGGATCATACCTGAACATAAAGAGAAATATGCCTCGAGTCGGAGTAAGCCACATCAACGCAAACTCGAACGTTACATGAACACGATCCATTGCCCTCAGTGTGACGGGCAACGTCTGGTGGACCAGGCCAGAAACATGCGATTGGAGTCTCTGCACGAACGATTTTCTTCCGCTCCGGAACTGTCGTTACCGGAAGTTTGTCAACTGAGTGTGAATCAGGCGGTGGAATTCTTCTCAGATTTGAAACTGGATAAGAACTCCGCTCTGGTCGCCGAAGATGCTCTCAAGGAGATTCGAGCGAGACTTGGATTTTTGCTCAATGTCGGTCTTGGATACCTCACTCTGGATCGGACGGCGCCAACACTCTCAGGAGGAGAAGCACAACGTATCCGCCTGGCCGCTCAGATAGGTTCGGGATTAGTTGGAGTAACCTACATTCTGGATGAGCCTTCGATTGGATTGCATGCGCGGGATAACGATCGGCTCATCAACACCCTGCTCAATCTACGAGATGTTGGCAATACCGTTGTCGTGGTCGAGCACGATGAAGATACGATGCGGGCTGCCGACTATATTGTCGACTTTGGCCCGGGCGCTGGGATTGAAGGCGGAGAGATTGTTGCCCGGGGAAATCTCGATGATATACGGCAGCAACAACGGAGTGTTACCGGACAGTTCCTTGCCGGTACGAGAGAAATTGTCACTCCGAAAGATCGTCGCGGGCAGAGTGAAAAGACGCTGACAATTTTCGGAGCCCGGCATAACAACCTCAAAAACATCGACGTTGAAATCCCTCTGGGAAACTTCATCTGCGTTACCGGAGTATCAGGTTCCGGTAAAAGTTCCTTAATCAATGACATCTTGGCCGACGCCCTACGTCGTGAGCTCAACGGTGCCGAGTCGATTCCGGGAGTCCACATGGACATGCTGGGTACCGAGCACCTGGACAAGATGATTGCCATTGACCAGTCGCCCATTGGTCGGACTCCTCGTTCCAATCCGGTTACTTACATTAAGGTCTTCGATGACATTCGCAAGTTGTTTGTGCAGTTGCCTGATGCGAAGCGGCGAGGTTACAAAGCGGGGCGTTTCAGTTTTAACGTGAAGGGTGGTCGTTGTGAGGCTTGTGAAGGTAATGGCAAGAATAAGCTGGAGATGGATTTTCTGGCGGATATTTGGGTTCAGTGCCCGGTCTGTACTGGAAAACGTTTCAATCGGGAGACGTTACAGATCAAATTCAAAGACCATTCGATTTCAGATGTCCTGCAATTGGACGTTCGTCAGGCAATGGAGTTGTTTGAGAACATTCCCAAGATCTATGACAAACTAAAAACGTTATCAGATGTCGGTCTGGAATATCTCAAGCTGGGGCAGGCTTCACCAACACTTTCGGGGGGCGAAGCTCAGCGTATTAAACTCGCTCGGGAGCTAGTTCGAAAAAGTACTGGCAATACAATCTACATTCTTGACGAACCGACAACCGGGCTGCATTTTGCCGACATTGAATTGTTGCTCAAAGTGCTACACGGATTTGTCGAACGCGGTAATTCGGTCGTGGTGGTTGAGCACAACATGGATGTGATCAAAACGGCCGACTGGGTAATCGATCTGGGACCGGATGGAGGAGAAGATGGTGGATTGTTGGTCGTCGCAGGCACACCGGAAGAAGTGGCAGCTTGTCAGGAATCTGAAACCGGCTCGGCACTTTACCGTGTGCTCAACAAGCTACCGAATGACCAGATTGATCTTAATACTGAGCGACAGGTGGCAGACGAAATTACCAGTATTCGGGTACGGGGAGCCAAACAGCACAATTTGAAGCTGGTGGACGCGGATATTAGCCGTGAGAAGATGACAGTGTTTTCCGGCCCTTCCGGAAGCGGCAAGACATCGTTGGCAATGGATACGATCTATGCGGAAGGCCAGCGTCGCTATGTGGAGAGTCTCAGTTCCTATGCACGACAGTTTATAGGGCAAACCCAAAAGCCTCGACTCGATCATATCGATGGGCTTTCTCCGGCTGTCGCAATCGAACAAAAGAATCTTGGGCACACTCCACGCAGCACGGTGGGTACGGTTACCGAGATTTATGATTATCTGAGAATCCTGATGGCCCGGATGGGGACTCCGCATTGCCCGGATTGTGAGATTCCAGTTGGTACGCAAACGTCAGATCAAATCGTCGATAAGATTCTGACCGAAGCAGAAGGGACTCGCCTTTACTTACTCGCTCCGGTAGATCGTGAGTCGGGCCAGCAGTATGCAGCGTTGTGGGATGAAATTAGACAAAGTGGATTCATTCGAGTGCGAGTGGATGGTACGACGTATGCCTTGGAAGACATTCCGGAATTGGATCGGCGAGTTTCTCATTTTGTAGAAGTTGTCGTTGATCGAATCACAGTTCGTGATAAGGATCGCAGTCGTATTGCTGAAAGTGTTGAGTCTGCTTTGCAGATCGGCAAAGGCATACTGAACGTTGCTTATGCGGATAAGAAGCTGGAGGAAACTCAATGGCGGATCAAAAAGCACAGTCAGCATCTGGCATGTGAAAGTTGTGGTCGGTCGTTTGAACAGCTGTCGCCCCATCATTTCTCATTCAACAGCCAGTTAGGTTGGTGTGACTCCTGTGAAGGGTTGGGTACACAGCGTGGAGCGAATCCGGCCGCCTTGCTGAATGACACGCATGCCACCCTTCTTGAAGGTGCCATCTCGCTTTGGCCGGATCTGGAACATCAAACATCCCAAGCCATGATGAAGTCGTTGCTACAAGGTCTACAGATTGCTGAAGATCTGAAGTTCATAGACTTGCCGGCGGCGACTCGACGGAAAATCTTACATGGAACGGGTGATCAGTGGTTTGAGGTTCAGTTTGCCGGGAAAGGTAAGTCGCCGGGCGTCAGATTTAAATTCCAATTCAAAGGGCTCTACCCTGCTCTGGCTGAAGCATCGAGAGTCTCACCGTCCTTGCGAACTAAACTGGAACATTTAGTTGATGAAGTTGAATGTTCCACTTGTGGCGGCAGTCGCTTGCGAGAGGATGCTGCTGCCTATCGACTGCAGTCGACAACGATCGACCAATTATGCAGTACGGCGTTAGATCGACTTCTGGAACTCATAACTGGCTGGAAACTAACAAAGCGAGAGCAGGCGATAGCCGGTGAGTTGTTGCGGGAAGTCAGAGAACGTCTCGAATTCCTCAATGAAATTGGTCTGCATTACCTAACATTACATCGTCCCAGCGCATCGCTTTCCAACGGGGAAGCCCAACGAATCCGTTTAGCAAGTCAACTTGGCAGCGGACTTTGCGGAGTGTTGTATGTCCTGGATGAACCGACGATTGGCTTGCATCCTCGTGATAACACTCGACTCCTGCGTGCGCTTCACAAGCTGAGAGATTTAGGCAATACCCTGTTAGTCGTGGAGCATGATCGAGAGATTATTGAAGGCAGCGATTACCTTTGTGACTTCGGCCCTGGATCGGGAAAACATGGCGGGCATATTGTCGCGCAGGGTACACCCAAACAGTTAGCCAGACGGAAGACTTCACTGACAGGTCCCTATCTGTCTGGCGCCAAGGCGATCGCAATTCCTTCGAATCGTCGGCCGGTAGAGTTGGCCCAGGGTAAACAACAGGTACTCAAAGTCGTCGGGGCCAGGCACCACAATTTGAAGAATGTTGATTTAGAGATTCCGTTGGGGACGTTAACAGCCGTTACCGGACCGAGTGGTAGTGGTAAGAGTTCTTTAGTGGACGGTATTCTGTACACTGCTTTGGCTCGAAAACTGCATCGAGCCTCCGGGATTCCCGGCGCTCATGACCGGATATTGGGAATTGAATATATCAACAAGGTGATTCGAGTGGACCAGAATCCGATCGGGAATTCCCCGAGCTCGAATCCGGCAACCTATACCGGGCTGTTTGATTTAATAAGAACGTTATTTTCTCAATTACCCGATGCGAAGCTCCGTGGTTACACCGGACGGCGATTTAGTTTTAACGTTCCCGGAGGTCGCTGCGATGCTTGTGATGGCTATGGTCAGAAATGTATTGAGATGCACTTCCTTCCGGATGTCTGGGTGCAATGTGAAACATGCGAAGGTAAGCGATATAACCCGGATACACTGAGCGTAAAATTCCGTGGGCACTCGATTGCCGACGTGCTTGAAATGACGGCCTCAGAAGCAGTCAGGTTGTTTGATAACATTCCTAAAATTCGACGCATTCTCCAGATGCTTTGCGATGTGGGACTGGATTATGTGGCCTTAGGACAACCGGCACCTACGCTTTCGGGTGGTGAAGCACAACGTGTCAAACTGGCTGCCGAGCTTTCGCGTCCTGACACCGGGCAGACTCTGTATTTACTGGATGAACCTACGACGGGATTGCATTTTGAAGATATCGCCAAGCTATTAGATGTTCTGCATCGATTAGTGGATCTCGGCAATACCGTGGTGGTTATTGAACATAATCTGGATTTGATTAAGACGGCCGACTGGGTCATTGATATGGGGCCGGAAGCAGGATTTGGAGGAGGCCAGATTGTACAGGCCGGCACGCCGGAATCTCTGGCAACCTTCGCTGCTAAAAAGAGAATCAAAAATAGTAAGAACGGTGCACTCCCGAGCCACACTGGAGAAGCGTTGGTCCCCGTGATGGCAGCCGGTCCCTACGAGGTCCGTCAGGACTACGACCCGCACGCGGAAGCGTCGTCTGGAGAGGATTTGGAAATCACTGAAATCGGCAAAGAGATTTTGATGCCGTGGAAGTCAGATGGGCGAGCCTGGCATGTACAGCATCGTGTCGGTCGTGATGGTGAAGCAGTCCGATGGGAAGGAAAGATTCTTGCTGAAACGATTGATAAGATCGAGCAGTTGAGCAGCAGTCTACATGAAACGGATTATGGCTCTCGTACCGTCGTGGAAATCGCAGCCGGCAAGAAAAGCCTGGGGTGGTTCTTTCATGCGATCACCGCTGAAACGTGGATGCTGAAAATGAAGTTCCGTACGGCTCCCAGTACATTTCAACGGGATAAATTAGCTGAAGCCATCGGGTTGAAAACACTCAATGAAATGGATGATCTGCCGGTTTATGGGAATGAGCCTCGTGTCAAAGTAAAGAAACGATCGCAATGGCAGGAGATCGAAATTCGAGCTCACAGTTTCGAAGAAATAGACAAGCCGGCCTATTGGGAATTCCTGGAGATAGCGGTTCAGGCATTTGAGGAGTTTACCGGCGGCACAGGGAAGAAGAAAATTGAGAAATCCCCCTGGAAGTCAAACGGACAGCAATGGCATTTTTCCACCAAAGGGTTTACGCCCGGGCATAAACGGAAGTGGAAGATGGAAGTCTGGGAGGATCTTTATCAACTCATGTTGGATGTGTTGCCGGATGGCAATTTTCTCTGGAATAACAAGGTCCTTGTCCATATGTATTTACCGGGTGGCAGAACGCCCTGGTTGACGGTACAAACCAAGAAAGCGGAAGCTCTGGTCTTACAAATCAATTGCCCGAAAGGTCTGATGACGGCGGGGAGGATTGCTGAATTTGGTAACCAGCGTGATTTTGATTCCAGTTCGGCCACCAAAGATGTCGCTCGGATTCAGTTCAATAAATCAGAAGACATTTACACAAGTGACATGGAAAGTTATTTACGAAACTTACTGGCCGAAATGCAGGGGATTTAATGATGTCATTGATTGATCCAACAATGTTATTTCGCTTTTCCGTGCCATGCCTCAAGGTGGCTAAGTCCTGGGGAGCAACCGGAGTGAATCTCACTCCCAGATACCGTCTTCCTTCGTTACAGGAACTGAGCGGACGTCAGGAGTTTGCTGATGTGCGTTTGGGCTGGAACACGCAAGGCGTGTTTGTGCAGGTGGAAGTGACAGGCAAGGAGCAAGCCTTGTGGTGTCGCGATTCCCGGGTGGAGGACAGTGACGGAGTCCATTTGTTTCTGGATACTCGTGACACACACACGATTCATCGAGCCAATCGGTTTTGCCACTGGTTTACGTTTATGCCGGAAGGCGCGGGAAGTCGGCGTACAGATCCACTGGCAGCTCATTTGGAAATCAACCGAGCTCGTGAAAATCCAACATTAGTGCGTCCGGAGCGTCTTTCGGTTTATTCGATCTGTAAGAAAGATGGTTATTTGATTCGAGGCTTTATCCCGGCAGATTGCCTGACGGGATTTGATCCGGCTGATCATCCACGACTTGGCTTTAGTTATGCTGTCGTTGACCGGGAGTTAGGCTGGCAGACGTTTTCGGTGGGTCCGGAGTTCCCTATTCAAGAGGACCCGACCCTATGGGGTACTCTGGAACTGGATAGGTAATCGCCATGCAGCATGAGGTTGTCGTTCCGGAACTAGATCTCGATGGAGCCAGTTTGAGCCTTTCCGGCTGGTTAGTGAAGTCCGGCGTGCAGGTGGTACCTGGTGACCCGATTTGCGAAGTCTGTGCCGGAGATATCGTAGTGGAAGTCGGAGCACGCTACGAAGGGATTTTCCAAAGGGAGTCTCTGGAAGTGGATCAGCAACTTCAAACGGGCATGCGACTTGGCTTGATTGAGCAGCCTGAGGCAGGAGATTTCTAACGCCCGCGCATTGCGCGATCGAGTCCACGTTGCGTATCACGTTTTTTCATGGACTGGCGTTTGTCGTGTACTTGTTTCCCTTTGCAGAGACCAAGCAATACTTTGCAGATGCCCCGATGATTAAAATACATCTTCAAGGGGACCAGTGTGTGTCCGGATTGTCGCGCTTTCTCGGCAAATTTCCGACGCTCGAGTTTATGCATCAGAAGCTTGCGTTCACGACGCGGATGGTGATTCAGATGTGACGCCTGTTTGTACTCTGGTATGTCACACCCAACCAGGTAGACATCCTTGTTTTTGACTCGGCCATAGGCTTCCTCTAGTGAAACCTGCCCCAGCCGGAGACTCTTGACTTCACTGCCCTGTAACACGATCCCGCATTCCAATGTGTCAAGCACATGGTACTGATGCCGGGCCTTACGATTTTCAGCAATGTGGCTGGTTCGTTGCTCCGGTTCGGTGTTTTGTTGGTTCTTTTTCTTACCCATGGGGGCATCCACGCCAAAGAGGATACAATAAGCTGCTGGATTAACAATGCTTATCACAGCATAGCCCGCATTAATGAAAGTATCTAGCAGGCAAACCTCGTAGCATTCAGACCTGTTGGGAACTCGGTTGGTCATGTTCAGTCGCGAAGAAACAAAGATGGCATTTCATATGTTGGGTCGGATCCCGTTAAAGAAATACCTGCGACTGCAGCAGCAGATTGTACAGGAGTTGAGTTATGCTTCGGATCGGATTCAGGTGATCCTATGCGAGCATGAGCCAGCGATTTCTGTGGGTCGGATGGGTTCACACGCCCATATTCGTCTCCAATCAGATCGCATGAAAGCGGGTAAACTGAAGACGATGTGGGTAGCACGAGGTGGCGGGTGTATCCTGCATCGCCCGGGACAACTGGCCGTCTACCCTTTGATTCCCATGCATTGGTATCAGGTTTCACCGGGACAGGTTTTACGGCTTGTACGTCAGGCCGTAACCGAAGCCTTGGAAGAATTATCCTATACTCCGTTATGTAACGACATGGATCATCATATTTGGGGTCGCACAGGATTACTTGGCGTGACGGCGATGGCGGTAAGACGGGGAGTTAGTTGTTTTGGTAATTACCTCAATGTAGAGCCCGAAATGCGGGATTATGGTTATGTTGATACAGTGCAGCACCTACCTGCTGATCAATCTCGCAGAACCATGAGTAGCCTGCTGGCTGAACGAAGACAGGTTGTTAGAATGTCAGAAGTTCGCTCGGCAATGGTACAATCATTCGCAGATACTTTTGGCTGCCGTGATTATCACATGTATACCGGGCATCCGCTGCTAAGGTCACTAACTGTCGAACGGGAATAACAGTTGGACACACAAACATCCTTTCCACAACTACCGATTATTGAAGCACCTAGTGCTACTGTCACGCGTGAGCGGCTGCCTGAATGGTTGCGCCGTGAAGTGCCCAAAGGAAATGTAAATCATTTCACGCAGGGCCTGATGGAAGAATTGGGACTGGAAACGGTTTGCGATAATGCCAAATGTCCAAACCGCATGGAATGTTATTCCCAGCTTACTGCGACGTTTATGATTCTGGGCAACGTGTGTACCCGACCTTGTGGATTTTGTGCCGTTGGCCGGGGGAAGCCTGATGCTCTGGAAGATGATGAACCACAACGAGTGGCCGAAGCCGCTCAGCGATTAGGACTCAAGCACGTTGTGATTACCTCGGTGACGCGGGACGATCTGGCCGATGGCGGGGCTGAGCATTATTACCAATGCGTTACTGAAACTCGCAAACGAACCGGTGCCACGATCGAAGTACTGACTCCGGACTTCGTCGATAATCTTACGGCACTCGATCGAGTGATCGAATCCGCTCCGGAAGTATTCAATCACAATGTCGAAACTGTACCTCGGCTTTATCGCAAAGTTCGTGGACCCAAGTCGCGCTATAGCTGGACATTGAGCATGCTCAGCCGCATCAAATCGCTGAACCCGGAGATCAAAACTAAGAGTGGTCTGATGTTAGGGTTGGGTGAGACGCACGAAGAATTGTTTGATGTGCTGGCCGACCTGAGAGAACATGACGTCGATTTCCTGACATTGGGGCAATACCTACAACCCGGTGTCCAGTACTTGCCGGTACTCAGATACATTCCCCCGGAAGAATTTAATTACCTGGGCGATTATGCTCGTAAAATGGGGTTCAAGAAAGTAGCCAGCGGCCCGTTTGTACGTAGTAGTTATCACGCTCGGGATATGGCTGAAGACGACAGCTAAGACGGTATTCTTGATTTGGTAACCGTCGGACAAAAGGCCGAATTGTAGGTGATTTGACTGTGAGATTCGCCGTCTGGGAGTTACCGGTGTGCTACATTTTAGTGAGTTCTATTTTTCCATTGTTTTCTGATTTAGTGATTCATGCTCAAGATTCGGGATCTAAAAAAATCATTTGCCCAACCGGACGGTGGACGTCTGGACATTTTGGATATTCCCGAGTTCAACGTGGACGAAGGGGAGCAGGTCGTCCTGATTGGTCGCAGTGGAGGAGGAAAAACCACTTTACTTCACAGCATTGCCGGAATTAACTCGATTGATTCGGGGACGATCGGTTTTTATAACCAGAACCTGCAAGCGTTCTCTGAACCGATGCGAGATCGTTTCCGAGCGAATAACATGGGTTATGTTTTTCAGACGTTTAATCTGCTTCCTGCCTTCACGGCTTTGGAAAATGTTCAACTGGGTATGGCCTTTGCCACCGGTAAACAGGATTCACATTATGCAGTGGAATTGTTGCAACGAGTTGGTTTGGTTGACCGGCTGAACCATAAACCAGAACAAATGAGTGTTGGTGAACAACAACGAGTTGCCGTAGCCCGTGCTCTGGCCAATCGCCCACGGTTGTTACTGGCAGACGAACCGACGGCCAATATCGATCCGGCAAACCAGCAGGGAATCGTCGATCTGATTAAAGAGTCATGCGCAGATTTTGGAATTGCTCTAATTCTGGTAACCCACACTATGGATGTGGCTGAGCAATTTGAACGTATCGACCGCCTGGAGGATATCAATCTTCTGGCCGGTGAGAATTTCGCATCTGACGTGGCTGCAGACGAAGGAGGTGTTCTAAGTGAATAGTTTCACAATCGCCCTTCGAAGTATCAAACAGCGGATGCTCTCGTCGACACTTACCATGATCTCGATGGCATTGGGTGTTACGCTGGTTGTTGGGGTGCTCGCAATCTTCGGAATCGTCCAGCAGTCGTTTAATGCCAATGCGACGCTTGGCTACAACATGGTCATGGGAGCCAAAGGTGGGAAGTTACAGCTGGTGTTAAACTCGGTTTACTACCTCAGTGAACCTATCGAGAACATTCCTTATGAATACTTCCTTGAGTTTAAACCCCAGGACATCCGTGAGCAGGAATACAGCGGATCCTATTCTTACAAGGCCGTGAAGCATCAACAGGTAGCCAGGACGACCTTGTTGACTTCCACATTTGGTGTGCAGTCGCCGCTTGCTGCTGTGGCTGCGTTAGCTTCCGACACCGCACTGCAGAGTCAAACAGATACGCTCTATCCGTGGAAACGATCAGGTAAGTTTGCGGCGTTTACAGATTTTGCCATTCCACTCTGCCTGGGGGATTACGTGGGCCCCTACCGAGTTGTGGGGACGACTCCAGATATGTTTCATTTACTGCGGCATGGAAGTACGGCAGAAAAAACGTATGAGATGCAGGGTAATGGTCGCAATATCGAGCAGTTCAGTGAAGACCATGGCTATTTTGAAGCCGTGATTGGATCGACGGTTGCCCGGGATCGAAATCTGTCGGTTGGGGATACCATTAATCCGTCCCACGGATCCGCCGAAGGTGATCAGCATGCAACCAAGTTTACCGTCGTCGGAATCTTGAAGCCGACAGGCACGCCTAACGACCGAGCGGTGTTTATCAATATGGAAGGTTTTTACCGCATGAGTGATCATGCTAAACCTCTTGAGAATGAAGACCAGTTTGGAACCGATCAACAAGCTGACAAAATCATGGATGCCCATTATGTACTTCCGGTAGAAAAACGAGAAGTTACCGCATTGTTAGTGCGCATGGATCCCCTGTATTCAGTGGGAATTGAAAACCAGGTGAACGAAGGTAATGTAGCTCAGGCAGTGTTTCCGATCATTGAAATTCGCCGTCTGCTGGATTTCTTCGTAAGCCCGGTCAAAACGTTGTTGGTCGTTTTAACAGTGTTGATTTGTTTTGTTTCCGGTGTCAGTATCCTGGTTAGTATCTATAACTCGATGAATGAACGGCGAAGTGAAATCGCAGTTTTGCGAGCCTTAGGTGCGAGCAGGAGAGTGGTTTACTTTATTGTTTTAATGGAATCCATGATCCTATCATTGATGGGGGGGATTCTCGGCTTTATCAGTGGTCATGGTCTGATCGCGGTTTGTAGCGGAATTATTGAATCGCATACAGGAGTCCAGGTTGGATTCTTTGATTTGGCACCACCGATGCCACTCCCGATTCCGATTCTCGAAGCGATTTCCTCGGAATTTCTGATCATTCCGGGTTTGATTCTATTGGCGATTCTTGTGGGGATTATTCCTGCCAGCAGTGCCTATAAGACGGATGTATCCAAGTCACTTGGAAAATAAAGGTAAGGCAATCTTTGGATAAGATTGTCGTGTCGCCTGATAAAGTCATTGAAATAATGAATCTTTCTAAGGTAATATTGACAGTAGTAGTTAAGTGCTACGACGAGAGGAATTAGTCCAATAATCTGTTTGGGACTCCAGGATAAGAACATGAAACGTTTCACCGCGATTACATCGATTGTTACCGTAGCAACAATGATGTTGACGAATGTTACTCAGGCAGTAGCCTGTCCATTTTGTGTAGCCACAACTCAGACGTTTACCGAAGAAATTGCATCGATGGATGCGGTTGTTTTCGCAAAGCTAGTAAAACTTCCTCCGCCAATTAAACCTGGTACTCAACTGGAAGAAGGTCAGGAAATTCCACGAGCCAGATTTCAGGTGGTCACGATCGTCAAAGGTAAGGAATTGGTGAAGCCCGCTCAAACCATTGAAGCGATCTATTTCGGTGAAGCTAAACTGGGAACGTCTTTTCTGGTCATGGCTGTAGATCCCCCGAAGCTGATGTGGTCGACGCCATTGGAAGTAGCCCAGACGACGCAGGCCTATATTCTGAAACTGGATACACTTCCTAAGGACCCGGTCACGAGACTCGAATTCTTTCAACAGTACCTTGAAAATGAAGATGAAGAATTAGCTCGGGATTCCTACGACGAGTTTGCCAAGAGCCCATACGATGCTGTGAAGGCACTGAAGCCTAAAATGGATCACACGCAACTGCTCGAATGGATCAAAGATACCGAAGTCCCTGCCAGTCGCCGACGATTGTATCTCACCATGCTTGGTGTTTGTGGGTCTGAGAAAGATCTACCGATGCTCGAGTCGCTGTTAAGCTCTTCAGACCGTAAAAAGAAAGCTGGTCTTGATGCTCTGATCGGGTGTTACCTGACACTGAAGGGACCGGATGGATTGAAGTTGATTGAGGATCTGTTCATTCGCAATAAGAAGTCCGAGTATGCCGACACGTATGCTGCAGTGATGGCATTACGATTCCATGGTACCGAATCGGATATCATTCCTCGTGAACGCATATTGGTTTCGATGCGGTATATGCTGGATCGCCCTCAGCTTGCAGACCTGGTGATTCCCGACCTTGCTCGCTGGGAAGACTGGACTCAGGTGGATCGCATGGTGAAACTTTTCAAGGATGCAGATGAAGAGACAAGTTGGGTGCGAGTCCCGGTGATCAACTACTTGCGTCAGTGTCCGTTGGACAAAGCCAAGGATCAAATCAAGGTTTTGGAGAAGATCGATCCTGCTGCCGTTAAGCGAGCGAACACGTTTTTCCCCTTTGGCCCAACCAATAGTGGTCGTGGTGATACCAAGGCTCCTAAGAGTTCATCCTTGGATAAGTCTTCCGATGAATTGTATGTTTCGACACCCGCTGTGGAAGTTCCGGTAGACGTGGTTGAAGAAGTGCCCTCGGCAACGACCTCCACCAGTTCTATTGAAACAGTGGAAGATACGGCGATTCCAACGACTCCAACGCTCACCCCACGTCAGCCTGTCGAGCAGGCTTTGACCCCCGAAGAATTAGAATCGAATGCGGTGACAACAGTTGAGCCATCGAACCTTTGGTATGCTTTGGGCGTACCATTTCTAGCGGGACTCGGTTTATTGCTATTTCAGTGGCGAGTCATGAGTGGTTCAGGCTACTAAGATCTTTGCCAGCTGAGTCTATTAAGTTTCGATTTTATCGGTTAATCGGTTCGTAGTGTGTTCAATAGCGGCTGTCGATCAATCTAAGCGAATAGCGTTGTATGGTGGGCGGTCGTTTCGGACGATATCGATTCTGGAGTGATACGTCTCGATTAACCAAAGGAAATATGACTGATGGCAGAAGATAGTTTATTCAGTGATGATGGTCAGGACGAGGACCAGTTGTTTTCAAGTTCGCGTCATGAAATTGACGCCAGCGAATATCGTTCGCTGAGCGCCTGGGCGGTTGGTTCTTTAGTTTTATCGCTAATCAGCCTGGCCTTTTTCATATTGCTTGGTCCTGATGGAGTCTTTCTTTACGGCCCTATGCAGCTAGCTGGAATATTGATCGGAGTTGCCGGATTGCTGAAGATTCGCAACAACTCGTTTGAGTTAACCGGTGAAAAAGTCGCTCGCATTGGATTGACTCTCAACACAGCCGTCTTACTTATTGGAGCCACGTGGGCGACGATCGTTTACTTTACAGAGGTACCTGACGGTTATAACCGGATCAGTTTTTACACGCTGGACGCCGAAGGCGCGTCTGCAAATTCACCGATTTCTCCGGATGCTGCACAGTACGACGGTAAACCCGTATTCATTAAAGGGTATGTACATCCGGGAGTGAACGGTTTGGGGAACATTTCGAGATTTGTCCTGGTCGGAGACCTTAAGACCTGTTGTTTTGGTGGTCAGCCCAAGCCGTGGGATATGATCGAGGTTGATTTACAGCCGGGCGAGCAGTTGGTCTATGACATGAAACGCCACCGACTTTGGGGTACAATGTCGATTGATGTAAACCCTCACCTGGCTGTCGGTTCCACCAAGGAAGCAACAGGCGATGTTCAGTTACAGGGTGGTTATTACCATCTTGAAGCGGATGGTATTAAATAACATTCGGAAGCTAGCTGGCTCTGACTTTGGAGTTCAAATATGACGCGCTACTTTATGACCGTTTGTCTTTTGTATTTGTTGACACTCAGTTCCGTTGCACAGGCTCAGCAGCCGGATAAGTCGCGTTTAAAAGATATTTCGTTTGATACGATCAAGTTTGATATCGCCAAAGGTGCTCCTTTCAAACGAGACATGCTGACCAAAGAGATTTCCGCGTTGGAAGGTCAACTAGTACGCATTCGTGGTTATATGCTACCTAGCTTTCAGCAGTCCGGGATTAAGAAGTTTGTACTGGTTCGAGACAATATGGAATGTTGCTTTGGCCCGGGGGCAGCACTCTATGACTGCGTGATTATCGAAATGCAGGGTAGCTCAAGTGCGTCTTTCTCAGTTCGACCGATTGCTGTAGAAGGCGTCTTCAAGGTGAGCGAGTTTAAAGGGCCGGATGGAAAGCATCTGGCGATTTATCACATTGATGGGCGCAGTGCCAAATAACCATCGATCGGAGACATTGAATCCCTCTTTGACAAACCGTTGAAGAGGGTTTTTTTATGGTCCCATCTGATTGATACGTTCTTTGAAGTCTTTGTCCGGCTTTCTTTAACTCAGTCCAATTCACGTTTATAATCGACAGAATGTAATTACCTCTGAGAACAACTGGAGTGCAGTATGGCAGCCAAAACCTGGATACTTACCGATGTGAGTGATGGTACGTTTGTGGAACATCTGGAGATTTCTTCGGCTGATGTTGCAGGGACGCCTAATGGATGGAGCGTGACAAAACGGACATTACGTGGCGGGTTAAGCGATGGTGTTGAAGTTGTTGAGATCAACAACGGCAAGCTTTCGTTCGGAATTCTACTTACTCGTGGAATGAGTTTGACGACAGCGACAATCGGTAAGCAAGCCTTTGGCTGGAAATCACCGGTTCAGGGACCTGTTCATCCCAAGTATGTACCGCTTAACGAGCCCAGTGGATTGGGGTGGCTCGACGGATTCGATGAAATGATGGTTCGCTGTGGTCTGGAAAGCAACGGGGCTCCTGAATTTGACGCAGACACAAACAACCTCAAGTATCCGCTACACGGACGTGTTGGAAATAAACCAGCTCAGAAAGCAGCAGTCACAATCGATCCTGAAGCGGAAACGATCTCGGTCTCCGGCGTCGTGGTTGAAACACGATTTCACTTTTTCAAGTTATGCCTTGAGACCACAATCACGACGGGCTTCGGCAGTAATGCAATTCAGCTCGATGACACGGTCAAGAATCTGTCTGCGAGTCCTGCGGAAGCTCAAATGCTGTACCACGCAAACTTTGGCGATCCGCTGTTAGACGCTGGCTCCCGAGTGGTTGCTCCGATTGACGAATTAGTCCCTCGCAACGATCACGCCGCCAGCGGCATCGATGCCTGGGATAGCTATCAGGCGGCTCAGCCGGGTTTTGAAGAGCAAGTCTATTTCCTCACCTGCCTGGGTGATGACGATGGGAATACCGAAGTGTTGTTGAAAAACGCTCATAGCACTCAAGGTGTTAGTCTTGCGTATAACACGGCGGCCATTCCTTGCTTTAGTGTTTGGAAGAACACGACGGCTTTAGAAGATGGGTTTGTCACGGGAATTGAGCCCGGGACAAATTATCCCAATCCTCGTTCCTACGAAGGAGAGCAAGGGCGTGTGATCAAGTTAGATCCAAACGGTTCAGCAGATTTGTCATTGAAAATGCAGTTTCTTTCTAACGAAAAACAGGTAGCAGATTCGGAAGGACGGATTGCCGCGTTACAGGCAACCGGCGAACCCAAAATACACAGAAAGCCTCAAAAAGGCTGGTGTGCCCCGTAAGTTTGGGCAATGAGTGCTCTTTGGCACTCCTTTTAGAGAAATGCATCCTCGTTTAAAATCGAGTTATCATCATTGTCGGTTTTTAGTAACCGACTGCACAGAATCACTAGCTAAGGAAATAGACAACTATGACGGCTGACAACGTTGTCAAATCAGATAATGTAGCTGTAATTCTTGATCGAGCATTAGATGATGGTGAAGGCTTGCTTCGTTTAACACCCACCTGGGTTCCCAGAAGCTTTTTACATCCGGGACGTCGCTTGAGATTACACCCGGATGACTTGTATGCCTACGGAGCAGACCGTGGCGGTATCGATGAACGTTGGTTTGGCTCGACGACCGAGGCAGCCAATGAAGGTCGCGTCTGGCACGAAGGATTTAGCTTCTGTCTATTTGAAGGCGAGCAATTTCTACTGAAAGATGCAGTCGAAGAGGCAGGCGCCAGAATTATTGGCTCCAGTCTGTTTGACAAGTACAATCGCTGGCCAGTGTACTCCAAGTTCTTTGATAATATGGGGCCGATTCCTCACCATATGCATCAAGGGTTTGAAGATGCCAAGCTGGTTGGGCAGGAAGGTAAGCCTGAAAGTTACTACTTCCCACCGCAATACAATAACGTGGACAATAACTTCCCTTACACCTTTATGGGACTTGAACCGGGAACTTCCAAAGCTCAGGTGCGTGAATGTCTGGAGAATTGGAATAAAGGTGACAACGGAATCCTTGATCTGGCCAAAGCCTATCGGCTGAAACGAGGAACGGGCTGGTTGATTCCACCAGGTGTGCTTCATGCTCCCGGTTCGCTTTGTACTTACGAACCTCAGTGGGGAAGTGATGTCTTTGGAATGTTCCAGTCGATTGTCGAAGGACGTTATGTCGACTGGTCCCTGCTGGTGAAAGATATGCCTGAAGAAAAACATCAGGATCTGGATTTTATTATTGGTCAGTTGGATTGGGATAAAAACGTCGACGAGAATTTCAAGGATAGTAATTATCTGGAACCGATCGTGGATGAGTCCCGCAGTGGAGACGGATATACAGATCGTTGGATCGTTTACGGTACGCTCGATGGACAACAGTGCTTCAGTGCCAAAGAGTTAACACTCGAGCCGGGCGCTAAATGTACTATTCAGGATCCGGGTGCCAGTAGCTGGATTACCACTCAGGGTAAAGGCCGGATGGGCAACCTGACGCTTCTGACTCCGACACTGATTCGCTTTGGTGAAACAACCGAAGACGAAGTGTACATCACTTATGAAGCCGCAACCGGTGGTGTGGAAATTGAAAACACCGGCACGGAGAATTTGGTGGGGTTAAGATACTTTGGCCCGGATACTCATGACAATCTTCCCGCCATAGGTGATTATAAGAACTAAACAGAGGGGCGATCCCGGTGGGTCGTCCGTTTTTTAATACAACGAGAACGTTCATCCAATGAATAACAGGAGTGAATGAACTATGACAAATCTATTTCCAAAACTACATAACGCTATGTGGCCCGGTCTGGTCGGTAAAGGCGATGAAGAAGGCCAGGAACCACCGATCAGTCTGGAAAGGATGCTTGAACTGACAGCGGCTGCTGAAGTAGATGGGCAAAAATTTGAAGGTGTTGATTACTTTCTATTCCACCCGCACACAGATCCGGATGCCAGTGAGGATGAATTGAAAGAGATTGCTGACTTAATCGGCGGTCATGGATTGAAAGTTGGTTCTGTTGTCGCTCCTGTCTGGCCGGGAACCGTAGGTGATTCTGCTATGGGAGATGACCAGCAGCAGGAGAAATTCCTTGATGCTATCAGGAAAGCCTGTCGGATTGCCGGAGTCTTTAACGAACACGGAATTCGTGATTATGGGGTTATCCGTATCGATTCGGCGGAATTCGGTGTCGAAAAATGGCGTGAAGATCCCGCCACAAATACCGCTCGGATTGTGGAGACATTTACCAAAGCAGCTGAGATTGCTGAAACTCATGGAGAACGACTGGCTTGTGAAGGCGAGATCTGCTGGGCTGGTATGCATAGCTGGAAGGATATGCTTGATATCCTCGAAGGTGTTGGTAAGCCTGAATCCTTTGGGTTCCAATCAGATCAGGCTCATACCTATCTTTATCTGATGGGATATAACGCTCCTGAACATGCGTTGTTACAGGAAGGATATTCTGAAGAAGAGTTCTATGCAGCCTATGAAACGATGACTGACAAATTGAGGCCCTGGACGATTGATTTCCATGTGGCTCAAAACGACGGCACGGTTCACGGGGCTGGTTCACACGATAAGACTGGCAAGCATTGCCGCGCTGATGATCCTAATGGCAAGCTGGATATTACCCGCACAGCAGGATACTGGTTGCAGGATGCCACGGAACGTGGAATTCAGCACATCTGTTGGGATGGTTGTATGTTCCCGAACGAGGTGTTGGAAGATCCGGAGACCTGGAACGTCATCCTCAAAGCGATGGTCGACGTACGGGACGCCCACGGTTGGAATAACTAATTAGAAGAACAGTTTTATCAAATTGGTCACAGGGTGTGACGGATTAGAGAGTAAGAGAAAGACACTATGGCTAAAAAACCACTCAATATCGGAATGATCGGTTACGGCTTTATGGGCCGTACTCATTCAAATGCTTATCGCAAAGTGAACAACTTTTTTGACCTGGAATATCAGCCAGTTCTCAAAGCGGCGTGTGCTCGTAATCAGGAAAAGGTACAGGCCTTTGCTGATACCTGGGGATACGAATCGATCGAGTCGGACTGGCGAGCTTTGATTGCTCGTGACGATATCGATGCCGTTGATATTTGTACTCCCAATAACCTGCACAAAGAGATTGCACTTGCTTGTGCAGAAGCCGGCAAGATGATTCTTTGCGAGAAACCACTTTCGATGAATACTGCCGAAGGTGAGGAAATGTGTGCTGCTGTCGAGGCTGCCGGCGTTGCCAATATCGTTTGGTACAACTATCGTCGAGTCCCGGCTGTTACGTTGGCAAAACAACTGATTGATGAAGGACGTCTGGGACGAATTTTCCATTACCGTGCTCAGTTCCTACAGGACTGGACGATCTCGACCGACTTACCACAGGGTGGTCAAGCGCTTTGGCGTTTGGATGCTTCTGTGGCAGGTTCCGGTGTGACCGGAGACTTACTCGCTCACTGTATCGACACGGCCATCTGGCTTAACGGTTCGATTGATTCAGTCTCAGCGATGACCGAGACATTCATCAAAGAACGCGTGCATCAGGATACCGGCGAAGTCATGCCGGTGACGATTGATGACGCCTGTACCTTTATGGGACGCTTCAGCAATGGTTCGCTGGCGTTGTTCGAGTCCACTCGCTATGCCCGCGGGCATAAAGCTCTTTATACGCTGGAGATCAACGGTGAAAAAGGATCTTTACGTTGGGATCTGCATGATCTTCATCGGTTAGAGTACTTTGATCACAATGATGGCGGCACGGTTCGTGGATGGAAGAGTATTCATGTTACCGATGGCGAGCACCCTTATATGGGTAACTGGTGGGTACCTGGCTTGCAAATTGGATATGAACATACCTTCGTACATCAGGTAGCCGACTTCCTGAAGGGATTGGAAACTGGCGAGCCTGCCGGACCAACGTTCCGGGATGCATTGGAAACGCAGAAAGTCTGTGATGCCGTACTCGCTTCAGCTAACGACGGCTCCTGGCAAAGCGTATAAGTTAACAGCAGGATACCTCCTGCATGAATTATTTAGCTCATGCGATTAATTATTTAGATCGACCTCTTTTCATGTCGGGTACAGGCGTGCCTGACATGTTAAGTGTGGTGGATCGTAAAGTGCGGGTTCGCTCGCGCAACCTGACACCCTTGATCGACAGTCAGGATTCAGAGGTTGTTGAGATTGCTACGGGAATCTTACAACATCTCCATGACGATCAGTGGTTTCATGCAACGAAGATTTTCAATCAGCTCAACCTCGAATTTGCTCAGGCATTACGAGACGCCGATCCCGAAGATACGTCGTTACGCCCTCGTTTTTTAGGGCATATTGTTATCGAACTCCTGCTGGACGCTCGATTAGCGGAATTGCACCCCGGTGTACTTGATCGATATTACGAAATATTGGTTCGAGTGGATGCGGAACAAATACAGCAGGTGATCAATTTGGCATCCACGTGCCAGACAGATCAGTTTGTTCGATTTTTCGAAGCATTTTGCCGGGAGCGATTTTTGTATGATTACTTAGATGATGACCGATTGGCCTATCGGTTGAATCAGGTAATGAAACGAGTTGGTTTACCGACGTTTGGCGATTCGGTAACCGAGCTCTTCGCATCGATGCGTCAACGAGTTTACCAATGTCATACGGAGCTTTTGTTGCCCGATGATGACAACTAATCAAAGAACCAATCCTAAAGATGAGATTGTGGAGGAAACGAAATCATGAAATTTGGAATGAACTTATTACTTTGGACTGGTGCCATGAACGATGACATGGTTCCCGTGGTCGCCTCACTCAAGGAAATGGGATACGACGGAGTTGAAATCCCTGTGTTTGAAGACAATATCGAGCTCTACACACAATGGGGTGCCCGTCTCCGGGAAATGGATCTTGAGTGTACCGCCGTCACAGTGCGTGGCGAAGAAGATAATCCAATTAGTGCCGATTCAGCAGTTCGTACATTAGGTGTGGAAAACAATAAACGTGCATTGGACAACGCTGCCGCTGCCGGCGCTGTTCGCTTAGTGGGTCCCTATCATTCAGCTTTGGGCGTCTTTTCCGGGCAGGGGCCGACCGAAGATGAATGGAAATGGGGAGTCGATAGTATGCGTCAGGTGGCTGAGCATGCCGAGACCGTAGGCATTACTCTGGGCGTTGAGGCATTAAATCGATTTGAAACTTACTTACTGAATACCCATGCAGATTCTGCTCGTTTCGTCCGTGAAGTGGACCATCCCAACGCGCGGATGATGTATGACACTTTTCACGCTAATATTGAAGAGAAGGATATTGCTCAGGCGATTCGTGACTGCAGCGATGTATGTGCATTGGTTCATATTTCTGAGAACGATCGTTCCACTCCGGGAACAGGAAATGTGGACTGGGATACCAACTTCAATACGCTTCATGAAGTTGGCTATGATGGCTGGATGGTTGTGGAAGCTTTCGGATTGGCGTTGCCAGAGCTGGTCGCCGCCACGAAAATCTGGCGTCGAATGTATGAAAGCGAAGAACAGTTGGCAGGCGATGCTTTGGCCTTTATGAAATCGCAAGTGGCCAGTCGCTGGACATAGATTGGCAAGGCCCCGGGTTTCTGAATCATTCGATGTGATATGAATACAGCTCTGTAGTTAGCAATAGCTACAGAGCTGTTTTATTAGATATTGCGTGTTGTTTGGGTCGGCGTTCAGGGCATTCACTCTTTTCAAAAAGAGAGGTTTCTTCGTATAGTTATGCGCATGTCTACCGAACACGAACAATCCGATCAACCGGTAAGGCGTCCTCGCGCTGTACCGATGAATCCTGATCAGATGGGGCTCAGTGAGTTTTATCGGCCAGATGAGGACGAAGGAACTTCGTTGGATGAATTAAGTGACGCTTATGCAAACCTGATGGGGGTAGGAGATGATCCTTATCAGGCAGCTGAGATTAGCGATACGGCAGCCTCAACTGTAGAAACTGAATTGCCTCCGCAGCCCGTATCGGTGACAGTGACGGCTGAGGAAGAAGCGGAGTTATCTCCTAAGTCGATCCTCGAAGCGATGTTGTTTGTCGGAGATCCGGATGGACAGCCCTTGATTGCATCTCACGTAGCGAAAATGATGCGTGGAGTTTCTGTTCAGGAAGTGGATGAACTCATTCAGGATTTGAATCTGGCTTATGAACAGTCAGGCTCAGTCTTTGAGATTCGACGGCAGGACGCTGGGTATGTGATGGGGTTAAGAGAGCAGTTTGATGGGTTGCGCGAGCGATTTTACGGGCGCGTACGGGAAACGAAATTGTCTCAGGTTGCAATCGATGTCCTGGCTGTTGTTGCTTACAATCAGGGAATAAGCCGACAGGAAATTGATGCCATGCGAGATCATTCCAGTGGTTTCATTTTGTCACAGTTGGTCCGCAGACAAATGCTACGGCTTGAACGTACGGAAGATAAACCTCGGAAAACGATTTACTTTACGACGGATCGATTTCTTCAGGTCTTTGGTTTAGACAATATCGAAGATTTGCCCCAGGCATTGATTCTCGATCATCAATGGTAAAGGTAGATGGGAAACGTTGGAATGTAATCCAACTTCAGGAAAGTTATGACGCCACGTGACAAAATATTACAGCTGCGCAACAGCTCGCCGTTAGTTCTCCCATCACTGCTACTGTGTGATTTTGGAGATTTACGTAGCGAGCTCCAATTGCTCGAGGCTGCCGGGGTTCAGGCCTTACACCTGGATGTCATGGATGGCATTTTTGTACCTAATATGACCTACGGAATGCCAGTGGTTGAAGGCTTGGCGCGTCACACTCAAATGCCATTGGATGTTCATTTAATGGTTCAGGAGCCGATTCGATATATCGATCAGTTTGCTGCGGCTGGATCTGATTTGTTAACCGTGCATGTTGAAGCCTGTTCGGATTTGCCAGCAACCTTGAAGCAAATCCGAGAACTGGGAGTTGCCAGTGGAGTGGCATTGAATCCGGATACTCCTCTTGAAGACATTGTTCCTCATTTAGATTTATGCGACCTGGTGTTATGCATGAGTGTGAATGCAGGATTTGGCGGTCAGCAATTTAACCCTGTCGCCATAGAGAAATTTAAGCGACTTAATGAAATTCGCGAACAACAGCAATTGGATTTCATTTTGGAAGTGGATGGAGGTATTAACACTGCGACGATTGCAGATTGTTATACTGCCGGAGCAACCTGGTTTGTGGCAGGGTCTTCCATTTTTAAAGAGGAGTGTTACACGCAGGCAGTCGCTGATTTGATTGCTGCAGCTGGGCGTGAAATTGCTTAAGTCGAAGTGCTTTTGGGTTGCTGATTTCGTCGTTCCAGCTTAAAACGGGAAGAATACACCTTTCATCTTGTGTCAGGAGGATGTTTTTCATTACCTTTTTGAGGTCGAAAAAATCTTCATTTAGAACATAATAACAGGCACAGATTTGAAAAATGACATGTCTGCATACTGCATATTAAATGGCTAGCTCAACCGAAACAGTAAAACGAACGAAACGCGGCGTACCTGAAGGACTTTGGGTAAAGTGCCCTGATTGTCAGCAGACTATCTACAAGAAGACTGCCGATGAACTGCTGGGAATTTGTCCCGAGTGCAGTTATCACTTTTATGTGTCCGGTCAGGAACGAATTCGTCAGGTCCTCGACGAAGGTACGTTTGAAGAGTGGGATGCGGATTTGATGCCGACCGACCCATTGGAATTCAAGGATCGCAAGTCGTACGCAGATCGGATTGTAGCCGAACAGAAACGAACAGGTTTGCGAGATGCTGCGCTTACAGGCTGTGGTATGATTCGTGCCCGGCGAGTGGCGATTGGCGTAACAGATTCTGCCTTCATCATGGGCAGTATGGGATCGGTGGTTGGAGAACGTCTGGCTCGGCTAATTGAGCGTGCTACCGAACAAAACCTACCCTTGATCATTATCAGTGGTTCAGGTGGTGGAGCCCGTATGCATGAGGGAATCCTCTCTTTGATGCAGATGGCTAAAGTTTCAGCTGCGTTGGCACGCTATGATCAACAGGGTGGTTTCTTTATCTCGGTATTAACGAACCCAACGATGGGTGGCGTTGCTGCGAGTTTTGCTGCCTTAGGTGATATCTGTTTTGCTGAGCCAAAGGCCTTGATTGGATTTGCCGGACCACGGACGATCAAAGCGACCATTCGAATTGAACTACCTGAAGGATTCCAAACCAGCGAGTTCCTGCTGGAGCACGGATACGTAGATCGTATTGTTGCCCGTGGAAAATTGAAGAGTGAAATCGCTCGTACAATTGACTACGTAGGTAAATAGTTTTGTGCGAATGGCTGTTCGGCAGTGTCAGCCGCGCATGCTAAAGACCGAAACACAACTTCAAGCTGATTGAACAGATTAAACGGATTTTACAGGGAAGATTCCATGGGGATATTTGACAATGTCAAATCGCTCATTAGTGGAAAACGTAAGTCAGGTGGTCGTACCGTCGTCTTCCGCAAAAACGTTGACCTGGAAAAGCGTTTCGAGTTTGTTCGCGCCGCAGTTTCCGGAACGATGTCTAAATTTTTTATGGCGCGGGACCGTGAGACCGACCGTATTGTGGGGCTCAAAATAGCAGACTCCGATAAGACGGCTCTGTTTGAACAACGCTTCAAGACATTGAAGAAGCCTTCTGAAGGCAAGATCGCCACTCAGATCGAACACCCCAATGTGGTCAAGACATATGAATATGGGACTTCGACAGACAAGAGAAAATATCTGGTGATGGAATACCTCAAAGGTAATGGCCTGCATGCGATGATCTACGATCGTGATTCGATGTTGGAAGGAAAGCGGTTAGGTCTCATTCGACAGTTCGCGGAAGCATTAGGAGCTGTTCATGATGCAGGTTATATTCATCGGGATGTTTGCCCACGTAATTATATTGCATCGCCTGATTGTACTTCACTGAAGCTATTTGACTTCGGTCTGACGTTACCCGACGAGCCTCCTTTTCACCAGCCGGGAAATCGTACGGGGACGCCATTTTATATGGCTCCTGAAATTGTGCGTCGTCGAAAGACGGATAAGCGTGTTGATATCTTTGCGATGGGCGTTTCGTTCTATCAATTATTGACATTCGAATTACCCTGGCCCTCTACCGATGCGTCCGGATTAGCAGCCTTGAGTCATGATACTCTGGCACCCACTCCTATTTTGGAATACAAACCGAAATTACACCCCAAACTGGCCGAAGCGATCATGGCGTGTATGTCGGTGGATCCCAAAGACCGCCCGCAATCAACGGGGAAATTCCTGCAGTCAATCGCCAGCGTTGAATCTGCGACTGTTTGAGATAATAAACTATAAAAACAGTCATTTCGACGTGATAAAACTGCCGAGAATCGTCTAGACGTGGCTCTTTTAGCGGTTGATGAACCAATCTGGTGGTTCTATACTGAGAAATTCGAACAAGGAAATTGTCCTCATTAGTGGGACCTCGGAGTTTTAAAAATGACGATTGATAAGAGTTTAAGGATTTCTCGCGGATCCATGCAGAGCCGCAACGTGTTAACACGTGTTGAGCGACTGCAGAAACTTGCGGAAGAAGAACGTTGGAATACAGGGGATTCACCATATGGTCTGCCTAAAGTACGCGTTCAGAAAGTTTCACTCAAACGTAAGAAGAAAGTGAAACAGCTTGACGAAGATGCAGCAGACGATGTAGACATTGTAGTCGACGAGGAATCTGCAGAGTAAATAGTTCGATGCAGATTAGTCTCGATTACGGAAAACAGGGTCTTATGGTGACTCTGCCCGATCATCTGGACGTTCGAACGTTAGCTTATAAGACTGCGACTCCACTTGCCCAACAGCCCAATATGACTGATCGTCAGGCTTTACAGGCAGTCTTAGATAAACCCAACAACACACCGCCCCTGAGTGAAATCATTCAGGGGCGGTCTTCTGTTTGTATTGTCATCTGTGACATTACCAGGCCTGTTCCAAATCAGCTCATGCTCGAGCCCATACTGGAAACGTTACATGCCGGTGGAATTGAAACTCAAAACATTAAGATTTTGATTGCCACGGGACTTCATCGCCCCAGCCGCCCGGAAGAGATCGTCGAAATGGTGGGTGCAGAGATAGCTGAAAAGTATAACGTGATCAACCATGATGCTCAGGATCCTCAGCAACTTGTTTATCTGGGTAAATCACCTCGTGGTGTGTCCATGTGGATCAATACGCATTACATGGAAGCGGATATGAAGATTACGGTAGGGTTGATCGAGCCCCACTTTATGGCGGGATTCTCAGGCGGTCGGAAACTTGTCTGTCCGGGAATTGCTGGTATCGAGACGATACGAGCCTGGCACAGCCCGCGGTTTTTAGAGCATCCCAACGCAGCGACCGGTCAGCTCGACGGCAATCCGGTGCACAGCGAAAATACCTGGATTGCCAATCGAGCGGGATGTAATTTCATTGCAAACGTAGTGATTGATGCGTATCGCCGCCCATTGAAGTTTGTGGCCGGCGATCAAATCAGCGCCTTTGAAGAAGGTGCAGCGTTCTGTCAGGACATTGTGATCGACCGAGTCGACCAGGAATACGATATCGTGATCACTTCGTCAGCCGGATATCCGCTGGATACGACTTTTTATCAAAGTGTGAAGGGGATGATGGCAGCCGTACCGATTGTGAAACAAGGCGGTTCGATTATTGTGGCGGCCAGTATGACCGAGGGCATTGGTAGTGACGAATTTGCCAGTTTGTTTAAACGCCATCCTAATATTGACGATTTCATGCAGGCCATCATGTCACCGGATTACTTTGTGATGGACCAATGGCAGCTTGAAATGATGGCTAAAGTGTTACGCAAGGCAGAGGTTAAGGTGGTTACGGATGGTCTTTCTCAGGAGACGATCAAGCAGTTGTTTGTCGATAGTGCTGAGAGTGTCGAAACCGCAGTAGACGAAGCATTACGTGTCCACGGTCAAAATGCATCGATAGCGGTAATACCGCGAGGACCGTATGTCATTCCGGAAGTCGTGTCCTAACGTTTCCAGAATTCCCACCATCTTGATGTTTGAGTGGCGGGTTTATGGGCTGGCACGATTTGTCCGTGGGGCCCAATGGCGTTTTCCATATGGACGCCGGCCATTTGGACATCCACCATCTTTGCATCCAGCATATTGGCTCCGGTTAAGTTGGCGCCGTTTAAGTTCGCTCCGGCTAGGTTAGTACCTCGTAAATCACAATGTGCCATGTTGGCGTCATTGCAGTTAATTCGAGTGAGATCGGCCAGGCTAATATCTGCTCGTATCAACACGGCTCCCTGGCAATCGGCATTAGTCATTTTGCTGTAACGTAGAATCGCATGCGAAAGGTCAGCTTCGCTGAAATTCGCATCATCCATAAAAGCATTGGTCAGGTCGATTTGCTGTAGATTAGCATGCTCGAAATTGGCTCTACTTAAACCAGCATTCTTTAAGATAGCTCCCTGAAGATTAGCTCCCGAAAAATCAACCTCGCGAAGATCAGCATTTCGAAACGTAACGCCACGGAGATCCAAATTCGACAGATCCGCTCCGGCGATTTTTGCGTTGTCTAAATGAGCTTCTTGTAATGTGTCGTCTTCCAGACGATACAGTACGTCCCGGGTAGTGGCATGCTTGATTTCGATCATCACTCGTACTCCTTTGCCTGAAGCAGGAAGTCTCAGTAAGGTGGCCGTCCACACCTTGCAAATTCTTGATGTGTAAGCAACCGCTTCTGAATGGCTTATATCAAAGTGGTAGTGATCACTTGGTATGTATTGGAAACCCTGTCGTTAATGAAACAGGGATCACGAAGTGGGGGAGAGCACGGATGTGACACAAAAGTGAGTCAAGGTGGGATAGGTATCCGCTGCTCTTAAATGCACACTACGCCTTCTATTGAAACAAATCAATAGCAATTGATGCGTTTTTAGCAGGTTCAAAAACCAATTGGGGTAGGAAATAGCATGGCAAACTGAGTACGATTTGCCCTGGAATTGAGTGTAGTTTAGTTTCCCATTAATCAAGAAAGAGAAAACTGTGTCCGATCTGGTGGAAGATTTTAGAGTGGAACTGAATGTATTCAGAGGACCACTAGACCTTCTACTGTATTTAGTACGCAAACATGAACTCAACGTCGAAGACATTCCGATAGCCGAAGTGCTCGATCAGTATATGGAATTCCTCGAACTCCTTGAGCAATTAAGTATCGATGATGTTGGTGATTTTCTTGAATTAGCTAGTACTCTAACAGAAATCAAATCCAGACTAGTCCTACCTCGAGTTGAAGAGGTGGAAACTGAGATTGAAGATCCCCGGGACGAGTTGGTACAGCGTTTGCTGGAATACAAGCAATACCGTGATGCGGCGATGATGCTGGAGACGCGGGCTCGCGGTTGGGGACAGCGGCATGGTCGTCAAACGAATGACTTACCGCCGCGTAAAATTGACATGGCCGAGCAACATATTCAGGATGTCGAACTCTGGGACCTGGTCAGTGCGATGGGAAGGATCCTGAAGGATATTCAGGTTGCCCCTGAAGAGACGGTCATTTTTGATGACACTCCGATTCACGTCTACATGCGTCAGATCCATAGGCGGATTGTGAAGGAAGGTCGAGTCGCGTTGTCACAGTTTTTTGAAATGGGGATGCACAAGACAGCGATCATTGGAATGTTCCTTTCGATACTGGAATTGGTTCGTCACCATGGTGTGGAAGCGATACAAGATAATGTAGGGGGTGACATTTGGGTTATGGCGGGCGAGCACTTCCGCGCGGATATTGATGTCTCCAATGTCGAGGAATATGATCACAAAAAACCTGTTCTAGGTGACATGCCTACCAAGATGCGATAAATCGGGGCACTGTCCGGACACAGCTGATTTAGGCTGGCTACAATCGGCATTCCGAATCATAATTCAGTACTCTTAAATAGCCCCCATCCGAATCGAAAATTGAAACGTGAAGAACCTGCCGGTAAAAACGTTGACTCATGGCGATCTTACAATCGAGGGGTTTTCGCGCGCTGCAGTGCAGACGTATTGGCGTGTGCCTGAGTTGAAACTGGGTTTCGATTTAGGAGCGCATCCATGGGATTTCATGGGCACGCCTAACTGGTTTATTTCGCATTGCCATATGGATCATATTGTGGCGTTACCGGTTTATGTTGCACGTCGCCGTATGATGAAGATGGAACCTCCCAGCATCTACTTACCTCAGCATGCGGTGGATACGGTCCATCAAATTCTTAAAGCATTTACTAAGCTGGATCGTGGTCGTTTGCCCTGCGAGCTTGTTGGAGTTGCACCCGGGGATGAAATCGAGCTTAACAAGGAGTTTCTTGTGACTGTAGGAGAGACTCGGCATACCGTACCGTCGTTAAGCTATCTGGTTTGGCATCGACGGAATAAGCTCAAAGCGGAGTATACGGAATTGAGTGGCGAGCAGATTCGGGATATTCGTCAAAGTGGTACGGAGGTTTCCGCAGAAGTTCGCATTCCATTAGTTGGTTATACCGGTGACACACGAATCGAAGGCCTGGATTTGACGCCGGCCTTGTATCAATGCAAGATTCTAATCACGGAGATGACGTTCGTATCTCAGGATCATAGTCAGGATAAAATTCGTAAAAACGGTCATATGCACCTCAATGATTTTATCGACCGGGCTGACGATTTTGAAAACGAATTGATTATCGCATCTCATTTCAGCACGCGTTACAATTACGATCAGGTTAAAAAGATGGTCCAAGCTGCCTTGCCAGACGCTCTGGCAGAGCGATTGCATTTGTGGTTATAGATGATGGCCACTTCGATTGAGACGCAGGCTCCCCGTTCCGTTTACATTCATGTCCCTTTTTGTCGCCATCGATGCGGTTATTGTAACTTCACCGTCATTACCGGACGTGATGATTTACACGCATCCTATCTAAAGGCATTGGAAATGGAATTGCGGCGATTAGATTCGCCTCAGCAAGTGGATACAATCTTTCTGGGCGGTGGGACTCCCACTCAATTAAGCCTGACCGAATTTCGCTCGTTACTCGACTTGCTTCAATTCTGGTTCCCTTTATCAGACGATGGCGAGTTTACGACGGAAGCGAATCCAGAAGATATCACGGCTGAAACCGTGCAACTATTCGAAGAATATGGGATCAATCGAGTCAGTCTGGGCGGCCAGTCCTTTGATGAGTCCAAGCTCAAATTACTAGAACGTAGTCATCAGAAACAGCAATTGGAAGATTGCTTCAAGCTACTGAAGTCTATGGCCTCTGTCTCGATGGACCTTATTTTTGGAGTACCCGGTGAGACGCTCGAGCAATGGACGACGGATCTGCAATCGTTACTGACACTCGGTCCCACCCACATTTCCACATACGGCCTTACCATTGAAAAGGGAACGCCATTCTGGAGTCGATTTAAGAAAGGCGATTGGGAAGAAGTCAGCGATGATTTACAACGAGCGTTCTATTTAACGGCCAGACGAACGCTCACCGCAGCGGGGTACCATCATTACGAAGTTTCCAATTTTTCTCTACCTGGTTTTGAATGCCGGCATAATCAGGCCTACTGGTTTGGCGACCCTTACTTTGCAGCCGGTCCCGGCGCGGCACGATACGTTAACGGTTATCGGGAAGTCAATCATCGTAGCACCACGAACTATATCAAGAAGGTGTTGGCAGGCGAGTCCGCGGTGGCTGAATCAGAACAGGTTGTGGGAGAAGACCTCCAGCGGGAAATTCTCGTGTTCGCATTGCGCCGCCTCGACGGGTTCACTCCGGAGTGGTTTCTTCAAAAGACCGGAGTGTCCCTCGATTCTCTAGCCGGACCACAGATAAAACGATTTGTTGATCAAGGTTTATTGCAATGGTCACAAGGACGTCTCTGTTTGACCGAAGAGGGGTTATTAATTAGCGACAGTATGTGGCCGGACTTGTTGTAATCATCAGCCTGTTAGCACTAGAAATGCGATCTACTGTTGTTCCAGCCACCAGATCAACTGTTGCTGTAATTCATCATGAGACAGTTTGATTTGAGGAATCACCTCTCGGAGTCTTTTTTCATCATGTTTGATGTAATCCGGATACCGTAGCAATTCGATTTCTTCTTCTAAAGCGATCAGCCAGGTAGGAACATCGAGCCCGGCTCCGGACGGGGTTTCCAGCAAGACATTGGTCTTCTCAAGTAACTCTTCAAACGACGGTCGGCCGGATTTAATATCTTTGCTCTCATCCAGACTAGGCTTCACCAGCGATCGTAAATGATCGACTTCCATGGGGCGAACAAATCGTTCTTCCACACGATCTGCGACCGTTCGCATCCGAATGGAGTATTGTGATTGGAGTTTTTTTAGCCGAGTGATAAACATCTCAGCTTCTTCCTGGATACGTTCGGTTAAGCTTTGTCTCCAGAGGTTGGCCGCGGAATCATTGTCATGAGAAACCAGCAGTTTATGAGCGAGGATGACAGGGCGTAGATTCCAACAAATACGATCGTAACGCACTCGCAATCTTAAAAAGTCCAGCAAAGTATAGAGAAGTTCTCCCCGGTCACTTTGCGTGGTTGTGCTGTTGTAGTCTCTATATTCCGAGTAATTTTCAACGATCGACTCGAGAATCAGCGAGAGAATATTACCCGCTTCCTTGGCTGGAATATCTCGTTCTATCGCGTCAAGCAAGCGTAGTTCTAAATGAGGTTCCTCACGAATCGCTTCGAGCCAGGATTCGACACCCTGTAGTAGGATGCCTCGAATATTACCCATGGCTAAAAACTGCTGCGTAAAGAGTTCACCGCCGTATTTTTCGATGAATTGAACGACATTTTCCCAGGTGCTGCGGTGGGCCACTCGTTCGAGAATTGACAGCCTTAAGGTTTGACTGTGTGCCAACCAGCTGCTCAGTAATGCTTCGGTAACCTGTTCCAACGCCTGAACTAGTTGTTCATCTTCTGCCGACTCCACTCTTTTTGCTTGTTCCTCTTCAGGCAGAGTGGCGAGTGGCCAGTCGGGTGCTGAATTAATCAGGCATTCGATGATCGCTTCGTAGCCGATATGAAAAAGCTCATCAAATTCGGTCACGGCGCCAAGTCCGGCTGGATGTTGCCGTTCCATATTACGAGCGGCTTCCAACAGTTGGCAAGTTTCGACAACCAGTCCCATTCGGGGCAACCAGAGCAACAGATCTGAAATCGTCCGTTGTCGGACTCGCCGAACCACAATCTCTTTGGGATCTCCTCCCTTGGAAAGTGGGATGTAAAGCAATGGTAATTGTGCCATTCCGTCTAACAGAGATTGCCAGTGTTCCCGGACAGTGTCACGATCACCTTGAATCAAGGCAGCGAAAATTGTGAGTGTGAGTTGTTGGAATTCGACAATGGTTGCTTCTTCGCGTTGGCTTCCCAGATTTGTTTCCAGAAATAATACGACAGCGTCGAGAATCCGTCGGGTGTCGGTGACTTCAATGATGGTGGAGATCACTCGTTCCATCAGCGATTCAAGCGTCACACGTTGTCGGTCGTATTCAGTCATCGACTCAAAATCGCCGACCGGCGTTGCGATCACATAAGCCCCGATCGACTCCAGTAATCGTTCTAACTCATCGCGGTTTTTACGCAGACGTCCTGACCAGGTTGAGATCGTATCCAGACTGGATTGAACCACTTCCCTGTCGATGTCATCCTGGGACTGACGTATGACAATGGCCTGACCCAGTCCGGCAAGTTTCCACTGTTGGGCCAGACTATCGTGAAATGCCAAACGTCTATCAATTTGTTCTCCGGCTAACAACAGTTCGTCCTGACTGTTATTGGAAGTATCGAAGATATGACCATCGATTCCGTCATCGGTTGTATCCACGTAAGAGACATCTTCGTAAGCGGCACTGAAGATGTCGTATTGTTCCTCGTCCTCTGAAAGTTCCTCCAATTCAAGTGTTTTCTGTTTGCTGCTTTCAGGGAGTCCCAGTTCAAACATGGGAACATTCCAATAGGATTCGGAGTTGGCTTCGAGATAGTCAAAGTACTTACGAA
>CETM01054650.1_pt1 | contig 40462 bp, 43 predicted proteins | sample 361451 | NCBI WGS metagenome assembly CETM01 (sample SAMEA2622690, study PRJEB7988) | marine metagenome | isolation source: saline water (ENVO:00002010), including
CCAGGCTTATGAGTCCTGTGCTCTAACCAACTGAGCTACCCCGCCAGTTGAAACAGTTTATAATATATCTCGTAATTGATTCAACTAACATTTTAATTAATTTATACGATTTAGTCTTCAAAAGAAAAATTTAAATCTTTTAGATATGGATTGTTAGGAAAATCCAAGTTTTTAATAGGAAAATTTTTTACATATTCACCTTTATTGACATGATTTTTTTTATTTAAAAAAGTCATTTCTAAAGTAATTGGTAAACCTGAGGGTAATTTTTTGCAATGATTGTTGCCGTGTATATGAATTATATTAAAATTTTTTTTTAATTTATTTATAGATTCCAAAAAAATTTCCTCATTTTTATTTAACCAATGAAACTCAAAAATTAACATTTCAATTCTAGAACTATATTTGTTTATTTGGTCAATAATTTCAAATTCACTTCCCTCAATATCGCTTTTTAAAACAACCTGTGCCTCTTTTGACAATCTTGAAAATACTTTATCGATGTCAGTATCAATTTTTTTTTGAATTGGAAAAGTAATTTTTTCACTAAAAAATTTTACACATTTTAGATTTAAAAAACTAAGATAATATTTCAAATATTTAATTCTATCAGTAACATCTTTTATTTTTGCTCTAAATAATAATAATCTTCTAGTATATTTTAAAATTTCTTTAATATACGGAAGGCTGCTTACGGTATAATCATACATAAAAATTTTTACTTTAGGATTTTTCTTAATATAATCTAATTCGAAGGACCAATCGGGACCCATACCAAATGTTACTAGAACGTCACAATTTTTTACTATTGATTTATCAACAATATAGCCTCCATCCGCCGCTCTACCGAGTCTTACTAAATTTTCATTTTTAATTGGTTTTAAAAAATTATATTTTTTGTCCATAAAACTAGATTTTATTTTTTAATATTTTTCTTATATTTTTGTTAAGTGGTTTTTCATAAATCCTAAAACAGTGATAAGAAGATATTATAATAGTCACAAAAAATAAAATAAGGAAATAATCTTTAATAAAAATGTTATCTGGAATATTTAAATAAGTAAATACAAGTAAGAATATAATTTGAACAGGTAAATGCAATAAATAAAGTGAATAAGTTAGATTTCCAAGAAGTTTAAAAAAATTTTGAATATCTATTCTTTTTATATACGGTTCAATAGAAACAAAGAATAGTAAAAGAGATGGACAAAATAAGAATGTTTTAAAGTTTCCAACAAAAGAAAGTATTATTAACAATAAAGATAAAGGTAAAAAAATTAAATTATATTTTTCGTTTTTACATAAAAAATAAATTAATGTACCAGAAAAAAATAGTCGGGCACACTCTAAAAAAAGAGTATCAAGTATTCCCATTTTATCTACAATTAAAAGAAGCATGCTTATAAATATTACAAAATAAAATCTAAATCTATTTATCAATGAAAGTAACAAAAAGAAAAAAATATAAATTCCAACTTCAACCGAAACACTCCATATTGGAGCATTAAAAGAATGGCCTGACTCAAAACCCCATGAAGATACAAAAAAAATATTTAATAAAAAATGATATAGATCGTTAATTTCAATTATTTGAAACGAATTATATTTAATAAAACTAAAATATTGTAAGGCCGTTATAAGTATTAAAGTGGCAAAATGGAGAGGATACAATCTTGCGAATCTGTTTACAAAAAAGTTCTTCGCATTTATTTTCTCCTTTGTATTTATATATATGTGTGCGAAAACAAACCCTGATATGGTGTAAAAAACATGAACTCCAAATATTCCATGTTCATATATTATTTTAAGAAAATCAAAAAAAGGTAATGATGCGGATATATCTTTATAATTTAAATCAGATGAAGAATTGTATGGCCCAAAAAAGTGCCTATAATGATAGAGCACAACCGATATTGAAGTTAAAAATCTTAAAAGTTCTATTCCAAAATATTTTTTCATTTTTTTATATTTTTTTTTCTAATTCCTCTAAATTAATTCTTATATGCCCAAATTGATTTTTAACATTATGCTTTTCGGGTGCAACAGAAATACAATTATAATTTAGTTTGTTTTTAATTGCTAAATTTTTAATTACTTTTCCAGAGCCAGAGGGTTGAAGTTCTAAAATATTTGTATCGGGCTGACAAAAAATCGTATTCGCAAATCCTGCTCCATGAAGACCTACAACTCTTTGAGCATTATAAAAAAATTTTATTTGATTTGAAAAACTATAATCTCCAAGCCTGATTATCTTATAATTTTTTCCTTTTAGTTTATTTTTAACCTCTTCTTCATTAACAACTTTTCTAGTTTCACTTAAATTAGAAGTAGAGTCGCTTCTATCAATATAAATTTTTTGAGGAAAGGCACTATCTTTCAAAGAAACTTTAGTCTCAAATGAATTTTTAAGCCAATTTATTATCCATTCTGGAATGTTTTGAATTTCATTTGAAGGATCGTTTTTAATAACATACGGATGATCTACAACAATTATCTTTGGGGACTCGATATGTCTATTTTTTAAACTAGAAAGTCTTTTTTCGACAGGTATATCTAATAAATCTAATGTTTCCTTTTGAAATTTTTTATTAATATTGGGTAACAAGAAAAAATCTAAATCTTCTAAACTAATTAAATTATTAATAATTTTAAATCTGGGAAGAACATCAAAAATCCAATGCCAGTAATTATTATTTCCAGCGCCACCTGTAAGCAAAGACAAAACAGTTCCTTTTACCTTTTTTTTTACTCTTGGAGTTCCCTTTGAAAAAACAATATTTTTTTCTATACTTTCAAATTTTGTGTTTCTAATTTGAAACGAAGGACCTTTGACAATTTTTTTTCCTATAATAACTGCAGTATCATTTATTGTATCAGTATATATCCTTGCATCTTTAACAATATAAACTTTATAAATAAAGTTTTGATTTATTGTTGAATTTTGAATTTGTATATTTTTGTTAGTTTGAGTTGTTTCGATACCTTCGATTTTCCCATAAAACAAATTAAATATTTCATAAGAAAATTGTTTAAATATTAATTGTAATTTTTTTTTAATAGTATAAATCAATTTTTTAATATAGTTTTTTAGTATTATTAATAACATTAATTTATAAAATAGTGAAAAAAATCTTTGCAAAACTTTTTAAAACTAAAAATTTACAGAGTGATAACGGGTATCGATTACATATTGAGCCAAAAATTAAAGAGTACGTAAAAATAATTAAGGAAAAAAAAGAGATATCCTTTTTACATTACGGACACCTTGGGGACATCATAAATAGTCTACCAATTATAAAAGAAATATCTAAAAGCAAGAAATGTTCACTCTTTATAGAAAAAGATAAAAAAATTCCTGATCACGTTTTAAAAGATCATCCTTTTGGTAAATTTTTTTTGTCAGAAAAATCAATTAGTAAACTTTTACCTCTTTTAAAAAATCAGAGGTATTTATCGAATGTAGAAATATATAATAGAGAAAATATTGACATTGACTTAAATTTCTTTCGTGAACTTCCGATTAACTTTAATACAGACTCTGTGAGATGGTATTTTCACTTAACTGGAATTTTTCCTGATTTATCTAATAGCTACTTGGATGTTGAAAACAATAATAATTTTAAAAAAAAAATTGTTATAATGAGAAGTTTAAGAAGACAAAATAAAAATATAGATTACTCCTTTTTAAATAATTACGATGATTTATTGTTTGTTGGTTTAAAAGAAGAATACGATATTTTAAAACAAAATTTAAGTAAAATGGAGTTCCATGATAGCAAGGATTTTCTTGAGTTGGCATCAATAATAAAAAATGCAAGGATCTTTATAGGTAATCTCTCGTTTGGATACGCACTAGCTGAAGCTGTTAAAGTTCCAAGGTTGCTAGAATCAAGACCAAATTTTCCTTTAGTTTATCCGAATGGTGAAAACGCTTATGATTTTTATTTTCAAGACCATTTTGAATTACACTTTAAAAAAATTTACTACAAAACTAAATAATTTTTAATTTTGGCAAGGGAAAGATAAATTTTGTTCCTTTTTTTCTAATTTTCTTTTCTCTCATTAAAATTTCTTTTTTAAAGTGCCATGGAAGTACCAAGTAATAGTCAGGATTTAAGGCTCTCGAGTGATTTTCTGATATTATTTTTATTTTTGTGCCAGGTGTATATAGATTATACTTACTCTTATTTCTTTCAGCTGCATAGTCGATAATTTTATTATCAATTCCGAAATACTGAAGAAGAACATTGCCTTTTGTAGATGCTCCATAACAGTGAATAGTTTTTTTTTGTTTTTTAATCTTATTTAAAACTTTAGATAATTTAACTTTAATATCTTTAATATTTAAAAAGAACTTTTTATAAGTTGATTCGCTAGAAAGTCTAAGTTTGTTTTCGTTCATTATAATGTTTGTAATTTTAGTTTTATTTGATTTATATTTAGATTCATTGTGACATATAAAATATTGTTTGCTCCCGCCATTAATATCATTAGATTTTATATCAAAAACTCTTAAACCATTCTTTTTGATTAAATTAATTATTATCTTAGAACTGTAGTATTCCAAATGTTCGTGGCATATAGTATCGAACATTTTAAATTTAATTATTGAAGATAAATCAGCAAACTCTAATAAAAAAATCCCATTTTTATCCAATAATTTTTTTACATCGATCAAAAATTTATTCGGATTTATTGAGTCATAAAAAACTGATAAGGCTGTAATTATTTTAAATGATGTTTTAATTTTCTTTCTAATCTTGCTTGCCGAAAAAAAATCTGAGGTAGAGTAGTTTATATTTATATAGTTTTCCTTATACTTTTTTAAAATAGGATCGATACCAAATGTAATAATATTTTTTTTGTAGAAATTTAACAAGGATCCGTCATTACTAGCTATATCCAAAACCGCGTCATTTTTTTTTAAATTTACTTTTGCAGACAATGTTTTTGAAATCTTTTGAACATGTTTGAGCATAGTTCTGTTAATTCCAGTTCTGTAACCATAGTCCGGGCCATATAAATATTTTAAATCAAAATTGTGTGCTAATTGTACGAGTTTACATTTTTTACAAATGATTACTTCTATAGGTTTTTTTTTTATAGTTTGCTTTTTTGATGGAAATTTTCCGGTAAAACATAGATTCCCTAATGAAAATAATTTATTAAGTTTTTTTGACTTGCAAACTCTACACTTGTTTAATTTCATTATAAAGGTTTGATTGGCCCTAGTTCCACATAATTTTTTAAATATCGATACGTCATGTGTCAATTAAAATGTTAATTTTTTAATAAAAAAAATATTATCTATATTGACTTTGTGTTGCAAAATTGTTTTTATTAACCCAAAATGAACAAGTCTTTTATAGAGGATAAAAACTTTGACGAAAATTTTAAAAAAAATTTTGTTAATGTAATGCCAATATTTTACGAAATGCAAAGTACTTTCTTGTCTGGTATTTACAGGCGTTATGGAGATTTAGATGGTGCAAATATAATTGTTTATTTTGCAAAAAACTTACATTTAGAGGTTCTTAGATTAAGGGAAAAAGAATTAGATTTAAGTATATCTTTGGATAGATTTTGGGATAACCACAAAAAAATATCACAACCAAAACATAAAATAATTTCAATAGCGAGATCAACTGGACTTCCGAAAGAAACAACCAGAAGAAAAATATTAGATTTAATTAAAAAAAAACATTTAAAAAAAGTTGATAAAGGTAGCCTTAGTTGGTCACCAGTTGATGAATTAAAAACAAGCTATATAAAAATTATTGATGAAGAAATAATATATTTATCTAAATTTATATTTCAACAAGCGAAGTTATTAGGATTAGAAATTAGTTTTTCTAAAATTAATAAAGAAATGAAATCAAATTTTAGTTTTTATTGGTATCATTACTTGGATGCTCAACTAAAATATATGTATACTTGGCAAACTTCAATGAAGGATCTTGAGCTTTTAGTTATTCTTCTTCAATGTTTAATACAAACTTTTAATTTTATTTCTAAAAAAGGAATTGAGCCCATCGCAAATTTAAATAAAAAAAGTTTAAAAAATATAGATTTAAGTGAAGCTAATATAAGTGCTACTTCAATTTCAGAAGTAACTGGGATTCCAAGAGCAACCTGTATAAGAAAACTAAAAATTTTTGAAAAAAATAATGTTCTCAAAAAAGATATAAATAATAAAAGATATTATGTCTCACTTGATGATGATAATAATGAAATACCTGTTCTTAGAGATGGGATTGTTTTTAGTGAAACGTCTAAAATTTTTTGTAACCTTTGCACTACTACCCTTAAAGGTCTAATTAAAGAAAAAAATTAAGTATAAACTAAAGGGTAAGTATCGCCCCAAAAACTACGACAGCTGATACTGCTGCTGCAGAAAGATATAAATTGTTTTTTCTATCTTTCTTTCTTTCTACTTCTATTTTTTTCATTAATGTATTTACATTAACTTTTGTTTGGTCTGAACTTCTTATCTCTCCACTCATGCATAAATATAACCACATTAAGACATGTTTAAAAATAACTAATTGGTTCAATTTGGGTTATGAATACCCACCTTGTTTATACTATAAAAATTAACTTTTATTGTATGCTGATATACCTTTTCGGAGTTTTTCAATAATTTCGTCTATGTGTTTTTTTTCAGAAATAAACGGTGGAGCTATAATTAAACAATCACCTGTTGCCTTAAAATTGACTCCAGCCTCATAACACTTTTTATATGTTAAAAATCCAGCCTTTCCCGGTCTATCTGATTGTTTAATATCAATTCCACCCATCAATCCGTACCCTCTAATATTTTCTACGCATTCAATATCTTTTAAAGAAAATAATCCATCCAAAAAATATGAAGATAAATTTTTTGCTCTATTAAAAATATCTTCTTTTTCAAAAATATCTTGTACCGCTAAAGCTGCTGCCACAGCTACAGGTATACCTGAATATGTATAACCATGAAAAAGTTCTATGACTCCATCTGGAGATGAGTTTACTATTGCATCGTAAATTTCCTCTTTAACTGCTACAACACCCATTGGCACGATACCATTTGTCGTCGCTTTGGCCATTGTCATTATATCTGGAGTAACTCCATATTCTTGTGAAGCAAAAACAGATCCTGTTCTTCCCCACCCGGTAATAACCTCGTCGAAAATTAATAAAATATTATGTTTGTCACAAATTTCTCTTAATTTATTTAAATAGCCTTTAGGCGGGACCAAAGTTCCTGTTGAACCTGATATCGGTTCAACGATACATGCTGCTATATTTTCGGCTCCAAAATTCATAGCGATTCTTTCTAGGTCATTTGCAAGATCTGCTCCAGTTTCTGGTTGACCTTTTACAAACTTATGATCTTTTAAATGCGTATGTCTCATGTGAACAACACCAGGCATTAGGATACTCGCAAATGTTTTGACATTGTTTATCATCCCACCAACAGATGTAGCTCCTATATTCATGCCATGGTAAGCTCTTTCCCTGCCTATAAATCTAAATCTCTGCCCTTGTCCACGAGCTTTATGATAAGCTATACAAATCTTTAACGCTGTTTCAACGGCAGTAGAACCGCAAATAGTATAAAATATTTGATTTAAGTTACCCGGAGTATGTTTCGAAATTCTTGTAGCAAGTTCAAAAGACCCTCCAAAACCTTGTTGAAAAGGTTGAACATAGTCTAAAGTCTGAAGTTGTTTTGTTATCGCATCTATAATTTCTTTTCTTCCATGACCTAAAGGATTACAAAACAATCCTGAACTAGCATCAATCTGAGTTCTGCCTTTATGATCTTTTAAATAAACTCCTTTTGCCTCTGTAATAAGTCTTGGATCTTTTTTAAAATTCTTATTTGAAGTGAATGGCATCCAGTGTTCATGCAATGAATTTGGAATACCAGTTCTGTTATAACTTGACATAGATATTTATTTTCCTGGAGCTTTGTAAGTAGATGACATTTTTTTTGCTGTATCAGCAATTTTATTAAGATCAACTGACTCTAAAATAGTAAAATTATTTACTGTTCCGCTTGAAACAGCTACCATTTTTGCGGCTGCCATTTGTTCAAATGATCCTTCACATACAGCGATAAAATCGTATGAACCTCTTAGCAACGAATAATCAATCATTTTTGCTCCGCCCGCTTCTAATAGGGCTTTTGTTGCAGCTTGTCTATTTGTTGATGGATTGTTTATGAAACCAGCTAAACCTTTATCAGTATAACATCCCATAGTATAAAATTTAGTCATTTAACATCTCCTTATTTTTAGTAACCAGATTTTCTTACAAATTCTAAATCAGATAATACCATATCTTTGACGAGATTCTTAAATGAAACCTTCGGTTTCCATTTTAAAATTCTCCTTGCTTTAGAAAAATCCCCTAAAAGTGTTTGAACTTCAGCGGGTCTATAAAGATTTTTGTCAATTTTGATAAATTTTTTGTAATCTAAACCTACGATTGAAAATGCAATTTTTGCAAATTCTCTTACCGAATGTTGTTTGTTGGTTGCTATAACAAAATCCTCTGGCTTTTTTTGTTGAAGCATTAACCACATAGCTTCAATATAGTCTTGAGCATGTCCCCAGTCTCTTTTAGCATCTAAGTTTCCCAGCTTTAACTCCGTTTTAAAACCATATTTGATTCTAGCAACACCATGAGAGATTTTTCTTGTTACAAATTCAAACCCCCTTCTTGGAGACTCGTGATTAAATAAAATTCCAGTACAACAATATAAGTTGTAAGCTTCTCTGTAATTTCTTGCCAAGTCATGACCGGTAACTTTCGAAATTCCATAAGCAGATCTTGGATAGAAAGGGGTTTTTTCATTTTGAGGAATGCTTCTAACTTTTCCAAACATTTCAGAAGATCCGGCAAAATAAAACTTGGACTTCGGAGAAAAATCTTTTATTGCAGAAAGAAGGTAGTGGGTTCCATTTATATTTGTATTTAAAGTGGAAAACTCGTCTTTAAATGAGTAGTCAACATAGCTTTGGGCACCTAAATGATAAACTTCATTTGGTTTTATTTTTTGAATTATTTTGACTATACTTGCATAGCTTTCTAAAGAGGCTGCGTGCAAGTTAATCTGCTTGAGAATTTTCTGAAGTCTCCAAAGTCTATGAGTTTCATCTTCGAGGGCAACTCTTCTAATGATCCCATGAACCTGATATTTCTTCTTGAGTAGAAATTCGGCTAAGTAAGATCCGTCTTGACCTGTTATACCTGTTATTAGAGCGACTTTTTTCATTTTGGTTTAAATTAATATTAACTATTAAATAAAAAAAATATCAATTCTTTTCTTTATTTTCAAATGGTCGATATGAAGAATTTTTAAGGAAATATGACGTAATCAAGCCTGATAGCGATGCTTTGTGTACTTTAAAGTTTTCAATATCTTTTTTAATTAAAAAAAACAAACACATTTTAAGTGATCTAATAAAATTAGGTAAGGTTTTTCTAATTCCATGAAAATAATTTTTGTGTTTTTTTAATAAATAAAATTTTGACCAACAAAAATGCCAGTTTCTACTCATTTTAATTTGAGTACTAAACTTTGGATCTGATGACTGGGTTCCCATATGGTGGTATTTTAAATTTTCTATGACGCAAATTTTTTTATTTCTTTTTCTTAAATTTATACAAGCGTCTGTACTTTCAAAATAAAGAAAAAAATTTTCGTCACAAACTTTTTTTGTTTCAATATTATTCTTATTTACTATTACCATTGCAAAATCTATCTCATCAACTTCCATAATATTATAATTATCAATAAATCTATTTTGTAATAGTTTTTTATCATTTATTTTATAGTTCTTGTGAATTGTCTCGTCGAGATAAGTAGGTGCCAAAATAGAAAAGTCTTTAATTTTTGGAATTATTTGCATGATATTTTCAAAACACCCATTTGGAATATTTACGTCGGGTGATAAAAAACATGTAAAATTATTTTTTGATATCTCTATTCCTAAATTAAATGACTTTGCGTAACCTAAATTTTCCTTTGGAATAAAAACTTTAACATTTTCGTATTTTTCAAAACTTTTTTTTAAATTTTCATCTAATGAATTTTCTATAATAATTATCTCATAATTCTTAGGAATCGACAAAATTAGCTTTTCCAATAAATGAGAACTTTTGAATGCTATAATAACAACGCTTAAATTCATCTTAATTATATAATATTGCAAACTTATATTATGAAGTGTAAATATTCTAACTAAATGTCAGAATTAAGACTAAAAAAATTGTTTTTTTTAATAATACTATTAATTCCAAACAATATCATAGCATTAGAATTTAGCGGGAAATTCACACAGGGACATTTCATAGTCGGAAAAGCTGAGCCTAAAACTGAAATTTGGATTGATAAGAAAAAAGTTAAAGTTACAGATAATGGATATTTTGTGTTCGGCCTTGATCGAGACAGAAAATATGATGTTGTAATTACAAAACTAAAAAATGGAAAAAAACAAAAAGTTATTAAAAAAGTTCAAAAAAGAAATTATAAAATACAAAGAATTGATGGTCTTCCTGAAAAAAAAGTCACTCCACCAAAGGAGGTGTACGAAAGAATTAGAAGAGAAAATAAAATAATATCTGATGCAAGACTAATTAATAGTGATTTAAAATTTTTCTTAAAAAAATTTATTAAACCTTTGGATAATTCGATTGTTACAGGCGTTTATGGAAGTCAAAGAATACTAAATGGGAAACCTAAATGGCCACATTACGGAATCGATTTTGCAGCAAAAAAAGGCACTAAAATTAAAGCCATGTTAGATGGAAAAGCCACAATGGTAGAAAATGATCTGTTTTATACTGGCGGTACAGTAATATTCGATCATGGCCATGGGATCTCTACATTATACATGCATATGGAAGAAATCTTTATAAGCGAAGGACAAAAAGTAAAGCAAGGAGAAATAATTGGTACAGTTGGATCCACTGGTAGATCAACAGGTGCACATTTAGATATTAGATTAAATTGGTTTGGAACTAGATTAGATCCAGCAACTGTATTGGATTTAAATTAATCTTTCTCAAATTTGTTTTTATAATCTTGAAGTAAATCCTTATTTTGCTCGTTTTTATATAAAATAAAATTTTCACAGACTAGAATATCTAAATTGGTTCCCATAAAACATCTGAAAGAGTCATTTATAGTGCATACTATTGGTTCACCCCTTACATTAAAAGACGTATTTACTAAAAGTGGACATCTAGTTACTTCCTTAAATTTTTTTAAAAGTTTGTAATATTTTGGATTTGTTTCTTTGTGGACAGTTTGGATCCTAGCTGAATAATCAACATGAGTAACCGCTGGAATTTTCGATCTTCTAATATTGAGTTTATCTATTCCAAAAAGTTTTTTATCTTTATCACTCATTGGAATTTGAATATTTTTTTTAACATCCGCAACTAAAAGCATATATGGACTGTCTATATTTAGGTCAAACCATTCATCTAAATCTTCTCTCAAAATTGAAGGAGCAAAAGGTCTAAAACTTTCTCTAAATTTAACTTTTAAATTAAGTTCTTTTTGTATTTTAGGTGATCTTGGGTCTGCAATTATGGATCTTGCGCCTAGAGCTCTAGGACCAAATTCCATACGGCCTTGAAACCACCCAATTGTTTTTTCTTTTTTTAATTCATGCACAAGTTGATCAAAAAGTTTTTCTTCATCTAATTTTTGATAATTTGCCCCTAAAGATTTTAGGGTATTTTCAATTTCGTCTTCTTCAAAAGATGGCCCTAAATATGATCCATTCATATTATCTTTATCGCCTGTAATTTTTCTTTTGCATCCAAGCTCGTGATACCAAAATGCTAATGCTGCTCCTAAAGAGCCTCCTGCATCTCCTGCGGCAGGTTGAATCCAGATATTTTCAAAAATATTTTTTTTAATTAATTTTCCATTAGCTACACAGTTAAGCGCTACACCACCTGCTAGACATAAATTTTTTATTTTTGTTTCTTCGTATATTGATTTACATAACTTTAGAATAATTTCTTCTATTGCTTCTTGTATTGAAGCTGCAATATCCATGTGAAATTGTGTTAGAAGATCTTTTTCAGGATCTCTGACCTTATGACCAAATAAATTTGAAAATTTTTTATTGGTCATTGTCAGACCTGTTGCGTAATTAAAATAATCCATGTTTAGCCTAAAAGAACCATCATCTTTTAAATCAACTAATTCATTAAGTATAATATTTTTGTATTTAGGTTCGCCATAGGGAGCCAGGCCCATTAATTTATATTCACCACTGTTTACTTTAAAACCAGTGTAATACGTAAATGCAGAATAAAGCAAACCTATTGAATGTGGGAAATGTATTTCTTTAATCATTTTAATATTATTTTCTTTTCCAATTGCTAAAGTGGTGGTTGCCCATTCTCCTACACCATCTAATGTTAAAATTACTGCTTCTTTAAATGGAGATGGATAAAATGCACTTGCAGCATGGCTAAAATGATGTTCAGAAAAATTAATTTTATCTATCTGTTTAAAATTTCGATCATGTTGTTTTAATTTATCAAACAAAAATTTCTTTTGAAAAAGTTTTTCTCTTAACCAAATTGGCATAGACATGGAAAATGACAAAAAACCTCTTGGTGCAAAAGCCAAATATGTTTCTAATAAACGTTCAAATTTTAAGAAAGGTTTTTCAAAAAAAACTATGTGATCTATTTCACTTAATTTTTTTTTTGAAAAATTTAGTACAAAATCTATTGCATTATATGGATATCCAGCATCGTGTTTTTTTCTTGAAAATCTTTCCTCTTGAGCTGCTGAGATAATTTTTCCGTCAATAATTAATGCTGCTGCGCTGTCATGATAAAATGCTGAAATTCCTAATATAGATGTCACTTAAAAAATTGTATAAATAAATGGAGCTACTGCGGAACCTTGGCTTAATACGATAAGTATTCCAAAAAGTGCTAAAACTATTATAATTGGAAATAACCAGTATTTTTTTCTTTCAATTAAGAAAATATAAAATTCTTTTAAAAAACTTAACATCAAAATTGCCTTTTCATTGATCCTACATTTTTATCTCTTTTAACCCAATAAGAATTATTTTTAATAAACTGTAATTTTAATAAATCTTTACCAAGTAATCTCATGAGCAGCCCCATAGGTGTTAAAAAAATAAAATACACAATTGCCATTACAATTGGTGCAATCACTCTACCTAAAATTTCACCAAATTTTATCCACGCAGTATTAAACGGGGCTAATAAATTTGATTTAATTAGTCCTAATATCAAAAAAATTAAACCAACAAATAGCGACCAAATTCTAATTTCCTCACCTTTTAAAAGCGGCCATAATGAAATAAGTAAAAAAATAATAAAGAAAAGCACTCCAAAACTTCTATTTGAACTTTTATTTTCCATTATACTTTTTTATACCATTAAAATATTCTAAAATAAAATTAAATTTTAAATCACAGTTTATCTGCAATTACTTCTGAAATTTTTTTGTAACCTTTGTCATTAAAATGACCAGCATAACCTAGAGGAAAATAAATCTTAATGTCATTTTCTTTATCAAATATTTCAGTCAAATCCACAGTTTCAATATTCATTTTATCTAATTTTTTTAATATTTCATCCTTTAAATAAATAGTTTTATCTTTTTTTGTAAACTTCGTAAAATATCTTGACCAAGTTGGCACATAAACAAAAATATAATTACTATCGAGTTTTTTTGCGTCCTGGTTCATTTTATAAATTATTTTGTAAAATAGTTCTAAGTCATAATTATTTTTAGAAATCCTGCTTAAAGAGTTTTTCAAAATATTTCTTATATTGTTAATCTCTAATATATCTTGAAAAGTTTCCTTAAAATTATTATTCTTTATTTCTTTATTTTTTGAATTGTTTTTTGTAACTGCAATTGCATAATCAATGCTTTCTTTAGATATTTCATCTAGAAATTGATTTATTTCATCATATCTTTTAACATAGCCTACTGTATATTCATCTTCTAAATATTTTATTAGATCTCCTTGTTTCTTTTCCCACTCAAGACCTTGAAGATCATTCCCTTCATAATAAAAGTAAATAAAATTTTTAGGTTTTAAAATTTCTCCGAACTCTCGCAGCACTGCCAACGAGACTAAAGGAGATGTTGTTCCAACAGCCAAATTGGCTGTAGGGTAACCCATTAAATTAAGATTTGCTGAAATATCTTCTTGTTGACCCACGCAAAATCCTTCGGCATAAGAATCTCCTAAAATAACATTGTGAATTGGTTTTTCGTAGATTTTATTATAATTTCTAAATCCATATTTATCATTTTGAATAATTCTGTGGCGAAGATCTTCAGTGCATGAAATAGATTTGGAGTTAATAGGTCCTCTAAACGGAATTAATTTGTTATTTTCTTTATATTCGAGAAATGTTTTAAAATTTGAAAAAATCGGTGCGTAGTAAAATCCAGGTTTAATGTTTTCTTTCTGGTTTTTTAGTTCAAGAAATACCTCTTCCGGTGACCTTAGATCATAGTCTATATTTTGATTTTTTGCTAACTCAAGCCGAGTTTGGCTTAAATTAACCAACATTTTCTGTTCTTTGGGAATATAAAAGAATAAACAAAGTTCAACGGCATAAACAATTAACACCGTATAGAATATACCCAGCTTTAAAATTTTCAATTTTAGTTATGCTGCAGATTTTAAACTGTGTTTTTCAACCATTCCACTTAAAAAATTCCAAAGATACTTTGCTGTCGACAAAGCAGCTTTTTCAGCTTTTTTTTGTTCCTTTTTAGACAAACTGTCTAAAAGTTTTTCGCAAGCTTTTCTATGTAAAACATCAGCTGCTTTGTGAGCTTCAAAAAATTCAAGTCCTTTTTTTGAATTAACACTATAATATTTCTTTAACCCCCTAATCTTCGTTTCTGCGATTTCAGGAATTTGTCTTTCATAAGTATACAAAGAAGCCAAACCTTCTGCATAAGATTTTCTACCTTGCTTAAAAAAATTATTAATCAGATTTTTAGTAAAAGACTCTTGTTTTACATTTTCAATTTTTTTACTATGAGCACCTAATTCCAAGGCGAAGTTTTTCCAAAGTTTAGGGTGATCAGCACCTGGGTTTTCCTCATCTTGTAAATTTTCCAACAAAATTTTTCTTTTTTCAATATCTTCGCAAATTGAATGGGTAGCACTAATATAACGGGGAAAGGCTTTAACATGCTGATAATATTGCTCAGCATAATCTTTAATTATTTCCCTTGTTAGCTTTCCATCATTCCACGATTTGTAAAATGGGTGATTTAATAAATGATACTTATCTAATTTTTTGTTAAGTTGTTTTGAAAACATAATTATCCTCCTAGAATCATTCTATTTAAAATATCTTAATTTCACAATTAAAAAAAATAGTCCACAACTTTAGATTGTTGACTCATGTCTTATAGGTTTTTCGTCTATTGGGAGGTGTAGTAAGGTTGCGACAAAAGATAATAAAATTGCTAGATACCAGGCAAAATCAAAATTTCCAAAGGTATCATAAAAAACACCGCCCAGATAGGCTCCTAAAAAAGACCCAACCTGATGATTTAGAAAAACTATTCCGAACAACATTGATATATTTTTTGTGCCAAAAATTTGTGCAACAATGCCATTTGTAGCAGGAACAGTGGCTAGCCATAAAAGTCCAAATGTAATTCCAAAAGCTATAGCAGAAATTTCTGAAGGAGGTAAAAATATGAATAATCCAATTGAAATTGCTCTTAAAAAATATAAAGCACTTAAAAGCATTTTTTTACTATATTTATCTCCAAGATGTCCCATTATTAAAACGCCGATTATATTAAACAAGCCAATTAATGATAAAATTGCAAAACCGGTCCAATCCTCTAAACCTCTATCTTGAACGTATCTAGGCACATGTGTTGCAACTAATGTTATTTGAAAACCACAAACAAAAAATCCTAATATTAGTAGTCTGAATCCTTTATGTGCTAAAGATTCTTTTAGAACTTGAAATGCGCTTTTATTGTTTTGATTTTTTTCTAGATTTAAAGATACTTTTTGGCTTTCAGGGTTTTTTATAAATAAAGCTGGAATACACATAACTACAATAATAATAGAAAATATTGTAAACGTAGACTGCCAGCCTGTTTCAAAAATTAAGAAATTTGACAAAGCAGGAAACATAAACATTCCTAAACCACCGAAAGCTGTAACGTAGCCTGCAGCTTTGCTTCTATTTTCATTTGGAAAATGTTTCGTTGCTAAAGGCGCTAACATTGGTCCTGAACAAGCTCCAAGACCAACGCCTACCATTAAACCGAGATTAAGTTGAAACCATAATCCTGTGTTGAGATTGTTTCCCAAAGAAAAAATTCCAATTGCGTAAAATATTAAACCAACTAAAACTACTTTACTTCCGCCGTATTGATCAGCAAATCTACCAAAAATTGGAGTAAAAATACCCCACACTAGTGAATGCAAAGCGACTGCAAGTCCAAATTCTGTATTTGAGATTCCACAGTCTATTTCAAAATTTCCTGAGAATAATCCAAAAGTTTGTCTCACACCCATTGAGACATTAACTACAAAACAAGCTGCTATAAGAGTAAAAAGTGCTGTTTTGGTTGGAAAAAATTTTGTTTTCATTTAATTTTTTTTAATGCTGTTTTTAGATCAATAATAAGTTCATTCGGATCTTCTAGTCCAATATGGAACCTTATTATATGATGGTTTTTTTTTAAATATTTTTTATATACTCTTTTAATGGTTTGACTTTGGTATAAAACTAAACTTTCAAATCCTCCCCAACTTTGCCCTATACCAAAAAGTTTTAAAGAATTGACAAATTTTAAAACAGAATTTTTATTTTTATTATAAATTATAATTGAAAACAGACCCGTGGCCCCTGAATAATACTTTTTCCAATTTTCGTAATTCAAGCTTCCTTTTTTATAAGGATAGAGAATTTCTTTTATTTTTGTTTCCTTTTTTAAAAAATTAATTATCTTTCTCGTATTTTCTTCGTGTTTTCTTAATCTTATATCAAGAGTTCTTAAACCTCTCAAAACTAGATATGCATCGTCTGGGGACGTTCTATATCCTAATAGCTTATTGCAAAATCTTATTCTATCATAAACCTTCTTATTAACAGATAAACTGCCGAGCATAACATCTGAGTGTCCAGAAAAATATTTTGTACCTGAAGAAATAGATATGTCGAAACCAAGTTTCAAAGGTTTAAGAAAAAAGGGTGTGCCCCAAGTGTTATCTATTGCTGTTATAATTCTATTTTTTTTTGCAATTTTCAAAATTTTTGATAAATCTTGGAATTCAAAAGTATTACTCCCTGGATTCTCAACAAAAACCATTTTAGTTTTTTTATTAATTTTATTTTGAAGACTTTTTAAATCTTCAGGGTTATAAAAATGTGTTTTTACTTTAAATTCTTTTAATAACTTTGAAGTAATCATTCTTGTTGGCGCATAAACTGCATCAGTCACTATTATTTCATCACCTGGTCTACATATGCTTATTATTGCTAAAGCAATAGCTCCAAAACCTGTTGATGTTAAAAAGGTTGCGTGTGCTTTTTCTAATTCTGTAATAAAATTTTGTAGTGCTATTGTGGTTTGACTCCCCCCTCTTCCATACTCATAAAAATTTACTTTATTACCTTCCTTTACAAAAGACTCATGTTCAAGAAGTTCTTGCATACTTTTAAAAAAAACGGTTGAATTTCTAACTATAGCAGGATTGGCTGTTCTTGAAATTTTGTCTTGTGCCAAATGTTTAAGTTTAGTTATATCTGAGTATTTCATAAAATTAAGTTTTCTCACATCCAATTACCCATAAATCATACACTGGGTGATCAAATGTTTTGATTGTTGGACTAGAAGAGAAAGTCCAGCCATTAAAAACAAAAACTTTGTCATCTCTTTTATCAGATAAATCTTGCACCTGTATATAGACAACAAACCCATCATTGTTTTTATCTTTAGATTTACTACATTTTTTTGGCAAAATTTCTAAATATCCAAATTTCTTTTTTTTACCTATTGGTATGTCTATATCAGAAATTTTTGCAGTAATTTTATCCAAAGCACGGAAACGTACATAATTTGTTTTGATATTATTTATTCTTTTCTTCTCTTTTAAAATGACTTTAGTATTTTCCTCATCTGTATTTGATGACTCAATTTCTTCTTCAAATGTAGGTTCTAATGTTGGCAAATCTATTTTTTCTTGTGATTGCAAATTAATGTTTATAAAGAAAAATAATATTATTGATAAAAATTTAAGACTTCCAAGTTTCATATTTTTTAAATTTATCGTCTTTTTTTGTGATCTCTCTTGGTTTATAAGCGTCTTTTGTTCCTGTTTTGTTATCTTTGTGTGGCTTTTGCCATGAGTGTTTTGTTTGTTTTGATTCTAAAGGTGTTTTTTTTTTAGTGTGGTGTATCCATGAAAACCAATCGGAGTCTATTTTAGATGCGTTTATTTCACCGTTATAAACTACCCACCTTTTACCTTTTTTATTCTCATAATACTTATTACCAGAATCATCTTTCCCGACAAATTTACCGAAAAAAATAGTATATAGAAACGTTCCAAAAGTTTGTGAATTCCACCAAGTAAAAATTTGTTTTAACATAATCTCAAAATTTAAAAGTCCACACAATTTTAAATTGTATAATAATAACGTGGACACATTCAAAATATTGTATATATCTTAAATTGTTCAAGTTTCAATATATAAGGAAGAATAATGTCAAAATTTTTGGTCGAAACCTATTATACGTGCACTTTTAAAACTGTCCATGAACTTAATAATTTAAATGAAAATGAATTATCAGACATAGACAAAAGAGAAGATGGAAAGGTTGTGGTAATCGATGTAACCGTTAACAACAGGAAAACAAAGAAGATAGATAAAGACAATAAGACCTCTAAAAATATTGACTTAAATGAAGGATTGCAAATAAGTCAAGCATCTAAAAAACAAAAACCGTCTAATAAAGATAGCGAAAATATAAAATCAAAAATTTTAAATAAATCTATAAAAGATAAGTATTCAACAAAAGTATATGAAAAAAGATTTCAAATGCCAGATAGGAGAAAAGGATATATACAAAAAGCTACTATAGGAGACCATAAAATTTATTTACACACCGGTGAGTATGATGATGGTAAAATAGGTGAAATTTTCATAGATACAAATAAAGAGGGAGAGTTGGTAAAAGCTCTTACTAATAACTTTGCAATAGCTATTTCTTTGGGATTACAATACGGGGTTCCATTGGAAGAGTTTGTAGATGCCTTTTTAGATACAAAATTTGAACCATCGGGAAAAGTACACGGAAATGATAGAATTTTAAGTGCAACATCAATACTTGATTATATTTTTAGAGAGCTTGCTATTTCTTATTTAGGTAAAGAAGAACTTGCTCATACTCCAAGAATTAGCAGTGCTAGTAGTGAAAAACAGGATCAAAATGAGGATAAGTTTTTGAAAATAGTAAAAAATATTACAAGCAAAGGCTTTGTAAGAAGTAATTACGAGGATAAATTAGTAGACTTAAGTGATGTAAGAATAAATTTAAAAAGTAAAAATTAATCTTTCTTTAATACTTTTATATTTAATTCTTTTAACTGTTTTTCATTTATTTCTGATGGTGCTTCCATTAAAAGATCTTCAGCATTTTGGTTCATTGGAAATAAAGTTACTTCTCTTATATTCTTTTTATTTGCTAATAACATTACTATTCTATCAATCCCTGGAGCCATCCCTCCATGAGGTGGTGCACCATATGATAGTGCTTTGATCATTCCAGAGAAATTTTTTTCTACCATAGCTTTTGAATAGCCTACCTTACTAAAAACCTTAAATAAATATTCGGGTATATGATTTCTGATTGCTCCAGAAGATAATTCATAACCATTACAAACTAAATCATATTGGTATGCTAAAATATTTAGTGGATCAGTTTTATCAAAATTTTTTATGTCTATTTGAGGCATTGAAAATGGATTATGACTAAAATCTATTTTCTTTTCTTTTTCATCATAATGATACATTGGGTAATCAATGATCCAACAAAAATTAAATTTGTTATTATCAATTAGTTTTAATTCCTCTGCAATTTTTTGCCTTACTATACCTGAAAATTTTGTAGCCTCATCTATTTTATTACTTATGAAAAAAACAGAATCTTTTTCTGATATGCTGCATTCTTTTAAAAGTTGTTGAATTCCGGTATCTGAGAAAAACTTGGCGATAGGGCCTTTCCCAACTATTTTATCCTTAATCTTTTCAAAAGTTATATAAGCTAAACCAGTGGCACCCTCTGATATAGCCCAATCGTTTAAATTGTCAAAGAAACTTCTTGGTTTAGAATTAGTATTTTTGACAGGGATGGCTTTTACAATACCTTTTTTTTCAATTATATCTTTAAAAATTTTTAATTTAACTTCTTTTGAACTAAAAATTTTTGTTAAATCAAAGATTTCCAGAGGGTTTCTTAGATCTGGCTTATCTGTACCATATTTTTGAAGTGAGTCTTTAAATTTTATTCTTGGAAAGGGTGGTTTATTAATCTCTTTTCCTTGAGAAAATCTAGAAAACAAATTATAAAATATTGGTTCAACAACATTAAATACATCCTCTTGTTCAACAAACGACATTTCTAAATCTAATTGATAATGTTCACCGGGACTTCTGTCTGCTCTTCCGTCTTCATCTCGAAAACATGGCGCTATTTGAAAATACCTATCAAAACCAGATATCATTATCATTTGTTTAAATTGTTGTGGAGCCTGAGGTAAGGCATAAAATTTTCCTGGGTGAGTCCTGCTTGGAACCAAAAAATCCCTAGCTCCTTCTGGGCTTGAGGCAGTTAAAATTGGTGTTTGGAATTCCAAAAAATTATTTTTAACCATTTCTGTTCTCAAATAAGATAAAACTTCAGATCTAAGTTTAATATTTTCATGCATTTCATTTCTTCTTAGATCTATAAATCTATACTTTAATCTAATTTCCTCTGGATAATCTTGTTCGCCAAAAACTGGCATAGGTAATTCTTTGGCAAGTGACAAAATTTCAAATTCTTTAATTTTGATTTCTATCAAACCAGTTTTTAATTCCTTATTTTGAGTTTCATCTGATCTTTCTACAACCTCTCCAAAAATTGAAATTACCGATTCAGGTTTTAATTTTTCTAGTGTTTTAAAATTTTTGTCTTTGTTTTCTATTACACATTGGGTGATACCAAAATGATCTCTAAGATCCATGAACAATAAATTACCATGATCTCTTTTTCTATGTAACCATCCTGCAATTCTAACATTTTGCCCGACGTGTTTATCTGTTAATTCTGAACAGTTGTGAGTTCTAAACTTTTTCATAATTATGTTTAATTTAATTCATTTAAAACTTTTTTAATTAATTGCAAGTTAATTGGTTTCGCCTTAGTTAAAGATAAATTGTCTATTGAATTAGTGAATAAATTAATCTTTTCGTAAGATCTCTCAATATTTTTTAAAATGTAATCAATGTTTTTAGGCGTTATTTCTATCTGTTTTTCAGAGAAGTTTTTAGTCAAAATAACTCTTAATAAATCATCAGTTGGTAGATTTATTCCAATATCTAAAAAACTTTTAAAACGAGAACTGAGATCTTTTAAATTAATTTTAAAAGATTTAATTGGAGTTGTAGAACTTATGATTAAATATTTATTATCTTGGATAGCCATATTTATTACAGAGTAAAATAGCTTTTCACTTATATTATTTTCAAAGTCATCAATAATTAAACACTCCTTTATTTTATATTCATCTAAAGTTTTGGTTGCAACCTGTTTACAATTAATTAAAAGACCCTGGGTTTTATTTTTTAAAATATTTATCAGATGAGTTTTTCCGCAACCTTTTGGGCCAAAAATATTTATAAGTCTACTTGACCATTTTGGCCATGTCTCAATAAGTTTAAAAGCACTAAAATTATTTTCTGAAACGTAAAAGTCTTGACTTAAATAACTTTTTTTGAATGGGAAATTTAATATTAATTGCTCAGACATTTTAAATATTTAGTTTATTCTCCAAACATTATTTTGTATTTTAAGTTTAAAACCACTTTTAATTAAACTATTTTTCAAATTTTTAGCTTTACCTAGGTATCTTATTTTAAACTTAGCATTATTTTTATCCAATTCTTCCACTGTATAACTCTCAATTACATTAATTTGGTCAAATTTTCTTTTAACATTTTGTATAGTTGCTGGGTTTTTAATTTTTGATACCACTGAAATGTATGCGGGTGTAGAAACATCAATCAAATTTTGTTCTTTCCATAATTCATTAATATGAAATTTCAATTTATTAATAACAGACTCTCTTCCTTCTTCCGAGTCAAAGTCTTTAACTATAAATTCAATTTTTTTTGACTTTTTTGTTCCTTGAAAGTTTGCTTTTAAAAAAGCGTATAATTTTTTCTTATCAGATCTAAGTATTACGATAGTGTTATTTTTAATGTCGTAATTATCGACAAGCCTATCGAGATTTATTTCTTCTAAAGTTTCAATATTGGATTTAATAAAATTAATATCTTCAAGATTTTCAAAGGGTAATATAAAATTGATATTGTTAAATTCATCTTTTAGTTTCCATCCCTTTAAAAAATTATTTTCAGAAAATACTTGAAATTCAGAGTTTAAAATCATAATTGGGTATACCAATATTTCTAAATTGGTAGTTTCTGAATATGAAATATTATTTTTATAGAAAAAATTTGTTATTTTCCTTTTATTAAATTTGATCTTCATTTTAAGTTTATAGGTATTATCAGTAATGCTTTCCTCAGTAATTTGATAATTTTCTATAAGAGACTCTATTTCGCTCAAATTAGTACTAAGTAAATTTTTTTGATCTTTGCTCTTAAGTAAATTTAGTATTAAATTTTGAAATCCCTTTTTAAATCCTGTTTCCAGGTAAACTTCTCTGTAGCTATTTTTTGTTATTTTTCCTTCAACAATGATATTATCAACAATAAAGGTACTTTCATTTGTATAAAGGTTTTGAGTTTTTCCAAAAAGTATTATTATAAATGATAAAAAAACAATTTTTTTCATAAACTATCTAATTATCATTTTATTGATGAAAAAAACAAAAAATAGTTACAAAAAAAGCGGTGTTAATATAAAAACAGCTGATAAATTTACAGGTTATATAGCTAAATATTCAAAAAAAGCTTTTAAGAATAAAGCGAGTTATCTTGCAAATAATATAGGTGGGTTCGGATCTGTTTATAATTTTAATAAACTTAATATAAAAGATCCATTGTTAGTATCTTCGACCGATGGCGTTGGTACTAAGTTAGAAATCGCAAATAAATTAAATAAATTTAATACTATTGGAATTGATCTTGTAGCGATGTGTGTTAATGACCTTATTGTACAAGGTGCAAAACCTCTATTTTTTTTAGACTATATTGCTTTAAAAAAAATTAAATTAAAAAAAATGAAAGAAATTATTAAAAGTATAATTCAGGGTTGTAAGTTATCTGATTGCATATTGGTTGGGGGTGAGACTGCAGAAATGCCTGGAATATACGAGAAAAATAAATTTGATTTAGCTGGCTTTGCAGTGGGGGTGGTATCTAAAAAAAAACTTTTACATAAAGGAAAAGTAAAAGATAAGGATATTATTTTAGCAGTGCCATCTAATGGTCTACATTCAAATGGTTTTTCTTTAGTAAGATATATTTTAAGAAATAAAAAAATAAATAACTATTTAGGGAAAGAACTTTTAAAACCAACAAAAATTTATGTAGAATCTATTCTTAAACTTTCAGAAAAGAAATTAATAAATGCTTCAGCAAACATAACTGGTGGAGGTATTGTAAGTAATATTATAAGATCTGTTCCAAATAAATTATCAGTAAATATTGATTTATCAAAAATTAGAGTGACTAAAATATTTAAATGGTTGAAGAGCAATAATATATCTGACTCTGAAATGTTAAAAACTTTTAATTGTGGGGTTGGATTTTGTTTGATTACGAAAAAAAGTAAAATAAATAAAATTAAAAAAATATTTGATAAAAAATATAAACCCTATGAAATTGGTTTTATTTCTAAATCATCTAAAAAAATTAAACTATTTAATAAAATAAAATGGTAAAAAAAAAAAGAGCATGTATTTTTATTTCTGGTACTGGATCAAATTTAAAATCTTTAATTTATAATTCACGTGATCCAAATTTCCCGATAAAAATTAATTTGGTTCTGACAAATAATAAAAATGCACTTGGAATTAATTATGCAAAAAAATTTTTAATTCCATTTAAAGTAATTAGCGGAGGGAGAAATAAGTTTGAAAAAATTGCTCTTAGAGAACTTTTGGAAAAAAAAATTCAATTAGTTTGTTTGGCTGGGTTTATGAAAATTTTAAGCAAGAGTTTTTTAAGAAGTTTTAAAGGAAGGGTATTAAATATACATCCTTCTCTTTTGCCAAAATATAAAGGCCTAAATACCCATAAAAGAGTTTTGCAAAACAGAGATAAATTTACTGGTTGCACAGTGCATTACGTTGATGAAAAATTAGATAATGGAAGGATAATATTAAAAAAAAGAGTTGTAATTAAAAATAATGAATATGAAAAGCATTTAGAGAAAAGAGTAAAGAACGAAGAGCACAAAGCCTTTTCAATGGCCATAAGAAGGATTTATTTAAGTAATTAATCTTTAAAAAAAAAGTCTATTTCTTTTTTTGCATTTTCTACGGAGTCAGATCCATGAACAGAGTTTTTGTCTATTGATATTCCGTATAATTTTCTCAAACTACCCTCTTCTGCATCTTTTGGATCTGTTGCACCCATTATTCTTCTATTTTCTTTTACTACATTTTTACCCTCCAAAATCATCACTACAATTGGTCCTGAAGAAAGGTAGGCACAAAGTCTATCGTAAAAAGGTTTTGTTTGATGAACCTTATAAAATTCAGCAGCTTCCTCTTTCGATATTTGAATTTTTTTACTTTTGGTTATTTTTAACCTGGAGTCTAAGAATTTTTGCTGGATTTTATTTACAAGATTTCTCTCAACTGCATCTGGTTTAATTATGGATAGAGTTTGCTCTATATTACTCATAATTTTCTTCAACAAGTTGGTTTAATAACCTTACTCCAAATCCTGTTGCACCGCCTGAGTTTAAAGCTCCGCCATATTTTGAAAAAGCCATACCAGCAATATCTAAATGCGCCCAGGGAGTATTATTTAAAATAAATCTTTGTAAAAATTGAGCTGCTGTTGTTGACCCTGCTCCACCAACATAATTTATATTTTGCATATCCGCATTTTTAGAATTCATAAGCTTATCGTAATTTTTATGAAGCGGCATTCTCCATACTTTCTCTTCAACTTTTTCACCTGCATTAAAAATTTGTTTAGATAATTTATCATCATTTGAAAAAAGACCTGCATACTCTGATCCCAAACAAACTATAATTGCACCTGTTAAGGTAGCTAAATCGACAATGAATTTTGGTTTAAATTTTTTTTCAGTAAATGTTAATGCGTCTGCTAAAACTAATCTACCTTCTGCATCTGTATTTAATATTTCTATAGTTTTACCGCTATAAGACTTAACGATATCTCCTGGTCTTTGAGCATTTCCACTAACCATATTTTCAACAAGACCTACAACACCAACAGCGTTAATTTTAGCTTTTCTCAAAGCAAAATTTTTCATTAAACCTACCACCGTAGCTGATCCTGCCATGTCGTAGGTCATGTCTTCCATAAATTTTGCTGGCTTTAATGAGTATCCACCAGTATCAAAACAAACTCCTTTTCCTACAAAAGCTAAAGGCTTAGAATTATTTTTTGCTCCATTCCATTCCATTGTTACAAGATAGGATCCTCTGATACTTCCTTGTCCTACGCCAAGTAATGCATGCATGCCAAGTTTTTTTAATTTTTTTTCATCATATATATTTACTTTCAATCCATCTTTTCTTAACGAGATTAATCTTTTTGCATATTCGTCAGGATGTAAAATATTACCTGGCTCAGAAACTAAATCTCTTGCGTAAAAAGTTCCTTCTTCTAAAGCTCTAAATTTTAATTGGTTTTGAGTTGATGGAGTATTTTTACTATTGGTTATATTAATTGAAACAAGTCTTGTATTTTTTTTTGTTTTATATTTTTTAAATTCATATGATTTTAATTTAAGACCATGAAGAAAATGACCTAGAAAATTACTATCTTTTCCTATTACACTTTCAGAAATTATTAAATATTCACTATTTTTTCCATAGTTTACTTTTTTATAGAACTCTGCACCTAAGTTTTCTATATCAGAAGTTTTTAAGTTTTTTTTAATTGATACCAATACTATCTTTTTTTTAGAATTTATCTCAAAAACAAATAGATTCTTTTTTGAGTCAATTGTTTTTTGTAAATCATTTATGTAAGAAAATTCGTTATTAGAAAGATATTTTTTTAATGAATTTGAACTAAATTTTTCATCACAAAATAAGACCAAATTCGACGATAATTTGTTACCTGTTTTGTTTAAATAATTTAATTTAATAGACATAATTTTTTAAAAATTTTAATAAATCCTATCTCGGGTACAAAAAAAACCTAAATTGTTGGCTTTTAAGTTAAATTTACTATTAAAGTTTATCATTTTGTCAACCTAAGATTGAAATTAATTGTTTGTTAGATTAATTATATACAATAATACGAAAATGTTGAGTAATAAAATTTATAAGCACTTTTTTTTTGAATTAAGCAAGTACTTTTTTATAGTATTATTTGCTCTATCTACAATAGTTTGGGCTGTACAGTCTGTAAACCTGCTAGATTTGATAGTTGAAGATGGTCACGCCATCGGCCTATATTTGCAATATTCTTTACTTAATATCCCTAAAATACTAACAAGATTTATACCATTATCTTTTTTGATTGCTTTAATAATTACTATTAGAAAATTAGAGGGCGACAATGAACTTATAACGTTGTGGACCTCTGGCTTAAATAAAATAAATGTAATTAATTTTTTTTTTAAAATAGCTTTGGTAGTAACATTGTTACAATTATTTTTAGCATCTTTAGTTAATCCATCAGTATTAAATTATTCTCGCTCATTAATAAAAGGATCTGACGTTAGTTTTGTATCTGGTACAATAAAGACAAATCAATTTAACGATACTATAAAGGGCTTAACAATTTTTGTTGAAGAAAAAGATCAAGGGGGAAATTTTAAAAATATTTTTATAAGAGATGAAAGTAGAATTTTTAAAAGTCTAGATAGTTCAGAAGATACAAAAAATTTAACTATTTTTGCCAAAAAAGCAAGAATTCTCCAAGATGATAAAAACTTTTTGGTTTTAGAAGATGGCACAATTCATTCAGAGAAAGATGGAAAAAAAGTAGATGTAATTGGGTTTAAAAAAACTAAATTAAATCTTGATGGTATGAAAACAAAATCAATTACTAGGGCTAAAGTTCAGGAAACTAATTCAAAAACTTTAATAAATTGTTTGGTCGATAATAGTAACACAAGCCAATTATTAAATTGTCCTAAACAAGAAAAGTTTGAAGTACTTGCTGAACTAAACAGAAGATTTGGAATGCCGTTATATATTCCTTTTATATCATTAATATGTTCTTTTTTATTAATAACTAGAGAAGAAAATAAATTTAATACTCTTTACAAATATTTTTATGGTTTTTTATCTTTCGTGACTTTAATAATTGCTGAAATATTAGTCAGATATTCTGGATTATCAAAATTTTATGCAATTGTATACTACGTTGTTCCATTAATCTTTGTTCCTTTGCTTTATATTGAAATAATTAGAACATTTTTATACGAAAATTTAAAAAAGAAATTATGAAAAATTTTATATTAAACAAGTATCTTGTGAATGAATTTTTAAAATCATTTTTCAATGTTATTTTAATATTCATTGCACTTGGATTAATTATGAATTTATTTGAAGAAATAAATTTTTTTAGAGAATTTAATGTTAGTTTATTATTACCCTTAGCTCTTTCATTTCTGATTATACCTAGTATTTTGGTAAGTATGTTACCTTTTATTATTTTTTTATCTTCAATGGCTCTATTTATAAAGTTAAAAAATAATAGAGATTTGCTCTCTCTAAAAATTTTAGGATTTTCAAATACCAATTTTTTAATAATTTTTTCTTTGACTGCTTTTATTTTAGGAATATTTACTTTGGTTGCGATAAATCCTCTAACATCTATAAGTGTTAAGTATTATGAGGATATTAAAGGAAAATATGATGTGTATAAAAATCATTTGGCTTCAATTACTGATAATGGGATATGGATTAGAGAAAAAATTGATAATACCACACAAATCATAAACGCAAAAGCTCTTGATGGCAATGAACTTAAGATTGTTTCAGTATATAAATTTAATGAAAAAAAAGTTTTATTTGAGAGAATTCAATCTAAAAAAGCACAAATTTCTAGCACTAGATGGATTATGAGAGACTCAACATTAACTACTTTTGGTGAAGAAAATTTAGAAGAAAAATTTGAAACACTTATTTTTTATTCTAATTATGATGCGGAAAAACTTAATTCTATTTATTCTAATTTAGATACAATATCTTTTTATCGATTATTAACAAATTCAAAAGAGTTGATAGATAGAGGCTATAATAAAGATCTTCTAATAGAAAAGAAACATTTTTACCTATCTTTACCTTTTTTTCTCATTTTAATGGTTTGTTTATCTGGAATATTTACCTTGAACTCAAATGACAAAAAGCAAAATACTTATTATATTGTTTTATCAATAATGGTTTGTGCAATTATTTTCTTTTTTAAAAATTTTTCTGCAGTTTTAGGAACGACAGAGAGAATACCTTTGTTAATTTCAGTTTGGTCTCCTGTGATAATTTTAACTCTTTTTTGTTCTGTTGGGGTGATACAAATTAATGATAAATAAATTTTATATAAATCTAGCTTTATTCTTTTTTATTATTTTAAATCAAAACACTTTTGCTAATGAAGTTGATATAAAAGCTTTAAAAATTGAAATCGATAGGGAAAACCAAATTGTGTATGCAGCAGGAAACGTAAATATAAGTGATGCCCAAAATAATTTAATTATAAGTGAAAAAGCAGAATATGATAAAATAAATGGAAAAATATCAATTTTTGGTAAATCGGAAATTGTTACTTCAGAAAAATTTAAAGTAGAAAGTGAAAATATTTTCTATGATAGAAGAAAAGGAGTTATCTCATCTGAGTATGAAACAAAAATTATTGACAGGAACGGTAACCAAATTTTTGTAGATATGTTTAACTATATTGTTGAAAAAAATATGTTTTTTTCAAAAGGAAAAATAAAAATACTAGATAAAAAAAATAATGAATATTTATTTTCAGAAATCTATATAGACGAAAAAAAAAGAAAAATAGTTGGAAGCGACATAAAAGCTTTTCTAAATGATGAGAGTTTCAAATATGATAAAAGAAATGAACCTAAATTTTTTGCTAATAGCGCAACACTTGGTGCCAAAGAAACAAAATTTAATAAGGGAGTATTTACTATTTGTCAAAAAAGGGAAAATGAAAAATGTTCGCCTTGGGTAATTCGTGCAAATGAAATAACACACAATTCTGCAAAAAAAACAATTTATTATGATAATGCGATTTTGAAAATTTATGACTTCCCAGTTTTTTATTTTCCTAGATTTTTTCATCCAGATCCATCAGTTAAGAGACAGTCAGGATTTTTACTACCCAAGTTTGCAGATAACACAAATGTAGGATTTGGAACTACAGTACCATATTACTGGTCAATATCTAGTGACAGAGATATGACAATAACACCAAAAATTTATACTAATGAAAATGTTTTGGTTCTTAATGAGTATCGACAAGCTTTTAAAAACTCTTTTTTGATTGTGGATTCAAGTTTTACGAAGGGATATAAGGAAGCAAAAGTAAATAAAACATCAGGATCTAGAAGCCACATATTTTCAAAATTTAATTATAATTTTTTAGATGAAAAAAATTCTTTTAGTGATCTAGAAATAAATTTACAGCACGTATCTAATGATACATATTTAAAAGTACATGATATTCAAACCGAACTTGTTGACAATGAACAATCAATCCTTACAAATGAGATAAAATACCAATTTCAAAATGATAGAGAGTATTTTGGTTTAATTGCATCTGCTTTTGAAAACTTGAGTGTTGCTGATAATTCAAAATATGAATATGTACTACCAAATATAATTTTTGAAAGAAATCTTATTAGTGGTGAAAAATTTGGAATACTAGATCTTCATACAAACGCTATTGGAAAAAATTATAAGGTAAATCAAACAACTAAGTTTTTAGTTAATGATTTAAGCTGGCAATCAAATTTAATTGTAAATTCAAACGGTATTCAGACTGGTCTGGAAGGTTTATTAAAGTTGGTTACATATGATGCAGAAAACACCGAAGATTATAAATCTGAAGATTTTAATGCAGAAGCTAATGCAGCTTTAGCATTTAATATGAGTTTACCAATGGTAAAAGAAAATTCTAATTTGCAAAAAATTAATTTCTTAACTCCTAAGTTATCTTTGAGATTTGCTCCCGGCCACATGAGAGATATTGATGATGATAACTTAAGACTAAGTTACTCTAACCTATTTAATCTAAATAAAAATTCTCAAATGGATGTACTTGAAAACGGCTTAAATGCAACTTTGGGTGTTGAGCTTTCAAGTTTGGACTTTAACAATAAAATAACTGGGGATGAGAGATATTCATTATACGTAGGTCAAGTTTATAGTTTAGAGGAAAATTTTGATATGCCGGCAAGGAGCTCCCTGGATCAACAGGCTTCAGATATAGTCGGTAGGTCTTCGATAAAACTAAATGATAATTTTTTATTAAAAAATGAATTTATGTTAGATCACAATTTGAATGATATTAATTATAATGATTTGAATGCTAGTTTAATAATGGGAAATGCCAGTTTCAATCTTGGATTTTTAGAGGAAAACAATCATGTTGGCAGTAACTCATATGTTCGTTCAGATATAAAATTAGAATTAAATGACTCGAACAATTTAAGTTTTGATTTAAAAAAGAATTTAGAAACTGATTCTACAGAGTTTTATAATTTAGCATACAATTATATAAATGATTGTTTAAAAGCAGGACTAGTTTATAGAAGAGAATTTTATACAGATCGTGATATAGAGTCATCGGATACACTAATGTTCAACGTATCTATATTCCCTTTTGGCCAAGCATCATTGCCATCAGTAGAAAGATGAAAAAAAATATTATAAAAAAAATTATATTTATTTTTTTTGTATTTTTTAAATTGAATTATTCTTTTGCAGAAAATAATAACTCCATCATTATAACTGTAGGAAATCAACCAATAACTAATTTGGATTTAATTAAAGAAATTAAAATTATAGCATTAACTTCGAATATTTTAATTACAGAAACTAATCAAGATCAAATTAAAGATTTAGCAATAAAGTCACTGATAAAAAGATCTATTAAAGAAACCGAAATACAAAGATTAAACATTGTAAGATTTAGTGAAGAGTCATTGAAGAACAATATAGAAACAATAGCTAATAAATTAGGTCTAGATCAAACAAATTTTACTAAATTACTCAAACAAAACAATCTTGATATTGATGATTTAAAGAAAAGATTTGAAATTGATTTAAAATGGAATGCAGCAATTTTTAAGTTATATAAAAATAAAATATATTTGAATACAGTAGAAATAGAGGAAAAAATAAATTTAGAAATAAAAAATATAAAATCAGAAAAAGTGTTTTTACTTTCTGAGATCGCAATTAACTTACCTTCAGAAAACTATGGTGGTTATATTGAAAAAATCAAACAAGAAATAGTTTCTGAGGGATTTGAAAAAACAGCTAAAGATTTTAGCATATCGGAGTCTGCTAAGTATGGTGGTAATATTGGCTGGATTAAAGAAGAACAACTAACAAGAAAAATTTATAATAGTGTTAAAGTGCTTAAAAAAGGTGAAATTTCTGATGCAATAATTATAGATGGAAAAATAATATTTATAAAAAAAAATGACGAAAGAACTAATGATCCAAACATTGAAATTGTTAAAGAAGAAATAGTAAATAAAGAAAAAATGAAAAAGTTAGATATGTTTTCAAATTCTCACTACTCAGAGCTAGAAAAGAAAATACAGGTAAAATTCCTATGAAGAATTTAATAGGAATCATATCTGGGGACCCAAATAGTATAAATTCTGAAATAATTGCAAAAGCCTGGAAAAACAAAAAAAAATTAAAATCAAATATTTTAATAATCGGGAATTTTAATCTTTTAAATAAACAAACTAAAATTCTTGGGTATAAATTAAAATTTGAAAAAATAAATCATATAAAGAATCATAGATTTGAGAAAAAACTTTTTGTTTATGATGTTCCTCTTAAATTTAAAAATCCATTTAATATTCCAAAAAAGACCAGGTCTGAATACATTTTGAATTGTTTCAAAATAGCTATTAAGCTAATTCGTAAAAAAAAAATAAAAGGATTAATTAATTGCCCAATAAATAAAAAAGACATTTTAAATAAAAATTATATAGGAATAACTGAGTTTCTTTCTAAAAAAGATGGAGTTTTTGGTAAAGAGGTCATGCTTATTTATAACAAAGAATTGTCAGTTTCCCCTATCACAACCCATATAGAACTATCAAAAGTCCACAAAAATATATCTAAAAATAAAATAATTATTAAAACAACTATAATTAATGATTTTTTTATAAAAAAATTTAAAAAAAAACCAAAGATTGGTATTTTGGGTCTAAATCCACACAATAATGAATTAAGAAAAAACTCTGAAGAAAATAAAATAATTGTTCCAGCCATTAGAAGTCTTAAAAGAAAAAAAATAAAGGTTTATGGACCTTTGTCACCTGATACAGCTTTTCTAGATATTAAAAAAAAGGATTATGATGTGGTAATAGGCATGTACCATGATCAGGTACTAGCTCCATTTAAAGCATTGTACAAATTTCAAGCTATAAATATAACTTTAGGTTTATCTTTTTTACGAATATCTCCGGACCACGGAGTTGCTAAAGATTTAATTAAAAAAAACAAAGCAAATCCAGACAGCCTCATCAGTGCTATTAATTTTTTTAAAGCAAAATAATGCTTAAATTTAAAAAATCCTTAGGTCAAAATTTTCTTAACGATAATAATATTCTCAAAAAAATAGTTGGTTTAGATACAATTAAAAATAGTGAAGTATTAGAAATTGGGCCGGGAATAGGAAATTTAACAGTCTTTATAGAAAAAGAAAAGCCTAAATCTATGTTATTAATAGAAAAAGATAAAAGATTTTATAATGAACTTAAAGAAAAATTTAAATCAAAAAAAAATTACAAAATACTAAATCAAGATATACTTACATTTAACTTAAATAATTTTGAGAAAAAAAATGTTATAGTTTTTGGAAATTTACCATATAATATTTCAACACAAATTTTAGCAAACTTTATTAAAATCGATTCTTGGCCTCCTTTCTATAAAAAAATGATTTTCATGTTTCAAAAAGAGGTTGCTAATAGAATTTTAGCCAAAACAAATACAAAAAATTATGGAAGAATCTCAGTTCTTACAAATTTGAAGTTGGATGTTTTAGGGTCTTTCGAAATTTCAAAAAACTCTTTTTTTCCAAGACCAAAAGTTGACTCAAAACTTGTGGTATTCGCTCCTAAGAAAAATTTAAAATATAAAATTTTAAACATTAAAAATTTAGAAAAAATAACTAATATTTTTTTTTCCAATAGACGAAAGATGATAAATAAACCACTTTCTAAACTATTTGATAATCACGAGAAAATTGCCAAGTTCTTAGATTTAAATATTAACAAAAGGCCTTCGGAGCTTACCTGTGAAAATTATTATAAATTAACTGAAATATATGAGAATAATTTAAAATATTAATTAATTTTACTTTTATAATTACTAATAATCTTTTTAATTTCATTATAACATTTTTCTACTTTATCATTAACAATGACATAATCGTAACTTTTTGAATGAGTTATATCATTTGTGTATGCTTTAAGTCTCTTTTTAATTGCATCTTTATCATCTTGATTTCTAGCTATTAATCTTTTCTCAAGTTCATCTACACTTGGTGGAAGTATAAAAATTTTAATTAAGTTTAGTTCTTTGAATTTTGTTAATTGTTTAGCGCCTTGCCAATCAATATCGAAGAGCACGTTATAACCTTTTTTTGTTAAATTATTAACTGATGTTTTTGATGTCCCATAAAAGTTATCAAAAATCTGTGCGTGTTCATAAAACTCTTCTTTATTAAGCAGATCTTCAAATTGTTTTTTATTTACAAAATGATAATCAACTCCATCAACCTCATTTGGTCTAGCCTTTCTTGTTGTATGTGAAATTGATACTTTAAATGAAGAATCAGATTCTTGAATTTTTTTCGACAAAGTAGTTTTACCAGCACCTGATGGCGAAGATAACACAAGCATTAAAAGCTTACTTTTTACTGGCATTGATTAATCTTGAAGTAAAGTTTAATTATTTTTACCTTCAATGAATTTAATAGCATCACCAACTGTTAGAATCTTTTCTGCTTCGCTATCGGAAATTTCAGATCCAAATTCCTCTTCGAAAGCCATAACTAATTCAACAGTATCTAAACTATCAGCTCCTAAATCGTCTATGAAGCTTGCCTCATCTGTTACTTTCTCTTCGTCTACACCTAAGTGATCTGCTACTATTTTCTTAACCGTTGCACCTACATCTTTTGTCATTTAATTTCCTAAGAATTATTTAAAATTTGTTATTAAATAAATTTTTTTCTTTGTCAAGACATATACATCCCACCATTAACATGTATAGTTTCCCCAGTAATATAGGATGCTCCTTCTGAAGACAAAAAGGCAACACATCCTGAAACATCGTCGCCTGTACCTAATTTACCCATAGGTATTCTAGATATTAGAAATTCCCTCATTTTTTCTGCAATATTTTCTGTCATGTCCGAAGTAATGAAGCCAGGTGAAACACAGTTAATTGTTATGTTTTTTTTTGCATATTCAAGTGCCAAACTTTTGGACATTCCAATAATTCCTGCTTTCGAAGCTGAATAATTTGATTGTCCCAAATTGCCGGTGTGTCCAACTACTGATGTAATGTTAACGACTCTTCCATACTTATTTTTTAACATCTTTTTTATAGCATATTTTGAAAGTAAAAATGTAGAAGTAAGATTTAAATCTATAACTTTTTTCCATTCTTCATAACTCATTCTTAAGGATAAATTGTCAGAATTAATACCTGCATTATTAATTAAAACATCTAAACCATTCATTTCTGAATTTACTTCCTCGACAAATTCTTCAATTTTATTGTGAATTGAAATATCAAATTTTTTAACTTTAATATTAGAAAAATTTTTTTTTAAAGACTCAAGTTTTTTTTCATTAGTACCTGTTCCTAGAACAATACCGTTTAAATCAACAAATTTTTTAACTAGAGCATTACCAATTCCACCAGTTGCTCCAGTAATTAAAATTTTCTTATTTCTAAAATCTATCATTTTAGGTTTTTAATATCTTCTATTGTATTTATACTTTTAGTCAAAACTTTGTCATTTATTCTTTTAACTAATCCAGATAACACTTTTCCTGGCCCTATTTCAATAAAATCATTTATATCGTTTTTAATCATATATAAAATACTTTCTCTCCACCTCACTTTTGATGATATTTGATCAATTAAAAGATTTTTAATTAAATTTGCATCTGAAGATGCCTTAGCTGTTACGTTGCTCACGACTTCTATTAAAGGATTTTTAAAATTTGTATTATTTATCTTTTCTTTCATTTTTTCAGCAGCTGGTTTCATTAATGAACAATGAAAAGGGGCGCTAACAGGTAAAAAGATAGATTTTTTTTTATCATTTTTAAGAATTTTATTTATTTCAGTAATAGCATTTTTATTCCCACTTAAAATAATTTGGTTATCAGAGTTGTCATTTGCAATTTCACATATTCCTATGTCTCTTACTCTTTTAATGTAATTGTCTAAATCTTCTGCTTTTAATCCCATAACAGCTAACATTGATCCTTCTCCCTTAGGAACTGCCTCTTGCATAAATTTACCTCTTAAATGAAGGAGTTCTAGTGCATCATTAAATGATAAAGACTCTGAAGCAACTAATGCACTGTATTCACCAAGAGAATGTCCGGCAAAATATTTAATATCTGTCATTTTAACATTAAATTCTTCCTTTATAAGTTTAAATATAGAATAACTAATTATTAAAATTGCTGGTTGTGTATTTTTAGTTAATTTTAACTCTTCATCAGGACCATCTAATATTAATTTTGAAATTTTAAAGTTAAGTTTTTCATCTGCTTCTTTAAAAATTTTTTTAACTAAATCAAAATTCTTATATAATTCTGATCCCATTCCCACTGATTGTGATCCCTGACCTGGAAATAATAATGTTTTCATTTTAATTATTACAATGACAATGCCATATTATTACTATTGTATTAACAAAATTTAAATAGTATAAGACCCATCTTAAAAAATAATTGTTTAAATTGATAAAATGGCGTTCTACGAACACACGTTTATAGGAAAACAGGATATCTCAGATAGTGAGATTAATAGTATAATTGAAGATTGTAAGGAGATTATTAAAAAACACGGGAAGGTATTAAAGACTGAAAAATGGGGTTTGCTCAATCTTTCACATAAAATTAAGAAAAATAAAAAAGGTATATTTATCCACTTTAAATTTGAGTCAAAAAAAGAAGCAGTGCGTGACGTTGAAAAAAAATTATCACTGGAAAACAAAGTAATTCGCTTTTTAACTGTAAAATACGAAAAGCTTGATTTAGATAAAGTTTATTTTGAGGAAAATAAAAAATAAAATGAAAAGAGATAAAAGAGATAGAAGAAAAAAAGGGAGTAAATTTGGAGGTCAGAACAAACTTAGCTTGTTCCAAAAAGCCGACTCAAGATTTAGAAGAAGCTGTCCATTATCATCTAAAGACGCGCCAGCTATTGATTATAAAAATGTGAAACTTTTAAGAAAATACGTATCTGATACAGGTAAGATTTTACCTTCAAGGATTACATCAGTTAGCCAAAACAAACAGAGAAAATTATCACTCGCAGTAAAAAGAGCGAAGGTATTAGGATTAATTTAAATGCAAGTTATATTATTAGAAAACATAAGAAATTTAGGTAACATGGGTGATATTGTTAAAGTAAAAGACGGATTCGGAAGAAACTATCTTTTAAAAACCGGTAAAGCTTTAAGAGCAAATGAAGAAAATAAGGCAATATTTAAGAAAAAAAAGGATGAAATAAGCAAAAAAAATATTGAGCAAAAAAAAATAGCAAAAAAAATATTTGATAAGATTAGAAACAAGAAAATTATTTTTAAAAAGGAAACTAAAGAAAATGGAGAATTATTTGGTTCTATCAAGCCTAAAGAAATATCTAAGTTTTGTTTAGATTCTTTTAGCGAAACAATCCATCCTTCACAAATAGACTTAAAAAAAGAGATTAAAAAAATTGGCAAGTATTCTTTGTTAGTAAACTTGCACCCAGAACTGGTAGCTGAATTACATGTTTTGGTTGAAAAAAAAGAGGCCAAGTAAATTTTTTCCACAACCTCAAAAAAAGGTTAATAACTTTTTTTTTTAAATAAATCCATCATTAGGATAGTGTCCCAACAATGGAAAATCTTAAATTAGATAAATTTACTCAATCAAAAAGCCTTCCATCAAATCTTGAAGCTGAACAAGCACTTATTGGGTCAGTTTTAGTAAACAATGATATATTGGATGAGATTGCAAGTATAATTAATTCCTCAGAATTTTATGATCCTTTGCATTCAAAGATTTTTACCATGATTGAAAAACTCCACAACAAAGGAATGATTGCAAACCCAATTACTTTAAAATCCTCTTTTGAAAAAGATCAAAATTTATCTGAAATAGGTGGTACAGAGTATCTAGTAAAACTAACACGTTTCTCATCTTCAACAAAACAATCAATTGATTATGCAAAAATAATTCATGAAAAATTTGTAAAAAGAGAATTAATAAAAATTTCCCAAAATCTGTCTGAAGAAGCAATGGATGAAAAAACGGAAAAAACTGAAGAAAATATAATTCAGAATACTGAAAAATTATTATTTGATTTAGCTGAAAGAGGTACTTTTAATCAATCATTTTTAAAATTTAGTGATGCTTTAGATCAGACTATCGAAATGGCAACAAATGCAATGAAAAGTGATCAAGGTATAGTTGGGGTGCCTACAGGATTAAATGACTTAGATGATAGATTGGGTGGTCTACACAATTCCGACTTATTAATTATTGCTGGTAGACCTTCAATGGGTAAAACGGCTTTAGCTACAAACATAGCCTTTCATGCAGCAAAAAAAATCCTTGATGAAAACAGAAAGTCATCTGTTGCGTTTTTTTCGTTAGAAATGTCATCAGAACAACTTTCGACAAGAATAATTTCGGAACAAGCAAGAATTAAGTCTAATGATATAAGGCGAGGTAAAGTAACTACTGAAGAATTTGATAGACTAATTGAAACGTCTAGATCGATTCATCAGTTACCTTTAATTATTGACGAAACACCTGCGATAACAATCGCAACTCTATCAAATAGAGCGAGAAGAATAAAAAGGCTTTTTGGAATTGATCTAATAGTTGTTGATTATATTCAATTAATGTCATCTGGCTCAAAGAGATATGATGGCAGAGTTCAAGAGATATCTGAAATAACACAGGGATTAAAAGCACTTGCTAAAGAACTAAATGTACCCGTTTTAGCTCTATCTCAGCTTTCACGTGCGGTTGAACAACGAGATGATAAAAAACCTCAGTTAGCAGATCTAAGAGAATCAGGATCAATTGAACAAGATGCGGATGTAGTAATGTTTGTTTTTAGAGAAGAGTATTATGAAGAAAGAAAAGAACCCAAACTTGGGACTATAGAACATGCCGAATGGCAATCAAAGATGAATGAGATAATGGGATCAGCTGATATTATTATAGGTAAACAAAGGCACGGTCCGACGGGTAACGTAAAAGTAGAATTTGAAGGAATTTATACTAGATTTAAAAATGCGTCTAAAACAACGTAAAAATAAGCAATTTTAAATTCTCAAATTTTAAGTTATATCTGATAATTGTGACTTTCTCAAAATTATACAAAAAAATAGTTATAAAAAATCCAAAAATAACCCTTATAATTTTAACAATTTTTTTACTTGGTTTTGGATATCATTCAAAAAATTTCCAGCTAGATGCTTCTTCAGACACTCTATTGTTAGAGAACGATCCAGATCTTAAATATTTAAGAGAAGTTAATAAAAAATATGGATCTAAAGATTTTCTAGTCTTAACGTATACACATAAACCGAGTGAAAATTTTGATTTTAAATCTAAAAATACTATAAAAAATTTATCTCTTTTAAAAAATTCATTAGAAAATTTAAATTGGGTCGATAGTGTAATCACAATTTTAGACGTACCATTACTTAAAAATAATGAGGATCCTCTCAGTGAAAGAATAAAAAATTTTAAAACTTTATCAAGTAGAGACGTAGATCTAAAAAGAGGTTTTGATGAGATAATAAACAGTCCTGTTTATAAAAATTTTGTAATAAGTAATGACGGAAAAACTAGTGGAATTATTGTTTATATCAAGCGTGATAAAAAATTGGAAGAATTGATAGAAACAAGAAATTTTTATTCAAATAAAAAAAAGTTAACGAATGAGGAAAATTCTCAATACAAATCTTTTTTAAAAGAATATGATTCCTATAAGAAATTTTACAACAAAACAAATCACAAAAATATACTAGAAATAAGAGAAATTATAAAAAATCACCCTGCACCTGGTGAGGTTAAAAAGAGATCATTTGATTCATATCCAATTATTCATTTGGGGGGTATACCAATGATAGCGGATGATATGATGACTTTTATTAAAAATGATATAATTGTGTTTGGTCTAGGTGTATTTCTTTTTATAGTTTTAACTCTTTGGTTTGTTTTCCGAAATCTTATTTGGGTATTTATTCCTTTGTTAAGTTGCTTTTTCTCCGTTTTTATAATGATTAGTTTTTTAGGCTTCGTTGGTTGGAAGGTGACTGTAATATCATCAAATTTTATAGCTTTAATGCTTATACTGACCATGGCAATGAACATTCATATGAGCGTAAGATATTTACAATATAAGAAGGCAAATCCAGATTTAACTAATGAGCAAGCAATAGTTTGGACTGCAGGAAAAATGTTTTGGCCCATTCTTTATACCGTGCTCACAACTATCTGCGCTTTTTTATCTTTAATTTTTAGTGAAATAAAACCTATTATAGATTTTGG
>CETM01204673.1_pt1 | contig 40036 bp, 42 predicted proteins | sample 361451 | NCBI WGS metagenome assembly CETM01 (sample SAMEA2622690, study PRJEB7988) | marine metagenome | isolation source: saline water (ENVO:00002010), including
ATAAATGATCAAGTTTGATCGGAGAAATTAGGAACAGTTAAAAGCCCCATTCTTTTTCTATTTCACGAGCTTCTAAACGTTCTTTTAATTCTTTTTCAGTAGCACCTTCTCTTGAAGATAATCTTCTTTTTATTTCATTTTCATCAAGAGGTTCTAAAAAGACATAATATGGCTTTATATTTTCATTTTCTAAATTTTTATAAGCTTTTTTAATACCTTCATATTCTATAATAGCTACAACAGGTTTTCCTATCATTAAAGAGCTTTTAGGACAACCGTAATAATTTCCAGAAAATTCAGTAGGATCTTCTATTAGTTTATTTTCTTTATATAAAATAAAGAGTTCCTCTTTATTTAAAAAATGATAATCAACACCATTTTTTTCACCTTCCCTTGGCTTTCTTGTAGTACAAGTTACTACTTTGTCTAAAAGACCTCTATTAACCATTTCTTTAGCTACTGTAGTTTTTCCTGTTCCAGATCCACCAACAATAAATATAACTTCATTTTCACTTTTCATATCGTTTCTTTTTTTTTAATTAATTTTTTTTCTTGCTCTATTAAAATTAGCTCTAACCTTATTATCAGTTCCCTTACCTTTTATTTCTTTAGCAATCATAGTTCTTTTTTCTTCTGAAAGTTCTACTTCTTCTGATACAGAGTATAGTCTATTTTTTAAAATTCTAAAATTAGTTTCTTCTAATTTACTTATTAAATCAGGTGTATAATTAAAATAATGTTCTCTTATTAAAGGTGACTCATTTTGTGCTTGCCTATTAATTAAGGCTATATCAACATGTTTATCTCGTAATCTATTCTGAACAGCCATTATAAGTTCATTTCTATATATTTCTCTATATGGTAATGGTTTTTTTAATGGTTTACATTTTAATTCTTCGTAACAAATTCGGTCAAGTTCTCTCATTATATGATAAGCTCTTTCATATTTGTTTTCTAAATTTTTGTCATAATTTTTTATTATTATATTATCTATTTTTTTTGTATCAAATATATATTTAGCTAAATAAGAAACTTCAACATATTTTTTTCTCCACTCAGTAGAAACTTTATGTGTTAATTGTTGTATATCATTAATAAAGTTACTTAAATCTTCTTCTTTTTTCTCACCTTGTTTTATTTGATCTATCATTTTTACAAGAGCAAGATTAACATTCCTTTCTTTTATTTCTTCATTTGTATTTTTCGTAGCGGTTAACCTAATACTATTAACAAACTTTCTATCCTCTATTCTTTTTTCATTATTAAGATCCATAACATCAGGACGTATTATCTCTTTTAATTCATTTGGAATAGGAAGATCTTTTATTAACCTTGGATTTGTATATTTATCATTTTTATAAGTCATTAATTCAAAACCTTTTTCTGATTTCCCCAAAAAATCAAGTACTTTTTTATACTTTGGTGAAATAAAATCAACAGCATTTTCTGTTGCTATTGCCATTCCACGAAAAAAATTTCTTTTTATCGTATCTCTTTTAAATTCATAAGCTATTGTATATATACTATTTATTTTCAATTGTATATTTTTAGCACGAAAATCATTTTCTGATATAATAAATGAATTATAAGGACATAAATCATTCCCATAAGAAGCTAATTCGTCTTGATATGGCATTTCATCTGCTGAACCAACAGCACGGAAAATATAGTAACCACCAAGCACCCATAAAAACTGTTGAATACCTCCTGTAGTTAACCCCATATCAGAAGCAGACTGTATTAATTCCATAGGAGAAAGACCTGTTGAATCCATCTTTGTAATAACATCATTCATTAATTGATTATCTTTTAAAGTATCAGCATTTAAGTTTGGTAAATAATATGCACTGGCAAATACTGGAACTGATTTTAATATATTTTTTAATGTTGTTTTTTTCACTTCTTTATTATTTTTATCACTAAAAATATTCAAAAAAGCTTTTATAGAAGATGTTAATATTTTTTCTTTCATTTTTCGTTTATTTTATATATAATTATTATAACATAAAAAATAAAGGATTAAATATGAGTGAAAAGATAATACCCGATTTCTTAATTCAAGCTGCTACAGAAGCAGTTACAACATATGTAATAGAACTCGCACTACAACCAAAAGATAAAGATTATATTATTATTTCTTATTTAGCTAATGGATTTGTTGAGTACTTGCATGAGAATGTTGAAAAGTTAAAATCTGCCGAAAGAAATAATGAACTAATGGAAATATATGCAAAAGAATTACATGATATAATTTCAAGAAATCCAAGAATTTATTCTGCACTAAACTATATTGAAAAAGAATGTCCAGAACAACCTTACTTTTTAGTATCAGGTATAAAAGTTTTCCAAGAAGCGAGTCAAGAATTTGATAATTTTAATATAGAGAATGAGATATATCAAAATCTTATACTACATTTAATTACACTTATTGAATACAACATTTCCTTAGAAAACAAAAAATAATATTTACTTTTTATTAAAAACTGGTATGATGAGCTGAAATAAAGTCAAACACTTGTTTGAAAAGGAGTAAAATTATGAGTAAAGAATCATTAAAAAGAAAATTTAGTAATAAACTATTTTATAAAATAAAAGATAGTATGCCACCTATTTCACAAACAGAAAGGGATGCAATTGAAGCTGGTGATACATGGATAGAAGGTGATATATTTAAAGGAAATATTGATTGGCGTTCTCTATTTAATAAAGAAAGAAATAAACTTTCTGAAAAAGAAGTGAAATTTATAGAAAATAAAGTAATTCCTTTAATAAAAACGATTGATGATTATAAAATTACTGAAGATCAAAAAATACCTGATGATATATTGGAATACTTAAAGAAAGAAAAATTTCTGTCTATGATTATACCTAAAGAGTATGGTGGACTTGAATTTTCAGCTTTAGCTAACTCTACAATAGTTGGTATGATTGCTTCTGTTAGCTGTGCTGTTGCAGTAACAGTAATGGTTCCTAATTCTTTAGGACCAGGGGAACTATTAATGAAGTATGGAACAGAAGAACAAAAAAATAAATGGTTGCCAAGATTATCAAGTGGGCAAGAAGTTCCTTGTTTTGGGCTAACTTCACCTAAAGCTGGTTCAGACGCAGGAGCAATACCAGATATTGGTACTGTTATTGAAAAAGAAATTGACGGTGAAAAAGTATTAGGTATAAATTTAAATTTTGAAAAAAGATATATTACATTAGCTCCAATTGCAACGTTACTTGGTTTAGCTTTTAAACTAAAAGATCCTGATAATCTTTTAGGTGAAAATAAAAAAGATTACGGAATTACTTGTGCTTTAATTCCTATGGATACAAAAGGTGTAGATAATAGTTATAAACACAGACCTATGGATGTAGCATTTTGGAATGGTGCGCCAAGAGGTAAAGATGTTTTTATACCTATTGACTCTATAATTGGTGGAAGAAAAAATGCAGGTAAAGGATGGAGAATGCTTGTTGAGTGTTTATCAGCAGGTCGTGGAATATCTTTGCCAGCTTTAGCAGCAGCAACTTCTCAAACAAGTTATAGAATGACAAGTGCATATGCCCAATTAAGAGAACAGTTTGGATTAAATATTAATAAATTTGAAGGCGTTCAGGAAGCTTTAGCAAGAATAGCAGGTTATACTTATATAATAGAAGCGACAAGACAAATGACAGCAGAAGGATTAGATCAAGGTTTTCATCCAAGTGTTGTTACAGCTATTACTAAATATCACACGACTGAACTTGCTCGTGAGACAGTTAAAGATGGCATGGATATTCTTGCTGGAAAGGCAATTATTCAAGGACCTAAAAACTTTATGAGAAACGCTTATCAAGGTATGCCTATAGCAATTACAGTTGAAGGTGCAAATATACTTACTCGTTCTTTAATGATTTTTGGACAAGGTTCTATACGCTGTCATCCTTATTTATTAGAAGAAATGAAAATATTAAATAATGAAAATGAAGAAGAAGCACAAGAAAACTTTGAAAATATATTATTTAAACATATGAAATATACGACTAAAAATTCATTTTCTTCTTTCTTTAAAGGATTAACTTTAAGTAAAACAGGTAAAACTTATTCTGCAATTAATAGTAGATTGAAATCAAGAGCAAAAAAAATAGAACACATGTCCAAAGTTCTATCTTCTATTTCTGATATTTCATTATTAACATTAGGTGGAAGTTTAAAAATGAAAGAGTATTTATCTGCAAGATTAGGCGATTTATTAAGTTATAATTATATGGCTTTATCTGTTATCCGTTTATCAGAAAAAGAAAATGACAAAAAAGGGATAACACATGCAGAATGGGCATTAGATTTCTTATTACATAGAATGAGTATATCTTTTAAAGAATTCTGTGATAACTTCCCTTCTAAAAGTCTTGGACAGTTTATGAAATTTTATAATTATCCTTTAGGTATTCATTATAAATCACCTTCTTACAAACTTTCTAAAAAAGTTGTTAAAGATATGACAGAAAATAATGATTTTAGAGATTCAATAACTAAATTATGTTTCACAGAAGGAAATAATAACCCTTTAAATGAAGTAGAAACAGCATACAAGAAACATTACGAAAATGAATCTATTCATTATAAGATATTAAAATCTTTAAAAGAAGAAGAAAATAAATACATGAAAAAATTTAGTAAAAAAGATCTTTACAATGAATTATTTGATAAAAAAATTATTTCTAAAGATGAATATGATAACTTATTGATAGAAGAAGAATTAAGAATGAAAGTAATTAATGTTGATGTTTTTAAGGTTTAAATTTTAATTTTTTTCAATTTAAATAAAACTCATATTTTTTAATATGAGTTTTTTTTATGATATAATATAAAAAAAGAATATAAATGAGTCAAAATTATAATCATAATAAAAAACATTCTATGCAATTTCATATGTTATTATTAAAATCCATAAAAGATCCTTTTAAATTAATAGAACATTTTGCAGAAAAATATGAAAAAAGTAGAAATTTTAGATTAAAAGACTTACTTGATAAAAATATTATCACCGAAGAAAAATTAGAATATATTTTTAACAGCAATTCTTTGGAAGAAAATATATTTGAAGGGATATATCATTCTATTCAAATAAATGATACCGAGAGCATACTAGAGGATAATGTTGATTTAAATTGCCTTTATTTATCAAATTTATCTTATGAAAATAAAGAAACTTCTTTAAATAAATTAGAATCTAATCATTATGAAAATTCAAAATTTTTAAATTTTGATTCTACCCAGTGTATAATGACACAAAAAGATAATAAAACATTTATAGTTTTTAGAGGAACAGAATCCTTTAAAGATTGGATAGTTAATTTAAGAGCTTCACAAAAAAATTTAATGGGAGCAAAAGCCCACAGAGGATTCGCAGGTGAAATAGAAAAAGCACTTCCACATATTAAAGAATTTTTAAATAATTTTCACAATTCTATGGATAATGAATTAGTTTATTCAGGACACTCTTTAGGCGGAGCATTAGCAACAGTATTATCCATTTATGAAAAACCAGATAACTTAGTTACTTTTGGTTCACCGAAAGTAACCGAAGGTGTAAAGTATAGAGACCATTTTGCCACCTTTAGATATGAAAGATATGTTAATGAAAGTGATTTTGTAAGATTAGTTCCCTTTTCTATTGGAAATATTTTTGAATATAAGCATTTAAAAAAATCAAAAATTTTAGAATCAAGAACATTTAACCCATTAACAAGCCATTCGACAAAGACATACTTTAAAACATTGTTAGAAGATAAATTACTTGAAAGTAGTTTTAAAGAGTTTTTTATGACAGAACTTTTTAATGTTCAAAATTTTGATGAAATAAAAAATTTATATACTAAAGAATATATTTCTCTTATAGGGAAACTTAATAATTTTTTAGATAGCTATAAAAATAATAATATGCAAACACATAAGGTTTATGATGAATATTTTAAGAAAGAATTTAATATACCAGAAATAGAATTTAATACATACAATGAAATAATAGCTGGAAAAAGAAATAATGTTCCAGAAACAATAAAACAAGACTTTATGCTAAGAATGCATCAAAAACACTTTTCAGATATAATTGATAAGTTTAAAAGTCATTTAGATATTTATCAAAAAACACAAGGTATTAAAAAAGATGATTCTGGTGTTTTAGATAAAATATTTTATGCAGCAAGTGTTCTTGGTACATTTATTAGTAAAGCAATATTAGATGGAGACTTTAAGACATTAGATACTGCCATTAAAAGTTATCAGAAAGAAAAAAATCAAATATTTACTGTAGAAAATCCTAAATTAGAAGTCGCAAAAATAAACCAAAAAAACAATAAAATATTAAAACAATAATTAACATTATAAATAATAAATTATAAAGTATATATATTATTTGACTTTTTTACTTTTAAAATGTAATATTATATTATTATATTATATAAAGAAAAGGATAAAAATGTTAAAACAAATTAAGAATATATCACTTATCATATTTTCTATTTCTGGGATTGTTTTTTTTAGTCAAAATATTATTGAAAATAATACAACAACAAAAACAGATAACAGCTTAATTAAAAATATTAATAAAGTTAATTATTTATTGAAAGACAACCACTTGAATGGATTAAAAAGTTTAGATAAAAACTTTGAATATAACATTTTAAATTATTATTTATCATCATTTGATGAATATTCTCGTATAGAACAAAAAGAAAATTTTTTAGAATCAGAAACAAAATATCGTGGTCTTGGGGTAGAAGTTTCTATTGAAAACAACAATATAAAAATACATAGAATTTTTCCAGAAAGTCCACTTTACAATACAAATATTAAGAAGGGAATGATTATACATTCAATTAATGGTGAAGAAGTTAAAGATGATTTTAATAAAATCAATTTTAAGAATAATGAAATTGAAAATGTAGATATTACTTTTTTGAATGAGAATAAATTTATAGAAAAAGAAAATATTCCCATTAAAAATATTAAAGCAACTTATAATTATATTGAAAAATTAACAGTAAAAGATAAAAATATTCTTGTTTACAATACAAGTATTTTTTCTACTGACTTTAAAGATAAATTTATTAAAGGTATTAAAAACAAAAATGACATTGATTACCTATTTATTGATTTAAGAGATAATTTAGGAGGAAGTTTAGAAGAAACTTTAGAATTTTTATCACTTTTTTTAGATAAAGATAATAATATGAAATTAATAATAAAAAAGAGAAATCAAGTCTTTGAGGAAAGTATTATTGGAAGTGAAAAATTTACTAATATTCCCCTTTATGTAGTAGTTAATGAAAATAGTGCATCGGCAAGTGAAATATTTTCAGGTTTTATAAAAGACAGTAACAGAGGTAAGGTAATAGGCACAAAAACATTTGGTAAAGGTGTTGGACAACTTACTTTTGACTTTGATCCAGAACACTATTTAATAATTACAAATTTTGAATATTTTATTAACAATAAAAAAATTAATAAAAAAGGGATAAAACCTGATATTAAAATTGAAAATATTAATGATTTAACAATTGAAGAAATTATAGAAAATACTATTTAGTATTTTCTTTTTTATTTTTTTCAAAAAAATCAATCTCTTTTTTAATTTTTAATGTACTTAAATCTAATGGTGAATTACATACTTTCTTTATATCTTTTCCAACACCTTTCACATATTCTAAAAAAACATTATTTACTTTTTCACTATAAATATATTCAGCAGCATTATTAAACATTTCTTGTCTTTCTTTAGTAGTTAATAGATCTTTTAATATTGTATTAACTCTATTTTGAATATTTGCACGAAATTGATATGACAAACACATATTAAGTTTAAAAAAAGCAGGAATTATTTTTGTTTTTATTGATTTTTTATCATCATTCATAAATATCATTTTTGATAAAAGTAGAGTTTTTTCTTTTAGTAAGTATTTTTTATATTCTGTTAAATACTCATCTTTGTCTATATTAGATAATATTATATCTATATCTTTTATAATTTCTTTAGAATCATATTTTTTTATTTCTTCTTTTATTTCTAATACTTCTTTTTTTTCTTCTTTTGTATTTATACCGTATACATTAAAAGACATTATTATTGAGATTAAAAAAATTATTTTTTTCATTTTATTTTCCTTTTTAATTAATATAAAATAACAAAAAAATACAAAAATTCAATTATTATATTGCAGACTTTACATTATGTTTAATATTTCTTTTATTTTTATTTAATGGAGGTATTTTTATCACATCACCAATTTTTAATGCTTTGTTTTCATTATAAGCCATTAAATTTTTATAATCCATTCCAACTTTTTCTGCAATAGAAAACCAAGAGTAACCTTTTTTTACTGGTAAAGAAACTTCTTTGTTTTCATTATTACCTACATACAGAATGTCACCATATTTTAATTCATGATTTCCTTTTATTAAATTATTTCTTCTAATATTTGCAACACTTGTAGAATATTTTTTTGCTATATCATATAAAGTTTCATTTTTATTTACATAATGACCTTTTCCAGTATATAAAGATAAAATATCTTTCACATATTTTTTGGTTTCATAAAAATCTGGAATTTCTTTTATATTACCCATTTTCACATTATGTAAACCAGCATTATAAGATGCAAGTGTAAATTTAAGATTTTTTTCATCATTAAATTTTTTATCGTTACCATTAACAACTTTATGTAACCACAATAAATATCTTGCAGCAGTATCAGCAGATGCGAAACCATTAGTTCTCATATCTTTTTTATTTACTAAATTAAACTCTTGAGCAGTTTTTTTTAAAAATTGAAATTGACCCAAAGCACCTTTATTTGATTTTGCATAGGGATTTCCATGACTTTCTTTTAACATTACATGATATATTATTTCAGCGTCAATACCGTAAGGTTCTACTATATTTTTTATATCATCAAGAGAAGGGGTTTTCTTATCATAATCATCTGTATAATATTTTTGATTATTTTTATTTGGTGTTTTAAGATCTTCCAAAGAATAAAAAGTATTTTTTTTATCATTTGATGATATTTTTATTTCTTTCAATTCATCTAAATTTTTTATTTCTTCATTTATTTTTTTATATTTATCTAATAATACTAAATTATAAATTTTATTATCATTAATGTTGTCAAATATTAGTGAAGTCATTTCTTGATTTTTTAAGGCTTCTGTTTCTATATTTTTTATATTTATATTAAAGTTTTGCATTTGATAAAGAAATAAAAAAGAAAAAGATGCACTTGCTATAATATTCTTTTTATTATTTTTTAAAAGATAAAGTGATTGTAAAGGGAGAGTTTTAGTTATATCTTTTATATAACTTTTTAAAGTAAAATCAAAATTTATATTAAATAACTCATTTATTGTATTATTCATTTTTTTATTCTTATTATAACATATAATTTAAAGTTTATCTATGAAGTCATCAACTCTATCATCAAATTGTTCGCCACTTTCATCTTGTACTCTGTTATCAAGACCACCAGAATAACCATTTCGCCATTTTAATAAGTCATATTTATCTTGAAACTTTTCATCTATTTGATCGTTCATCCAATTATCAAAAAGTCTATCGCTTACAAAACCACTTAAAACACTATCTCTTAATTGTTTTTTTGCTGCATACCTTGCTTCTTCTCTAACTGTTGGAACTAAATCTTCATGCACAAAATCAGAAGCAGCGGAACAAACTTTTTCATTCATAAATTCACCCAATAATGTCCATGCTTGTGATATCATACTTCCTGTTGCTGCCGCAGGATCACCTGCCATAAAAGCAGATATTGATTGGTATGCAGATTTTATAGAATCCATAGTACCTATTACAGTATCTTTTGCCTTATTATATAATTCAACAACTTCTTCTGTACCAAGTTGACATATTTCGTTTGAATTTCCATTTGCTTTTATTTCTTGGATTTTTGTGTAAGTATTAACTTTCTCAAACTCTTCAAAATTAATTTGTAAATTTGAATTAAGTATATCTGAGTTAAAGCTTTGTTCACTATTATCAATCATTGACATCACTTCAGCTTCTGTACAAGAAAATTCATTTAATGTTGGAGGTAAACTTTCGGCTTTTACAGAATTATTTATTAATAATAAAAGAGAGAATGTAATTATTGATTTTTTCATTTTTTATACTTTTTACTATATTTTATATTTTTTATGATTATTGTCAATTTTAAGAATAAAAGAATATTAAGAAGACTTTATTTTAAAAACTAAATTATAATCTTTTTCTGTCATAAAAATATAATCTTTTTTACTTTTTTCAATTAACAAAATAATATTTTCAAACATATCTTTTTTTTGTTTTTCTATTTTTGTTAATTTCCTTTCATAAATATCATATTTCCTAGATAAATCTTCTAACATTTTAAAAGCAAACTTTTCATTTATAAATAATTTTGTTTTTAAATACTTTAAATCTTCAAAAAAATATTTTGCTTTTTTTGCATTTAGTTTTTGATTAAAATCTTTAGACTCTTCAAATATATCTTTTAAATTTATTTTTTTCATATTACATCCTTTTTTTTATTTTTTTGTTTCGGATATTAATTGTTTTATTTCTTTTATTTTTTGATTATTTATATATTCATGACCCAACATTCTTCCTAATTCTATAATAAAGTCACTATCTGTTAATTTTTCTATAACAATATTAGTAATATTTTCTGAATTTTTAGGGTTTTTATTAACAGTAAAACAATAATCAGAATATAAAGCAACTTGATGTAAATGCGTTATTGCAATAACTTGATTATTTTTACTAATTTCATGCATGTATTTACCAATTGAATTAGCTGTTTTTCCTCCAATACCAGAATCAATTTCATCAAAAATTAAAGTTTTCTTTTGATTTTTATTTATTGATGCTTTTAACGCTAAATTTAATCGAGAAGATTCACCCCCTGAAAGAAATTTTATTTCTTGATAATCTTGTCCAAGGTTAGGACTTATTTTAAATACAATTTTTTCTAAACCATAAGGGTTAACTTCATAAGAAACATCTTTTAAGTCAACTAAAAACTTAGCTTCTTCCATTTTTAGTTCTTTTAATGTTTGATTAATGAACTCTCTAAACTTATCAACATATTGATTTCTTATATTTGACACTTTTTCAGCTTCTTTATACCATTCATCTTTTAAAATTTGGATTTCTTTCTCTAAGTGTTCTATATCATTTGTAGGTTCAGAAGTGCTTTCATAATCTTCTATTATTTTTTGTGAATAATCATATATTTCTTCTGGAATTACATTATTCTTTTTAGAAAAAGAGTTTATTTCAGAAATTCTTTCCCTAACATACAATAACCTTTCTTCATCAATATTAAAAGACTCTGACTCTGAACTTGCAGTAGAAGCAATTTCAGTAAAATTATTATAAACTTCTTCAATCATTTGCTGCATAGATTTTACAGGCTCTCTTTCTTGATTTAATTTATCGAGTGCTGATTGTATTTTTTTAAGTAATACAAAAGAATTTATTTCGCCCTCTTCAATTAAATTTTTTATTTCAATAGAATTATTAATATAAGATTCAGCATTTTCTAAATTTTGAAGCTCACTTTCGAGTTCTTGAAATTCATTTTCCTGAATATTTAAATTATTTATTTCTTTATATTTATATTCAAGCAACTGATAGTTAGATAAATTATTTTCATTTTCTTTTTTCAGTAAATTTATTTCTTTTTGATATTCTTTATATTTTAAATATATATTTTTTATATTATTTTCATAATTACTATGTATACTATCAATATATAAATCTAATATTTCTGTATGATTTTCTTCATTAATATTTTCGATATTACTGTTTTGAGAATGTATTTCTATTAAATACTTTGATAATTCAGCCAATTCTTTTAAAGGCACTTTTACATTGTTAATATAAGCATTATTTTTTCCATCTTGCTTTATTACTCTTCTTAATATGCAACTATCATCAATATATAAATCTCTTTCTTTTAAAAATTCAATTGCATCTTTATTATTTTCTATATCGAATGTTGCAACTATATCAGATTTATCTTTTATGTTCTTTTCAGTATTTATATCAAGTCGTTTACCAGTTACATAATTAAGTGCTTTTAAAAACAAAGATTTTCCTGAACCTGTCTCACCAGTAATTGTTGTAAAACCAGAATTAAATTGGTTTTTAAAGCTTTTAATTAATACAAAATTGTTAATTTGTAAATGAATTAACATATATTACCTCACTATATTTAATAAGAATAATATAATAACTTATTACAGTGTTGTCAATATTTTTTCTGCTTCTTCTTTCTTTATATAGTTTATTTTTTCAAGATCTAAACTTTTATATAATTTTTCTTCTGTAAAACCAATGTATTTTATTAATAAAAAAGCATATATTCCAACAAAATTTTCACCATGTCCTTCATCATAAAGGTTTTTATAATGAACAATATAATGAGATAGTTCATGTAAAGCAACAAATTTATTTCTCATAGAATCTAAAAACTTTAATTCAAGTATTTTATTGTTAAAATAATCCCATCTAAAATAACAGCAGTTTCCTCTTTCAGTAAAAGATACACTTAAAGAAGGAATATTTTCTTTTTCTAAAACAAAATTAATAAACTGCAACATTTTTTTTCGGGAATAATTTGAATAAAAATAGCCATACTTTTTAAAATTTTTATCCTCCCAACTATAAACTCTTTTTTGTTGATAATCTTTAGGAATTATACTTCTTAAAGATTTCTTTACTTTTTCTGTTTCATAGTCTTTAATTCTTTTACTACAACGGTAAGGGTTCGTAAATGTATATTCTTTTATTTTAAAATATTTTCTATGTACACATTTAGCAACAAGTTTTTTTAAGTCTTTATCTTCTTTAAAGTATTTTATAGCTAAAAGACGAACCATTGAATCTGCTTCTTTTTCAGAAAATATTTTTTTGTGTTTTACTTTTTTTTCTTCATTATTTTTATAGTACTTATGAAAAACTATTGAATATTTCATTTTTTATTTTTTATTTTTTATTATTATAGCATAAAATAATTGACTTTTACTATATATTATAGTATAATTTATTAAATTAACAACGGAGAGAATTATGAAATTATTGAAATGTTTTTTTAGTATTGTTTTATTTACCACCTTTTCTGTAAATGCTCAAAACTTTATAACAGGTTATGGAACCATTTATCATGTAAAAGATGGTGACACATTTGAAGTTCAAACAGACAAAGAAAAAATCGAGTTTTTATTAAGTAATAATATGGCTACTAACGATACTGTTAATTTCAGTAATAATACTTTTACAGTAAGGTTAAGTAATATTGATACTGCGGAATCAAAACATCCTGATAAATATAAAAATACTAAATTTGGTAAAAAAACATCTAATGTTGCAAAAAATACCTTTTCAGGAGATTTAGTGAAATATACTTGCTATGAGAAAGGATATTACGGAAGAAGTATTTGCTCGGTATCATCAAAAGAAGATGGAGATTATGGTGAATTTTTAATATCAAATGGCTATAGTTCTTATGAAAAAGGTTTTGGTAATCATCCAGAATATCATTGGAAGTATATGAAAGCAGAAAAAACTCAACAAGTAAAAAAAATGAATATAAAAGAAAAAGCTAAAGGCTTATTAGATAAAGCAAAAAGTTTTTTAAATAATTAAAAAAAGCCCTTTTAAGGGCTTTTTTATTATTTGTTGATATTATTGACAACGTAAAGGTTTTGTATTCTCTGTATCATCAAAATCAAGAACTTTATAAGCATAACATCTATCATTATCACACATTCTTACTGCATAATCTTTTATTTGAGTATCTACATTATTTATAAAAATAGTTTTTTCTTGATTAATATTTTCAGGAGTTACTTCAACTGTTCTTTCAACTGTTATATTTGGCTGAACACTATCAGAAACAGGATTAATTAACCAAAATTGTTGAGCATTATCTTTACTTATTATTTCATAATAGTTATCACTTTCTTCATTAGTATTAGTAACTGAGATTTTATATAGTTGACAAATATCAATATAATAATTCATAGCTTCTTTTATTATGTTATCTTCACAAGAATTTCTTTCAGCAAAATAACTATCTAATGTTTTAGGATAATTTATTTTTATTTCAGCAAGATCCATAGCTGCACCTGCATCAACAATACCTGCACCACATCTTCCTGTTGTACAATTTTCTGAAAGGTTTGAAAAATTTTCATTATGTGGATTGGCAGTTTCTTTTAAATAATATTCAAATTCTTTATGAGATATAGTAGGATACTTTTGTTTAAACAGACCAGCTATACCTGAAACAATAGCAGCAGAAAAACTTGTTCCTTCAACTGTATTATAAGCAGAATTACCGTTTGGACTATCAGCCGTTGTCAATCCTTCACCAAGAACTGAAAAATCCACTAAAGGTGAGCCATAGTTTGAGCTATCTACTTTTAAACCAGTCAAATCGTTACCTGCAACAGATATAATATTACTACACCCTGATGGTGTATAACTGAATACATCACGATCTTCATTACCAGCAGATGCAACAACTATTGCATTTCTATCAATGGCATAGTTAATACTTTGCTGTAAAAAATTAGAACAACCAGGTGATGAATTTCTCCCTATACTAAGATTTACTACATCTGCTATTTCTTGAATATTAGAAACACTATCAATATTTCCTCCAACTGACCAAACAATTGAATCAGCTACGTCAGATTCTAAACCAAAGGCTTCGGAATTATTAACACAATCAAAATCTAAAGCTTTTGGCATATATAAATCAGCATCAACAATACCTGCAATACCAGCGGTATTATCTATACTTGCTGTAATCAAAGAACTTACCGCAGTACCATGACCGTCTTCACATACTACAGTACCACCACTACCATCATCAAATTCAGTATAGTCTTGATAATTAGTACCACGACCATACTCACCTGTTGATTCATCAAAATATATCGTAGAAAACTTATATCCGCCTTTTATATTATCAACAATTTCTTCATGTGAGCCATAACCAACGTCAATAACAGAAATATTAACTTTTTCGCTTTCTGGATCAAGCGGATATACCTGATCTATTGCTGCACGTATATTACTTGCACCAGTGTACGTTGAATATGAATCCATATAATATTGGTTTGGATAATCAGGTTCATCATCTATACTTTGTAATTTGAAATCTGTACTTTCATAATTATAATTATTAAAACTTTGCTCTTTTTTTAAATAACTTTTATCTTCTTTTATATTATTTTTTACTAAAGGAGAAGATATAACTCTATCCAAAGAAACATCTAAAATATTATGAGAGTATAATAAGTTATTTTTTAAATTATTTATTTCATTATATACAGCTATTACAGAAATATAATTATCTCTCATTGCTTTTCTATATTTTAATAAAACTCCTGTATCATAATATATATTTCCAAGAATATTAATAATTTCCTGTTCATTATATTTTTTATCGAGCTTTATATTAAAAAATGAAACTTCTTTATATGGATTTTCTTCTTTAATTTCATTATAATTTTTCGTCTGAATATTAATAAAACTATCTTCTTGTGCATTAACACTTATAGAAGTTGTAAATGCCATAGTTGATATTATTAAAGCGATTAATTTATTCTTTTTAAAATTCATTTTTATTTTCTCCATTAGTTGCACTGACCGTTTTGAACATTTACAAGTTCTAAAAACTTAAATTCGTCATTAAATTGCCATAATCTTCTTTCTTGATCTAAATAGGTTCCATAGGCTGAATTACCAACATATCTACTATAATAACCTTCATCATTTAATTCATTTTTACTTGTTATAAGTAAAGGAAGAATATTTGTTTCCGATATTAAGTCATTTATTGCATCAAGAGATTCAAGACCATAGTTTGAAACTTGAATTTTCATCTCATTTAAGTTTGCTTTTGCGGCATCAAACTCTTGTTCAGTATATGAATTTTCTTTAGCAATAAAACCATCAATTTGGCTAACCAAGTTATCAATAGCTATTTGATCACTATTTAAAAACTGATTTACTTGTGTTTCATACTGATTTATTAAATCACTTTGTAAATATTGTATTTGAGAAAACTCTTTAACAAAATTAAATATAACCAATTCATCGTTTCTTTGTATTTCACTATATTTTAATTTTTCATTTTCATAATCTGCTTTAAACTCCAAAAACTCACTATCTATGTCATCAACAAAAACAACATTAACAGTATCTGAAACAGTAGCCACACCATCACTTGCAGTAACAGTTAGTGTTGTACTATAGTCATTTTGAATATTTATATTAGAAAATGATATTGTTTGATTTTCTTCATTTAATGATACATTTACGTTATTATTTGGTAAAGTAATATCATAAGATAAAGATAATGAATTAGTATCAGGATTATTATTTTGAGCAGAGAATGATATTGTTCCACCATTTTCTTCACTTATGTTTATTGTATTGTTTCCATTTATTACAATTGTTGGATTTCTATCAAGATCTTCTTGTAATGTTACAAGAATTTCTTTTGAAACTGTATTAATACCATCGTCAACAGTTAATGTTAATAATCCTTCTTGGTTTCCTGAAATATTAATATCTGATAACTCAAGATAACCAGTATTTTCGGTTTCATTAAAAACAAAATTTTCAGAATATTGTGCATTATCAATTGATAATGAATAATTAACTGACAATGGGGCATTTGGATAATCATTAGAATTACTCACAGAAAAATCAATTCTTCCACCATTAGTTTCACTTATTGTTTCAGTAGAGTTAACAGTTAAACTTGGAAATAAATCTTCTTCTGTATTTTCAATTGTTATTGAAACAGGAATAGATTTTTCTTTATATTCTGTATCATTTAGTGGATAAAAATCTGTAACTATAATTGAAAAGTTTAAAGTATGTGGTGTAACAGAAGATATTTCTTTTGTAGAAATAATTAAATTTAATTTACTGTTTAAACTTTTATTATCAATATCAGATTGAGTTTTATATAGTTTTTTATAACCAGTTCCAGCTATTTCAGGGTGATTTTCATAAGATATATCTATCAAGTTTTCGGAAGATTCAGGTAAATCAAGTCTAAAAGCAACCATATCATTAAAGTTTTCATCATATATATCTTCAAAAATAATAGTATCATTATTTTCTTGAACTGTTTTTGTAATTAATTCAATTCTTTCAGTTGCTGGTGAAGTATTAGAATTTTCAACATTTATATTTATATCTTCTTTAATAGGATCTAATTTAGAAGTATATATTGTCAATGTTAATGTTACAGCATCTTTAACAATATATGAATTTTCACTATAAGAGTCTTCACCACTTGGATCTTCTAAAAAATTAGCAGGTAAATCATCAAACTCAAAATTTAATGCTACCTTTGGACAATTTGAATTCATAATTCTATTTTCAAAATTAGCTTCAACTTCTTCTATAGTTTGTATATTCTTTATATAACTTTCTATATCTTTACTTGGATTATCAGCATTTTTATAATTGTATTTTATATCAAGTGTAACTCTTTCAATATTATTATTTGAAGATATATTTTTAAAGCTATAAAGAAATGAATTTTCACTTTGACTTCCACTTTCGCAATTACTATTAGTATTATTTGAAAACACAAAATTAACATTGTTATTATTACTATTGTTTGCAGTAAGAACATCAGTATTACCTTCTATATTTATTACAGGTGGTGTAATTGATGTTTCATCATTGTTTTCTTCTTGTTCTTTTTCACTTACACAACCTATTAATGCAAGTGATAATAAAGATATTGTAAATATTTTTTTCATTTTTTCACCTTATATAATTCATTATTTTAAATTTGTTAAAAATTCAACAACTTCACTGTAGTTAGTTCCAGAAGGCAACTCACCATTATTAATTAAATATTTACCATTAACAACAACTGCTGGAACGCCCATAATTTTATTTGATTTCATTTCATTAATAGTTTTTTCTATTTTATTAACGATGTTTTTGCCTCTCATATTTTCATAAAATTCTTTTTGGTTTATATTTTTAGATGCCAAAAATTTATTAATATCTTCTAAGTTAGGAAGTCTTTTTTCTGTTTCACCAATTTCTTTGTAATACATAAAAAGATCATATAAATGTTCATCATATCCAAGATCTTTAAAATTATAGTATAAAGTAGCATCTTTTGCCCAACGCTGACCTAAAGCTGCATGTCTTTTTATCACTTGTACATCTTGTAGATCTTTATCAACTTGTTGAATGATTGGTTCAAAATTCTGACAATGTGGACAGGCTAACCAAAAATACTCTATAATATGATCACCTTCAACGCCTTCAAGTTTAATAGGATTTTCCAATTTTCTATAATGAGTACCTTCTTTATATTTGCTGCTTAGTTTCTTCATTTCGTTATTTTGAGAAACCATTTCTTTGTTTACACTTTTAGCTTCTTCATTCACAGTTTTTTCAGGATCTTTTTTACTAGTATCAACTGTACTTTCTGTATTGTCTGTACAAGCACTAATAGTTAATAATATCGAACCTATTAATAGAGTTTTCTTAAACATTTTTTTTCTCCTATAAAATATTTTCATTCATATTAACTTAATTTTTTTATTTTTCAATAAAAAAAAAGGATTTCTTATGAATCCCTTTTTTTATTTTTATATGATATTTTAAAGATTTTTAATTCTTGATTCTATAAAATCTTGTGATTCTTTAGAATTTGACTCTTTTGCAAATTCATATATTGATTTTCCATTACATTTTATACCATCATATATATCTCTTAATCTAACTCTATTATCACGAAGAGTTTTTCTTAATCTAATAACATCATCACCTTGCACATTAACGCATATAATTTTCGCCAACTGCTCACCAGAATTTGCTTCTGCTTTTTGTGATGTAAACAATGTCCCGAAAGAGACAGATAATATTATAGCTGGTAATAGTATTTTTTTCATTTTTTCTCCTTTATTTTTTTACCTTTTTTTAGTTTAATTAATGATAAAAAATAAGTCAAATGTTAATAAAAATTATAACTTTTTTATTTTTTATAAGATTAGAATATGTTTTTTTAATCTATATTTATCTTTATTAACAAAATTTTAAAAAAATATTATTTATGTATATTAATATTTTTATATAATAATATAAAAATAATACGTAAATATTTTATAAATTTTTTATTTTTTTTTATTGATAGTTTTTTTATTTATTATTATTTTATTTAATTGATGTTTTTTTGTTATTTATTATATAAAAATAGGTTTTTCTGTTATTTTTAGGAACTCGAATTAAGTTTAGATTTCGATATATAGAATTTTCATATTCATAATTTGATTCACAAATTATTTTTTTATTAATTTCTTTTATATTATAAGCATAGTACTGAAAACTTCTTATTTTTGTTGAACCATAAAACTCTACTTCATAAGAATTAGAAGGATTTATAAATGAATATATTTTTTTCGTAGCACAATCTAATTGATATTCTTTTATAATACCAGTATTTTCTTTATCAAAAGCAAAAATTGTTGTAGGTAATAATAAAATATATATATATATTATAATTTTAAACATTAAAAGCCTCTTTTAGATTCTTTATAATATTTGTTTGGTTATAGCAATTTTCACAAGTTTCTATTGAGTAATTTTCTTTATTTGATAAAACTTTTTTCATTAGTTGATTATTTAAAAAATGACCAGATTTATAAGCCTGAACATCACCAATTACTTGTAAACCTTCAACATAAAAATCACCAATTAAATCTAAAATTTTATGTCTTACAAATTCATCATCATAACGTAGATCTTCGGAGTTTATCATTTTATAATCGTCTAAAACAATTGCATTATTTATACTTCCACCTAGTGCAAGATTATTTTTTTGTAAATACTCTACATCTTTTAAAAAACCAAAGGTTCTTGCTTTTGATATATTATTTATAATATCACTATTAAAGAAATCGAGTTGAAGATTTTGATTAGTAGACTTTATAAAAGGATGATTAAAATCAATTTTATAATTAATATTAAATGTATTAGAAGGAGTTATTTTTATATTCTTATCACCTTCCTCTATTACTAATTCTTTTTTAATTTTTATAAATTTTCTTAAAGCTCTTTGAGATTCTACTCCAGCTTGTTTTATAAGATAAATAAATGGCATTGAGCTTCCATCGAAGATAGGGACTTCTTCTGAATCCAACTCTATTATAATGTTATCAATTTGGCACATCGCTAAAGCTGATAATAAGTGTTCTATTGTTTTTATTGAAAAATCTTCCCCAAATAAAGTTGTACATAACATAGTTTGATTAATATTGTTTGCATTAACCTTTATAGCCTTGTTAATATCCGTTCTAAAAAAAACAATACCAGTATTTTCTGGTGCTGGAAGTAAGTTTATAGATACAGATTTACCACTATGTAATCCTATATTTTTTGTTTTTATATTTGTTTTTAGTGTTCTTTGTTTCATAAAACTCCATTATCTATAAACCTATAATATATAATATTTATAATTTTTCAATAAAAACTAAAAAGCTTCACAATTATTTATTTAAAATAATATTTATAACTTTTTTTATATTATTTTTTTCTTAATAATGCTTTTACTTCATTGATTTTTGTTTTTTCTAAACTAATTCCTTCTGATTCAATATCATAAAGTAAAAATTTATTTTCTCTTTCTCTAATATAAAATTTTATATTTTGTCCACTTTTTAAAAGTGTATCTATTTTATAAACCTTTTTTGACAACTTAGAAACTCTTTTTATTTCTAAATTAATATTTTTTATATTTTTACTTGTTAAAAATCCAGCATATGTTTTTATTAAATGTTCTTTAAAAGCACTTACAAATTCTTCTCTTGTATTATTATCAATATTTTTAAGATCTCTATATATTATTTGATAGGAAATCTATCTATAATCTATATATTCTATTAAATCTTCTCTGATTAAATTTTCTATATTTTTTGACTCATTTATTTTAGATATAAAATTATTTACTTTGTTATTAAAAAAACTTTCAACATTTTTGCTATCACTTAAATACAAGTTAAAACTTAATAGCATAAAAGATATTGTTATTATTTTTTTTTCATTTTTTCATATATTTTTTATTTTTTTTAAATTAATTATAAAGAATAATCCCCATAAGAAGTAGCCTATATAGAGAAAATTAAACAATATAAGGACAGTAATTAATGTTGCTAATGTATAAAAGTTATATTTTTTTAATATAAAAACATTATAAAAATCTTCACTATCATAAAGATTTATTTTATTTATAAAATAAGTTTTTAAAACAATATAGTTTATGATTAGAAAAGCTAATGATACAAAATTACCCAAAGACAAATAAAATCCCAACAGCAGTACTGGAGTTGAAAGAAGTACATATAATAAAATATTTTTTATTTTTTTATTATTAATTTCATTTAAATCATTATAACTGTAGTTCATATATTGTCCTTTATATTATTTTTAATATCATTAATTATAATTTTAAAAAACAAAAAAGTCAATAAAAAATTAAAATAATATGATATAATGATATAAAAAATAAAAATAAAAAACAATGAATTTATCCTCTATAAAAATAGATCTTTTAAAAAAAGTTCTTCATAATAGACTAAGTAATATCAATACAGAAGATGATTATAAAAATTTAATTATAGGATTATTATCTAAACCTAAAACTTCTCACACTTGGGGTAATACAAAATATTCCAAAGCTCAAGGAATAAAAAATGGACACTTTTTGAATCTTGAATATGAATTTAAATCTAAAAATTCTTTTAGAATAGCAAGAGAAATCTTTTCTGAAATATCTAATTTAAGTAATAATGATAATAGAATACAACTTGAATACGATCAAGATAATAATAAGATAAATGTTGTCTATCATAATAATAAAGTTGTAAAATCTGAAAATAAAAATAAAAAAAAAGATATTGAAAAAAATACTGATCAGGATATATCTAAGTATATAAAAAGTATAAAATACAGTTCTTTTTTATCAATGACAAGACTTGGAATATTTACATTGCATAAAAATAATTCTTTAAAAAAAAATCTTGATAAGAAAGACATTAATAACGCCATTAATGAATATAAAATTAATTCAAGAGATAACATAGGAGATGGTTATCAAAAAGGAATATCCATGTTTGTAGCTTATGGACATGCTTTTTATAACAAGTCTATCAACAGTTATTTAAAAAAAAATGAGAATGAATTATTTCAAATATTAAAACAAGAATCTGGTGATATATTGAAAATGGCTTTTCAGCAACATCCAGAACAAAAATCTCTATATTTAGAAGAAAAAATATCTAATGACAAAAATATTCAAGACAATATTACAAAGAAATTAATTAAACAAAAAACTTTAAATAAAATTTATTAATATAATTTTTTATAATAAAAATGAAGAACACCGTCTACTATTTTTTCGTATTCTAATATAATATCGACTTCATTAACAGAAGACACTTTTTCCATTACAGAATCTTTCATTCTTTTTTTTATTTTTTCTTTTTCTTTTTCAAATTCTTTTAGTGAAATATTTTTATTTTTTGTTTCTTTTAAAAAATTATAAAAAATAGTATCAAAAGCAATAAGCCTTTTTTCATCTAAAGTTAAATTATTGTTGTCTTTATCTTCAACACTAACAACAATTAAATTTTTATTTTCTTCATTATCTAATATTTTTAAATAACCACTCATTTCCTCTTTCCTTTTTTAGATTTTATTTGATCATTTTTATTATAATATTCTGGATCTTTTTTTGAAACCCATTTTATAAATTTTTTTATTTCAAAATGACTTTTACATTTTTCAGGTGTATTAAATTTTTTTTCAAGTTCTTTATTGGTAAAAACACTGTGTAATTTTTGGTGACATATTTTATGAATTAATATTTTATCAGATGCTTTCCCACCACGAGATTTTGGTATAAAGTGATGTTCATCTACACTATTACCTTTTATTAGTTCTCTATTACATATTGGACAAAATTCTTTATTCATTTTCTTCCTCAAATATAACATTATTATACACTATTATTAACTATATATCAAGTACTTTATTATGCTATTAAATATAAAAAAAAGTTCGACACTTACAATTTTTACAACGCTTCATTTTTTTACTATCTTCCACTGTTAATGATTTTATCTTTGAGCTTGGCTTTAACTCTGTTGGCGATTGAACTGTAAAACATCTATAACACATTAACATTATACTTTTTCCTTTTTTAATTATAAAAAATGGCACTCGTAGAAGGACTCGAACCCTCATCTCAAACTTCGTAGGATTGTGTGTTTTCCTGTTACACCATACGAGTATATTTTGGCACTCTTATAAGGACTCGAACCTTAACTACAAACTTAGAAGGATTGTGTGCTATCCAATTACACTATAAGAGCATATATGGTAGTTCTGGAAGGAATTGAACCTTCATTTCAGCCTTGTAAAAGCCGCACTTTACCATTAAGTTACAGAACCATTGGTTGTTTGTAAGATAATTGAACTTTTTTCTCTGCCATGTCAAAGCAGTGTTTTCTCCATTAAACTAACAAACAATATTTTAATTTGGTAGCTCTTGAAAGAATTGAACTTTCAACTTCGCCATGTAAAGACGCTATTTTACCATTAAACTAAAGAGCCAAAAAAAAAGCCTTCGGATTTCTCCAAAGGCTTTTTTACTTTACAAAAGTTTGGAGAATTAGCACTTAGCCAACTCTCCATAAAAAGAAAGTTAGCTTAAATAATTCACCACTCGTCTGTTAAAAGTATTTGTAAAGTTCATTTTTTTATTCCTTAAATTTTAATTTATTTCTTTATTTTTTACATTATAGCTTTTTAAATTTTAAAAGTCAACACTTTTTTTTATTTTTTTAAAACTAATGCTTCAATTATTTTATTTCTGTTAACTTCTTTAGCACCAACATGATATGTATGTTCAGTTGTTTTTATTTCAAAATCTTTCCAAAAATTTTGTATATAAGGATTATTTCTATGTTTATTTCCGTACCATGTAGATAAAACAAATTTCCCTTCTTGTTTTTTTAGCAAAGTATATAAATCAAGTTCATCTTCTTCAGTCCAAGCATTATAGTAATCACCATGTCTTAATATATAAGGTGCATCAAGATAATATATTACATTTTTTTTATTTTTATTTTCATTTAATATACTTCTAAAATCTGATACTTTGAAAACCCAATCATTATTTCTTATTTTATTTTGTAACCAAAAAACTTGATTACTTATTTTTGTAATCATTGTTTGAGAATACCTTTCAGGTTTCTTACAAAAAGGTACATTAAAACCACCTTTTTTATTAAATCGCATCATACCATTAAATGCTGCTCGTGATAAAAACAAAAAATCTAATGAGTTGGGATTTTTATTAAATCTATTTCTTACATCATAATAATAATTGCCATCTTTAGACTCTTTTAAAATTTTACCATTTTCATATAGAAACTCTTTTACTATTTGAGCATTTATATTATTAAATTTTAAATCATTATAAAAGTTAATTAAATGCATATTATTGTCTGAAAAAATTGCTTTTCCAAAATCAAGATTAAACCCTACTGCCCCTGTTCCAACAAATGGTTCTATAAATGTATCATTTTTTATATCCATATCATTCATTGTCTCTTTAATCCATTCAACAAGTTTTGTTTTTTTGCCTTGAGATTTTATAGGAGTTACTAATATTTTACTTTCTTCATTAGTTAAAATTTTGGTCATTAATCATTCCTTTTTATTTTTCATTTTAATTTCTTTTTATAAAATAGCAAATAATTATTTATTTAAGTTGATTTTATAAACTTAATAATGTATAATATATAAAAAAGGAGAATATTATGAAGTTAGGTTATGTGATTGGAAGATTTAACCCCCTACATAAAGGTCACGAACATATTATTGAGAAAATGATAAATGATAACGATGAACATATTATATTTATTGGATCAAGTAATAAATCCAGAACAAAAGAAAACCCTTTTTCTTTTGAAGAAAGAAAAGAAATGATTTTAAAAGTTTTTCCTCATGCAAATGTTATTAGCTTACCTGATTTTAACAACTTGTCTGATTGGAAATCTAATTTGTTAACTAACATAGATAACTTTATTAAAGAGAAAATTTCTTTAAAAATCAAAGAAATCAATTTATATACAGGAATAAAAAAAGGTGATGATGTTTTAAGAAATGAATGGTTACACGGTACAGGACACAATATACAAGGTGTTGTATTGAAAAATAATATTAATGCAACTGATATTAGAAATAATATTTATAATAATAATAATATTATTAATATTAAGGAACTACACAAAGAAATTTTTGATTATATTTTAAATAAAAAAGAAATATTACTGGAAATTTAATTTTTACTTTGTTATAATAACACTCAAATAAAGAAAAGGAGAAAAATATGAAATCAGAAATCCAATTTAAAATTAATTCCGCTTTCTCAAACGAAGAATATATTAATTTTACCAAAATTATGAAAGAAGGCTTTAAGATTTTACCAGAACAATACACTCATGAAATTTCAGGTGACTCTCTACAATTAAAAGATAGTCTTGTTGTAAAATTTACTAAAAATAAAGAATTTTTTGTTAAAACAAAAGAAAATGCATCGAATGATTTTTTTGTTGATTCCGAAGATGAAGATGACAAAGTAATAGCAACAACAAATGATACAACAGGTGCTATATTAATACTTAACAAAGCTAAACAATACAGTTTTAATATGCCTACTCAAAACACATCATTTTTATTTAGACTTGCCTTACTTGTTGCTAAATACGTTTCACCAGAAAAAGTAACTATTTTTAAAATGGAAAATAATGAAAATAATGAATTATTTGCTTCTTTAGCAGTTAGAAACTTTATTAGCAATTTAGAGGAAGAAAATAGTTTTGTTCCTTACGGTTTACAATAATTTAAATAATATTTAAAAAGAGACTTTTTTAAGTCTCTTTTTTTTTTGATTTTTTATTTTTATGCTATAATGATACTAATAAAAGGAGTCAAGATGGCAATAACAGATAATCAATCATATAATCAAGCAATAAACAATTCTATTTTACAAACTATATATCCAAATAGAAAAGAAAGAGAAAAAACACTTACAGAAAGTTTTGAAAAGTCGAAAAAAAGACGTATTGGAATTGAAAAAGAAATTCAAGCATCAGAAGAAGGAAAAAACTATGACGATGATGGTTTAAGACAAAAATCGCTTGAATTATTAAAAAAAGAAGAAATAGAATTAATGAATTCTAAGGTTGATAATTTATCAAGTCAATATTTAACTGTTGACTATATGAAAATGCTTAGAACAAAAGGCAAAGATCCAGCAAACGACCCTTTAATAAAAGGTATATTTGATGACTACGAACGTCAGAAAAATCTTTTAAATAATAAAAATAAATTATCGAAAAAAGAATTAGAAGAAATTGAAGAAAATTTTGAAAATTTTATATCTAAAGAATTAAATAAAAGGCTTTACAAAGAAGAATATTCTCAAGAAGCAGAAAAATTCTTTGCGTTTTATAATAAAGAAACAAAAAACAAACTTGTTGAAACTTTATCAGCGGATGAAAAAAGATTATTTAACAAACAACCCAAAGAACTTCAAAATAAAACTATTTCACTATATCGTGGATTAGAAGATGTAAGTAAACCAAAAGATTTTAATTTATCATTTAGTGATGTTGTTAAAGGTACAATGAAAGGTGTTGGAGCCGCAGGTTGGCTTCTTCATCCACATAGTAAAGCAGCATTTTTAATAGTATCGACATTAAATAAAAAAGGAGTTTTCGATCCTCTTAAAAATAAATTTAAAAATAGTTTTAATAAATTTAAAAAACAATTAGCAGAAAGTAATAACCCTAAAATGGCAAAATTTGGTAAATTCTTTTTAGGCGCAGCAGGTATTTTAGCTGTTTCAGGTGGAATTGCAGCAGGAATTATTAGTGGTGATGAAATAATTGATATTGGTAAAAATTTACTTTCTGGTGTTGATTTAGAAGCGGCAATGCCTTCCGAAGTACAAAATTCTGTTACTGGTGAAAATTTATCAGAAAACATAGGAAATGGCGTTGTTGAAGAAGCTACTGTAAATGAACCAGAATCTCAAATGGATAAAAAAGTCGATGATCTAAAAGAAAGAGTTGAAAATACGAAAGAAACTTGGGCTAATATGACACCAGAAGAAAAAGCAGAAGCAAAAGCAAATTTTGAAAATAATAATACTGATCAAAATGAAGCAAACACTCAACCTTCTGAAGAAAGTCCAAAAGAAACTAACAACACAAAACCAGAAGAAATTTCTGTTTCTCAAGAAAACTTCACTTCAAGAGAGTTTATACAACAGTCAATTGTTGATGCAAATGATCAAATTGTTGATCCTGATAAAATATATGCAGGTGACACTATTAATATTCCAACAAGTAATGGTAACTTTATTGAATATGAAATACAAAAAGGCGATACGTTATCAGAAATATCTGAAAGGTTTGCTGTTTCTCAAGAACTTGTTCAAGGTAATGATTTAAGTCTTATAGAATCTGAAAATGATTATTTCGAACAAGCAGAAAAAGTTGATGATTTTAAAACAGAATACTTAGCTAACAATGTTTTTGATTCAGATCATGGTCAAGACTTAATGGAAAAATATGAAATTAAATCAACACAAGATTTTTCAGAATTTTTACAAAACTATAATGACCTATCAGTTCAAGAACAAAAAGATGTTGCACCTTTTATGGACGAACTTGCTAAAAAATATCCAGAATATATTGATTCTTCTTATGTTAAAGTAGGTGAACCAATTAAGCATAGTATTGAATATAATGGATTAATTTCACATATTGAAAATCAAGCCCAAGAATCAGCACTTAATAAAAATGAATTAAATGAAATGGCACAAAACTTTGGTAATTCTGAAAATCCTTTTGGTGACTTGGAGCAACAACAAGAAGATAAATTAGCGGTTGAAGAAAACAAAAAACAAGTTTCACGAAAATCGAAATTATCTTAATAAAAAAAGCACCTTATGGTGCTTTTTTATTTTTTAACTTTTTTGAAGTTGTCTGATTTTCCGCTCGTAACTGATCTATATAATCATTAACAAGAATTTTTCTTTTTTCTTGATCCATATTTGCAAATTCTTCATATGTTAAATTTGTAGTTATTTTATCAATTAAAGGATAATTTTCCTCTTCCGAATGTTTTTTAAAATCTTTTGGATTTCCAAACATATGTTTAGCTTTCTTATCACTTAATCTTGATAGAAATTTTACAACTAAATAATGATTACTTTTTATTTTTGCTAAAGTTTTATTATTCTTTTTATCACGCAACATATAACCTTCTGTTTTTGTTTTTTCAGACTCTTTTAATATATTGCTTAACTTATCAATTTTCCATTGTGGTCTTTTTAAACCATATTCTTCTGCAATAGAATCAAGTTCAGACTCAGTATATAATTTTGAACCAAACTCTTTTTTTCTTGCACCGATTAAATATATATCTTTTTCTTCATCTGAATAATCAACAATATGCGGATCATCTGGATGAATAACTTCAAACATATAAGTAACATCAGGTGTTTTTGCAGTTAATTTTCTTAAATTACCATAATGATTGTTTTTTATTACCATATCTTTTATATATTGATTAAAATCAGAAAAGAAATGACCTGTTGTTGTCATTAATAAATCATCTTTAAATGGATCTTTGGTTATTGCACCAAAAAAACCATTTAACTTTTCAACAGCAATATATTCTTTATTCAAATCAAAATCTTTACCAGTTGGTATATCTTTTTCATTTGGCTCACCATAATTATAAACTTTATCAAAAGGATATTGAACCAAGTTACCAGCAAAATCAAAAACTATACCACGACAACTCATTAAATCAGGCTCAACCTTCCATAATTTCTTAAAGAAAACTTCTTTCTTATATTTATAAATTGAAAGCAATCCATCTTTTGATTTTTGTTCATTAATAAATTTTTCTTTTAACAATCTTCTTACTTTAAAAAATAAATCAAATTTTTCTTTCTGATATTTACCATAGTCAAAATTTACTTTTTGTAAAAACAATATTTCATCATTATTGACACCTTTTCCTTGTGCGATTGAATCTTCTAAATCCTCTAATTTAACACCTGCTAAATTACCATTAAAAGCAGAACCACGCTCTAAAGATAAAACATGTTTTTGTTTTTCATTTGTAGCTCTTATATGACCACGAACTAAATAAAAGTTATTTTCTCCCTCTTCAAATAATCTTGAATATACTGTATCACCATCTTTTGTTAAAGAATGCTCTTGACCATACATCATTTCAGATCCTGTTGTTGTTGAAGGATCAAAATAGTTTAAGTGAGCATGAGCAAAAACTATATTATTATGAATATAGTATTTAGGTAATGATTTTAACATTTTAAAATACTTCTTTTGCTCATTTTCTGGTAATTTCAAGAAATCTGATGCCGTTGTTGCCGCAGAAGTTGACATTCTAACAACCTTATCATCTTTTTCTTTAAAATTAATAAAGTTAATTAATTTATTTTCATGATTACCCAATATAGCTTTGTCATTTGTATTTTTTGTTTGCTTATATACAAATTTCAACATATCTAAACTTTGTTCGCCACGATCTAAAAAATCACCTAACAACAATAAATTTCTACCTTTAGGATGTTTATATATACCATTCGAATCTTTTATATAACCTATATTTTCAATCATTTTTATAAAAGTATCATATTGACCATGAGTATCACCTATAATATCATATTTTTCATGTGGTAATAAGTTTGGCTTTAATGAAATTTTTGTATTTATATTTATAATATGTTTTTTAAATGGTTTAAAACCATTTTTAGGATTAGTTTTATACTCTTCTTCAAACTTTAAAAAGTTATTATAGTCCTCATGAAAATTTCTAATAACATTCTCACCAACTGAATACTTTCTATTGCTATCATAGTATAAAGAGTTTTCTAAAGATTCATCCATATATAAAATTTCTGTTTCAACACCATATTCAGCAGCTATATTTCTAAAGTTAGAAGCATATTTATACTCAACGTTTGACGCTGCATCAAGAAATGTTGTTAAATTATTTTTCATTCTTTCTCTAAGAATTTTTGTTATTATTTCAAAAACCAAATTATTAGATGATTGATTAGGTATATGAACAACTTTTCCATTTCTAAAAGTCCTACTCTCCCCAATAAAATCTTTTCTTATTTCATCTGAAGAAAGAATCATTTCAGAAGAAATATTATTTTTTTTCAAAAAGCTTGATTTACCAGAAGCAGGTAATCCAACGATTAAATATAATTTACCTAAATCAATTTCTAATTTTTCTTTTGACATTTTTATTTCCTATTTTACTATAAAACTATAATTAAATTATAACACATAAAAATATATTAAGAAAGGAGAAAGTGTGGATATTAAATATCTTTTTTATTATTCTGTTATGAAATCGGGAAAAACTGATTTATTAGCAAAATTTCATAATGATTTAAAAAGAGCAAAAAAAGAGCATATTGTTTTAGTTCCTGAAAGAAAAGATCGTGTAGTTGGTGAGTTCGTTACGTTAAATAAAAATAACAATAATGAAGTTAAAGCACTCGTTATTGGAAAAGACCAAAATATTGAGGATATAGTGAATAATACTCAAAGTAATGATCCTATTTATGCAATTTTAGTTGACGAAGCCCAGTTTTTAACTGAAAAACAAGTTATAGAGTTATCTAATTTAGTTGATTACGAAAATATTATTGTAGCTTGTTATGGATTAAGAATTGATTCAAACGGTAAATTGTTTGACGGTTCAAGAGCTTTATTTAGATTTGCCGATGAACTAAAAGAAATTGAAAGTCTTTGTCATTGTGGTCAAAAAGCAACTATGGTTTTAAGATTTAATAAAAATGGCGATATAATAAAAAATGGTAGACAAGTTGTTTTAGGATCTGATGATAAGTATATTTCAGTATGTAGAACACACTGGAAAGAGAATGATATAGGTCTTGATAATGAAGATCGAGACGATTACTTTTTTTAAAAAACAAACCTATATTTTAAAAACCCCTTAAAAAGGGGCTTTTTTTTATTAAAAAATTATATAATTTATATCTTTGTCTTCATCTTCTTCAAAATAATTTAGTGCAACTTCAAATGCTTCAATCAAACTTTTATTTGTAACAGGTTTGGCGATTTCATATTCATTACCTTCGTCATCAAACTCTATTATAGTTTCATCAGAAGAACGATATTTACCATCTTCATCTTTGTAAAAACTATATTCTATATTAGAATTTTTTGGTCTTAAATAAAAATTTAATTCATCTTCACATTGGCATACTTCGATTTCAGCAACACCAACATTATTTTCCTGATTTGGATCAGGATATTGAATGTAAGTTTTATAATTAGTTGAACTTGCAGTACTTGTATTTTGTGGTTTAAACATAATTATTATCTCCTTATTAAAGTTCTTGCTCTTTATCTTCTATAAAATCATAATCTTCTGATAATGGTTTTTCGACTTCCTCAACTTTAATATTGTTTCTTTCCATGTACATTTTTCTTTCATGTAATAGTTGAATATTGAAATCTAAATTAACACGTTTTTCTTTATTTAGTATAGAAGGTGTGTTTTCATCCATATCTACAGGATAAAAGAAACCATTTTTCAATTGATATTTTACAGGTATTATTTCACCAGTAAGTGGAGATTTGAAATCAATATCATTTACAACAATAGTATCTTTATCAATAAATTCAAAAGTAATATTAGTATACTTATGGACATCGTAAGTTTTATAAACTTCTGTTTCTTCTATTTCAGTGTTATTAAAATTATTTCCGCTCATTAAATGTTCCTCCTTTTCTTTATTTTTCACATTATATCAAAACAACTATTATTAATCAATGTTTTTTGTTGATAAAATAAAAAAAAGTGTTAAAAATAAACTATAATAGAAAAAGAGGTAACTGAAATGGCATTTAAAGATTTATTTAATAAAGCAAAAAAATATGTTGAAAGTGAAGAGTTTCAAGATAAAGTTAAAAAAGGCAAAGACATGAGCAAAAAAGCCATTAAAAAAAGCACTGATCATGTCAAAAAAGAATTTGAATTTATGAAAAACGAATTTTCTAAAAAGAAAAAAAATAAATCAACAAAAGAAGATACAAATACTGAATCTAAAGTAAATGAAAAACAAAATGATTCTGTAGATAATCAAGTAAAAAAAACAGAAAGTTCAAAAGAAACAACTAAACCTGAAAATAAAACAAAAGACAGTTTAGAAATTATTGGTTTGACACAAAAACAAATTGAAGCACTAAATAAAGCAGGTTATAAAACAATTCAAGACTTAAAAGAATCATCGCTTGAAGAAATAGGAAAAATAAAAGGCATTGGAAAAGCAGCATTAACTAAGATAGAAAATCATATATAAAAAAAGACTTTTAAAGGTCTTTTTTTATTCTTCTGGAACATATATATTTTGTATAACCTTATTTATATCAAGATAATTTAATATCTTATCTTCCATATTAATATATCCCTTATTAAGCTTTGCATATTCAGGGCTTTTTTCTATTTTTTCTTCTTCAATATTAATAACATTCTTAACTTCATTAACAAGTAAACCTATAAAATCTTTTTCTTTACCCTCACCAACTTCTATGATTATAATAATTTTATTTTCATTAATATCATTGTGTTTTTTATGAGTTATGTATTCAAAGTCATATATTGGTGCAATTTTACTACGATGTTTTAAACAACCTATAATTTCAGGATCGGAATTAGGAATTTCTGCAAGTTCTCTAAACTTTATAATTTCATTTATAAATTCTACTTCAACTACGTAGTTTTCTTTATCATTCATTTTAAAATATAGTAAAGATTTCATTTTTATCGCCTTTTTTATTGACTTTTTTTTTATATTTTTTAATTTTACTATATATCTAACATTTTTCAAAGGACTTTTTATGAAAAAAATTATTTTAATAATAATTTCTATATTTTTAAACTTTAATATATTAGCTAACAGTAATATTAAAGAACTCCCCAATATAAAATCCGAATCTTATATTTTAATGGATCAACTAACTGGTAAAGTTTTAGCTGGAAAAGACATAAATAAAGTTATGTCTCCTGCAAGTTTAACTAAAGTTATGACTGCATATGTTGTTTTTAGAGAAATAGAAAAAGGCAATATTAGCAAGAATGATTTTGTAAACATTAGTAAAAACGCAATGCTTACTGCAAGAAGAACAGATTCAGCAAGAACATTTTTAGAAGTTAGAGATAAAGTTTCCCTTGATGAAGTTCTAACAGGACTATTAGTACAGTCAGGTAATGACGCAGCTATTGCTTTAGCAGAGCATATTTCAGGAACAGAAGAAGCGTTTGCTAAACTAATGACAACATATGCTAATGAAGAACTAAATATGAAAAACAGTAAATTTCATAATGCTTCTGGACTACCTATTGATAATCATTATACTACTGCCTTTGATATGGCAACTTTAGTAAAATCTATTGTTGACAGATTCCCTAAAGAATATGCATACTATTTTTCAATGAAAGGATTTTCATATAATGATATTTATCAACCAAATAGAAATAAATTGCTTTTTAGAAACGAATATATAGATGGAGTAAAAACAGGGTGGCATACCAAAGCAGGATATTGTTATGCATCTTCTATATTTAAAAATGGAAGAAGACTTATAATGATAACATTTAATGCAGAAGAACCAGAATATCGTTTTGATGATGCTTTAGCATTAGCAGATTTTGGATATAAGTACTTTGATAATTTTGAACTTATTAATTCGAAAACTCAAATTAAAGGATTATCAAAAATCGCACTATATAAATCTAATAAAAAATTTGCAAACATTTATCCTAAAAATGATATTATTTTAACTTTAAATAAGTCCGATAAAAAATATATAAAAGCAAAAGTTGAAATAGAAGATTATATTATTGCACCTGTATTAGCAAATACAAAGGTTGGTAAAGTTTCTTTTTTCTTAAAAGATGATTTAATTGCTGAAACAGATTTAATTATTAAAGAAAACATACTTTTAGGTGATTGGAAAAATATTTTAGTTGATCATATTGCTTTAAATTTTTAACTTTTTTATATAAAAGTATTGATTAATTTTTATATTTTTGATATAATACTGCCATTAAGTTAGCAAGGAAAATAAAGGAGTTAGCGCATGGTAGAAGTTCAAGAAAAAAGTATAAGTACAGTTTTTGATATTCAAAAATTAGTTAAGAACTCATATAAAAAAGTAGATTATAATACACAAGAATATTATGAATTATATAATAGTGTTGAAGAAGATTTTAATGAATACTCAGTTAGCACAGAAGACAGTAGAGTATATCAAATTAGTACTGTCGCAAAAAGTATTCATCTTTTAAATCATAATTACAACAGAATCTTAATTGTAAAACCAACAGGTACAGGTAAAACCTTAATTTCAAGAACACTTTTTTCTTCAAGAGCAATGCGTAAAGCACTCGGTATTGAAGGTGACAGACCTTTAAGATTACTATTTGTTGCTAATAAACATCGTTTATTGGAACAAGCAATTAGAACTTATGATTACGTTAATAATATTGAAATTATTACATTGTCTACAAGTCAAAAACACTTCCCACAAGATTTAATTGATAATGGTTGGGATGTAACTTGCCTTGATGAAGCACACCATGAATCAATGACAAGTTTTCAGTTGTTTTTGGACTCTATTAATGAAGTTCCTTTGTTTGGCTTAACAGCAACACCAAATAGACCAGATGGTTGTATTTTGAAATTTGATATTATTATTCAAGAAATTACACGTAGAGAAGCTGTTGAGCAAAAATATTTAGCTGAAACAGATATTATTTCTATTAATGATATTTCAGGAAATAATAAAGTTCCAAAAGCTAAAAAAGTATTTATGGATTTTTATGATGATTTTGGTCAAACAATCATTACTTTTAAAACAAAAAAGGAAGTTAAAGAATTTTCAGACTTTTTAATTTCACAAAGAATTTTTAACTTTGTATCTATTACTGAACAATCAGGATCTGAATTATCTGATATACTTGATGCATTTTCACGTAAAGAATTTCAATTTATTATTAATTGTAATAAAATTAATGAGGGTATTGATGTTAAAAATTGCGATACTATATTTTTAGCAAGATCATATAGTTCTGAAATTGAGTTAAATCAAATGATTGGTCGGGCAAGTAGACCAGATTGTGATTGTAAGGTGATTGAACTTTTAAATCCTTTGAAAAACACACTTAGTGCAATTGATATTGTTGAAGTGGCAAGAAATCATAAATTAGTTTCTTATCAGAATAAGAATATTATTGTTTATGATTTTAAAAATTCAAACACAAAACCTATTGAAATTAAGGAATGTGTTAACTTTTAAAAACTTTAAAAAAAGCCCTTTTTGGGCTTTTTTTTATTGATTTTTACATTATAGGATGATATAATATCTTTTATCAAAATTAGTAAGAAAAGGATATAAATATGATTAAAGTTGACATTAATAAATTTTCTTTAAAAAAAGTTTTTCTTAAAAAAATAAATTCTAATGGCTATATTAATTTTTATAATAATATAGAAGAAATTCGTCAAAATAAATATCATTCACTAAAAGGTAATAAGAATCTTTATCAAAAAGTAAAAAGCACTTCTAATGTTAAATTAAGTGATTTTTCTTTTTCACCAAAACCTGCTTATATTTTACTTTATGAAAACTATCCAATCAATGTTGAATATTGTGCGGTGAGTGAATATTATCAGGATAAAAACAGTAATTTTATAAAAAGAAGGGAAGAAGATTTAAAAAACCTTATTGAAATGTGGCATAAAAATAAACTAGTTTCTTATGAAAATCTAATTAAAAGATTAGAAAAAAACAAAGATAATATTTATTTTGATGGAAAATACATTATTTTTTCTAAAAAAGAAAAAACAGATGAAAATAATGCTAAAAATGATCAAGAAGAAAACAAAGATAAAAAAGTAAAAAGAAATCTTGAATATAAAAAGAAATCTATTGACGATTCAAAAAATTTCTTTTTAACTAATGTTAAAGGTATTTCATTAGCAGATTTTAATTTTAAGACGGTAAAAAGGAAAACATTATCTTATGAGTTAGAATTAGATAATGAAAAATATATTAGTTATTTCCCAAGTTTTTCAAGTCTAAAAATTGATAAATTTGATGAATTTGCAAGCCAATATTTTATAAACTATAATTTTCCTATTGATTGTGCAAAATACTTATCAGAGTATTTCGATGAAGAAACCTTGGACTTTTTAGAAATTGAAAAAGTATTGATCGAAATGGGGACGTTAAATATATTTAATATTGAAGAAGATATTAGAAGTGTTAATAAGTATACTGATGAAGTTATTAACTGTTTTGTTTGGTTAGCAGGGTTAATTTATAAAAGTTATAGTATAGAACAAATTATTGGTCTTAAAACTATTTTTTCTAACTTAACATCTAAAAAAGGAAGGGGGTATTTAACGCGCATTTCATTATTAAAAGAACGTAATGAATTAATTGGTGATTCTACACCTAAAAAATTAAAAAATATTAACAGTGTTATTCAAGAAAAGAAAAAGAATATTAAAAATAAAAGAATTAAAGATCAAGAAAAAACAAGATTAAACTTTTTAATCGAAGAACTTGAAGAAGAAAAAGAAAGTGTATATTTAGATTAAAAAATCGTTGATTATTGAACTTAAAACTGTTATAATTGTTTTCGAAATGCAAAGAAAGGAGATATTAAATGAATAGATTTCATATTGTATATGCTAAACAAGTAAAATTAGAATATTTACCTAATGTAAATTCTGTAGTACTTAATATATTAGATGAAAAAAATAAAGAATATAAACATACTTTTGGAGACAAAAGTAAATTTTTCAAAATGTTTGGTGAAGACAGAAAAGGATTAGAAGCAAGATTAATTGGCGCACCTTTTGTTTTTACAGATTTAGATCAACTTGTAGATTTTCGTTTTAACAATTTTAAAGGTTTTGTACAATCAGAAGACACATTAAATCAACTAGCAGATGTTTTAGGGGTTGGATATAGTAATACAAAAGATCAGAAACGTGCTTCAAGAAAGAAAAAATCAAACTTTGGTTTTGTTTTAGGTTCTCATGAGAATGAAGTAACTTTTAACACATCTCCAGAAGGTCATGAAAGTGGTGATTTTAAAGCTGTTCTTTCTTTTCCTTTTAGCCCTTTTGATGATAAAGTGCGTTGTAATGTTGGCGTAGAAAGGTTAATTTGTTTAAATGGAATGGCAACATCTTCTTCTGTTTTTAATTTTAGAATCCCTATGATTAACAATGTTGAAGAAAACTTTCGTATTGCATTAAAAAACCTTGCACCACAAATCAAGTATAAATTAGAGGAAAAAATTAAAGCCTTACAGTGTGAAGATGCAAGTTTAAAAACTGTTGAAGATGCTCATAAAATGATCGGAGAAAGAATTGACTCAACGTATCAAAATGAAGAACAAATGATTCTTTTAGCGACAACACATGACATAACAGACATTCATAAATATTGTTCTGATACCTATAGTAAGAATGCTTTAAATGAAAGTTTCCATAAAGGTATGTTGCCTTCTCATTTAACAGTTTTTGATGTTTGGAATATTTTAACAGAAGTTGATACTCACACTGTTGAAACACCAAGATCAACAAGTGCTAATATTCAAAGAAGACTTAACACATTAGTATTTAATAGTGTTTACTTAGAACAACGTGAAAGAACACGTACTATGAATACTAATAATAAAAATGCTTTTAGAGCAAGTCATAAAGAAGCATTCTTTGGTAAAAAAGGATCTGGATATTAATTTGTTTAATATCTATAAAACTCGGTAATTAAATTACCGATTTTTATTTTTTATATAATAGGAATATATATGAAAAATACTGGATTAAATTATTGTTGAAATTTTTAAATAAATAGATAAATAAATTTAAAAAAATCATAGAAATCTATGATTTTTTATTATTTTATTATATATAAATATTTATATATTATTAAATTTAAAAAAAGACTCATTAAGAGCCTTTTTAATTAAGTGTGTTTTATATAAGATTCATCATTGGATCGTTTTGAACCTGATCTATTAATTCTGGTGAAACACCTTTTTCTTTTGCAGTACTAAATATGGAATCCTTTCTCTGCTGAACAAGTTGTTGTCTAAGTGCATTATATGCCGCTGACATTAAAGCTGAATGATCTTCTTTATCATTAGATTGCTCTAATACACTGCTAAAATCACATTCAACAACATTATCACCACGAGTTTTAAATTTGACACCTTGAAAAACACTTTCTTGTTCCAGTGATTCAAATCTTTCATTACCTTCTTTTACAGCAGCTTGAATTTTTGGTAGATCCTTTAATAAAGATGCCATATTTCCCATATTTTTCATTTTTTCAAACATATTATTTCTCCTATTAAAAAGTTCATGTTTATATTACAAAATTAGAAAGAGAAAAGCAAGTGCTTTTCTCTTATATTATTAATATGAATTTAATTAACCTTTTACAGCTTCTTTAAATCCTTTTGCTGGTGTAAACTTAGGTGATTTAGACGCTGGAATTTGCAATTCTTCACCAGTTTGTGGATTACGACCAGTACGTGCGGCTGTTTCTCTTGATTTAAAGCTACCAAGACCCGAAAGCTTAACTTCACCACCACCTGAAACTGTATCTACAACTGTATCTACAACCGCTTCAACTGCTGCTGTTGCATCTGCTTTTGATAGACTTGCGCGTTCTGCTACTGCTGATATTAATTCTGCTTTATTCATATTATTTCTCCTTTTATTGTGTTTTTAATATGATCGAGTTATTAACTCTTGTTTTCTTTATAAGATAAAAAAAACGCAAGTCAAATAAAAAAACAAAAAAAACATTGATTTTAAAGGTTGTTTGTCTTTTTTTTATACTTTTTTATAATAGTATATATTTTTTGGTTCTTTTTTATTCATTTTATTGAAAAAAAATATATTTTATTTATATTTAAAAAAAAGGAATAATTTTATGAAAAAAACAATTCTTACTTTAGCAACAATAATTGCTTTTAATGTAAATGCTCAAGATACTAAAGATAGTGGATATTTAGACTCTAATAATATTTTATCTAGTTTTGCTTTTGAATTATCTAAAAATTTAGCTGTTCATTTAACAGAAGAAGAAAAAGAAAAATATAATAACTTTAAAGAGAACATTAACAATAAACTTAATTCTTCTCATTTATTACAAAAAATATATTTTAAAACTGATACACATGACATTAATGAAAAATCATTAAACTACTTATATAATATGATTAGTGCATTAGATAATTATCAGAACTTAAATTATGAATTAACAGGATATGCAGATAATCGTGGTACTGAAAACTATAATTTAAATTTAGCTAAAAAAAGAATTGAAACTATAAAAGAATTGTTAATTAACTTTGATATACCTAAAAGAAATATCTCGACAATTAATAAAGGCGAAAGTGAAGCAAAATCATATGAAAATGTTGAAGATTATTTTTATGATAGAAAAGTTGAAATTAAAATAACACAATAATAAAATATTTACTTTTTTTATCAGTATGATATAATTTTAAAAATGTTAATATAATGAATAACAGAAAATATCTTTCTTATAGAAAAAAATTAGAAATTTTTATAGAAAAAACTAAAAAAGATTCTAACTATTATTCAACATCAAAACTTGATTTAATTAATGTTTTTGAAAATAAAAATGAAAAGAAAACAGCAAAAATACCAAATCCAATATCAGGGTTTTAAACTGTTGCTGATATGAGTATGGGAGTTTTTGCAACCGCTTTTAAAAACATATTAAAACCTGATCATACGTTTTCTAGTG
>CETM01067419.1_pt1 | contig 39679 bp, 36 predicted proteins | sample 361451 | NCBI WGS metagenome assembly CETM01 (sample SAMEA2622690, study PRJEB7988) | marine metagenome | isolation source: saline water (ENVO:00002010), including
GACGAGCAGACGAGCAGACGAGCGGACGAGCAGACGAGCAGACGAGCAGACGAGCAGACGAGCAGAGTGATCGTAGCCATGCTCGCCCCCTCTTCAAACAAGGCTATTCGCTCTTTTCTGCCCGGTTGCGCCCATCTTGTTTGGCTTGGTACATGGCTTTATCGGCGCGCCTGATCAGGTCGGTTTGTGACTCGCCCGGCTTCCAGCAGGCAGCGCCAATACTGATGGTCACCTGCCCGACTTCCTCGAAGTCCACTTCTGAAACTGCTTTCAGCAAGCGACTCGCCAGCCCCATCACATCCTCACCGGTGCACCCGGGGCAAAGCACGAGAAACTCTTCGCCGCCCCAACGGCCAACTGCATCGCAGGATCGCAATGCCTTCCACACCGTTTGTGCGAGCAAGGTCAATACTCGATCGCCAACCTCATGGCCAAAGCAATCATTCACTAACTTGAAGTGATCAATATCGAACAGCAAAATCGAAACATCGCGGCCATAGCGTGCGGCGGCATTCAGCTCCGCTTCCAGTGCCATTTCGGTGCGATAACGGTTCCATATCTGGGTCAGAGGGTCGGTAAGCGCCAGTCGCTCAAGCCGACGGTTGGCCTCGGCCAGCGCCTTACGCTCTTGATAAAGTGTCTCGTTGAGGTTGAAGATTTCGCTCGCCGAGGCGGCAATCGCAAGATCCTCGCCCAGATCCTGGGCCGCCAAAACCTCGACTTCCTGCCAAGGTGCGCTATGCCCCGTCAGCTCTTGCTGCCAAACCTCGAAGGAACGCCGGGGCGACATCACCAACCGTCCATCCTTCATCCTGGGAACGTCCTCAGGACGCCCCGCCCAAAGGGACGTCTCGGGCTGTTCGTCACGAAACAGCATCAACCAGCCCTGGCGATCGACATCCACTGACAGCGGCACAGCGAGCAAGCCGCAGCTGCACTGAGGCGGGATCCACTCACCTAAAGGAGTCTCTCCCAGCGCATCGCTGTGCCAGGCAATCGCTCGCGATTGTGACTCTCCTAACCAGGCGGCCACCTTTTTCAGCGTATCGGCGTCGGGCAAATTACCCACTCGCGACACCGTATCGGCATAGACCATGCCCACGCCGCTGGCCCGAAACAGGGTCAACCAATCATGGCCGTGACGCTGAACCAGGTCGCTGGCGACCAGCAGCTCTTTGCGCGTTTCAAAAAGCAGTCCGCGGGTCTCTTGAACACGCTGGCGAAAGCGCTGCTGAGACATGAGACGCAGGCGCTGCAAGCGCTGAATAGCCATCTGCGCCAACAAATGAGCTGCGTCACGAGAGGCAGGTGATAGCGTACGCGGGGTCATTGCATGGCAGGCCACCAGCCCCCAAAGGCCCTTATCTCCGTGGATAGCCACCGAGAGCGACCCCGCCACCCCCATGTTGTGCAGATACTCCTGATGCACAGGCGATACGGCCCGCAAGTTTCCCATAGACAGGTCTAGTGGTTCGCCGCTCAATGGGCATCGCTCCGGCCTCAGCGGCAGAGCCTTGGCTTGGGCATCGGGAATGCTGCGCACCGGGTTGATGTCATAGAGTGCCCTGACCTGGCTCGGGATATCGCTGGCCGGAAAACGGTGTCCGAGCAGACTATCAATCCCTTCGCTGAGGCATTCAGCCTTCACCTGCCCATTCCATTCGGCATCGAAGGAGTAGACCATCACCCGATCATACTGTGTCAGGGCCCGCACCCCTTCGACCAGGGCCTGCAGCAATTCAGCCTCACTGTCCTGGGCGGCAAGGCGCGTTTGCCAGTGGCTGACGGTGGCCAAAATCTCGAGCTCGTCCAATAGCCCCAACGACTCGATCTCTACCACTACCACCGACCCGCTGCGATAGGCCGTGGCGCGACAGCGCTCACCAGTGCCGGCTGACAGCTGGACGTCATCCAGGACTATCGTGCCGGCATCCGCCGCCAAGCGGCTATCAAGACGCGTGAGTAGCGCCTCGCCAAGGCAGTGGGCGGGAGGATGACTAAGCGCTTCATCAACCGATATGCCAAGAAGCTCTTGTAGATTACTGCTGACCTGCAGAACACGGCTAAGGTCGGCATTCAGGCTCACCAAACAACCGGTTGGTTGAATCGCGCCGGGAATATGCACCGGCTCGCGGGCACATTCGGCCAGCGCCTCTGTAAGCTCTTCTTCAGAATAGGTCGGCACAATTTCAGCTCCGCATAGCGACTTGATGCCAGTGATCAAGATGAACCTGCAGGGTAAGAAAGGTCTGTCTGGCACTTAGCGCCGCGCGTCGAGAACAGGGCTGCAGCGAGGGAGACGCTATCAGCGCGAGAAAATCATCCCAACACTGGTCGACATACAAATGGAAATAGCGCGCTCCAACGTCAGGCGACAGTGCCAGTTCGCGGACGACGCGCGGTGCTATGACGCTTCCTCCCTGAGTAGCGCCTTCTAACACATATAACACTCCCAACACGCTTCCACGAGAGCCAAGCTCGCTAGGTGACTCGCAGGACAAGGGGCGCGCAGAAGGAGAGGCAGGCCGATAGCCAAGATCACGAAGGTCACGGGCAAGCAGTGCCGCACGGCTCTGATAATGATATCGCCCCAAGTCAGGCCATTCATCTCGCAGCGCTGGTAGCAGCCACGGCTCCAGCGACACATAGAATTCATGAAAGGCTTTTAACACCAGTGCATAGGCTTGATGCGTCAGCCCTGGCTTTATCAATGGCGACAACAGCGGATGACGTTCGACGCGTCGATGCAAGTCGCTGGTTTCATCACGCAGAACCGCACGCAACCCTGCATGTGGCGATGCCGCAAGTGCACTGTCCATCAAGGTCATCGCAGCCACTGCATGGCGAAGTCATCGGCACTCATGGGGCGGCCATAGTAAAACCCCTGGGCCTGGTCGCAGCCGAGTTCTGCAAGCGCTTGAGCCTGTTCAGCCGTTTCGACACCTTCGGCGACCGTCTTCATCCCCATACTCCGCGCCATCGCAATGATCGTGGTAACGATGGTGTAGTCATGGCTCGAAGAGAGCATGTCACGCACGAAGGAGATATCGATCTTGAGAGTATCGGCAGCGAAACGTTTGAGATATGCCAGCGACGAATAGCCGGTGCCGAAGTCGTCGATGGCGAGACCAAACCCCTGGGCCTTGAGCGCCTGCATGAGTCCAATGGCCTGTTCCGGGTCGCGCATAAAGCCGCTCTCGGTCAATTCCAGCCCGATGTTCGCCGGGCAGACACCCTTAGTATGCAGCGCGACCTCTTCGCCAAAGCGCACATCCTCCAACTGCTGAGCCGACACGTTCACTGAGATACGGGGCACCACTGCTACCCCGGACCGTTTCCAGTCTCGCAGCTGCTGGCTGGTCGTCTTGAGCACCCAGCCACCGAGCTCTTTCATAAGGCCCCTCTCTTCGGCAAGCGGGATGAATTCTGCTGGACTCACCCAACCACGTTCGCCATCGAACCAACGGCATAGCACTTCAGCACCAGTAAGTTCTCCAGTGACGATATCCACTTGAGGCTGATACTGAAGCATCAAGCGATCTTCGCGCAGCGCCACGATGAAGTCATCAAGCAGTTGCTGGCGACGCAGGATGGCGCTACCCAATTGATCATCATAAAGCCATCGCCCTTCCCCCTGACGCTTGGCGTGATGCGCCGCCAGACTGGCATGCTGAAAAAGCTCGCCAGGGCTCTTGCCATGTTCGGGATAAAGCGCACCGCCAATGCTGACATCCAGCATGAACCAGCGCTCATCAACCTGCAGCGGTGCTTCCAGGCTCTGCTGATAACAGAGCATGCGTTCAGCCAGCATTGATGCAGTCGGCGCCTCGATCAGCACCGCGAACTCATCGCCGCCAAGACGTGCCAGCAACTCGCTATCCTGGTGCTGCATGCCACAAAAGCGCTGCCCAGCGGCCGCCAGCACGCTGTCGCCGACACTATGACCGAAGGTATCGTTGATCTCCTTGAAGCGCCTGAGGTCCATTAACAACAGGCCAAGCGTCTTATCTTCGCAACAGGCCTTTTCCAAGGCATCACCCACTTGTGCCATGAAAGACGCACGATTGGGCAAGCCGGTTTCAGGATCGGAGAAAGCCAGACGCTTGATGTAGTCGCCACTCATCTGTCGCTCGAGTTCGGCGGCCGCATTGGCAGCGAAAATCTTCAGAACCGTGGTGACAAAGTCGGGATCCTCAAGGGGTGAACGGAACATGACCACCAGCAGACCCAGCGCCTCTCCATTGCTGTGATCCAGCCGCAGACCAACATAGCCTCGAGCCCAACCGAGGAAACGGTCGGCCTGAGGCGGCAAAATTTTTGCGACCTCGTCGGTGATGACACAGGCCCCTTTTTCCATGACCTCGGCGCAGGGCGTCCCCTTGAGCACATAGCTGAAATTCTCAACCTTGCGGCCATCGACCACCGCAGCCTGGGTCGTCATCCAGCCGTCAGCCAAGGTGTCTTCGAGAGTCGCGATGATACCCGCATCAGCATCCAGTGCACGGGTCAGGTGGTCGACCAGTTGATCAAAGAACAGCTCACCGCCCATCGCCGTGACCGATGAGGCAATCTGCATCACCGCCTGCTGAATGCGGCGGGATTCATGCTGACGGGTATTATCGAAGATGAAACCTTCGAGCCAGACAGTTTCCCCGTCGGCACCGAAAACGGCCTGCCCCTGCTCAGACACCCAGGAAGTATCGCCACCCGCCGTTCGCAACCGGTAGTTCAACTGATATGGGCGACGACGTTCGACATCCTCCATGATCTGGTGATGAATACGCTGCCGATCGTCGGGATGCACCATGTCCATGAAGGGATAGCCCTGATCAGCGGTCAACTGCGAAGCGTTGTAGCCGGTTAGGGCCTCGGCACCGCGACTCACGAAGGTGAGACTGCCTTTACCGTCGTGAAGTCGTTGATACGCCATCCCGGGCAGATGGTTCATCAGGGTATAGAGCCGGCGTTCGCTCTCTTCCACGGCGCTCATGGTACGTTGACGGGAAAGCTCGGCTCCCACGCGCATCGCGGCGATTCGCAGGACCTCCCTGGCGAGGTCAGGCGACCATAGGGGCGCGATATCCAATACAGCAATCAGCCCCAGCGTTTCGCCGCTGCGATCAATGATAGGCATGCCCAGATAGGACTCAACGGCCAGGTCAGACAGCAGGTCGTCATCCGGAAAGGCCGCACAGACCCTTTCCGGGTAGTGGCAAGGTTCATTTTGGATCACTTGCTCACATGGGCTGCCCGCCAAAGGATAACTGAAATTATTTAGCAAGCGACCCCGCGACCAAAGGCCGAGGGTACGTGCCATCTTACTATCCGATGGGTCTATGCAGGCGACGATCACATGATCGACTCGCAGTATTCGTGCCAGACAGACAGCAAGCTCCGAAAAGAAACTGTCTGTTGGATTGTCTAGGGCCAATCCGTCAGCCAGCTCGCGAAATACCTGTTCCGAGGCTAGGGGTGGCGCCATGGACTGGTGTCCTCCCGACCAAATTCAGCTTCAAGCGCCCCCAGAGGGCTGAGCCCAAGGGATACGTCGACGTCATGCGCCAAGAAGAAAGTACCACTTAAAGCAGACTATTTTACTTCTTGTAGGAAGGGCAATGATCCCTTCTTGAACACTCATCGGCAACACCTCGTTTTTCTTGATTTTTCCCGGCTCACAAACATCAACGCCCGGCACAAGGCCGGGCGTCGACGACTCGCCAATAATCCAGCGTCTCATTCAGCCGATGACAAGCAGCCCTCCGGCAAGCGCCACCAGACCGCCAACCACACGATCAAGGTGCGGTACACGATGCAACAGCACCTGACCGACTGACCGTCCAAGCTGACCAATGCACAAGGTTGTCAGCAGGAAACCGGCCAGATACGCCATCAGCGATGCCCCAACCGGCATTTCGGCTGCGTGAGCCTGACCGTGACAGACCAGGAAGGCTACCACCAGCATTGCACTGATACCCGCGGGCATACGCACCAGGCCGGCGAGCAGCACGCCCGCCAGCAATACCGACAGAGAGATTCCGGTCTCGACGCCGGGAAGACTCAGCCCGCCCCAGGCAAGCCCTGCCCCCAGCAACATGCCTAACGCCGCCAGCCCCGGCACGGCCCGGCCCAGTGGTCGCGCCTGCCGCGCGCTCCAAAGGCCGATGGCCGATAGCGCCAGCAGGTGATCCAACCCGGTCATGGGATGCAGCAAGCCGGCGAGCATACCGCCGGTACTAGCCTCATGGCCAACGTGGGCGCTGACCGTGCCGGCAGCAGTCAGCGCCAGGGGCGCCAGGGCAAGAGCGGTGAGTCGTGAAACACGGGTCATGGTAACGTCCTTCTTTTTTCAGCTGAATGTCGTGAGTCGACGAATAGCGTGGGTCTTCTTAGGCACAGCGCATGACGAAAACACAGCGCATGGCCCAATGAGATGACGAATCGGCCGCGTTCAGACCGCCGAACTGGTCTGGTGTGCGTCGCTGCCGGCATGCGCGATCGATGGCCGGCGCTCCGGTAGCATGCCGCGGTCAAGAATGAAGCGGATGACTTCCTCGACGCCGACACCGTCGTAGAGATTGGCGAACACAAAGGGACGTTCGCCCCGCATCTTTTTCGAATCCCGCTCCATCACCTCGAGGGAGGCATGCACCTGCTCGGCGATGTCGATCTTGTTGATGATCAAAAGATCCGACTTGGTGATGCCTGGCCCCCCCTTGCGGGGAATCTTGTCGCCCGCGGAAACGTCGATCACATAGAGCGTCAGGTCTGAGAGCTCGGGGCTGAAGGTCGCCGAGAGGTTGTCGCCACCAGATTCCACCAGCACCAGCTCGAGACCAGGATGACGAGCCTGCAGGTCATCGATGGCGGCGAGATTCATCGAGGCATCCTCGCGAATCGCGGTATGCGGACAGCCCCCGGTCTCGACGCCAAGAATACGGTCGGCGGGTAGCGCCTCGTGGCTCAGCAGGAAATCCGCATCTTCGCGGGTATAGATATCGTTGGTTACCACGGCAATATCGTAGTAATCGCGTAGCGCCAGGCACAGCTGCTTCAAGAGCGCGGTCTTGCCGGAACCGACCGGGCCACCGACACCGATACGCAAGCAGTGATTCATGAGGGGCTCCTTCAGCTTCTGAAAAGTCGTGAGTATTGTGTTTCATGCTGGGCGCTGGCGAGCGCCAGCCCTGGCAGCAACGGACCTAGTTCGTGATCCTCAAACGCAAGGGCGCGGTCCACGGTCACCACCAATTCGGGGCGCAGCCGCTCGATGAGGCGTTGGGCGGCCGTGTGGCCCAGCGGCAACCCCTTGCAGGCCACCGCCAACTGGTTTTCGAGCCAGGACCAGGCAAAGCCCAACAACGCCTGGCGCGGAGGAATACCGCGCGCCTGGGCCAGCCAGGCAAAGAGCGTCACATAGCCGGGCTGAACCGGCAGCAGCGGCGACGGCGGCAGCAGCTCGAGGCTCTGTAGCAGCCGCTTGAGCGCCGCGCCCAGGCGCTGGTCTTCCTCGGCGAGTTCACGGGTCTCGCGGCTGGCCGCCAGCCAGGCATCCCAGTACGCCACCGCCTCGCCATCCTGTGCCATGAAAGCCGCCTGTTGGCGCGCCAGCACCGGCAACTCGCAGCGTGACAGGCCGTCGTCCAGCACGCCGGACAGCCAGGCCTCAAGGCTTGCCTCGTCGCGTACCCAATCGAGCTCGAAGGCGCTCTCAAGGCCCTGTGACCAGGCGAAGGCACCGATCGGCAGCGCCGGGCTGACCAACTGCATCAGCCCCAGCAGGGCTAGGTCGTCGCCCTGGGCGGCGCCGTCGGGCGAGCGCGCATCAGTGAACATGGTCATGCGCATGCCCGTGCGAATGCTCATGTGAATGACCGTGCGCATGCCCCGCCTGAGCATGCCCTTTATGGGAATAGGCCCCCGGCTCGGGGTCGAAGGGCGCTTGATGATGATGAAGCGTGGCACCTAAGCGCTCTGCCAGTTCCTCCAGCACATGATCCGGCGGGAAGCGCACCCAGCCGCCCTCCTCGTCGGCGCCGATGGCCAGCGCCACATGACGGTTGCCGAGGTGATAGCAGAGCTTCGCCAGTGGCAGGCCGGCCTCGATTCGTGCCGTGACCACCGGTTCGTCGGCGGCGCGAATGATCACGATCTCGCCGCTATCGGCCTCTAGGCCTTCCCCATCCCGTAGCACCGGGCCGCGGTCGAGAAACAGGCCGACCTCCTGGCCGTCATCGGTCTGCGCCTTGAGGCGCCCTCGCATACGAAGCTCGAAGGGCAGTGTCAGGGTGTCGCTGGCCCGGCTTGCCTCGATGGGCCCCAGGCGTTCAATCAATTTCAGCATTGGCATCGTCTCTAGAAATTTTCCGCGGCTGACCCTGTGGCCGTCTGCAAAAGGGCACTGTCGATACTTCCCTGTACGCTACTTTTGCCTTCCATGACAAAGGACCCTCGCTTCGACCTGCCACCGGCGCCGTTTGACGTCTGGTAATCGCCCCACTGCTCAGAACAAGTGATAGCGCTGAGCCAGCGGCAGCTCGGTGGCCGGCTCACAGGTCAAGAGCTCGCCATCGGCGCGCACCTCATAGGTCTGCGAATCCACGCTGAGGGCTGGGCAGGCATCGTTGAGCTTCATGTCCGACTTGCGCACGGCCCGGGTGTCGCGACAGGCCACCAGCGGACTATCCAGCCCCAGGCGCTCCTTGACGCCCGCTTCCAGTGCCGCCTGGCTGACGAAAGACAGCCGCGTGGCGCTGGCCGCCTTGCCGAAAGCGCCGAACATTGGCCGGTAGTGCACCGGCTGCGGCGTGGGAATCGACGCATTGGGGTCACCCATGGGCGCGGCAGCGATCATCCCGCCCTTGACGATCAGCGCCGGCTTGACGCCGAAGAAGGCCGGATCCCACAGCACCAGATCGGCCAGCTTGCCGACCTCGATCGAGCCCACCTCGTGACTCAGCCCATGGGTGATCGCCGGGTTGATGGTGTACTTGGCGATGTAGCGCCGGGCACGCAGGTTGTCGGCTCCCAGTGCTTCGTCTTCCGGCAGCAGACCACGCTGGACTTTCATCTTGTGAGCCGTCTGCCAGGTGCGGCAGATCACCTCGCCCACCCGCCCCATGGCCTGGGAATCCGAGGCGATCATCGAGATCACCCCCATGTCATGCAGGATGTCCTCGGCGGCGATGGTTTCGCGGCGGATACGCGAATCGGCGAAGGCCACATCCTCGGGAATGTTGGGGTCGAGGTGGTGGCAAACCATCAGCATGTCCAGGTGCTCGTCGATGGTATTGACCGTGTACGGCCGGGTCGGATTGGTCGACGACGGCAGCACATAGGGCTTGGCGCAGGCGGTGAGGATGTCCGGCGCATGGCCGCCCCCGGCGCCTTCGGTGTGATAGGTGTGAATGCCGCGTTCCTTGAACGCCGCCAAGGTATCCTCGACGAACCCTGACTCATTGAGGGTATCGGTATGGATCGCCACCTGAACGTCATAGCGCTCGGCCACCGACAGGCAGGCGTCGATGGAAGCCGGCGTGGTGCCCCAGTCCTCGTGGAGCTTGAGCCCCATGGCCCCCGCCTCGAGCTGCGCCTCCAGCGCCTCGGGCAGGCTGGCGTTGCCCTTGCCCAGAAAGCCGATGTTCATGGGCAGGCTGTCCACGGCCTGCAGCATCTTGCCGATATGCCAGGCCCCCGGCGTACAGGTGGTGGCATTGGAGCCGGTGGCCGGGCCGGTCCCGCCGCCGAGCATGGTGGTCACCCCGCTCATCAGGGCCTCTTCGACCTGCTGGGGGCAGATGAAATGGATATGGGCGTCGATCCCGCCGGCGGTGAGAATCTTGCCCTCGCCCGCGATCACCTCGGTTCCCGGGCCGATGACGATCTCGACTCCCGGCTGAGTATCCGGGTTGCCGGCCTTGCCGAGCGCCGCGATGCGCCCGCCCTGGAGTCCCACGTCTGCCTTGACGATGCCCCACCAGTCGAGGATCAGCGCATTGGTGATCACCGTGTCCATCACCGAGCCATCGGCACGCTGGCTCTGGCCCATACCGTCGCGGATTACCTTGCCGCCACCGAACTTGACCTCATCGCCATAGGAGGCGGCGTCACGCTCAACTTCAATCCACAACTCGGTGTCACCGAGGCGCACCCGGTCGCCGACGGTCGGGCCATACATATCGGCATAGGCCTGACGGCTGATCTTGCTAGGCGTGGTATCGCTCATGACGACTCTCCTTGATCGGCATCATCGGATGACGAGGGTCGCGCAGCCTCGGGCGCGGTAGATGAGATACGCGCATCGGCGGGCGCGTTAGAGAGCGCCCCCATCACTTGCTGACGAAAGCCATAGGCGATGCGGCTGCCGGTGAAGGGAATCAGCGTCACCTCGCGCTTCTGACCGGGCTCGAAGCGAATCGCCGTGCCCGCGGCTACATCCAGGCGATGGCCACGGGTCGCCGCGCGATCGAAGTCCAGCGCCGGATTGGCCTCGAAGAAGTGATAGTGGGAGCCGACCTGAATCGGGCGATCACCGGTATTGGCGACCGTCACGCTGATCCGCTCGAGCCCTTCACAGAGCGCGATCTCGCCGTCCTTCAATTGATACTCACCGGGAATCATGGGGATCTCCTCACACGATCGGGTTGTGAACGGTGACCAGCTTGGTCCCATCCGGGAAGGTCGCCTCGACCTGCACCTCGTCGACCATCTCGGCCACCCCTTCCATGACGTCATCGCGGGTCAGAATCTCACGCCCGGCACTCATCATCTCGGCCACGCTGCGCCCGTCCCGGGCACCTTCCATGATCTCGGCACTGATCAGCGCCACCGCTTCGGGGTAGTTGAGCTTGAGGCCACGATCACGTCGGCGCTCGGCGAGCAACGCCGCCGTGAACAGCAGCAGCTTGTCCTTGTCTCTCGGGGTCAGTTCCATCGCAGTAGCTCCCAAATCATGTTGTTGGAATTCGAGCTTCGGGCTTCGGGCTTCGGGCTTCGGGCTTCGGGCTTCGGGCTTCGGCAGCATGGTGCTCGACGCCCGCTGCCCGTCACTCGCTACCGGCACGAAGTGCCGCTACGTCATCCAGATACGCGGCACGCTGGCCTCACGACCCAGCAGCATCGGCCGCAACCGTGTCCAGGCCGCCTGACAAAGCGCCCAGGCTTCATTGCGCTCATCGCCGAGATAGCGCAACAGCAGCACCCCCTGGCGCACCGTCACCGCCCAGCGGGGCGAGGCCGGCAGCGCCTCGCGCAATATGGCAACGGCGCCGGCCTCGTCATCGAGGCCCACCGCCCACAGCGTGGCTTGCACGCTGGCCCCGCCCTGCCCCCAAGGCCCCGAAAAGCGTGGATGCGTCGGGTCGAGGAGCTGGCGTTCATGCCACAGGGGGCGACCGCCACGGGTCAGGGAAAAGCGCTGCTCGAGATGCCCGGAAACGAACGGCAGTTCACCGGCCGGGCGACCGAGCGCCAGCACCTCCCAGCCCAGGCAGCGCGCCTCCTGGTCAAGCGCAATCTCGGTGCTCTGCACCCCACGGGAGCCATCGAAGGCGATGGTTTCCTGTGGCAGCCACTCGAGTTCACCGCCTGCCTCCACCGAGAGGCTCGTATGCTGGGCCCAGGCCACCCCATGGCTGTCGGCCCGGTAGAGCTTGTTGGCGGCCGGGGTGGTGATCAGGGCCCGGGCGCCCTGGCCAACCTTGGCGCCGATCGAAAGGGCGTCGCCGCTGACCAGGCCGCCCGGCGGGTGCAACAAATAGACATGGCAGCTACCGGCTTCCCCCTCGGCATCGCGAGACTCCGGATAGAAGGGCCGCTGAACCCGCAGCGGGCCCTGGTGGCGAGCACGGGTCAAACGGGTCACAGGACCGGCCGGCTCATCGCGACGCGTAAAGCCGAGCTCGATGGATGCGGCCCAGTGGCGCTCGCCGTCGAAGCGATGGCCGCTGGCCAAGGGGCAAGCCTTCTGGTGGGAAAGGGGCTCGAAGACCGTCATACGGTGAGGTGTCGCTTGATCAGGTCATCGGAAAGCTCGCCGATCCCGCCGCTGGCCACCGGACGGCCGCGATCGAGGATCGTGAAGCGGTCGGCATACTTGCGGGCGAAGGGCAGCTTCTGTTCGACCAGCAGCACGGTCAGGCCATCCTCGCGAATCAGCCGACGGATCACCTCGCCGATCTGGGCGACGATATTGGGCTGGATGCCCTCCCCCGGCTCGTCGAGAATCAACAGCCGCGGCTCGATGACCAGCGCACGGCCGATCGCCAGCTGCTGCTGCTGACCGCCGGACAGGTCGCCGCCGCGGCGATGGCGCATCTCATCGAGCACCGGAAACAGCTCGAAGACTCGGTCAGGAATGCGGCGACTGCCATCCTTGCGCGCGGCAAGCCCGGTGCGCAGATTTTCCTCGACGCTGAGCAGCGGAAATATCTGACGCCCCTGGGGCACATAGCCGATGCCGAGCCGCGAGCGATCCTCGAGGCGTTTCTTGGTCAGTTCCACCTCGCCGTCAAAGCGCAGGCTGCCGCTATTGACCGGCACCTCGCCCATTACGCACTTGAGCAGGGTCGTCTTGCCCACGCCGTTGCGCCCCATCACGCAGGTGCACTCGCCCTTGGGCACCTCGAGATCGAGATCCCACAGGGTGTGGCTTTCGCCATAGAACTGGTTGAGTTTATCGATCGCGAGCATCAGCCCTCCTCCTCGGCGCCCAGGTAGACTTCGATGACCTTGGGGTCATTCGAGACCTGATCCATGCTGCCCTCGGCCAGTACGCTGCCCTGATGCAGTACCGTGACCTGGCGGGCAATCGAGCGCACGAAGCCCATGTCGTGCTCGACCACCACCACCGACTGCTTGCCGGCAAGGCTGGTGAGCAGCTCGGCGGTACGCTCCATTTCCTGCTCGGTCATGCCGGCCACCGGCTCGTCGACCAGCAGCAGTCGCGGGCGCTGCATCAGCAGCATGCCGATCTCCAGCCACTGCTTCTGGCCATGAGAAAGAATCCCCGCCTGACGCGAGCGAAGCGCCTCGAGGCCAATGGTCTCGAGTACTTCATCGATACGACTGCGCTGCTCGCCGGACAGCCTGGCCGTAAGGGTCGGCAGCACGCGCTTGTCGGCTGACATGGCGAGTTCCAGGTTGTCGAAGACGCTGAGCGCCTCGAACACCGTCGGCTTCTGAAACTTGCGGCCGATGCCCAATGACGCGATCTCGGGCTCATTCTTGGTCAGCAGGTTATGGCGGCTGCCGAACCACACCTGGCCACTGTCGGGGCGCGTCTTGCCGGTGATGATATCCATCATGGTCGTCTTGCCGGCGCCGTTGGGGCCGATGATGCAGCGTAGCTCACCGTCGTTGATGGTCAGGTTGAGATTGTTGATGGCCCTGAAGCCATCGAAGCTCACGTTGACGTCTTCCAGGTAGAGAATCGGGCCGTGGCGGACGTCCACGGGGGACGCCGCCGGCACCAGGAAGTCGAACACCCGATCGCGATCGGCCAGGGCGTCGAGCAGGCTCATGGCGTTGCCTCCTTGAGTTGGGTCTCGCTATCTGCCTTGCGACGACGGCTCATCAGCCCGGCGATGCCCTTGGGCAGCAGCACCGTGACCACCACGAAGAGCCCACCGAGGGCGAACAGCCAGGCATCCGGCATCACACCGGTGAAAACCGTCTTGGCATAGTTGACCAGAATGGCGCCGATCACCGCGCCATAGAGGGTGCCGCGCCCGCCCAGGGCTACCCACACCACGACTTCGATCGAAAACAGCGGCGAGAACTCGCTGGGATTGATGATCCCCACCTGGGGCACATAGAGGGAGCCGGCGACACCCGCGAGCATGGCCGAGACCACGAACACGCACAGTTGCACCCGCTCGACTCGATAACCCAGGAAGCGTACCCGCGCCTCGGCATCGCGAGAGGCCACGCAGACCCGACCAAGCTTGCTGCCTACAATGCCGCGACACACCACATAACCGAGCGCCAGCGCCACCCCGGACGCCAGAAACAGCCCCAGACGCGTGGCATCGCTTCGCAGGTCGAAGCCCAGCAGTTCACGGAAGTCAGTCAGGCCGTTGTTGCCGCCAAAGCCCATCTCGTTGCGGAAGAAGGCCAGCATCAAGGCGAAGGTCAGCGCCTGGGTGATGATCGACAGATAGACACCGGTGACCCGGGAGCGGAAGGCCAGAAAGCCGAACAACAGGGCCAGCAGACCCGGCGCCAGCATCACCATCAGGAAGGCGAACCAGGCCATGTCGAAGCCGTGCCAGAACCACGGCAGGCTGTCCCAGTTGAGAAAGACCATGAAGTCCGGCAGCACCGGATCACCATAGACACCGCGATCACCGATCTGGCGCATCAGATACATGCCCATGGCATAGCCACCGAGGGCGAAAAAGGCCCCATGTCCCAGGCTCAAAATGCCCAGATAGCCCCAGACCAGGTCTACCGCTACCGCCAGCAGCGCATAGCACAGGTACTTGCCGAGCAATGTCACGGTATAGCTCGAAACGTGCAGCGGATGCCCGGCAGGCAAGGCCAGGTGCAGCACCGTGACCACCGCCAGCGCCAGGGCAAGCACAGTGAGAAATATGCGGGTCGAGCGTTCGCTAAAGGGTCGCGTCAGCCACAGGTCGGAATGCGGCGTGTTTGAAGACGACGTAAGTGAAAGAGACATCGAATCAGCCCTCCGCCGCCCGGCCCTTCTGCGGAAAGAGTCCGCGAGGCCGTTTCTGAATGAACAGGATGATGAACACCAGCACGATGATCTTGGCCAGCACAGCGCCGGCCCATGGCTCCAGCACCTGGTTGATCACCCCAAGCGACATGCCCGCCACCAGGGTGCCCCACAGATTGCCGACGCCGCCGAACACCACCACCATGAACGAATCGATGATGTAGCTCTGGCCGAGGTTGGGACCGACGTTGGTCAGCTGTGCCAGCGCCACGCCGGCAAGCCCGGCCACCCCGGCACCGAGGCCGAAGGTAAGCATATCGACGCGGGTCGCGCGAATGCCCATGGACCGCGCCATGGCGCGATTCTGAGTGACCGCGCGCACCTCGAGCCCGAGTCTCGTACGGCGCATGACCAGCATCAGCCCCGCGAACACCAGCAGCGCGAAGCCGAGTACATAGAGGCGGTTGAGGGTCAGCGACAGTGCATCGTTGATCACCAGCGAGCCGCTCATCCACTCAGGGGTAATCACGGTGCGGTTGAGGGGCGACACCAGGGTGCGGACCAGCTGCTGGAGGATCAGGCTGACGCCGAAGGTAGCAAGCAGGGTCTCCAGCGGACGCCCCTTGAGGAACTGGATCACGCAGCGCTCGATGGCCACCCCCGCTAGACCCGCGACCAGGAAGCCGGCCGGGATCGACAGGATCACGGCAAGGCCCGGCTGGCCCGGCAGCAGCTGCTGCATGCCCCAGGAGGTGTAGGCGCCGAGCATGATCAACTCGCCATGGGCCATGTTGATCACGCCCATCACGCCAAAGGTAATGGCCAGGCCGATCGCCGCCAGCACCAGCACCGAACCGAGGCTCAGGCCGAAATACAGCGTCTCGAAGCCACGGTTGATCTTGAGGGTCTGCTCGATGCTGGCCAGGGCCGTTTTGGCCCGGGCGGCAAGGGCGGCGTCATCGCCGGCCACGGCCCCGTTGAGGGCAGCCCGCGCCTCGGGATGCAGGCTGCCGCTCAGGGCCTCGATAGCCTCGGGGTCGCCCTGCTCGAGACGATAAATGGCCAGGGCCTCGGTCAACCGGGCACGCACCGCATCGTCAGGTTCTTCGGCACGTACCGCCTCGAGCGGCGCCACCATGGCCTCATCGACCTGACCCAGCAGGTCGTTGGCCGCCTGCAGGCGAGCGTCTGGGTTATCGACATAGAGGTCGAGCACCGCCAGGGTGCTGCGCAGCTGGCCACGCAGGGCGTTATTGATGCCGATACGGTCCAGTTCGCGCCGTGACATTTCGCCGAGCGGCTCACCGCTCAAGGCGTCTTCCACCGGCCAGTCCCGGCCACGATTGGCCAACACCAACACGAACTGACCGGTCTTCTTGTTACGTTGCAGCTTGCCGTCGTTGAGGGCTTCAAGCCAGGCACGACTGCGCGAGTCACCACTGGCGACGATAGCTTCAATGGCGTCGCCCTTGGCGGCATAGGACGCACTGGCGAGCGCCTCGAGCAGGGGCCTGCCGGGGTCATCCTGCTGCGCCTGTGCGGTGCCGACCAGCGCAAACAGCAGCAGCCACAGCGTGAGGCATCGAGTGATCCTCATGGGCATGTCCTTTGGAATCGCAATGAAAAGTCGCTTCGAAAAGTCGCTTCGAAAAGTCTCTATGGAAAGTCGCTATGGAAAGCCACTATGAGAAGCCGCTTGAGACTTGCGCGGCAGGCCAGATCCGACGTCAACCGCTCGAATCTGGCCTGCACCAGGCTTATTGCGCCTCGGCACCGCCGCCACAGCTGCCTTCAACCACGTTGTAGTTGCCGCATTCCAGGGGCTTGCGCCAGTCGCTGATCAGGTCGCGTGACCCGTCGAGATAATCGGACCAAGCATCGCCAGCGACCGTGGAAGGGGTTTCCCAAACCACCGAGAACTGGCCGTTGTCCTGGATCTCGCCGATCAGCACCGGCTTGGTGATGTGGTGATTGGGCATCATCGCCGCGTAGCCGCCAGTCAGGTTGGGCACGGTCACACCGATGATGGCGTCCTTGACCGCATCGACGTCGGCCGTGCCTGCCTTGCGCACCGCCTCGAGCCACATGTTGAAGCCGATATAGTGCGCTTCCATGGGATCGTTGGTGACGGACATTTCATCGCCGGTATAGTCGATCCAGGCATCGATGAAGTCATAGTTGGCATCGTTATCGACGCTCATGAAGTAGTTCCAGGCGGCCAAATGCCCCACCAGCGGCCCGGTATCGATGCCCGACAACTCCTGCTCGCCCACCGAGAAGGCCACCACCGGAATGTCGGCGGCATCGATGCCCTGGTTACCGAGTTCGCGATAGAACGGCACATTGGCATCGCCATTGATGGTCGAGACCACCGCCGTCTTCTTGCCTGCGCTACCGAAGCGCTTGATGTCGGAGACGATGTTCTGCCAGTCGGAATGCCCGAACGGCGTGTAGTTGATCATGATGTCCTCGTCGGCGACGCCATGGCCCTTCAGATAGGCCTCGAGGATCTTGTTAGTCGTCCGCGGATAGACATAGTCGGTGCCGGCCAGCACCCAGCGCTCCACGCCGACGTTGTTCATCAGGTAATTCACCGCAGGAATGGCCTGCTGATTGGGCGCTGCACCGGTATAGAAGACGTTCTCGGAAGACTCTTCGCCCTCGTACTGCACCGGATAGAACAGTAGGCCATTGAGCTCTTCGACCACCGGCAGCACCGACTTGCGAGACACTGAGGTCCAGTTACCGAAGATCACATCGACCTTTTCCTGCGCCAGCAGCTCACGGGCTTTCTCGGCGAACAGCGGCCAGTTGGAAGCCGGGTCCACCACCACCGGCTCAAGCTGACGTCCCAGCAGGCCGCCCGCCGCGTTCTGCTGCTCGATCAACATCAGCATGGTGTCCTTGAGAGTGGACTCGCTGATCGCCATGGTGCCGGAGAGTGAGTGCAGGATGCCGACCTTGATCGGGTCTTCCTGTGCCTGTGCCGGCAGGGTCACGCCCGCAGAGAGCAGGGCCGCAGCCAGCCAACGATAGAAAGGGGTCGAAGTGTTCACATGGATCTCCTTGCTTATGTCTTGTTATTGAAGGCTGTTCTTGAACGTTGTTGTTTAAGGTTGTTCTTGAGAGCCGTTCTTGAGAGCCGTTATTGAAAGTCGTTATTCGGCAATATCCAGCGACGCTGCCGGTCGTTCAGCGGCCGGCCCAAACACATCGCAAGGGTCGTGCCAACACATCAGCAAGCCCCAATAATCATTGTGTTATAGAGAATTCAACGGCCTCTCTGCCTCCTTGATCGCCACCCTCACCTGCGCCAGCGCCCATTACTTGCCCTCTTTTGGTCATTTCGATATCGGTAATGCGCCTTATTGGTGCAGCTGTATACATCAAAGCAGACAAAGAGTTATACAAAGCGCTACAGGCAGCGGCAGCGTGCATCAATATGATCAACCCAGCATAAAAAAGGGCACCGGCCAGTTGGCCGATGCCCCAAAAAGGTGATGCAGTTGCTCGATACGATGTAGGACTAAAATGTACGAATAAAATGTACGGGTGAAATGTACGGGTGAAATGTCTCGGGTGAAAACTACCGATGTCAGTCCGACTGCGCCCCACCGGCCTGCATGCGCCGGCGCAGCAGCGGGCCGACGATATAGGGCAGAATCAGCCCCAAACCAGCAACGACCCACAGGCCGATGGCCAGACCGCTGTCCCACAACACCATCCAGTCGCCATCGGAGATTTCCATGGCATGGCGCAGGTTCTTCTCCATCTCCGGCCCCAGCAGCAGGCCCAGGATGATCGGCACCAGCGGAATCTCCAGCTTGCGCAGCACATAGCCGAAGACCCCGAAGGCCACCATGAAGTAGAGATCGAAGGTGGTGTTGCTGATGGAGTAGATGCCGACGAAGGCCACCATGGTCACGATCGGCAGCAGATACATCGGGGGAACCGAGAGCAGCTTGACGAAGATGCCGACCAGCGGAATGTTGAGCAGCAACAGTAGGAAGTTGCCGATCAGCAGCGCCGCGATTACACCCCAGACGATATCCGCGTTCTGGGTGAACATCAGCGGACCCGGGGTGATGTTGAGCGAGATCAGCAAGGCCAACAGCACCGCAGTGGTGCCACTGCCCGGCACGCCCAGGGTCAGCATTGGCACCAGCGCACCGCTGGAAGCGCCGTTGTTGCCGGCCTCGGGGCCTGCCACACCGCGCGGATCGCCCTCGCCGAAGTAGCCCTTCTTGCCTACCACCTTCTTCTCGAGGGTGTAGCCGATGAAACTGCCGAGCGACGCACCAGCGCCGGGAAGCACCCCTGCGATAAAGCCGAGGATGCCACCGCGAATGCTCGAGGGCATGATGCCACGGATATCGGCCCAGGAGAGCGACAGCTTGTTGACGGTCATCTTCTCCTTGCCGCCGCCGGCCTTCTCCTCGATGAAGAACATCAGCTCGGAGATCGCGAACAGACCGACGATGGCAATGATGAAGTCGACACCCTCGTAAAGCTCCAACACGCTAAAGGTGTAGCGCTGGGTCCCGGTGGAATCGATGCCCACGGTGGCGATCATCAGGCCGATACAGGCCGCGACCACGGTCTTCATGGGGTTCTTGCCGGTGATACCACCCAGGGTAGCGAAGGCCAGCAGGAAGAGTGCGAAATACTCCGCCGGCCCGAAGGTCAGGGCGAAATCGGCCAGCAGGGGCGCCAGCAGGATCAGGCCCACGGTGGCGACCAGGCCGCCCACGAAGGACGCCACGGCAGAGATCGCCAATGCCTCGGCGGCCTTGCCCTTCTGGGCCATCGGGTAGCCATCCAGGCAGGTCATCATCGCCGGCTCATCGCCGGGAATGTTCAAAAGGATCGACGAAATACGCCCGCCGTACATGGCCCCGGCATAGACCGAGGTCAGCATGATCATGGCGGTTTCAGGCGCCAGTCCCAGGGTAAAGGCCAGCGGAATCAGGATCGCCACGCCATTGGCGGGACCAAGCCCCGGCAGTGCCCCGATCAGGGTCCCCAGGAAGGCCCCCATCAGTGCGAACATCAGGTTATGCGGTTGCAGCGCGACGCCGAAACCGTCCATCAGGAAGCCCAACGTTTCCATTAGGTTGCCTCCAGGAATTCGAGCAGGCCCAGCGGCAACGCCAGGTCGAGTGCGAAGTTGAAGAGCAGGAAGACCACCACGCCGGCAATGCCGCCGGTCAGGTAGGCCTTGCCCGGGGATGCTCCCATGCGCCAGCACAGGGTGCCGACCGCCAGCAGTGTGCTGGGAATGAAGCCCAGCGGCTGCAGCAACATGGCGTAGAGCACCAGCACGACGACCGCGATCACCAGTTCAACACCGGTACGGCTCCATGGCCAAGCGTTGTCCGGGTCAGGGCGCACGATCATGTACAGGCTGGAAAGGGTCAGCACCACGGCGAGCAGATAGGGAAAGGTCTCGGGGCCAACAGCCTCGGCCCCGCCTCCGAACGGTTCTGGGAACTGGGTAGCGCCCCAGCCGTACGCGACGGCCAGGACGATCATCAGGACCCCGAAGATGCGGTCGTTGAAAGTCATTACTTAATCAACCCGATATCTTTGGACAGGTCTTCGATTGACTGGATCTGAGAGTGCACGAAGTTCTCGAACTTATCGGCACTCATATGGAAGGGCATCAGACCGTTCTGGGTCATGACTTTCTTCCATTCCTCGCTTTCATAGACGGTGTCCATGGCATCGAGCCAGTACTGTTTGGCGTCATCGGAAATATCGGCCGGCATATAGAAGCCGCGCCAGTTGGGGCCGATGGCGTCGATACCCTGCTCGCGAGCGGTAGGAATGTCGCTGAACTTGCCCGGCAGGCGTTCCTCGGACAGCACCGCCAGCACGCGCAGATCGCCGGATTCCATGAAGCCCTGTGCCTCGGTGATATCACCGGTGAAGGCATCCACGTGACCGCCGACCACCTGGGTCATGGCCTCGCCGCCATTGTTATAAGACAGATAGGGAATGCGCGGCAGGTTTTCGATGCCGGCCTTCTGGGCGGCGATCAATACCTTCAGGTGGTCCCAACCGCCCTTGGCGCTGCCACCGGCGAACTTGACGCTGCGCGGGTCTTCCTTGACGGCATCCATCAGCTCGGGCAAGTCGTCATAATCCGAGTCGTTGGCCACGGCAATGACGCCATAGTCGGCACCCAGCGCCCCGATCCAGTTGACCATGTCGGCATTCATGCCCGGAAATTGGCCCTGAGCCAGGCGCGTGGTGGTAGCGGTGGATGCGGCCACCAGCAACTGCTCATCGCCGGCCCGCTTGCTGACGGTATGGGCGAAGGCCACGCCACCACCAGCGCCGGCCATGTTGATGGTCTGCACACTGCGCGGCACCAGTTCGAGATCTTCGAGCACCTTGCCGACACTGCGGCAGGTGAAGTCCCAGCCGCCGCCCGGGTCGGCCGGCGCCAGGCACTCGACCTTGCCTTCCGGCTCGAAGGCCTGGGTAACGGTAGCGCTCAGAGTCAGCGCCGCTGCGGTCATCAGCGTAAGGGGTGTCTTCATCGACAGGTGTTTCGGGAACATGCGTTTCATCAACATTGTTATTGGCCTCGCTGGGTCATCCGGCCCGCAACGCGGGCATGCTGGATACCGTAGATGGTGATGCGTTGGCGTGCATCGGCAGCAACTTGTCTAAACGCAACTTCCTTAAAAGCGACTCTTGCCAAAACGGCTCTTGCCAAAGCGACGCTTTCAAAAGACGCCATTTCCGGTCTGTTGCATTCAGGGCTTGTCGGAAGCTGTCAGCCACCTTACAATTCTGTAAGGCAGAACATCGTTCCTTGGAATGGAAAGTTAGGCGCCCCGACCTGGTGCGTCAACGCCATTACGCCCAAACGCGACCAAAGTTGCATGGGCGAGACCTACAGCAGCGAGGCAAAACGAGACATGGCAGAACAACGCGTCGAAGCCGTGGAACGGGCGCTCAAGATCCTCGAGGTCTTCGATGCACCGAAAGAAGCATTCACTCTGGCCGACCTGGCCGAGGCCACCGGTTTCTACAAGAGCACCTTGCTGCGCCTGCTCGCCTCTCTCGAGCGCTTTGGCTATGTCACGCGAGGGGCAGACGGCCGCTTCTCGCTAGGCCCCACGCCCTTGCGGCTAGGCAGACGCCATCGCCCCGGTCGCGGGCTGGCCGCTCGCGTCCAGCCGGTGCTGGATCAGCTCTGTCAGCAGAGCGGTGAGACCGCCGCCCTGCTCGAGGTCGTCCAGGGGATGGTCAACTGCCGCCTGACTAGCCTGCCAGACACCAGCCTGCGCCATGAGCTGCACCCCGGCGATCGCTGGACCATCGACAACGCCGACGCGCCCGCCCAACCACTGAGCGGCGGATTCATGCTGTGCGTCGCCTTGTCCGAGGCGGATGCAGCCGCGGGCGACCTGTGGCTGTCGCTGTCCGGCCCCAGCGGGCGTCTCAAGGGCACGCAGGGTGAGGCACTGCTGGAGGCGGCAAGGCGCGAGCTCGCCTCACCGACCATCCAGCATCAAGGAGGAACATCATGAAGCTGCTGCTGATCGAGGACGACCCGCTGCTCGCCGAAACCCTGAGCGATGCCATGCGCCTCGAGCACTTCACGGTCACCACACTGGATGATGGCGACCAGGCACTGGCCCTTTTATCTCAGCCCGGCCACGCGGCGGACCTGGTGCTGCTCGACTTGAACCTGCCGGGCGCCAGCGGTCTTGAGGTGCTGGCTGCGTTGCGACGCCACGACAGCGACACCCCGGTGCTGATCATCACTGCCCGGGGGGCCATCGAGGACCGAGTGCGCGGCCTGGACCTCGGCGCCGATGACTACCTCGCCAAGCCCTTTGCACTCGACGAGCTAGAAGCCAGGATTCGTGCGCTGCTTCGCCGTCGTGGCCGGCATCAGGCACTGCGCGTCGGCACGCTGAGTTTCGACCCCGAGACCCAGCGCTTCAGCCTCGACGACGCCGCGCTTGCCCTGCCCCCGCGCGAACAGCGGCTGCTGGCCTGCCTGATGCGCCATGCCGGAACGCCGGTCGATAAGGCACGCCTCGCCGAGGATGCCTTCGCCGGCGAGGCCATGGGTGACAATGCCATCGAGGTGTATATCCACCGTCTGCGGCAGCGCCTGAAAGACAGCGATGTGAGCCTGCGCACCGTGCGCGGCCTGGGTTACCTGCTGGAGGCGCCATGAGGCGACCGGCCAGCCTCTACCGCAGGCTGCTGACCTGGCTTTTGCTGCCACTGCTGGGCCTGGGGGCCCTGATGCTGGTGCAGGCCTATCTGGACGCGCGCCATACGGCCGACCGTGCCTTTGACCGCTTGCTTGAGGCCGCAACCCTCGCGATCGCCGACCGCGTGCAGTGGCAAGACGATCAGCTGTGGCTGGACCTGCCTCCGGCCGCGCTGGAAATGCTGGCCACCGATGCCGAAGAGCGCGTCTTCTATGCGCTCTATGATGGTGAAGGCAACTTCATCACCGGTAATGCTCGGCTGCCTAGCGATGAGCGCCCCGATCAGGGCCATGGCAACCTGCAAGGCTCACTCCAGGACACTCTCCAGGACACGCTTCAGGGCAGCCCCCAGAATGGCTCGCGTGGCGATACCCTGCTCTATCGCGACATCGAATGGCACTCGCTTGCCTTGCGCCAGGGCACCCGCCGCAGCCGACTCGAAGACTGGAGCCTGCAGGAGCGCTTCGAGATCCGCGTTGCCCATACGCGAGAAGGCCGGGAGGCACTGACCCTCAGCCTATTGCGCGGTAATCTTGCCTATATCGGTGCCATGGCGGCACTGGCCATCGCCGCCCTGCTGCTGGCGATTCGCTCGGCCCTGGCCCCGCTGACACGGCTACGCAGCGCCATCCGCAGCCGTGACCCGCGCACCCTGGCCCCCCTGGAACTCCCCCTGCCCCGCGAGCTCGCCGAGCTGCGCGAGACCGTCAACGACCTGCTGGCACGAATGCGTCGGGTGCGTGCCAATCAGGAACGTTTTATCGGCGACGCCTCGCATCAGCTGCGCACGCCCCTGGCCGGGCTCTCGACTCGCGCCGAGCTGGCGCTGCGCCAGGATGACCCCGCCGCCTGGCGCGGCGCCCTGGAAGCCATGCGGACCACCAGCGCCAGCACCGCACGCCTGGCCGGCCAGCTGCTGTCGCTGACCCGCCTCGACAACCCGGAGGCCACGCCGGACCTTGCCCCACTGGATCTCAATGCGCTGGCTCGGCGCGCCACCCGAGACGCCTGGGCGAGCTGCCACCGGGATGGCATCGACCTTGGCGTCGACGCCGACGAGACGCCGCTGATGATCGACGGCGTGGCCTGGCAGCTCGAGGAGGCGCTAACCAACCTGATAGACAACGCCCGCCGTTATGGCGCGCAGCGCATTACCGTGCGGGTCACCGACCACCCGCCGACCCTGGCCGTCGAGGATGACGGACCCGGCATCGCCAAGGATCAACGCCTGCTGGTATTACGCCCCTTCTATCGAGGACGCGATGGCGGCGAAGGATCGGGACTGGGCCTCGCCATCGTCGATGGCATTGCCCGGAGTCACAAGGCTCGCCTGACCCTGGAGTCGAAGGCCGACGACACGGGCCTGAGAGTCGCCGTCCATTTTACGGGAGATCGCGCATGAACCAGTCCGGTCCATCGCCAAGGGCAGCGGCGAGGCGCCTGGTCCTGACCCTGCTAAAGCCTGGTCTACTGAAACCTGGAGTACTGAAATCTGACCTGCTGAAACCTGGGCTGCTGACACTTTGGCTGCTGACATTTGGGCTGCTGCTTGCTGCCACGCCTTCCTGGGCCGAGGAAACGCTGCGCTTCCCAGGTACGGCCTCTGCCACCCAGCCTCTCGAGCAACTGACGGTTCATGGGGCTCTGGATATTCCCCAGGTCCGCCCCTTGCTCGAGGACTTTCACCGGCGCTTCCCTTTCATTTCCCTGACCTATCGCAACCTGACCACCCTGGAACTCAACCATCGCTTCCTGGCGGCTCAGACGCCCAGCGCCGATGTACTGATTTCCTCGGCCATGCCCTGGCAGTACCGACTCGCCAACGACGGCCATGCCCAACCACTGACTGGCGCCCGCGCCGACGCCTGGCCAAGCTGGGCTCGCTGGCGACATGAGCTGTTCGCGGTGACCTTCGAACCTATCGTGATGGTCTACCGGCGCGAGCTGGCCGAGCGCTTCGGTGCGCCGCAAAGTCATGCCGAACTGCTTGACCTGCTTGAACAACACGGCGAAGCGCTGCGTGGACGGGTCGTGACCTATGATCCTGAAAAGAGCGGTGCGGGCTACAGCTATGCCGTCGAGGAGGCACGACTGTCGCCCCGCTACTGGGAACTGGTCGCGGCACTGGGCGCCACCGAAGCGGTGCTTGAAGAGACCACCGGCGCCATGCTCCAGGGCCTCAAGGAGGGAAAATACTGGTTGGGTTATAACCTGCTGGGCAGCTATGCCCAGAATGTGGTGGCCGACGATCCGGCCCTCGAGATGGTCATTCCGAAAGACTATGCGCTGGTCACCCAACGCCTGGCACTGATACCCAAACGTGCGCGGCACCCGGCCACCGCGCAGCGCTTTCTCGATTACCTGATCAGCGAGCACGGCCAGCGCGTCATTGCCGAACGCACGGCGCTGGGGGCCGTCCACCCATCGCTTAAAGGTCCGGGCACCGCCAATGCCTTGAAGGCTCGTCTCGGTGACGCCCTGCGCCCCATCCGCCTGAGCCCAGCCCTGCTGGCAACGCTGGATGATCTCAAGCGGCGGGCGCTGCTGGCGCGCTGGCAGCGAGAGTTTCGTCGCTGGCAGTCCGCCCCCGAAGGGGCGGCCAACAAGGCTGCTGAATCAGGCGCGCCGTCTTATCAGAGCGCCACAGCCCACGAGATTCATAACGATGGGACTAACGCAGCACGCTCAGGCGCACCTTGACCGTGCCATCTCGCACCATGCCCAGCTGACGCGCAGCCCGCTTGGAAAGGTCGATGATCCGACCGCGAACGAAGGGGCCGCGATCGTTGATACGCACCGTCACCTCCTGCCCATTATCGAGACGTGTGACACGCACCCGAGTGCCGAATGCCAGGGTGCGATGGGCAGCCGTCAGGGCCTGCTGATCGAAGCGCTCTCCGCTGGCGGTGGTGCGCCCGTGATAGCGGTCCGCGTAATAGGACGCCATGCCGATCTCGCTGCCGGCAGTATCAGCGCCCCCGACCGGGGTATCGTCGCGAGCACCTTGGCCGGCACAGCCGGCTAACAGCAAGGCCAGCAGCACCAGCGCGGCGTAAGAATAAAAGGGCAGAGAACCGGTATTTTTAGGCACTGTCAGACGCCTTGAGGGGAGTTGGGTGCTTGCCGTCTTCCCAACCACGGCTGGCCGACCGTTCGCCGTCGAACCAGGCAAGCGTCTGATGCAGGCGCACCACGCTGCCGACCACGATCAGCGTCGGCGGCTTGATGGTGTCGCCATGGAAGGCGTCAGGCAGCTGGGCGAGACTGCCGACATGCACGCGCTGACGCGCCGTGGTGCCCTGCTCGATCAGCGCCAGCGGCGTCTCGGCGTCGAGGCCATGGGCCATCAGCGCCTCACGAATGATCTCGAGGCTGCCAAGCCCCATGTAGAACACCAGCGTCTGTCCAGGGTGAGCCAGCGTCGCCCAATCCAGATCACAACTGCCGTTCTTGAGGTGACCGGTAACGAAACGCACCGACTGCGCATGGTCGCGATGGGTCAGCGGAATGCCGCCATAGGCCGCGCAGCCTGAGGCTGCGGTGATACCGGGAATCACCTCGAAAGCGATGCCCGCCGCCGCCAGGGTCTCGAGCTCTTCGCCACCACGACCGAAAATGAAGGGATCGCCGCCCTTGAGCCGCACTACCCGCTTGCCCTCACGAGCCCAGTCCACCAGCGCCTGGTTGATGCCTTCTTGAGGCAAGCTGTGCTGCGAGCGCGCCTTGCCCACATAGAGGCGACGCGCCCGGGAATTGGCCATGGCCAGGATTTCTTCGCTGACCAGGCGATCGTGCAGAATCACTTCCGCCGCCTGCAGCCGCTTGAGTGCCTTGAGTGTCAGCAGCTCCGGGTCGCCAGGCCCCGCCCCTACCAGCGCCACCTGGCCGCGGGGAAAGTCGCGCAGACGAGCAAGCGACGCATCACCCCCACATTGGGGAAGCGCTGAGGGATGTAGATCGGAGGTCATGGCAAGCGTCTCGAATCGATGAACCGTTTTATTCCATTTTACGCAAGAAATAAAATTTCTTATAGCCAAATTTAAGGTTTAAAGCGAAGAATAGCCAGTAATCTCTGCTTCGAAGCTTATAACCCTAGCCGCACCCTGTCCGCCGCCTGCTCGCCGACCCTATCTGGCGATCCCATAGACTCGCTCAACTCAGCGCCTTGGCCAGCGCCCGCTCCCAGCGAGCATCGCGCTCACCACAGACAATAAAGAAAGGATTGAGCACGCTATCCTGCTGATTGCAGCGCAGTGGCGTCAGGCTGTAAGCATTCAGCACTGACCCGCCGGCGGCGACCACAACCGCCTGCGCCGCGGCAGTGTCCCATTCACAGGTCGGCGCCAGACGCGGGTAGAGGTCAGCGACTCCCTCGGCGACCAGACACAGCTTCAGCGAACTGCCCATCGAGACTCGCTCGTTGGCGGGCAAGTCAGCGCAGAAGGCCTCGAATTCCGCCGCGCCATGCGAGCGGCTGCCGACCACTTTCCAAGGTTCGTCCACTGCATCCGGCAATTCTCTTACCTGAATCGACTCAACGCCAGTATCGGCCTGTTTCCAGGCGCCCTCGCCCACCTGCCCCCACCAGGTGGTTCCGTCCACGCCAAGCACCGGGGCATGCACGATGCCGAATACCGGCTCACCGTCCTCGATCAAGGCCACGTTGAGAGTGAACTCACCGTTTTTCTTGATGAACTCCTTGGTGCCATCCAGCGGGTCAATCAGCCAATAGCGAGACCAGGCCTGGCGGGTGTCAAAGGGAATCTCTCCTGACTCCTCGGAAAGAATCGGTACCTGAGGAGTAACCGTCTCAAGCAGCGCCACCAAGGCATGGTGCGAGGCCATGTCGGCCTCGGTCAGCGGACTGTCATCCTGCTTGGTCTCGACCGTGAAGTCGCGCTCATATATGGACAGCACTTGCTGGCCAGCGGCCCGTACGCCGCGCAGCAACTGGTTGCACTGTACGCTTGAAAGATATCCCGGCACCTTGGCTCCTTGAATGACGACTAGTGGCAGTTTAAGGATCAACGGCGTGCATTATGGCATATGCATGTGCCTCTTCAGACGAATCCGGCTGATGAGCAGCGCACCGGCAGATCATGGCATCGTCAAAACGACGTTGCCCCCGCACAAGGCAGGGGCAACGCATTTGACTAGAGATCAATAGATCTCTCTCGACCTTCCAGGCCGGTGGCCCGTTTTGACCTGTAAACTCCGGGAGATCAGGCGGCCAGCTGACGCTTGATGCGCGGGCTCAGGAGTTCGCCGATCACGGTGATGGCGACCAGCACACCGAGCCACCAGTACCACTGGCTGCCCATGTCCAGCTCCATCAGACCCAGGCTGTCGATGAACACCAGCACGATGCCCAGCGGGCTCACGTAGCGCACCATGAACAGCCACAGCGCATGCTGGGTGTTGGAGAGGCCCAGCTCGGACTTGAAGATCTCATGACGCAGCACAAAACCGGCCAGCAGCGCCATCCCCAGGCCGCCCAGCGGCATCATGAAGCGCGAGGTCAGGTAATCGAGCCAATCGAAGGCATGCTTGCCAGCGATCGTCCAGTCGGACCCGATATTGAAGGACAGCATGGCCAGGGTGCTGAGCAGCCACAGCACGATGCCGGCGCCCCAGGTCGCCTTGGTACGCGAAATCCCCTTGCTCTCGTTGAGCCAGGCCACGGTGGCCTCGATCATCGAGATGGCAGACGTCAGGGCCGCCATCGACAGCATGACGAAGAAGATCGCCATGAAGATGCTGCCAAACGGCATGGCCTGGAAGGCCAGCGGCAGGCTCATGAACAGCAGGCCAGGGCCGGCGGCCGGGTCCATGCCGTTGGCGAAGATCACCGGGAAGATCGCCAGGCCCGCCATCAGTGCCACCAGGGTGTCGGCGATGGCCACTGTAAAGGTGGTACGCGCGATGGACGCACCATCCGGCAAGTAGGAGCCGTAGGTAAGAATGGCACCCGAGGCTAGCGACAGGGTGAAGAAGGCGTGGCCCATGGCCGCCAGCAGGCCTTCGCTGGAGAGTTTGCCGATTTCGAACGAAAACAGGAAATCCATGCCGGCGCCGAAGCCACCGGAGAACATCGCATAGCCGATCATGATCGCCAGCATGATCACCATGCCCGGCATCATCCAGCTGACACTCTTCTCGATGCCCTGCTGCACCCCCTTGCCGACGATCAAAAGGGTGATCACCGTCACCAGGGTGCTCCAACCACCCAGTGCCAGCGGGTCGGCATTGTTGGCCGCAAATATTGCCGCCATGTCGCCAACCTCAGAGCCCACCAGGCCACCGGTCACGGTCTTCCACAGATAGGAGAACGACCAGCCGGCCACCACTACGTAGAACGACAGGATCATGAAGCCGCACAGCATGGCCATCCAGCCCACTAGCGACCAGAGGCCGCCGCGCCCGGATTCCCGGGCCACGCGACGAATGGCATCAATGGGGCTACCGCGGCCGCGACGGCCAAGACCGATCTCGACCATCATCACCGGGATGCCGACGGCCAGGATGCAGGCCAGGTAGACCAGCACGAAGGCACCGCCGCCGTACTCGCCGGTCATGTAAGGAAACTTCCAGATATTGCCCAAGCCCACGGCAGAGCCAGTAGCCGCTAGAATGAAGCCCCAGCGCCCCAGCCACAGGTTCTTGGGTTGTTGTCTCGCCGTCATGTCACACCTTCAGGGTTGTTGTTATACGGGATTTTAGCGTTTTTGTTCGTGCGTTGACCATGCGACCAAAAGGATGCTCTATCGATAAGCCTCAACTCGTGGCAATCCATCGCCGATTGGCGACAACGCCAGCAGCTTGCACCAGGCATGCCGTCTCCGGCACACCCGGTAGCTTGCCTCAGTCGTCCTTGAGCACGCCGCGGCGAATCTGGTCTTCCTCGATGGATTCGAACAGTGCCTTGAAGTTGCCCTCGCCGAAGCCGTCGTTGCCCTTGCGCTGGATGATCTCGAAGAAGATCGGGCCGATCACCGTCTCGGTGAAGATCTGCAGCAGCACGCCCTGCTCCGGCGCACCGTCCACCAGCAGGCTCAGCTCGCGCAGTTCGTCGACGTTCTCCTCGTGGTTGGGTACCCGCGCATCCACCTTCTCGTAGTAGGTATCCGGCGTGGTCAGGAAGGTCACGCCGTTGGCGCGCAGGGCCCGCACGGTCGCATAGATATCGTCGGTGGCCATCGCCAGGTGCTGGATGCCTTCGCCGTTGTACTCGCGCAGGAATTCGGCGATCTGGGAGTTGTCGTCGGCCGACTCGTTGATCGGGATGTGCATCTTGCCGCAGGGCGCGGTCATCGCCCGGGAAAAGAGCCCGGTCATCTTGCCTTCGATGTCGAAGTAGCGGACCTCGCGGAAGTTGGCGACCCGGGTATAGAAGTTGGCCCAGATATCCATCTGGCCGCGATCGACGTTATGGGTCAGGTGATCCAGCACCTTCAGGCCCACGCTGTGATCCTGAGGGGTGCGCCCGGGAATCGCCTCGAAATCGATGTCGTAGATGGTGCGACCCTCGCCATCGAGCTGGTGGTCGACGAAATACAGAAGCGACCCGCCAATACCCTTCACCGCCGGTATGCCCACCTCGCCTGGGCCAACCGGGTTCTCGGCGGGCTCGGCACCCTCGGCCACCGCATGCTCGAAGGCCTTGCGGGCATCCGCCACCCGCCAGGCCATGGCGCAGGCGCTGGGGCCGTGAAGACGGGCGAACTCGGCGGCGAAGCTGTCGGGCTCGGCGTTGAGCACGAAGTTCACGCCCTCTTGCTGAAACAGGAAAACCTGCTTGGAGCGGTGTTTGCGGGTCTCGGTAAAACCCAGCTGATTGAAGAGTGCACGCAGTGCCTCGATACCCTCGGCGGTCGGCGCCGTGTATTCGACGAAGGCGAAGCCGTCGGTACCGATCGGATTATGAGCGGAGGCACGGGGCACTTCCTGGGTGTCCAGGGCCTGGGTGGTGGGGGCATTCATGGCAATCTCCTTGGCATTTGCTTGGCATTGTTGTCATGCCCTCGCTGGAAGCGGCGAGGGGTGATCCGTGGCAACTAGCCTAGGGGCCGCCGAAACGGCGAGGAACGCCTGAAACCGGGTTTCGCACCACTGTCTGCGCGCGATTTCAGCGCACAGTGTCACGAAAACATGACACCCAAGACGGCAGGCTCTGAACATGGGCAACGGGTGGCGAAAAAACCTGACAAGCCGTAACGAGAGGTTTACAGCACCCTTGCCACTCTCCTTCTCGGATCCGACGCGTCACCCCTGCCTTTACCGGGATGCCAGATCGAGCGCTCAGGCTTGGAGTCAAACGGGCAGCATGCCGCCGACCAGCAGGCGCCAGGCAATCACCACCATGGTGACCCCGATCAGGGTATCGATGACGCGCCAGGCCTTGGGGTTGGCCAGTTTAGGGGCCAGCCAGCTGGCCGCCGCCACCAGCCCGAAGAACCAGCCGAAAGACGCCAGCGCGGCGCCGATAAAGAAGCCACCGGGGCTCTCCTGAAGAGCGCCCACCACCCCGAGCATTACCAGGGTGTCCAGATAGACCTGTGGGTTTAAAAGCGTGACGGCCAGCGTCGCCAACAGCACTTCCCGCCGCGAAGCCGGTGCTCTAGCGTCGGCGCGCAGCCCATGTGGCTGCCAAGCCCGCCGCAGCGATTGCCAGGCAAGGAAAGCCAGATAGGCCGCCCCGCCCCAACGTGCCAGCAGCATCAGCAGGTGCTGCTCGGCCAGCAGCGTTCCTAACCCCAGCACCCCAAGCCCCACCAACACCCAGTCGCACAATGCACAGATGGCCGCCACCAGCCAGACATGTTCACGACGCAGCCCCTGACTGAGAACAAAGGCATTCTGGGCGCCGATAGCCATGATCAGCCCCGCTCCTACCAGCAGCCCCTGAACGGCAGATACCCACATCTTTAGCGACTCCTAATCATGGGGTTAAGCAATTAACGACTTGCAAAGCACCGCCAGACTAGGCTTGACTGAATGGATAAGTGAAATTAATTGGCAGAATGGGGAATTAACCACTCTGATGCTCGACTACAAGCTTCTCGAGGCACTGGCTGCCGTCGTCGATCAGTCCGGCTTCGAGCGGGGCGCCCGACACCTGGGGCTCACGCAATCTGCCGTCTCGCAGCGCATCAAGCTGCTCGAGGCACGGCTCGGCCAGCCTGTGCTGGTGCGCAGCCCCAAGCTCGCACCGACGCCGCTGGGGCGCCGGCTGCTCAACCACGTGCTTCAGGTCGGCCTGCTCGAGCACGATCTGCTCGATCAGGTGCCGGCGCTGGGCGACAGCGAGCAGCGTCTGCGGCTGGCCATCAACGCCGACAGTATTGCGACCTGGTGGCCACCGGCGGTGGGTCAGTTCTGCGCAGAACAACACGTGCTGATGGACCTGGTGGTGGAAGACCAGGACGTGGCCTTGAAGCGCATGCGTGACGGCGAAGTGGCTGGCTGCATCTGCACCACGCCCCGTCCGGTCCAAGGTGCTCGCGCTCATGCCCTGGGCAGCATGCGCTATCGCGCCCTCGCGAGCCCGGCCTATGTGGCCAGGCACTTCCCGGAGGGCATCACGCATCAACGACTGGCTAGCGCGCCTGCGATCGTTTATGGCCCAGACGATCGCCTGCAGCATCGCTATCTGGCCATGCGCGACTACCACGCTCCATTCCCTCACCACCTTTGCCCTTCATCGGAAGGCTTCGTGCGTCTGGCGCTGGCGGGTATGGGCTATGGGTTGATTCCGGAACGCCAGGCGGCGCGGGAACTGGCCGAAGGATCGCTGGTAGACATCGCCCCCCACAGCCATATCGACGTGCCCCTCTACTGGCACCACTGGCGCCATGGCGGGCAGATACTGGCTGCCCTGACCGACCACCTGCTGACCATCAGTAGCCACTGGCTAGCGCCGCTGCACGAAGATCCCGAGCCAGGCAACGTATGAAAAGTACTGCGCTCGACACCCTTCATGCCTGCCACCTTTCTCCCTGGGCCCCTACACCATTCTGCCCTATACCATTCTGCTAGCGCTCAGCCCAGAGGCTGTAGGCGCGTTGCGGCGAAGCGGTCGAGCAGGTGGTGCATGACGTAGACCGTCATCAGCGTCAATATCACTGCCGTCGCCACCGAACTGAAACGGTACAGTGCGTCGTAGACGAGATCCTGCCGGGGGCTGAGGTACTGACCGAAGAGTATGGCCATTGTGGTCAGCCCACCGAAACCGGTCGCCGGCATGCCACCCTCCAGCATGTGGTAGCGGGCGAAGACCAAACAACCGAACCATAGCCCGAAGGCGGCAAAGGGCAGCACGTTGTAGTGGCCCAGCAGCGCCACCTGAATCAACAGCCCCGCGTTGCAGCCGAGCAGGGTTCCCACGGCCCGGTGTTTGCCGGCCATGCCGGCCCCCCGCCAGTTGAGCGGGAACAACACCAGGATCGAGGCCACCTGGGCCGACAGTGAATCCTTGAGATCGAAGACCTGGAAGACCAGGAACGACAGGGTCGCCACGGTCGTTGCCAGGATGATCTCATGGCGCTGATTGCTGACCGGCTTGGCCGGCCGCTTGGATGGCGTGCGAGCCGTCACGTCGGGGAAGACCACGTGCATCAGCATGGCGATGGCCACCGTGATGATGGAGCCGACGATGTTGCTGGTCACGATGTCGAAGACATCGGTCTGCGGGTAGCTCACGAAGTTCAGTTGCACCGACAGGCTGACGACGCACTGGGCACCGAACAAAAACAGGTGACCCTGAGTCATGCAACGAAACAGCCAGGCGTAGATACCCATGACCAGCAGCGTCATCGGCACCAGTTTGTCACCAACGCCTCCCGCCACGACTAGCGTGACCACGCTGACCACCAGCATGCTGGCCAGGAACTGACGGATCACGTGGGCCGTGAGCACCGGCACCAGCCCCAGCAACAGGACCGGGTAAACGGCAAAGAAGGTGCCGTAATTCCAGTTCATCAATTTGCAGACCAGAAACCCCAGCAGCACACCGCAAGCGATCCGCAGGATCTGGCGCAGATCATTCCGGCTCAGCCGCGAAGGTGAAGGGCCAGCGCTTAAAGGACGGGAGGCCGGGGAACCATGACGACGCATGAACGACCTCAATAGATGAAGTGAATCAGGCTGACCAGGCGAGCCTGCAAGGCACCCAACCAAGCAGCCAGCCCGCCAACCGGATGTAACTGCACCGTGGCGCGGGCGCCGGAAGGCAACCTCGCCAGCACATCGGGCGCGTCATCGAGCTCAAGATGCAGCCGCTGACGCTGCGCATCGCGCACCCAGCGGTCGGAGCTCTTGGGATCGGCCAGGCTGCCATCGGCCTGCAGCTGGCCGTCCTTGACGCCAGCGTCACGGCCGACCACTCGGGCATCGAAAACACGCCCGGGATAAGCATCGAAAATCACACTGGCCGCATCGCCTTCATGCACCGAGCGCAGGGTCTTTTCGCGAAAGTCAGCGATGACATCCGCCTCATCGCTGACCAGCGCCAGCATCGGACTGCCAGCTTTGGCATAGTCACCGGCACTGACCTGAAGGTTGGAGACCGTGCCGCTAATGTCTGCCTCAACGCTCGTATACTCGAGGTCGAGACGAGCCTTGGCCAGGGCGTTACGCGCCCGACGAAGGCGCAAATTGTCGTCTCCCTGCCCGCCACGCTGTGCCTGAAGGGCATCGACCTCTGCCTGTGCGGCCTGCACCTGCGCCTGGGCTGCCTGGTCGCTGGCACGGGTCTGGTCGAAATCCTGCCGGGAGATACTGTGCTGAGCGATCAGTCGCTCGGCGCGGGCCATGTCCTGTCGCAGCTCGTCGGCATCGGCACGCCTGGCCGCAAGCGTCGCCTTGGCCGCCGTAATCGAGGCATCGAGCTGAGCGTTGTCGCGCTGCGCCTCTTCGAGCGCCAAGGCGGCATCTTCCACCGCCAGCCGGTAAGGCCTGCGATCGAGGGTAAACAGTGACTCGCCGGCGGCGACATGTTGATTGTTGGCAGCGCTCACGGTGACGACCCGGCCACTGACCTCGGGTGCGACTCGCACCACCGGATGCATGACCCGCGCCTGGGGAGTCATGGGCATCCATAGGTCGGCAGCCAGGAAGTAGCAGAAACACACGGCAAAGACGACCAGTGCGACCCGCACCAGGCGGGCAAAGTGCTGATCCGGTGTCATCAAGAGGGCTCCTCAGCATCATGGGACCGGATCAGTTGACGAGCATTGGCCTCGATCATGCCGAGGCTGTCGGCCATGGCGTTCAAGCGCTCATCGCTGAGGCCCCGGTAAAGATGCTGGCGAACCGACTCGATACGCGCCTCTAGCTCCCTGAGACATTCAACGCCGGCCGGCGTGAACCACAGGCTGCGTGCACGCCGGTCACCGGCCACGCTGCGCCGCTCGATGAGTCGCTGGGCTTCCAACTGGCTCAAGGTGCGGGAAAGAGATGGCATTTCTATGCCCAGATCGGCCGCCAAGGCTCCCTGTGTACAGCCTTCTCCTAGCTTCGAGAGATGCACCATGGCGGTCCAGCGTGCTTCGGTGATACCCAGCGGCTTGACTGCGTTGGTAATGGCCACTCGCCATTGACGGTGGACGCGCCCCAGCATTCCGCCTAGCGATGGCATCATCGGCTCATGCTGGGTGGTGGAAGACAAAACGTGATGGTGTGACGTCGACATGGCGGCAGACTCCTGAGCATCAGTACCGCCGTCCATAGCGGTGGCACACAGCGCGTTGACAGGAAATATTTCCGGCCACCATATCAAAAGTTAGCGTGCGAATAAAATAGTTCGCACGCTTAATCTATTCCTCCGCTACTTATCTCCACTACGTCCTCCACTACGTCCTCCACTACGGCCAGTACCGGTGCAAGGCGCCAGCACCAGCGATCAGGCCAGGTTCCCTGCCTACCTTTCAGCGTCCAGTAGAGCCTCGACGCTGCTTACCTTGTCTTGCATGCGCTGGTCCCGATCGATACGTGTCCCAAGCTTCAGAGTCGTGGTGATGCGAGGCGCGCCCAGTTCATGAACCACTTGGTGGCAGCGTTTGATCACCGCCATGACCTCATCCCAGCCACCTTCAATATTGGTGCCATAAGCATGCATGCTGTGCTCTAGACCGGCGGTCTCGATTTCTCGCTGGCAGGCCGCGATGTAGGGTGACACCGAAACACCGACGCCCAGTGGTACGACGCAAAGGTCAACGATCACGCGCATGGCATAGTTCCTTTTCAAAATGAGGGTATTGATTTTTAAACCGCTTTTCCCACCACGTTAAACGAAGGGGGTAGGCTTAGCGGCCGCTTATTGGCTATGTTTGATACACAAGTTGGATAAACCGATTGGATGAACCAGAGGTAGTGAAGGATCCGGGATAGCGACTGGGCAGACCGGTTCGTATTGCCTCTTGTCTGACGGATCAGGAGACAGCCATGACCAGCGACCCGCGCATAGGAGCCATCGCCCTACCCGATACACGTGCCCGACGAATCGTCGAGCAACTATTGGAGGGCTCAGGCGTGGCCCTCAATGGTTCGGCTCCCTGGGACATGCAGATACTGCATCCCGATATTTTTTCGCGACTGCTCCACCAAGGCACCCTGGGGCTCGGGGAAGCTTATATGGAGGGCTGGTGGGAGTGCGAACGCATCGACGAGATGGTCCATCGCATGCTGCGTCATGGCCTGGGTGAACGCGCCCACACCCCGACCGAACGCATGCTTTACCGCCTGCAGAATGGCCTGTTCAACCTGCAAAGCAAGGCAAGAGCCTATATCGTCGGCGAGGCCCATTACGACCTGGGCAACGACCTCTTCGAGCGCATGCTCGACCCGACGCTTTGCTATTCCTGTGGCTATTGGAAACAGGCCGAAACGCTCCACCAGGCCCAGGTCGCCAAGCTGGACCTGGCCGCTCGCAAGTTGAACCTCGCCCCCGGCATGAAGGTGCTAGACATTGGCTGCGGCTGGGGCAGCTTCGCCGAACATGCGGCCCGCCATTACGGGGTGGAAGTCACCGGTATCACCATCTCCAAGGAGCAGGCCGAACTGGCACGTCGCCGGTGCCAAGACCTGCCGGTCACGATCCACCTACAGGACTACCGCGAACTCGAAGGACAATATGATCGAATCGTGTCGATCGGCATGTTCGAACATGTTGGCCATCGCAACTACAGAACCTACTTCGACACTGTCGCCCGCTTGCTGACCCCGAACGGGCTCTTCCTGCTGCATACCATCGGCTCCAATAATTCGGAGATCAGCGCCGACCCATGGATTCATAAGTACATCTTCCCTAATGGCGTGCTGCCCTCCGCCATGCACATCTCGCGCGCCAGTGAGAGCTATCTGTTGATGGAGGACTGGCAGAACTTCGGTGCCGACTACGACCGCACCCTGATGGCTTGGCTCGAGAACTTCACTGCGCGCTGGCCGGAAATAGCCGACCGTTACAATGAAACCACTCGGCGCATGTTCCGCTACTACCTCTCTGCCTGTGCCGGCGCCTTCCGAGCCCGGGACCTTCAGCTTTGGCAGATCGTGTTTTCCATGGGGCGTGAGGGCCGATACGACGCCGCACGTTGAGGCCCGCTTCACCTCGCTTGAGCCTAGAGCCTGCGCGGGCAGAATTTATCAGACCGACATGGCCTGCTGACCCGCAGCACCTCTCAAGCTCTGCGGTCTAGCGGTCCGTTGCCCATGCGTGAACCGGTTCGGTCACTCTACGACCTACTCTGAGCGAGTCATCTAAGCCATTAGCAAGCCGATCCTACTTAGGTATGACTACAATCTCTTACAAAATCTGTCACACCAGTAGTACAGCGCATCATTAATAAACAAAATATAATATTGCGCGGTCCTGCTCATCACCCCTCCTCAGGCACTTTAGAGGCAGTAAGGCGTCCACTCCATCCAGGAGTGCTTCATGCACTTCGTATCGGCCCAGACTGCCCTAGCAAAGAGATAGCATCATGGCTTTTGATGACACCTCGCTGGATGACACCTCACTGGATGACACCTCACTGAATGACACAGGGCACGACCTGGATCGACTCAAGGCCATGACCGAGTCCCTGCCCGGCATCGTTTTCCAGTTCTACCGTAGCCATCATGGAAAGGTGTGTTTTCCTTACCTGGCTGGCGACAGTGATATTTTCGGCGATACAGCCCAGCGCGCGCACATGAGCGAAGATGCCAAACACGCCTTCGATCATGTGCACCCTGACGACTTTCCACGCCTGATGGTCGCCGTAGAGCGCTCGGCCAAGTCACTGACGCCCTTGGCGACGCAGTTTCGTCATTGCGAACCAGGGGGAGAAGAGTATTGGATCGCTGTGCGTGCGAAACCCGAGCGTTTGAGTGCCGGCACGCTCTGGAATGGTCTGATGGTCAACATCACCGAGCAGATCGAGTACCAGGCGCATCTCCGTGAGTTGTCAGACACCGATGACCTCACCGGCCTGCCCAATCGGCGCAAGCTGATGTGCCACCTGGGGCGGGAGATCTCACTGAGCAACCGACATGGCACTCCCCTGTCGCTGATGATTATCGACATCGACCACTTCAAGCGCGTTAACGATACCTGGGGACACCTGCAAGGCGACAAGGTGCTGCGCCGCCTCGCCGGTTTGTGCCAGGGGCTGCTTAGAGAAGAGGACTGCCTGGCTAGGCTTGGAGGCGAAGAATTCGCCGTATTGCTGCCATTGACGCCGCTCTCCCACTGCCAGGATCTGGCCGAACGCCTCCGCCGCGAGATTGCCCAGCATGACTTCGGCCTACCCAACGCCAGTATCACCATCAGCACCGGCATTGCCGAGCATCGCATCGGCGAGCTTCGCGACCAACTGCTGGAGCGCGCCGACCAAAGGCTCTATGCGGCCAAGCGCCGAGGTCGCAATCTGGTGATAGGCGCTTGATAACAGGGCGGACATCCAGCTTGACCTGTATCCTGTTGCGCGACGTCTTCGGTTAGGCAAAGCCTAAGACGTTTTCCGCCAACCGGCGTTCTCGCCATCACGGCCAGCGCCTTCAGCACCTGCCCTCATGATCAGCCCAGGAGCCCTCATGTCCCAGACACCCCAGCAGACCCTGCGCGACGTCTTCGGCTACGACGACTTCCGCCCCGGCCAGCGTGAGGTGATCGAGGCGGTGAGCGAAGGTCGCAGTGCGGCGGCGATCTTTCCGACGGGCTCCGGCAAGTCGCTGTGCTACCAGCTACCGGCGCTCACGCTGCCGCACCTGACGCTGGTGGTCTCGCCGTTGCTGGCGCTGATGCAGGACCAGCTGGCCTTTCTAGCGCGTCACGACATCGCGGCGGCCAGCATCGACTCCAGCCAGAGCCGCGAGGAGGCGGCGCGGGTCATGGAAGGCGTTCAGCGCGGCGAGATCCGCATCCTGATGATCTCGGTGGAGCGGCTCAAGAACGAGCGTTTCCGGGCCTTCATCGCCCGAGTGCCGATTTCGCTGCTGGTGGTCGACGAAGCCCACTGTCTGTCGGAATGGGGCCACAATTTCCGCCCGGACTACCTGAAACTGCCCGACTATCAGCGCCAGTTCGGCATTCCTCAGGTGCTGCTGCTGACCGCCACGGCCACGCCACGGGTAATCAAGGATATGCGCGAGCGCTTCGCCATCGCCCACGAGGACGTCACCACCACCGGCTTCTACCGGCCCAACCTGGATCTGGCGGTAACGCCGGTGGCATCGGATCAGCGCGCGCGGACGCTGGTCGATTGGCTGAGGCCTCGGCTCGCCG
>CETM01018165.1_pt1 | contig 39640 bp, 33 predicted proteins | sample 361451 | NCBI WGS metagenome assembly CETM01 (sample SAMEA2622690, study PRJEB7988) | marine metagenome | isolation source: saline water (ENVO:00002010), including
GAATGGTTATGGCGTTTATTGACTTATTTAGAAATACCTAAAATGCTCAGATAAGCTCTCTGGATTTGTAATCAGCAGGTCGTAGGTTCAAATCCTATCGACAAGTCTATTATTTTTTTGGAGTTACTTGTCTCTAAAAATCTTTCTTATTGTTGATGGTAATAAAATAGGGGGAACAAATAACTTTATGGCTTCCTTTATGTTCAGTCCCAGATCTTCTGATCCAGGTCTTTTTCTGTAGATTGTTGTATGCGCATTTTTAATTTCATCTCTGGGTCTTCCATTAGAAAAATAGTATAGAGCAATAGATTTTCTAGTAACCTCCTCAGGGCACATCAAAGGTTCTGGGTGTCCATGATGGGAGTCAGATAAAGTGCTAAAAATCACTGCTCTATTGAATACTGGAAGTATCTTTTTTTCACATTTACTCATGTTCCTTGACCACAGCTCAAGATGTCCTCCATAAGATTCTTTCCAATCTTTATTAAGGTAAATTAATAGATTTAATCGTCTATCAAGTTTAGTTTCTGGGTGATAGTTATAATCCGCATGAATTTTTAAAAACCCTCCATTGCTTATTTCATGGAAACCACCTCCATTAAAATAAGGATCGGGTATCAATGCTTCTTTTATGCCTGTTAATTCTTGAAGCCATATTAAAAATTCTTCTGAATTAAGAAAATGCATTAATCCCTTAGATTTATCATCAAATAACCTTTCTCCTGTGCTGGCAATTTTTATGCCAGTTTTGTCATCGAAGTGCTTGGTATCTTCTCCTTTCTTCTGTTCCTTTAAATTAGGGAAATTACTTAAAATTTCATTCAACAAGTCTTCATTAAAGAAATCGTCTATAACGATATGAGGAAAAGGATTAGCTGATTGATATTGTTTAGAGAATTCTTCTACTGGCTCAAAGAAAACACCTTTAGTATTTAAATATTTCAACTCTCTAACCTCTTCACTATTTTACTTCTAAGTTATTGCAGGAGCATCAGTTCCAACTTCCTGCTCTCTCAGATCTCTTTTTAATACCTTTCCTGTAGCATTTCTAGGAAGATTATTTATAAAAATTACTTCGCTAGGAACCTTAAATTTAGCTAAATTTTTTAAACAGTGTTCAATGATTTCCTTCTCTTCTACCTTTTTACCTTCCTTAAGACTTATAAATACTTTGCCTGTTTCTCCCCACCTTTCATGAGGGACTCCTATAACAGCTGCTTCTGCAATCTCTGGTAATTGGTATATAACATTCTCCACTTCTGCAGGATAAACATTCTCTCCTCCAGAAATATACATATCTTTCCATCTATCAACAATATAAACAAACCCTTCTTCATCAAATCGAGCAGCATCACCAGTTTTCAACCAGCCTTCATCAAAAGAATTCTCTGTAGCTTCATTATTATTCCAATAGCCTGGAGTGACATTAGGTCCTTTTATATAAAGCTCCCCAACCTCACCCCATGGAAGTTCCTTTCCTTCATCATCAACTACTTTTACCTCTGTATGCATGAGTGGTTTTCCTGCAGAACCTAATTTTCTATCTGCGTCCGCAGCATCTAATCCTATTCCACCTGGACTTGTTTCAGTCATTCCCCACCCTTGTATCATTGACACTCCTCTCCCTGACCATGTTTTAAGTATAGCTTCAGCACAAGGAGCGCCCCCTATACCAGCTATCTTAAGATTTGAAAGGTCAGTTGAATCAAAATCTGGATGATTCATCATAAATTGATAGGGAGCTGGAACAGCAAAGAAATGAGAGACCTTGTAATCTGCATTTCCTAATATTGATAATGCTAAACCAGGGTCAAATTCTCTAATGAGTATTAATTCTCCCCCAGCATGTAAAACAGGATTGGCGTAACAGTTCATTCCTCCAGTATGAAATAGTGGCAGCACCACTAGTTGGACGGTATCTGAGTTTACATATGCCGGACTCGCAAGATTAACAATGTTATAAAGTTGCATCCTGTGGTTAATCATGGCGCCCTTTGGGTGGCCAGTAGTTCCTGATGTATACATTATCATTATCAGGTCATCATGATTAGTTTCAATGTATTGAAAATTGCCTTTAGAATTTGAAATTACACTTTCATATTGACTATCTAAATTATTGGGATCAATCTCCAATATTTCTTTTATTTTGCAATCTTGTTGAAGCTCTAATGATATTTCCCTAAATGCTGAATCGTAAATTAATATAGTAGGGCTACTATCATTTAAAATATATTCCAACTCAGGTTTAGTTAGCCTCCAATTTAGAGGTAGTTCTATAGCACCAATTTTTGCGCAGGCAAACTCTAATTCAAAAAACTCAGCACAGTTATAAGAAAGAATAGCAATTCTATCGCCTTTTTTAACGCCCTCTTGTTGTAACCACTCTGCTAATTTATTAGACCTAGTATCTAATTCAGAGTATGTTAAATTCCTATTAGAACTTAAATCTCTTATCGCTATCTTATTTGGCCTTACATTTGAATGATAAGCTGACCAATCATAATGTTTTACTGTCATTTAATCTCCTTAAAAAATCATAACCATTACTATGTAGAAAACAATTACCACCCCCCATATGCCAGCAAGCAATCCTAATCTACTTCCCATCTTCTCTCCCTTAGACATTTGCCATAAAAGAAAGAGAACGGTTATAAAGAATAAATATATTATTACACCTAACAAGCTTAGCTCTCCTTATAATCTATGTAAGAGAGCATATGATAAGTAGGAAAAAATAAAATTGAAAATATTTATGCCATAAATTATTAAAAAATTAATCATGGGTTATAAAAATAAGCAGAAAAAATATAAGTTGCGTAGAAATAACTTTAAGCATAAAAGTTTTATTGGATTTCTAGAAAAAACAAAAAAAGGAAGATTTCGAGTAAGAAATGACAACCTTAACTTAAGTTACAAAATTGCTTTTAAAGAAGTAAAAAAAGCTTTCATTGGCGATAAAATTAAATGCGTCATTTCTCAGAGAGGATGGGCTAGCATAGAAAAGGTTATAGAAAATAATACTGAAACTTTCATTGGAAAGTTGGAGAAATTTGGAAATCGTTATGCATCTTTCCCGGTAGATATGGGTAGGTATAATTTTGTAGACTTACAAGGTAAATTACCAAAATCTATTAAATCAAATGACTTGGTAATTATAAAAATTACTCACTATTCCAAAAAAGATTCTAGAGCTAAAGGATTTGTCCAAGAAGTTCTGAATAACTCAAATTTAGAAAATAGGGCTAATAAAATTGCTATATCAAAATTCAAAATAAGAGATAAATGGTCTAAAAATATAATAAATGAATTAAAAAAATTAAAGAGAGCTGAAGATGTACCTTTAAAGGAGCGCATAGATTTAACCAAACTCTCTTTTGTCACCATAGATGGGCAGAATGCAAAAGACTTCGATGATGCTGTATACGCAGAAGAACAGAAAAATGAACATTTAATCCTGTTTGTTGCAATAGCAGATGTCAGTCATTATGTAACATCAAATAGCTTTATTGATATTGAAGCTAGAAAGAGAGGTACTTCCGTGTACTTCTCTAATAAAGTTATACCTATGTTGCCGGAAGAGATTAGTAACAAAACTTGCTCTTTAAGGCCAAATGAAGAAAAAGCCTGCTTAGTATGTAAAGTAGAAATTGATAAAGAAGGCAGTTTGATCGATGGTTCATTCTTTCAAGGCATTATCGAGTCCAAGGCCAGGCTAACTTATGAAAAAGCAAATAAATTTTTCGAGACAAATGAATATCCTGAAGAGTTATCTAACAGTCTCCAAACTATAAATAAAATTTATATTCTTCTTAAAAAGAATAAGACTTTAAGAAAAGCACTTGAACTTGAAGTACCGGATTTCCTCCCAAGCATCAAAAATGGTGAACTTAAGCGATTTAAAGAAGCTAAGAGAAATACAGCTCACCAAGTAATAGAAGAATGCATGTTATTAGCTAATATTTGTGCAGCAAAAATTTTACAAGCTTCTTCTGTGAGCTCTATTTATAGAACTCATCCAAAACCTGATCTTTTAAATATTAATCAACTTCAAAAGTTTATAAATTCTAGAAGAATAAACTTAAAACTAAGACCTGAAGGGTCTGTAGAAGATTATTTTGAGCTTTTAAAAATTTCTAGAAATAGAAATGATAAAGACATCATAAATATGCAAATACTACAATCGCTTAACTTAGCTACATATCAACGTAAAGTTTCAGAGCACTTTGCTCTTGCTTATCCCTCCTACACTCACTTTACATCTCCAATTAGAAGGTATCCTGATTTAATGGTGCATAGGGCCATAAAGGCTATTTTAAAGAAATACAGAAAAGACATTATTAAAATTAGCAATCTAAAAAAAATAAAATTAGAGAAGGAAGATTATCCTTTCGATGAAAAACTAATAGAGTTAATTTCTGAAGAATCTTCGCATCAGGAAAGAATTGCTGAAAAAGCAGAAAGGCATGCCATGAATACTTTGAAATGTGAATTGGCAATGAAGAACAAACAAAAGAATTTTAAAGGAACAATTTCAGGTATTACTAATTTTGGACTTTTTATTTTATTGCAAGAACTGGGTATAGAAGGACTATGCCATATAAAAAATCTTCCTAAAAATGATTACTTTGTTTTTGAGAATACATCTAAAAGTCTAATAGGCTCTTCTTCAGGAAAAGGATACTTTCTAGGAGATAAGCTTTCGGTTAGGATTAAAGAAGTAGATATTTATTCCCAACAAATAGATTTGGAAATTACGAAATGAAACTTCATGAAAATCAAGAAATAATCTGCGGTATTAATATCATAGAAACCATACTAAATTCAAAAAATGAAACTTTAGAAAAATTATTTGTTCTAGATACAAAATCTTCTAAAAGAATAAAATCAATAATTCAGATAGCTTCTGAAAGAGGATTAAGTATTTCCTTTGAAAAAAGAGAATTTTTTAATGGCTGTTTTCCAGATCAAAACCATCAAGGTTTGGCTCTTCTTTGTGATAGGAAAAAAGAAGAAGATGAGAAATTTCTTGAAAAAATATTAAAAAAAGATTCCTTACTTTTTTTAATACTCGATCATGTCACAGATCCCCATAATGTTGGAGCTTGCTTAAGAAATGCTGCTGCTGCTTCAGTTGATGCAGTTATCGTTCCAAAGAATAGGTCTTGCCATCTCACCTCTACAGTAAGAAAGATTTCTAGTGGTGGATCTGAACTAATCCCTTTTATAGTTGTCACTAACCTAGTAAGAACTTTAAAAAAAATGCAATCTTCAGGAGTTGAAATTTTTGGATCTGATGTAAATGGGCAAGAAGACTATAAAGATATCTCTATCTCCAATAAGAATGCTCTTGTAATAGGTTCAGAGGATAAAGGTCTTAAGGAATTAACACGAAAAAATTGTGACAAACTTATTTCGATAGATATGCCAGGAGAGATAGAAAGTTTGAATGCTTCTGTAGTTTCTGGAATATTATTGTTCGAATTTATTAGGAAATTATAAATTTTTAATTAGAATACATCGATGCTGGCACAAAGAACCCTTACAAATTCTATAAAAGCGTTCGGTGTTGGGCTTCATAGTGGTGATCCTATTTCTTTAGAACTAAAACCAGCCCCACCAGATACTGGAATTATTTTCGTAAGAACAGACCTAGATCCTCCCGTAGAAATTAAAGCCAGAGCTGAAAATGTTGGGGAAACAACACTTAATACCACCCTCTGTAATGACGATGTAAAAATATCCACGGTTGAGCATCTTCTGTCGGCTATGGCTGGATTAGGAATTGATAATGCTTATGTGAAAGTGAATGCTTCAGAAATACCAATTATGGATGGAAGCGCAGGACCATTTGTCTTTTTAATTCAATCGGCAGGAATAGATGAACAACAAAAACCGAAAAAGTTCATACGCATTAAAGAGAAAGTAAGGGTTGAATTTAATGACGCCTGGGCTGAAGTATCACCGTTTGATGGCTTCAAAGTTACCTTCACCATGATTTATAACCATCCAGTTCATAAAAAATACACTAACGTAGCATCTGTTAATTTTAATAGCACATCTTTTGTTAAGGAAGTTTCAAGAGCTAGAACTTTTGGTCTAATGAAAGATATGGAAATGTTAAATCAAGAAAATCTAGCTCTAGGTGCAAGTATGAAAAATGCCATTGCGATTGGAGATGATGAAATACTTAATGAAGAAGGTATAAGGTTTGAAGATGAAATGGTTAAGCATAAAATTCTGGATGTAATCGGAGATTTATATTTACTGGGTCATAACTTAGTGGGTTCTTTTGAGGGTTATAAATCTGGCCATACAGTTAATAATGCTCTTTTGAGAGAATTGATTTCTAGACCTGAGGCTTGGGAAATCCTTTCGTATGATGATCCAAAGAACTCTCCAATAACCTATTTAGATCCAATCATTGATCCAAGTCTTGGGTAAAATCTGATTTTTTTTTAAATAAACATCTCAACAAATTGTTAGAATTTAAATAATTAAGTTTAAATTATGAGTATTTTTACACCAATTTTTGGCTCTAAAAACTCGAGATCTCTAAAGAGAATAGATCATTTTGTAAGGTCCATAAACAAACTTGAAAACGAATTCACGAAACTTGAAGACTCGGAGCTTAAAGAAAAACGAATAGAGTTTATTCAACGCTATAAAAATGGGGAAACTTTAGAAAGCCTCCTTCCTGAATCATTTGCAATAGCTAGGGAAGTAGGCAAAAGGCAACTTAATCTCCGTCATTTTGACTGTCAACTTATTGGAGGAATTGCATTACACAATTGTCAAATCGCTGAAATGGCTACTGGAGAAGGAAAAACACTAGTAGCAACTCTTCCTTGTTACCTAAATTCTATAACGGAAAGAAAAGTTGTTCTCGTAACCGTTAATGATTATTTGGCTAAGAGAGATGCCGAATGGATGAAGCCAATCTACGAAGGGTTAGGTTTAAAAGTATCGTATGTAGTATCAGGCCAGGATTTAAAAGAGAGAATGGAAGCTTATGAAGCCGATGTAATTTATGCCACTAACAATGAACTAGGTTTTGACTTCCTTAGAAATAATATGGCCATGTCAAAGGATGAAAGAGTTCTGAACGATTTCTACTTTGCAATCGTCGATGAAGTTGATTCTATATTAATAGATGAAGCTAGAACACCTCTAGTTATTTCAGGGGCTGCAGAAGACACCTCTAAGGTATATGGAAAAATAGCTCATTTCCTTCCACAACTAACTCAACAATCTTTCTCCGAAGATGAAGAAGGAAACTTGGTAGTTGAAACCGAAGGAGATTTCTCTATAGATGAAAAATCAAGATCGGTTGAGTTGACTGAAGGAGGTCATGACAAAGTTGAGAAGCTACTACAATCTTCAGGCATGCTAGAAGACCAAAAAAGCCTCTATTCATCTTCTAATCTAAGGCTACTGCACTATATTCAGTCTTCTCTTAGAGCAAATTTTCTCTTTCAAAGAGATGTTGATTACATGGTTCAAGATAACCAGATAGTGCTGATTGATGAAAATACAGGCAGGGCTATGCCTGGTAGACGTCTAGGAGATGGTCTTCATCAGGCTATAGAACAAAAAGAAGGTGTTCCTATACAGATGGAAAGTCAAACACTGGCATCATGTACTTTCCAAAACTATTTTAGGCAGTATGAAAAGCTTGCCGGTATGACAGGAACGGCTAGCACTGAATCGCAAGAGTTTTTGGAAATATATAACTTGACTGTACTAGAGATTCCAACCAATCAAGAAATGATAAGGAAAGACTATAACGATGTTGTCTTCCTCACAGAAAAGGAGAAATTTGAAGCTGTTATAGATGAAATAGAAGAATTCAGAGAAAAAGGAAACCCTGTTTTAGTAGGGACGGCGTCTTTAGAAAGCTCTGAGACTATTTCAGATATCCTTAAAACTAAGAATATAGAACATCAGGTTTTAAATGCTAAGAATCATGCTAGAGAAGCTGAAATCATTGCACAAGCAGGGAGACCTGGAGTGGTAACAATAGCCACAAACATGGCAGGAAGAGGAACAGATATTGTCCTAGGAGGAAACTGGGAAGCAAAAACAGAAAAAAAAGGTTCTGAAATAGATATCTCAAAAGAAAAAATTTATGCCCAATGGGAAGAAGATAATAAAAAAGTTCTAAGTAGTGGTGGTCTTCATGTAATAGGCACTGAAAGAAATGAATCGAGAAGAATAGACAATCAATTAAGAGGGAGGTCTGGTAGGCAAGGAGACCCTGGTTCTTCAAGATTTTTTATCTCCCTAGAGGATTCTCTTATGAGGATTTTTGCTTCTGATCAAGTTAAGAATATGATGCAGAGTCTTGGTTTGCAAGATGGAGAGGCTATAGAACACAGGATGTTAAGTGGAGCAATTCAGAGAGCCCAAAAAAGAGTCGAGGGTAGAAACTTTGATATAAGAAAAGTTCTACTTGAATATGATGATATGGCTAATGAGCAAAGACAAATTATTTATTCTCAAAGAAATTCAGTCCTTGAATCAGCTGATTTAACTGAGTTACTAGACTCAATGAGAAGAACAGTCATCGAAAATGAAGTTGACTCTTTTATTCCTCTTGAAGCACCTGAGCATCAATGGGATATAAAGGGATTAGAAAATTCTATCAATAATAATTTTGGTATGGAAATTCCTATTGAAGAATGGTTGAGAGATGATAGGACGCTTCAAAATGAGGGTATATCAGAAAGAATTTTTTCTCTTGCTTCCTCTAATTACCACACAAAAACTGAAGTAATAGGTGGGGTTATAAAAGATTTTGAAAAACAGATTCTATTGCAGGTAATAGATAATGCGTGGAAAGATCATTTGGGTTCAGTGGAATATCTTAGACAAGGTATAGGGTTAAGAGGTTATGGAAGTAGAAATCCAAAGTTAGAGTTTAGAAAGGAATCATTTGAACTATTTGAAAATCTTTTAGGTGATATAAGGTATGAAGCAACAAGATTTCTAGCAAGAGTCCAAATTGAAGTAGATGATAAACAAGAATTAGAAGATATTAAAAAGTCTAAGACGAAAGAAACTTATGAGCATCAAAGCTCCCAATCAGCTTTCACTCAATCCGAGTCTAATGAAGAACCCTCTCAAGTAAATGAAAATCAAGGGAACAGAAGATTGAGAAGGTATGAAGCAAAGATGGCAAGAAAGAAAGGAAATAAAGAATAAATTTAGCTAGACAAATGTCAAAAATAAAACTTATAGATGGTGTAGAGCTTTCTAGTGCTTCAAGTAATACGAGATATAAGAATAGAGATGATGTCGTTGTCATTAAACTTAAGAAAGGTTCTAAGATTAGTGCCAAGTTTACAAACAATTCTTTCTTAGGTGCACCAGTAGTTGTTGCAAAAAAGCATCTTAAAAAAAAGAAAAACAACGAAACCATTCTGTTAATTAATGCAGGGAATGCAAACGCAGGAAATGGCAAGAGTGGAGAGAAAGCTTCTATTCTTTGTTGTAAAGAAATCTCAGAAATAGCTGGAATTAATACGGAAGATGTACTTCCGTTCTCAACAGGCGTTATTGGAGAAAAATTAGAATCAAAAAAATTGCTTATTGCTTTTAAAAAAGCTCATCAGTCACTAGATTCTTCAAGCTGGGCAAAGTCTTCTAAAGCTATTCTTACTACAGATACTAGGCCCAAGTTAGTTTCAAAAGAAATAAATATAGGCAAAGAACTTATAAATATCACTGCATTTGCAAAAGGTTCAGGCATGTTGAGGCCAAATTTTGCAACCTTATTAAGTTTCGTCTTCACAGATGTACAAATTAATAAAAATCTATTAGATAAACTTCATAGAGAAGTTTTATCGGAAAGTTTAGAAAGAATAACTATAGATGGAGACACTTCTCCCAATGACGCCTCTCTATTGGTGACAACATGTAAATCTAAAAAACAAATATTGGTTAATTCTAAAGAGGAAAAGATCTTTAAAAAGGCTCTATCTGAAATTTATGCGCATTTAGCAGAATTAATTATTGAAGATGCTGAAGGAGCAACGAAGAAAATAAAAATTAGAGTTATAAAAGCTAAAAGTGAAGCTTTAGCAAAATCAATCGCTTTTACCGTTGCCCACTCACCTCTAGTCAAAACAGCTTTTTACGGGAATGATGCTAATTGGGGCAGAATTTTAGCGGCTATAGGAAGAACTGAAGGTGTAAATGATATTTCAAAAATATCCATATCTTTAAACAAAACGCCTTTAGTTAAATTAGGTGCTAGAGACCTAAAGCACAAAGAACACCTTGCAACAAAAGCAGTAAAAGCAAAAAATTTATTAATAGAGATATCTCTTAATCAAGGTATATATTCATCTTCCGTATTGACATCAGATTTAAGTAAGAAATATGTTGAAATAAATAGTGATTACAGAAGTTAGGCAACTTAATGAAGGTTAAATGGAGAAGATAAATCAGTGTTTCGTAACTTCATCTATATCTTCTTCAGAATCATAAAGAGAACTACCGGCAATCTTATTCCTTCCACTAGCCCAAGAACCCAAATCTAGTAGTTGGCATCTTTTTGAGCAAAAAGGTCTATAAAGGTTTTCTGTTGACCAAATAGCTTCATTCTTGCATTGAGGACACTTAACTTTCTTATTCATTTACTAATGCTAGGTATTTCTGATGAAGAAGCTCTACATTTTTCTCTAATTCTTCTATTGAACCCGTATTCTCTATAACGTCATCTGCTCTTTTTAGTCTTTCTTTTCTATCCATCTGTACTGAAATAATTTTTTTAACCTGATCAGCTGAAGTTTTATCTCTATTGGTAGTTCTTGTAACCTGAGTTTCTACAGGAACATCAACTACCAATACCCTAGAGCACATATTATGCGCATTTGTTTCCAATAGAAGTGGGGCAACAAATACAGTGTATTCACTTTTAGAGTTGCTTACTTCTAGGGATATTTGTTCTCCTATTAAGGGATGTAGGGTAGACTCAAGCCACTTTCTTTTTTCTTCATTGAATGCAATAAGTTCTCTTAATTTTTCTCTATCTAGAGTTCCGGCTTCAGTTATTATTTCCGACCCAAAATATTCTTCTATTTCCTTTAAGGCTGGTTGTCCTAATTCAACTACTTTTCTTGAAGCTAAGTCTGCATCAACTACAGTAATTCCTAAGGATTCAAACTTATCAGAAACTGCTGTCTTTCCACTGCCTATGCCGCCCGTCAAACCAATAATTAACATAATGCGATGTTATCAGAAGGATAGTGTTTTTTCCTTTAAATCTACAAGGTATTCAGAAAATTAATAGCCTCTTGAGCAAAAATATCATTCCTATCGCCTGCTATCATATGAGCGGCTTTATCTATTTCTATAAATTTAGCATGGGTCACAATTGACAAGAAATAAGAAACATCTTTTTTGGTAACGACATCACTCAAAGCTCCTCTAATTAAGAGGGTTGGTACAATTACTCTCTTAGCTGCTTGAAGCTGTAAATCTAAATAGCCTGAATCTCTTGAACTGGGTTTTCCTTGAATAAAATTTGGATCCCAGTGCCAATAAAACCTTCCATCTTCTTTTTGTCTAAGATTCTTCTTTAGTCCACTTAAGTCCTTTGGTTTCTTTCTATGGGGTAAAAAATATGAAATGGATTCAGCAGCATCTTCTAATGTGTCAAAACCTTCCTTTCCTGAAAGCATAAAGTTAACTATACGATCAGATCCTTCCTTATCTGGATAAATTCCTATATCAACCATAACAAGGGCATTACATAAATTGGAGTTTTGTTTATCGCCAGCTAAAGAAAGAGAAGCCATGCCACCAAGAGAAGCACCTATTAAGCTTGCTGGTTTACCAATTTCTTTAATAATATTGATTAAGTCTTGTTTATAGCATTCTATTGAATAACTTCCCTTAGGATGCCAATCACTATCTCCGTGCCCTCTTAAATCTATTGCAATACAGTGATAACCAGATTTTGAAAGCTTTGGTCCTGTTTCGCCCCAAGCATGTCTTGTTTGCCCCCCTCCATGAAGCAAAATTACAAGTTCATCTTTATGGTCGCCCCAGGAATCAGCAGCTATTTTTAAACCATCTTGACCCTTTAGATACATAAAATTCTATTTATTTAATAAAAAAATGTGAATTGTTCCATAAAATAATACAAAATCCATTAATTAACCCTCTATTGAAAAAAATAAATGAGACAACCTCCGAAATCCTTATTGCAGAGACTCAAATATATAGGTCCTAGTGTGATAGTCACAGGCAGTGTTGTGGGGAGTGGCTCCATAGTTATGACACCGTTATTAGGAGCAGCTGCTGGATTTACGCTTCTCTGGTGGTTGTTATTAAGTATGTGGAGTAAACCCATAATTCAAGCAGAGATCAGTAGATACATCGTTATTACTAGAAAAACATTTTTAGAGGCCTTCTCTGACATGCCTGGATTTAAAACAACCATTAATGGAAAAACAACTTCTTGGTTAGTTTGGTTTATGTTTATAGGGGTAATTCCATCAGTTGCTGGAATGGGAGGTTTAGCTGGCGCAGTAGCAGAAGCTGGAAATTCATTGGTGCCAATGATAAGTATTGAGATATGGGTAATTGCTTGTTGCTTAGTTACTTGGCTAATTCTCTACTGGGGTTCTTATCAAAGCTTAGAGAATATATTGTTGGCGATGGTATTAGTGTTTTCGTTGATAACAATAACTATTGCTTTTTCGATGCAGACCACAGAATACGAGGTTAGTTTTAGCCAGATCTCGCATGGTTTAACCTTCAACTTCCCCTCTGAGCTTCTGCCCTTAGCCTTAGCTGTATTTGGTTTTACAGGGATAAGTTATGGCGAAATCATGGCCTACACTTATTGGTGTCTCGAAAAGGGTTATGCTCAAGATACGAGCAATAATATTCAAGAAACAAAAGCTTGGATTAAGACGATGCAAACCGATGTATGGGTAACAGTTTTGTTTATTACTATAGGGACTTTACCTTTCTTCTTTTTAGGTGCTGGAATCCTTCATTATGTGCCTGAATTACAAGAATCTTTAGTTAATAATTCCTTTTGGGATGTTGATGTAATTGGGGCCTTACAAAATATGTTCTCTCTCGTTTTAGGAGGATGGGCTAAGTGGTTATTCATAATATTGGCCTTCTTTGTTTTATTTTCGACTTTATTATCTGGAACTGCAGCATTTACTAGGACTATTGCAGATTACCTAATTTCTACTGGACTAGTATTAGAAAAAAAGGAAACAAGAACTTATTTAATTAAACTAATTGCTTTCTTTATCCCATTTCTTTCATGTATCTTTTATTTCATATTACCAAGCCCAATAACCTTGCTAATAATTGCAGGCATATGGGCAGCAATGGGTTTGCCTATTGTAAATATAGGTGCTCTTTATCTAATCAGCAAATTAGATAAAGATTTGCAACCCAAGCAGAGTACAAAAGCTATCCTATGGCTAAGTTTACTGCTTCAAATTACTATGGCTCTCTTAATCATTTATGATATGACAATTGGTTTCTAATAAATAAGGTTTGTAGATGGATTTAATTAAATGGCCTTTTCTAAAACAAAGTTGGGGCATGGAGATTGTCAGGTCTGAAGGGCCCTATCTTTACACCAATGAAGGCTCAAAAATACTTGATGCAGCAGGTGGAGCTATAGTAAGCAACATAGGGTACGGAAGAGAAGAAGTAGCGGAGGCTGTTAAAAGAGCAACGAAGAATAATTCATACGTCCTTCCACCATTCTTAACTCCCGAAAGAGAGTCTTTATTAGATGAATTAAGAGAACACTGGCTTCCACCTCATTTAACAAGGATTCACCTTTCATCAGGAGGATCTGAAGCTAATGAATCAGCAATTAAGCTTGCTATTCAATATCAAGCAAGCAGAGGTAAACCAGAAAAAAATATTATCCTTACCAGAACACTTTCCTATCATGGTACAACTTTAAACATGTCTGGTATATCAGGTCACGCAGCGAGAAAAAGAGGGTTAGAGAATTACGTTCCTAAAGCTCCCATGATAGAAACACCCTACCCCTTAAGATGTCCTTTAGGTAGCTTTCATCCTGACGCTAAAGATTATTATTTAGATAACTTAAAAGAAGTAATAAAAGAAGTAGGTCCTGAGAAAATAGCAGGCTTATTGATGGAGCCTATCAACGGATCAAGTGGAGGAGCCATAAGCCCTCCAGAAGGATATTGGGAAGAGGCACAAAAGCTTTTACTTGATAATGACATACTACTGATTGCAGATGAAGTAATGACAGGATTTGGAAGAGTTGGAGAGAGCTTTGCTAGCGAACTCTTTAATCTAAAACCAGATATTTTAGTGGCTGGAAAAGGTATGGGAGGAGGTTACGCTGCAATTGGAGGAACTTACAGCACAGATAAGATAGCTGATTCGATACAGGCTGCAGGCTATGAAGTGATGTTCCATACTTTCGCTGCCCTTCCACAATCTTGTGCAGCCTCCTCTGCAGTTCTTAAAATACTAAGAGAAGAGAATTTATGTGACCTAGTAAATCCTCTTGGTGAAAAGATTATAGAAAAGTTGATTTCAGAAGTGGGACAACATCCTAATGTAGCTGAAGTCAGAGGAAAAGGTCTATTAATAGGAATAGAGATCGTAAAAGAAAAAGAAGGTTTGATCTGTTTTGATGAAAAAGAAAAAATAACTTCGCAAATTATGATGAAAGGACTAGAAGATGGGGTCTTTCTTTACCCCGGAGGTACCGGTGAGTTCCGAGACATTATATGCTTGGGACCAGCATTTATTATTGGTGATGAAGAAATAGACTTAATGGTAAATGCTGTTAAAAAATCTCTTTTATATATTGAAAATAAATATTCTTAATTATTAGAATATTTTTATAAAAAAAGGGGCTTAAAAGCCCCTTTTTTATTCGGTAAATTATCAGGCCCTAATAGGCTCCAAATTTATAAGTAAAACTTATACCTGCAGAACGAGGAAGAGTTGGAGTTATAGTTCTTCTAAAACCTTGGTTCTCTCCATCACTGTCCATATTTCTAACGCCTATCTTATTTTGGATATTATTTACAAAAGCCATTATCTCTAGGTCTTCATCAGCATTCCTCCATGTGACTTTAAAGTCTGTCCTGTCAAAGTCAGGGGAAGTTTCTAAAGCAGTTGCTGTGTCATCCCATGTAATGGAGCTAGTCCAAGAATAAGTAAGAAGATAATCTACAGTTCCTCCCAGAAGATCCTTAGTCAAAACTGCATAAAATGCATATTTACTCTTTGGAATTCTAAGCATCTGTAAGCCTTTTATATTAACTGTCCTTTCAGGAATTGTATAAATAGAAGGCGGTGCAAATGGGCTATTTTCATCAATAACACCTCTTGCTCCTGTTGGTTGTACATACTCTGCAGAGTAAGCAGCATCAGTATAACTAGCATTTCCTCCTAATAAGAAATCAGACGTAGGAGCATATATAAAGTCCATTTCTATACCATTAGTATCTGCTTCTGGGAACCCTTGTACTGAAGTTCCTGTACCTCCTAAGAAACTAGCTGTAACGAACTGTCCATGAATATTTTCATAGGTATATCTATAGATAGAAGCATTAAGTTGTAATGTATTATCCATATGAGTTCCTTTATATCCCAACTCTGTTGATATAACTTCTTCTTGATCATAAGTAGGGAAAGGTGAGAAATAACCTAAGTTAAATCCACCAGCTCTATAACCAGTTGTATTAGAGAGGTATAGAAGAATGTTATCTAGAGGAGTGTAGTCAAAATTTACACGCCAAGTTACATCTTCAAAGTCTCTTTCCATAGCTCTGTGTATTGAACGACTCATTGGAATGCCTCTAAATCTAATAATCTCATTTCCTGTAGGAGTTCCGTCAGCATTTAATGCCCCAGTGGCTACGTTATATGCATAAAGACCTGCAGGAGTCAGAGCAGTCTCTGTGTAAAGAAATAGATTTTCTTGAGCTACTTTTTGATCTTCATGCCAAGAAGCTCCAACAGTAACAGCCCAAGTATCATTTATTTGATACTCAGTCTGAAAGTAAGCAGCATAAGCATCAGTTTTATTTTCAGTTTGCCATAAAAATACTGATCCTGGTGTTATAGGTCCATTACTAGCTCGACCACCGGTATCGCCCGTCCAAGGACCTTCTAAGAAACAAACAGAAGTTAAATGAGGGTCGTTAAATTCTGGACCAGGCACAAGACCCACTAGATCAACTATTCCACAACCAGCATCTCTAGCAGAGTAAACACTAACCTGGGTTTGAGCAGCTCCTACTACTGGAGTACTACCTGTGGCAGGTCCAAATAAACCTACTCCTGCAGGAAGTCCTAAAGCACCAGCATCTCTTCCAGCAACATACCAGTCAAGAAATGGACTTCCAATAGTCGGTAAACCTGTTGCTCCAAGAATTCCATAATTTGCTGCGCCTGATTGCCTCTTTTCAGTAAAGTTACCAGTATCGCTCCAAAAATCTAAATCTTGATCAATTTCATTATGATATTCAAATACTCCTACAGTCAGATTCCAATTGTCAGTTATGTCCCAGAACAGCTGAAGCTCATTTTGCCAATTCTCATTCTCTTGTTCAGCATAGAACTGCTCATCTAAATGAGGGTTACCAACTCTGTCATCATCAGTGATACGTGTATAAAGATAATCCGTATAAGAGCCTATGTACTTTATTGTCATAGAATCATTCACGTCCCAAGACAAATTAATAGTTCCAGTTGAATGGTTAAAATATTCATCATTGAAACCATTTGTGGCTGTTCTAAGATCATTTCCACTTAGAGTTGGAACGCTTTTCCCATCTCCATGAATTATCTGATTTAAAATACTCTGATCATAACCATAAGCATAATTTGGTCTGGCAAATCCACTTTCTGACGGGTCAACTCCAGGTACCATATACTGACCGGATCTAGCAATACCATTGTAATTGAAAGAAAAAACTTCCATTCCGCTTACAGTACAAAGAGGATTTGTTCTATCAACCATACTGGCACAAGCTACGCTAGGGTCTACCCTACGATAACCGTGAACCATAAGGTCATTTCTCATATGACCAGTTCCATATTCACTTGTAGTTAAAAGACCTGCTCCTTGGGCAGAAGCCAATACTCTTCCATAGCTTCTAGCATTTCCTCTAATATCCGCTGTGAAATTATCGTTTTCCCAACGGAGAGCTAAGGTGTAGTTTTCATCTCCATAACTATCTAAATCTTCATGTCCACCCAGATCTTCTACTGTACCGCCCCTTGAGCGATTCACTACAATGAATCTAGCACTTAAGTTATCTGTTATTGGTCCATTTACAAAACCGTACGCTTCAGCCATACCATCAGAACCTGTAATAGTTCTTACTTCTGCAGCAAATTCTTGCGAAGGTTTATTTGAAATAAAGTTAACTGCTCCACCGATACTGTTTCTTCCGTATAGCGTACCTTGAGGACCACGAAGTACCTCGATTCTTGCTACATCATAAAGCCCATTTTCTGTAGATGCGATACCAAAATCCTCAGAATAAGCTCCGTCGGCATAAGTTCCTACACCCGGATCTCCTCCTAATGCTCTAAAAACCCTTCCTATACCTCTAATAGAAATATCATAAGGTTGAATAGTGGTAGCAGGAATGAAGTTCTGCAAATCCTCTTGGTTTCTTAAGTTTAGTCCTTCGATGAGATTCTCATCAAAAGCAGTAATTGAAATAGCAGTATCTTGGATAGAAGCTTCACGTTTTTCAGCTGTAACTATAACTTCTTCAATTCCGCCTCTATCTTCTTCATCTTCAGCAATAGCTGGAAAAGTCAGAAATACAGCAATTAATAAATAATATAATTTTTTCATGTTTCCCCCAAAATATGAAAATATGTAATGAAATTTAGCTAAAAACTCAGCTAAATCCTTCCTATATACAAAACATACTACTAAAAAGGAATAGTTACAAGTTTTGCATTAAAAACTTTAATTTTTGGTGGAGCCAGTCGGGATCGAACCGACGACCTCCTGGATGCAAACCAGACGCTCTCCCAGCTGAGCTATGGCCCCAAAAAGGAAGCGTAGATTAACAAAAACAGAGCAAATATGTAATTAGTTTACTTATCAAACAACTATTGGATGCTAGAAAGGATCTTATCCAGTGTAGCCTTTTGGTCTAACTCTTTTGTCATTTTGTAATGCGGATGATCTAAAGTGGCAAGATCATTGGCAACTTCCATAGCCCTATTTGATAGATTAGTGGCTTCAACTACCTCATCTAGATAACCTGCTTCAATAGAATCTTCAATATTATAAGCTTCTGCATTTAGTATAGCTCTGTACCAGTGCGCTTTAGAAATTCTTGATTTTGAGATTTCCAAAATTGGAGTTGGAATTGACATATTGTTCCTTACTTCATTTGCTTGGACTATATACTCTCCTTTCGCACCAACTCTGTAATCTGCACAGCAAAGAAGAAAGGCTCCCAGGGCAATAGCATGACCACTGCATGCAACCACTACTGGTCTAGGAAAACTGTAAACTCTAGCTAAAAGCTTAAAACCCCCAGCAGCCATTTTAGACATGGCCTCTGTATCACCTCCTTGCATCACTTTTAAATCAAAACCAGCAGAAAACATGCCTTCTTTCCCTTGAATAAGGATAGACCCTTTGTCTTCAGGAACCTTATCTAAAATTATGTTTAACTGTTCAATCATATCAGGAGAAAATACATTAACCTTGCCATCATCTAATGTAATAATTGAAACATCTCCATTGCTTTCTAAAGTGGCTAATTCTGTCATCCTTTTTCCTTTTAAATATTTATTGAATATCGTAACACTTAGCTTAATAAGAGAAAATAAATTAGACTAAATTTCCTAATTATGTCGAAACTTACAAGACTCTCTAGATCTATTCAAGGAAAAGTAGCTTTGATTACTGGTGCTGGCAGTGGTATGGGGAAAGCAACTTCTTTTGTTTTTGCAGAAGCTGGAGCTAAAGTTATTGTCTCTGATGTAAACAAAGAAGAAATAAATAAAGTCAGTTCTAAAATTAATTCTTCAAAAGGTATATCTATAAAACAAGTTCTTGATGTGACTAACCAAGAAAATATAAATACTTCTATTTCTAATGTGATAAAAGAATTTGGTCAGCTAGATATGTTAATTAATAATGCCGGTATATCTATACCCACTTCAATTGATGATAAAAATTATGAACAGAACTGGGACAAAACTTTTGATGTCCTTCTTAAGGGACAAGTGAATTTAATTAGAGCTGCTTTGCCCTTTCTTAGAAAATCTGACTGTGGGAGAATAGTTAACATTTCGTCAACAGAGGGATTTGGAGCAACACCTAGAATAAGCCCTTATACTGCAGCAAAACATGGAGTGATTGGTCTCACAAGATCTTTAGCGTCTGAGCTTGGATCAGAAGGTATTACTGTAAACTGTATTTGCCCTGGACCCATCAATACTTCAATGACAGAGGCCATTCCAGAGAAAGATAAACAAGTTTATTCTAGACGCAGAGTTCCCTTAAAAAGATATGGAGAGCCAGAAGAGGTGGCACATATGACTTTAAGTCTTTGTTTACCAGCTGCCTCATTTGTAAACGGTGCTGTTTTACCAGTAGATGGTGGATTGTCGATAAAGAGAGCTTAGCAAGCCAAGGAGATATACCTATGAAATTTTTATTTTTAGTTGTAATAAGTTTGATGATCCTTGGGTGTGATCAATCAGTTAATGAAATAAATGAATCTAACATCCATAAACATATTAAAGTCTTAGCTTCAGATGAGTTTGAAGGTAGAGGGCCGGGTAGTGAAGGTGGCGAAAAGACAAAGCAATACCTTAAAGATGAATTTAAAAAGATGGGTTTACCTTCTATTAAAGGAAATTATTTTCTAGAAGTACCCCTTAGTAAGATGACGGTTAACTTAGATAGTTCTTTCCTGTCTATTAGTAAGAATAACAAATCTAGGATACTTAAAGCAGGAACGGAAGCTGTCTACTGGACTAAAAGAGTTGTTGAAGGTGTTTCGGTTAGGGCCAGTCAACTGGTTTTCGTAGGTTACGGAATTGTAGCTCCTGAATACGGATGGGACGACTATAAAAACATAGATGTAAAAGGGAAAACCGTAGTAATACTTATAAATGATCCTGGTTTCTGGACTGAAGACCCTATGCTATTTAATGGTAAATCAATGACTTATTATGGAAGATGGACTTATAAATTTGAAGAAGCAGCAAGACAAGGCGCTGATGCTGTTTTAGTTATCCATGAAACTGCTCCTGCTGCCTATCCTTGGCAAGTTGTAGAAACGAGCTGGTCAGGAGAACAAATTGACCTTAAGCGTGATGATATGGGTAAAAGCCGAATAAAAGTAGAAGCTTGGGTTACTAATGAAATTGCAGAAGATCTATTTAGGCAAGCTAACTTAGATTTAAATAAGCTCAAGGAGGAAGCTCTTTCTTCTAAATTCCAACCAGTTGAGATGTCTGGTCTAACTTTAGATGCAGCTCTTAACAATAAAATTGAATTTTCTTCGTCGCATAATGTAGCTGCTGTTAAAAATGGCTATAAAAAACCTAATGAATATATTCTTATGATGGCTCATTGGGATCATTTAGGGATTAAGAAAGGTCAACCTGGGGACAACATTTATAACGGTGCAGTAGATAACGCTTCTGGAACGGCTGGATTACTAGAATTAGCTAATTTTTTTAGTAAAGTTGAATCAGAAAGATCCCTTTTGTTCTTAGCTGTTACTGCTGAAGAATCAGGGTTATTAGGATCAGAGTATTTTGCAGAATACCCTCCTGTAAAACTTAAAAACATAGTAGCTGGATACAATTTTGATGGCGTATTGCCAGTTGGCAGAACGAAGGATGTAATAGTAGTTGGATATGGAGCTTCAGAATTAGAAGATATCCTTAAAGCAGAGCTTGATAAGGTTGGTAAATACATAGTGCCAGACCCACAACCTGAAAAAGGTTTTTTCTATCGTTCAGATCATATAAGTTTTGCTAAACGAGGAGTTCCGGTACTTTATGCAGATGGTGGCTTCGATAAAGTTGAAGGAGGCATAGAAGTTGGGAAAAGCTTTGCTGAAGAATACACTGCTCTGCACTACCATCAACCCTCAGATGAATATGATCCAAATTGGGATTTGAGTGGATTTGTTGATCAATTAACAATAACTTCTAACATGGTAAAATTTTTGGCTGATTCAGATACTTGGCCTGAATGGTATGAAGGCAATGAATTTAAACGAATTAGAGAAGAATCACGTAACAATTAAACCAGCCCTCTTTAGATTTACTTCAAGATATTCTCTTGAGAAGAGAATATATATCTAACCTCGAAATATATTCTTCTCCAACCTTGGAACCCAGTAAATGCCAAGCATCCTGGTTAGGTTTCATGATTTTCCAATTAGGTAGATCAGAACCATTTGGATCACCAAACCGAGAAAAATTTATCCAGTAAGAATTCATAATGCGAGATAACTCGTTATCTTCTATCGGATTTAAAGCCGTAATACCGAAAACATAAGAAATTTCCGAAGCGTGAAAGGCTCCAATAATTTCACCTGCATTTCCAGAAGGTTTCTGATTAAAGTGATAAAAATAAATCTCCTCTTTCCTATCAGCCATAGCTTTTGAAGCAAAATAAGAAGGAGCTCCAAATAAAGAGTCACCCAAGAGACTTTTGCTGGACTTCAACATTTCTTCTTCATTAGAAGCGGGGTAGAATTTTAAAATATTATCCTTATCCTCCTTGAACACTTCTCCAATGACCTTTAAATATTTTTCAACTGTGTTCACTGGTGGAGGTATATTTGCTAATGGACTTCCCCAATAGAGTGCTGTTCCTTCATCAGCATTGGTTCCAATAATAGTTGGGACTTTATGATTAATTCCATCTTCAAACCCTTGCATTACTGGAGATAACATTGATACACCGTCAGTATAAAAAGATGATGCGGCACCAATTCCTTTTTGGATGAGATCATCTATAGAAACATCTCTCATTAAATTCAATTGTTCTGGACCTTCCTCAATACCAAACCTTTTACAAAATGAAAGTCCGACATCGGCTCCAGATAGACCAGCTGCAGATTTCTCCTCAGCATGCAAAGCCATTCTTGCAAACCCTCCGCTCTGAATAATTGCTTTATGAAACAGCCCTTTAGATAAAGGTGAGACTAAGAGGGCTGCAACTGAAAAACCACCAGCTGATTCTCCAAAAATAGTGACATTTTTAGGATCACCTCCAAATTGCTCTATGTTTCTCTTTACCCATTCAAGTGATTTTATTTGATCTAGTAATCCAAAATTTGTTTTTATTTCTTCTTCACTTTTATTTAGTGCTGGATGAGCAAAGAACCCTAATTCACCTAACCTATAATTAATGGTGACTAATATGGTTCCATTTCTAATAAAAGTATCTGGTAAATAAATATCTCCAGATCCATATCTAAAACCACCTCCATGTATCCAAACCATTACCGGCATAGCTTCTTTAGGCTTTAAATCAGGAGAATAAACGTTTAATCTTAAACAGTCTTCAGATTCAATAGGCTTTTCTGCTACAGGTAAATCAACGCCATAAGCATCTGCTATAGCACTCCTAAATCCACTTTCTCCTGACCTGAATTGAGGGCATTGAGGTCCAAAAGAACTAGCATCATAAACCTCAGTCCAGGGTTGTGGTTCTTGAGGGGCTCTCCATCTGTTATTTCCTGAGGTATCTGCAGCATATGGAATTCCTCTAAAAGAATAGCCTGTGGCGCCATTCTGAAAATCTTCCTTAACCCCTAAGACCTCTCCTAAGTGCACTCTGACTTTAGGCTCCATAAATTTCTCCTAATAACTTAATAAGTCTAACTCTAAATTTAATTAACAGTTAACATTATATTTAGAACTAATTTTAACAATGAAAAAGAAGATTATTATTGATACAGATCCCGCAATGGGAACAAAAGGTGGAGACCCAGAAGACTGCTTCGCCATTATGATGGCTTTAAATTCTTCTGAATTAGAAATTCTAGGCATTACAACAGTACAAGGTAATGTTCCTGTAGAGAGAGGATATAGTAATGCAGCTTATTTAATAGACCAATTCAAGCGAGATATACCTCTTAGATCAGGTCCACCGAACACCTTCGACAATAAAAGAAGTAAAGAGAGAAAGTGGCTAAGCCAAAGAGAAGAGATGGAACAAATAACTCCCTTACTAAAACCAGAGCAAGAAGAGGATGCAGCAACATTTATTTATAAGACCTGCAAAGATAATTCTGGAGAAGTGGAACTAGTAACTATAGGACCATTAACAAATATAGCCATTGCTTTAAAGGAATATCCCGATGTAGCTAACCACATTAATAAGATAACTATGATGGCTGGTTCAGCTAAAGTTCCAGGAAATGTTACTCCAGCTGCTGAATTTAATGTCTGGGCTGATCCAGAAGCTGCAGATATGGTTTTTAGATCAGGCATACCTATTAGTATGGTTCCTCTAGATGTTTGCCATAAAACTAGAATGAGTAAAAAAGAAATGATTTCTATTGGAGAAAATAAACATCCTTTCTGTAATTTTGTTAAGGAGTCTGTTGAACCCTGGATTAATGTTAGAAGTAATTTAGTAAGCGATGAAGGACTTCATTTATATGATTCATTGGCGATGGCTAGTGTTTTTAATCCGGAAATACTAATTTTTGAAGATGCTCACGTTAGTGTTGAAACTCAGGGCAGATATACTTCTGGAGAGACTGTCTGTGAATTCAATGAATCTATTTTTGGTAAGATCTTGAATTTAAAGCCTAATACAAAAGTAGCATTGGAATTAGACGTTAAAAAGTTTAATAAGTTATTTAAAGAAAGGGTTATTGACTACCTAAAGAACTTATAGACATTACACCTATCCCACTAAATCTTTTTGGTAAGCAGAAAGATTCGGTTTATCAGGCCACTTGTATTTTCCCCTATCATTTGCTTCTAAGATTATAGGAAACTCATCTGCATTTCGAAACTTATCAGACCAATTTGTGGTTGAGATGACTTTCTTAACTGCCTCCCTTCTTCTCTTTATAACTTCTGGGTTAGATTTCTCTTTAGGCATCATGCAGATTAAAGAAGCAGCTCTGACAAGTTCTTTTGTTCCCTTACTCAAGCTAGTACCTGAATTACTGCAATGAATTGTTCTGGAATCCCAAAGCAACATATCTCCAACTTCCATATGACACATAATTGGTTTCTGAGAAGAAAGTTTGGGATCATCATTGGGAAATCTAAAATGATCAACACCTAACGGAAGTTTAGCCAACCTTTCTTCATATTCTTGAGGTATATTCTTAAAAAACTTATGAGAGCCGGGAACCATTACATTCCCTCCTATCTCTTCTGAAGTAGGCAATAGATTAACTAAACCCTGAACACATTGCTTTCCTGGTCTTGAAATGGGATGTTGATCTATATGAAACCAGGTTTGTCCAGATTCTGTTTTCCATTGAGGGTTTATATTCCAAGGCCTCCATAATGAAACTCCGTCAAAACTTGTCAGCAGGTCTTCCGTTCCCCAAATTTTTGCAAAAGCTTTCTTTACATTAGGAATGCTCCTTAAATACCATTGAGATTTAGAATGCCCTATACCATAGCTAGGTAGAATTCCTCCATGTGCCGCTGTAGGCCAACGATCATCATCCCAAGTTTTAGGGTCCTTTCTATCAATTCCAGTGTCTAATTCTTCTAGATAATCCCATAACAGATTTAGAGTTTTACCTGCTTGTTGTTTTGTTAAGGTTTCTTTGAGAACAACATAGCCTTCCCTCTCTAAATACTCCTTACTTTCTTTAGAGCCTGGTTTGAAGCGAGTTACATGTTTGTACTCTATTTCAACATTAAAACTACTTTCCATATCGCCCTCAAATAATTAGGTTAAGTAAATTAAGTAAGATTCTCAACCTCTTCCGTCCGAGGCATTGAAGCTGCAGCCCCTTTTCTGGTTACTGAGATTGAAGCCGCCTTATTAGCAAATTCGCAAGATTCTTTTAAATTCAAGCCCTTTAATAAAGAAAAAGACAGTGCACCAACAAAACAATCTCCAGAACCTACCGAGTCTATTGCTTTTACTTTATGTGCTTCTATACACTCAAAATGATTATTATGTAAATAAACCAACCCCCTTTCTCCCAAAGTTACAATAACTGCAGTTTCATTAATAAAATTTTGATCTTTTAATGCTCCATTTATTGTATCGATATCAAGTGGCATCGAACTCTCTAACCCGCTAAAAAGAGAGAATTCTAATTCGTTAAAAACTAGAAAATCTGTATTTTCAACAAGGGTTTTACTAGGTTTTCTGTAAGGAGCTACATTTAGAATATTTATACATTTACTGGATTTAGACTTCCTAAATAGCTGATCAACTTCTTCGCTATTAACTTCCATCTGACTTACTACTACTAATGCTTTTTCTAAGAATTCTGTGGTTACCTGTTTATGGCTGGTAGATTTATTAGCACCTGGAATATAGACGATTTGATTATCCGAACTTTCAAATACATTGATCAATGCCGTTCCAGTATTCTCTTTTGCTAAACCTAACATTGAAAGGTCGATGTTTTCTTCGGAAAGCATTGAAGAAAGTTCATTACCAAATGAATCTTCTCCAACATTTCCAACAAAGGCAACAGAAGCTCCTAGCCTAGACAGAGCAACAGCTTGGTTAGCCCCTTTTCCACCTAAAAAAGTTTGTATGCTTTCTCCTTCTAGGGTTTCTCCTTCTTTTGGTGGTCTAGGAAGGTAAACAACTTGGTCTAGGTTTACTCCTCCGAAAACTAAAGCTTCAGACATGGACTAGAACTTCTTATCTTCTAAGTCTGAAAATTTAGAGACTAATAACATAGTCCTATTAACTAGATCTTCTAATACAAGTTCACCTAAACCAGAAATAGAAGTACAAACTCGACCATTCCAAGGTTCATACCATTTTGGAGGTATTTCTGAGAGATGCATTCCCATTAATCCTCCTACGGTTGCTCCATTACAATCGGTATCCCATCCAGCGTTAACCGCTTCTCCAACTGCAGCATCATAATCATCAAATGATAAAAAAGCCCAAACGACTAGAGCAAGGTTATTTAGACTATGTACTGGAGACATGCCTTCATACTTTTCAGCTATAGGAGTAAAGTCTTTATTCGTATTTTCAATACCAAGCCTAACTGCCTCAAAAGTTTCAGTGTCTTTATCAATATAATCAAGAGCAGTCTCAACTGCAGAAAACTTATCCTCATTTATAGGAATTAAAGCTGCTAACGCAGCTATGAAAGCTGAACATTCCACACCATTTCTTCTATGAGAAAGCATGGCATCTTGCCTGGCTAGACTAGAAGCCAACCCGGGCTTACCTGGTAAAACCCAACCATATAAATCTATTCTTATTTGCGCCCCTATCCAGTCGTTGTATTCATTGTCATTGATTTCAGATATTTTAAATTTCCCAGGTCCACCGAATTGGAAAGACATATCTGCATGTTTCATAATATTTAAGTAGGCCTCTCTTTCGGCGGTAAATGTTGCTCCTGCAGGTAATAAATTTAACCAAGTTCTAGCAACATCTTCACTTTTCAATTCAATACCATGTCGTTCTAGCATCATTAGGCTCAAGACGGTATAGGTTATGTCATCATCAATTTCTGCTTTCTCAATCCTATCCTTCATGCAGCTTTTATTAACCCCTCTTATGTAGTCATGCTCAACATAATTTATGTAATCTCTTAAAGGAAAAGATTGAGCTTCATTTAGAAATTTATTTAAATACTGTTGACCTTCCCTCATTGACATCATTTCAACTGGCTTCCCTAATAGACAACCAGATATCCTTCCTTGCCAGGCAGCATTGATTCTTTTCTTTATTTCCACTTTTTTCTCCCTTTTTATAAATCCTTTTCTTCTTCCGATAAAATCAACTCATCTTCAAAAGCTAAAGAACTTATATCTTCCATTCTATCAATAAACAATTTCCCAAAAAGATGATCTAATTCGTGTTGGAAGACTGTAGCTAAAAAATCTTCAGCAATGAAAGATTTATTTTTTGCAGATTCATCTAAATAATCAATTTGCACTTTTCTGGGTCTAAAAACTACACCTCTTAAACCAGGCACACTCAAACAGCCCTCCCAAAAACCTTGGAGCGTTTCATCTAAGGGAGTAATCTTTGGATTAAAAATAACAAATTCCTCAGATTCATCCGAATCAGGATATCTTTCATTGTCCTCATCTATTCTAATTATTGCGAGTTGTTTAGAAATCCCTATTTGTGGTGCAGCTAGACCGATTCCGCCATACTCTTCCATGGTATCCCACATGCTTTGAACCAGCTCCTTAGTTTCATTTGAAGCTATCTCTTCTAGACTAAACGGAATTGCTTCCTCCCTAAGTAAGGGATTGCCCATTTTTATGATCTTATGTATAGCCAATTTATTCTCTTCTTAGGGTCATTATACAAATAACCTTTAGCTTGATTAAAAGTCTGTTGGTGATAGATTAAGTAAAGGAGAGATAGGAAATGATATACAAGAATACACACGAATTAGTAGACCTTATAAAGAACAAAGAATTGTCATCTGTAGAGCTCTTAGAAACTCTACTAAAAAGAGTCGAGCAAGTGAATGCAGACCTTAATGCCATTGTTGCTTTAGACGCAGAAAGAGCTATGGATAAAGCAAAAAAAGCAGATGAAGCTTTGTCCAAGGGTGAAGACATCGGACCATTGCATGGCTTGCCCATGACAATCAAGGATGCTTATTCCGTAGAAGGACTAGTGTCCACAGGGGGAAACCCACTATGGAAAGACAATGTTCCTGAAAAAAACGCTGAAGCGGTGCAGCACTTGGTTGATGCAGGCGCAATTATTTTTGGAAAAACCAATGTACCCCTTAATTCTTCCGACATACAAAGTTATAACGAAATCTATGGAGTAACCAATAATCCTTGGGATCATGAAAGAACACCAGGCGGATCTTCAGGTGGATCAGCTGCTTCACTAGCTTCCGGAATGTCGCCTTTAGAATTAGGTTCAGATATCGGTGGTTCGATTCGAACCCCTGCTCACTTTTGTGGACTCTATGGCCATAAACCCAGTTACAACATTGTTTCAGAAGTAGGACACCTTCCTCCTCCTCCAGGTCATATCTCTACAGGCAATGGTTTATCGGTTGCAGGCCCTCTAGCAAGATCACCTGAAGACATAGAGATTGCAATGGATATTCTGGCCGCCCCACAGGGACAAGATAATATTGCTTGGAGTTTTAAACTTCCTGAAGCTAGATCAAAAAAAATTGAGGATCTAAAAATAGCTGTTTGGCCTGAAGAGGATTATGCTGAAGTGGATTCTGAAACCTCTAAATTAATATCAGCTACAGTGGAAGACCTGAAATCGGCTGGAGCAAATATTGAAAATGCCACACCTCCATTTTCTTTTAAAGATTCAGATGATGTCTACAGCAAACTGCTTAATCCTCTTATGCTTGCTGGAGCTCCTCAAGAAACTCTTGATCTCATTGATGAGATTGCTAAAACTGTAAAAGATGATGACATGTCCTCAATGGCAAAAACTGCTAGAGGGGCTTCTTTACTTTACAGAGATTGGGTTCTAGTAAACGCTAGGAGACAATTTATGAGACAACAATGGAGAGCTTTTTTTGAGAACTATGATGTAATTTTATGCCCGGTTTGTGTCCAGCCAGCTCTTAAACATGATCACAGACCCTTTGCTGAAAGAAGCCTTACGATTAATGGCAAGGAAAGAGAGTATTGGGACTCAACCTTATGGGCAGGACCGGCTGTAATGGCCAACCTTCCTAGTACTAGTACTCCTATAGGCCTAACAGAGTCAGGCTTACCTGTTGGCCTTCAAGTTACTGGTCCTTACTTAGAAGATAAAACTTGTATTGAAGTTTCCAAAATTATTAGGGATGTTCGTGGCGGTTTTAGAGTTCCTCCTAATTATGAAATTTAATTATTCTGGTTTATTTGAGAAACGTTCTGAGAATTATTCCCATTTTCATTAGAATTTTTTTAATTTAATTGTGTTATGTTTCCGCCTAAATACTAGGAGAGATTATGACTGAACCCAAAATTGCACAAAAATTTCCTTATAAAGAGTCAGTAGTTCAAGATAAGAGTTACTTTTGGTGTCGATGTGGCCTAAGCGCTAAACAACCTTTCTGTGATGGTTCACATGAAGGAACTGACTTTTTACCAGAAAAAGTTACATTTGATGAAGATCAAGAAGTTTTCTTTTGCGGATGTAAAAATAGTTCCAATGGAGTCCTTTGCGACGGAACACATAAAAGTCTTTAATTAAAAACTTCTTACCAGCTATTTCTCAATTCTCTGAGCTTTAGAAAGACTTCTTTTGATGAAGGATTTTCTGACATATCAGAAAATCTGTCTTTAAGACCTGAAATTATCATAGGGTTTTGAAGACGGAAAAAGGTATTGATCTCTTTTTCTTTCTTAAGATCTGTAACTAGAGGGTTATCTGGGTCGTGAGAGTTTTCAAGCTGCTGCATCAACTCTGAAGCTACTTGATTATCCGGTTCACGATCTAAAGTGAATCCTAAGTTGTTAGTTAAATAATCATGTCCGGGGTATATCAAAGTAGTTTCAGGTAATTTTTCTAGTTGAGAAACAAAGGTTTCGTAAAGCTCTTCGGGATGTCCTCCACCGCTGCAATTTCCCGCTCCTGCATTGAATAAGGTATCTCCAGAGAATAAAGCTGGGGTATCTGTTTTTGAAAGTAAACAAATATGACTCATGGTATGACCGGGTGTATCTAACGCCAGTAATTCAACTGAACTACCTACTTTAACCACATCACCTGCACTTAGACCCCTATCCATGCCATCTATCTTACCGCTAGCATTTTCATGAGCTATGAGCTTAGCTCCAGTAGCTTCAATGACAGGTTGATTTCCTCCGGTGTGATCTCCATGTTCATGGGTATTAAGTATTTGTGTGATTTCCCAGCCTTTATCTTTAGCTTTAGATAAGCATTTATCGTAATCCAAAGGATCTATTGCCAAAGCCTCCCCAGTTTCTTTGCAAGCCAGAAGATAATTAAAATTCCTATAAGCGTTTCCAGTCCAAATCTGTTCTATAAGCATCTCTATTTCCCTTTATTTGATTTACTATTATTTTTACATGAAGGTGGTAAGTTGATGGTAGGATTTTTATCAAAAAAGCCAACTGGTATTAGATGAAAACCGCAATATTCCACAGGCATAACAGGCCAATCTTCTGGTCGAGGAGTGTGGGTAAGTCCAAATGTATACCAAGTTACTAAATCACACTCTGTAATATCTCTATCTGAAGAAGTGATATCATCTAGCCCTCCTTCCCCAGAATGCATGACTGAAAATTCTCCACCTGCAGCTTGTTCGTTCTTATGAAAAGGAGTTGCCCATAAATTGTGCTTTGAAAAAGAGGCTCTCTTACCAGGAGGTGAATCTGGGTGAGCAAGTAAGGCAGGTGTATTTCCGGGTAGTAACTTATAACCTACTGGTACTCCAAAAGAATTAGTTTTATTGGCATTAATAATTTTCCAAACTCGACTTGAAGAAGACGAGACATCTCTTTTAGCTTCGCTTTCTCTTGTCAAATGCTTAGATACAGCACTTAGTTGCATTCCATCAGGATTCTCATCACTGATAGGTAAAGTCTCAACATTTGATTCAAATAATTGATTGTTACCACCTTCCAGGTCCCAATCTAGCCTTATACAAAATAAATGTTGATGAATAGGCGAAACTAACTCTTCTGTAATTCGAAAATCTTGATCTTCTCTATGTCTATTACCATCGTAAGTGCTTATTCCAACTATACCTGTCAATTTAACTTCACACTGAATGGTGCCATCGAGATACAAATACCAAAACAATCCATAATCATAATTACCTATAGTGGCAATTGAACTTATGACTAATCTCCTTGAGCGCCTAACCTCATTAGCTCCACGCATGTTCGTGTCTGTATGTTTCCACAGGATTCCATAGTCTTCTTCATGAATACATATAGCGTTTTCTATAGTATTAACAGAACCATCAAACATAAGCATATTTGCGTCCAAATAATGGATTTCTCCTAAACAATCACATCCCAAAGTTAGTGAATTAACTAAAGTTCCGAAGCCATATTCTGTGCCGTCATGCACGGCCTTCCAACTATGCATTGGGTCTGCTGTTCCATAAGGCACTACCATATCTGAAAGTGCTACTCTGTGAAGGATAGGTCTTCCATCTAAAGATAACTGATGTAATACAGGCCCTTCATCAGGGTTAACCGAAACTCTTACTTGCCAACCTTCCCAACTAAGAAGATTTCCTTCTATATTAAAGCCAGGTCCTTCTGGTTGTGTAATGTCAATCTTCTTTGGGTGTTCTCTAAGCTCAGGTTGAGAATCTGCATCATACCTGCCGTGTGCTTTAGGCATTTCAACTACCCCATGATCTTCAACATGAGTAACCTCTTGTATTGTTAAATCTACATGGGAAATGACTCCTGTTATGGGCTTAGCATAAGCATTATCTGATTCATCCTCTCTTAAAAAAGAAATTGTCTTTAGGGCTCTATGCCCTGGCTTAATAGTATCGTGAACTATCCCTCCTCCTGGCCAAGGATCTATTTGAACAAGGTCTAAATCGGTTATTCCTCTTTTCTTTAAAGCTTCTTGATAATCTTGATTAGCCTTCGTTAATTCTTGTGCCATAAAGATTTCTGTCATGTTGTAGGTAACTTGAGCTTCCTGTGAAACTCTCTCCAAACTAATAATCTTATTAGCCTTCATATCAACAATGGCTACAAATCCCCCATCGTTATTAGAATCAATTCCTCTAATCTTTAAATTTCTTGGAAAATCTTCGCCTCCCTTGTAAGTTCTAACATAATCTTTCTCTGGTTCAATAAGACTAATGTTTACAAACAAGGCGTTCTCATCGAAGCCTTTATAAGATCGACATAAGTCAACTGCGTTTTTTATTTCCTCTGCGCTAATCTGGTCTAGTGGGTGTTTCATATAAACTCCAGAAATTAATTCTACCTAAATGCTTTCTTCATTAGATTAATTCAGTAATTTTAAATCTTCAGCTTGATCTATAGAAGCTTTAATTAAAATAGGAATGAAATCTTCATAACCAGCTTCTGGTCTATCTTCAATCCAACGGATAATCATTAAGGTGCGCATTAATAAGAAAATAGGAATGGTTTCAAGTATATCTCCAGTATCTGGACGCTCTTCTAAATAACCTTTTTTTAAAGATTGATAGGCTATATCAAAATGACACCCAGTAGCCGTAAAATCTAACCTATCCCAAATAGCAACTGCCAAATCAAAACCGTACCAACCGAAACCAGCATCATCAAAATCTATTACTGAGAGGCTCTTACCCTGAATTAATACATTTTGTGAATGCAAATCCGCATGGATCATGCCAAAAGAATTTATATTCTTAGAAAATGCAGACATAGTTTCAATCATGTTTTTTCTAATTAAGGCTAATTTTTCACGTTCACTAATAGTTGCATTCTGAGCTTCCCAAAACCTACCCCAAAAAGGTTGATCTCCAAGAAACCCATCAACATCAAAAGAGTGTCTTTTAAAACCCTTAGGCTGTTCCCAAGCTATAGTGGCTTTATGAAATTTAGCAACAACTTTGCCCAAAGATTCATACAAATCACTAACCCCTTGGTCCTCTAAATCTAAGATTAAGTCATTCAAGATAGTGCCTTCTATCCATTTAACTAACCCCACATATCGATACTCATCAGAATTTAAAAAAGAAACAGATGCGTAAGTATCGCCATTTTTTGTAACTACTGCCTCAGGAACTAATAAACCAGCATTAGACAAGCTTTTAGTCCAGAGATGTTCTGAATTTAACTCATCCAAATCATGGTAATCTTTTCTGTGAATTCTAAGAGCATAGGTACTTCCATCCAGCGCTTCTACTTTATAAACTGTATTTTCACTTTGTAAATGTAGATTGATACTTTCTACCTCCACATCCCAAAGTTTTATTGCTTCTTCAGCTAATCTAAAGAGGGCCTCTTGGTTCACAGAATTTACCTAACCTCTTTAAATACCTGATTTAAGATTTCTAAAAGATAATTTGCATTATCTAAATCAAAAACTAAAGGCGGCCTTAGTTTTAAAACATTTCTATATTGACCAGCATTGGAAATGAGAACTCCCTTATTTTTTAAAGTTTCTACTATTTCTATTGCCTTTTCCCTATCAGGATTTTTATCTTCCTTGTTGTCTACAATATCTAACCCTATAAAAAGTCCGGGTCCTCTTATATCTCCTAGATAATCAAAATCCTCTTTTATTTTTAATAATTCAGTTTTTAGATACGTCCCTACTTTTTCTGCATTATTAATAAGATCCTCGTCTTGAATTATATCTATAACTGTTCCAGCCACGGCTGCTTGTAAAGGCGTTGCTGCTGTTGTATTGAAGTAAAAAGCTTTTTCATGAAAGCTATTTGCTATGCTTTCATTAGCAACAACCCCACTTACGGGAAATCCTGAACCCATGGGTTTACCCATGACAACGATATCTGGACTTACTTTCGATAACTGATATCCCCACCAAGTACCTGTTCTACCAAAACCCGCCTGGACTTCATCTAAAATTAATACCCCTCCAGAATCTCGTACTAGTTTGGATACTTTAGGTAAATAATCTTTAGGAAAATCGGGTAACCCTTCATTGGCAAAAATAGAACAGAAGATTAACCCAGCAAATTTAATTCCATCTTTTTTAAAACCTTGGATTTGGTCTTCCACCTCTTTTATATATAGGGTACACAATTCTTCTTCAGATAATCCTTCCTTGATTGGCCTATAAGATTCGGGGTAGATTACTCTTCTAAATTCTGGTTCAAAAGGTCCAATTGTCATTCTAAAGGTCTCATGACTATTTCCATGATAAGTTGCATTGGAACAAATTATTCCTTGCCCACCTGTATGAATGCGAGCCATTTTAATTGCAACTTCAACGGCCTCAGTTCCACTACAAGCCATTTGAAGTTTCGATAAGTTTTCTGAATGAAGAGAGATTAATTTCTCAGCATAATCCACTACAACTTCACTGATATAACGACTGTGAACATTTAATTTAGAAGCTTGGTCGTTCAAGGAAGCAATTATTCTCGGGTGACAGTGACCTGCTACAGGTACATTGTTATAAACATCTAAGTATTTCTTTCCTGTTTTATCATAAAGCCATACACCCTCTCCTGACTCAAGGTAGATAGGTTCTTTGTAAAAAAGAGGACTCTCCCCCATAAATTGGGTTCTTTTATTGTCAGGTTTGTTCATGTCAAAAGATTTACCTCAGTTAGTGAAATTAATCTTAGCAATAACAGGAAAATGATCTGAAACCCCTTCCATAGAAGTTGCATCAAAACCTTTTGGTTTAGAAGAGTCTCCATAAGCATTAGTAGAATTTATCAATACATCTATAGAATTAGGTTTAAAACTCACTCCTCGCCCTTTAGAAATTAATATAGCATCCAAAAAAGACCAATCGTCTTTGGGCTTATAATAATAAGTTCCCTTACATTCTATACATCCTTCTTGGTGGGAAACATCCCAAATCTTTGACTGATCCTTAAAATACCCTAATTGAGTTTCTTCTTCTGAAGTTACATTAAAATCCCCCATGGCTACAGCAGGATCATTATGAGACTTAAGTAAACTCTCCAATTGGATGAAAGCATCTTTTCTCATAACAGCATCTAGAAACGGAGCTGGAAAATGGACGCTGTAAACTCTGAGAGTCTTTCCTAAATAGTTTATATGGGCTTCTAGGATAGGCCTTGTATCTCTTGTCGGAAAACCTGGAGAGAATTTTATAAAATGAAGCTTTGTTTTCTTTATAGGAAATTTAGAAATAATGGCACTATCTATACCTCGATAATCCCTACCTTCCAATAAGACGAAATCTATATAACCTAGAGGTTTTAGTTCATTAAATAAATCTTTCAGTACACCAATATTTTCTACTTCTTGTAGGGCAATAATATCTACCCCATATCCCTCAAAAGAAGATATCACTTTAGTTATATTTAATATTTTTTTTGTTTTTGCTTCCTCACTCCAATCTAGATAAAGACATTCATCTCTCCATTTTTTTACTTGGATTCCTTTGCAATGCCCCTTGTGATAAGAACTCTTCTTAAAAGAAGCGGGTAGAAAAGCTTTATCATCTTTTCCTATGTCATCTTTATTATCAAAGAGGTTTTCTACGTTGTAAGTCATTAAAGATATTTCGTTTCCTAGTACTGGAAAAGAAAAAATTATAAAAAAGAAAATAATTATGGATTTAATTTGCATAATATTCTTTATAAGTAAGCCAGGCTATTCTTTGTAAATTGAGGGCAACATCCTTGTCGAGATCAAAGATATAAGGATTTCCTACTGGAGAGATTTGAAAAACAGATGCAAACATCACACAGGCAGAAAGGTAAGTACCAGCCTTGCTCGGATGTCTTTTATCAGGATGATATAAGTCAATTTGCGGATATGCTTCCATAGAATTCTTATAAGCTAAACCTACTGGTAGTACCAAAATACCGTTTTTATTTCCTGCAAGCGTATATTCTTTTGATAACTGATCTGTCATCTCAGACTTATCCTTATAGGCCCAAGTCATCATTAATGCAGGCTCTATATTGTTCTTTTTTAGAAGGTCACTGTGCTTAGCTACGTAATCATGAAATAAGTCCTTTCTTTCAGGATGAATTGGGCATTGACTGCAGTCCTGCATAATAGCCATATCAAAACCTTCGAAATCATACTTTTTAAGTATATTTTTTGAGCTAATGGAAAAAGAACCTAAGTTTGGATTTTTAATATAAGAACCAACGTCGTGCCAACTCAAAGAGGAACCATTTATAGTAATTAGCCTCATCTTATGACCCTTCCCAAGTTCTCCGTTTGCTCTAATTAGTCTAACTAAGGGGTTATGTACTCCGTTGTTATAGTACATAAAGCTATTTCCAATCATTAAGATGGATTTAGGATTCTGTACTTTTGACTCTTTTATGATTGGGCTTAACGATGAAGCAACTATTGGAAGATGCAATAGCATAACAAGAGTTAAGAAAAGTTTAGTTAATGTCATTTAAAAGCTTTATCTATGTTTACTTTCATTAGTAGAATAACAAAGATAATAAATAGGGAGAAATATAATGAGTACAGTTGATACTGGAACACAAGAATTACTTGCTTCAAAAGAAAATGGCGTAGGAGTATTAACTATGAATAGACCTGAAGCCAGAAATGCTATGTCGGGTGAGATGAATGCCGCTATGCAAGAAATGCTAGCCCAATTTGAAACAGATACGGAGATACGTTGTGTAGTTTTAACAGGAGCTGGTAAAGGGTTTTGTGCTGGAGGAGATGTTAAAGGAATGGCTGCTTCTGGTGATGGTACGGTTGGTACAAATACAATAGATTCAGCAATTCACCGACAGAGAGTCCATCAAAGAGCGACTTCAGGAAAACTTTTTAAAATGCCAAAACCTACCTTGGCTTCCTTACCTGGAGCTGCAGCTGGAGCAGGACTTTCTTATGCATTAGCTTGTGATCTAAGGATTATGGCTAGCAACGCTATCCTAACTACTGCTTTTGCAAGGGTTGGTTTTTCTGGAGACTATGGAGGTAGTTACTTTATGACCCAACTAATTGGTTCGGCTAAAGCCAGAGAACTCTATTATCTTTCAGAAAGAGTAAGTGCTGATGAAGCTTTAAATTTGGGTTTAACAAACTGGGTCTGTGAACCTGAGGAACTTGAAGAAAAAACTATGGAGATAGCTTTAAGATTAGCCAATGGTCCTTCCGTAGCATATAGGTATATGAAAGAGAATCTTAACCGAGCAATGTCTGGAGAAGTAGATGATTGCCTTGATTTAGAAGCAACACATCATATCCATTGTGGGCAAACAGAAGATCACAGAAATGCAACTAAGGCTTTTGTAGAAAAGAAAGAGCCTGTTTTTAAGGGGAAATAATTATGGCTAATAAAATATCTGAAGATCCAAGGATCGATAAAAGAATTAAAGATGTCTTTGGTCTCATAGAGATCGATGCAGTTATGACTGAGCATGACACAAGAGAAGAAATGATGGCTTTTGAAGAAACGGAAGAAGCTCAGGCAGGTAAAGAAATAATGCATGTAATCAACAACGCACCTCATTATAAGGAAGTTGTTCCTAGCGATGGTCTAAGTACTACAAAAAAGGAGTTTATCTCTGACCCTGATGGGAACACCATTAACATTCAATACATAAGACCTGACACGGAAGAAACTCTACCATGCGTTTATTATATTCACGGAGGCGGGATGGAGATATCTTCATGTTTTGATGAACTTTATCAAGCTTGGGGAAGATGCATAGCAAGACAAAACGTAGCAGTGGCTATGGTGGATTTTAGGAACGCTCGCTGGCCATCTTCAGCTGAAGAAGTTGCTCCTTATCCTGCAGGTCTAAATGACTGCGTGTCTGGACTAAAATGGGTGCACGGTAATAGTTCTGAGTTAAACATTGATAAAAATAAGATCGTAATCGCAGGAGAAAGTGGAGGAGGAAATCTTACTATAGCAACAACTCTGAGACTGAAACAGGAAGGTCATCTGGATTTAATAACTGGCATGTATCCAATTTGCCCATATATTGCAGGTGCTTGGCCTCTTCCAGAAAATCCTTCTTCTGTAGAAAATGAAGGGCTACTGCTTTCACTGCATACTTCCAGTGGAATCTCTCATGGGGCTATTGTTTATGGCATAGAAGAATTTAATAATAAAAACCCCTTGGCTTGGCCAGGGTTCTGTTCTGTCGAAGATGTAAAAGGCCTTCCCAGAACTTATATTATTGTTAATGAATGTGACCCATTAAGAGATGAAGGGGTCAATTTCTATCGATTACTAAGAGAAGCAGAAGTAGAAGCTCAATGCAGACAAGTAATGGGTACCATACATGGAACTGAGATTTTCTTAGGTTGCATCGAAGTAAGCGATGAAACAGCTTTAAGTTTAGCTAATTTTTGTAGACGTTAACTTATTTCAAATTAAACTTGTCTTGGAGCACCAAAAAATTCCTGGATTAGAGGTTTAAAGCTATCTAAGCTGTCCACTTGGAATTCAGGATCAAAAGCTTGTTGATCCCATTCGTCAGTAAACTCTCTAGCTTTCTCATACCAAGACTCATCAACATATTGTTTCCTAAGATCAGTTGGTTTTCCTTGGTAGTGGTAATAATGTTCTCCTTGAAAGTCCTGATGAGTTCTAATTATGTGATAAGCGTCTTCGCTTACATATGGCTTGATTATCTCAGCACAGATTTCACCGTGTCCAATAACACTAATAACCTTTCCGATATCATGTATTAAGCTGATTAAAACCATTTCATCACTTGCTCCTGCCTTCCTAGCCATGGTGGCCGTTTGCAAACAATGATGAAGTTGGTTAACAGCAAAGCCTCCAGTAAAGCCTTCAAGCTGTTCCAACATTCCTATGATTCTATTTGGCATATCTACTATATGCGGAAGGTGCTCTGCACCTATATGTTCCCAGTCTTCTCTTGTGCCTTCATCCATTCTAGTAAACATAAAACCCCCTATAAATTTTGACCTATTTTTATCTTAATACCATTTCCTATTAAGCACAATGTAAAGCCTTATTTCTTTCTCTGAAAAGATTTTGCTTTCTTTATAGCGTCCTTAACAGTGTATTTCTTACTCAACTCTTCCTGGGTAGACTGTGCAGATAGCTCTCTTACCCTTTCATACTCTCCCTTATCGTAAGCAGTTCTAAATTGTTTGATACTGCCCCATTCATCCCCTATTCTTCCAGCAGCTCCTAAACCAAACCCCTCTATCGTGGATCCATAAGTTAAAGCTTGTAAACCAATTCTATGAAGTAATTTAGGACTGGCACTCTCTAACACATCAGGTGCAACTGAGATAACCCAGTTTTCTTGGGTTCTAGTCCATGCCTTTACGTTGCTCATAGTAGCTACGAACCTCTGTTTTTCAGTCTTATTTACCCCCGTTCCATGAAGCATCCTTCCATCAAAAAGCATAATTGTTCCGGCTTTAGCTTCTAAATTTATAGCTGGCGGTAACTTCCCTACTTTACCACCACTACCTGCTTCTATAAGGATTTTATGACTACCAGGAATAACAAGTGTCCCCCCATTTTCTTCATTAATGTCTTGAGGAATATACATAGTGTTAAATAGAGCGGGAGCCTCTTCAGTGATCCAAGGAAGCAAAGGTCCTTGATCAATATGTAGACCTTGAGGATAACCTCCAGGATCAGAACCATTGGAAAGAAAGCTATGACATATCCAGCCCTTACCTAGCGTTTCATCCATAATCTGCTCGATTAAAGGGCCTGCTTGGACTGTATCAGGATTTTGTTCTATACATTTAGCAAAAATTTCTCCTTTGTTAATTAGTGTATTTATGTATTGACCGGAAGGAGTTGGTTGGTCTACTCCGGCTAACTTTTCACCAGCCGCTTGATCTAGCAGTCGATTGAGAAAATTATCACATTGCACCTTAGACATAGCTTCTTCAA
>CETM01020667.1_pt1 | contig 39119 bp, 38 predicted proteins | sample 361451 | NCBI WGS metagenome assembly CETM01 (sample SAMEA2622690, study PRJEB7988) | marine metagenome | isolation source: saline water (ENVO:00002010), including
AATAGCAACATTAATGACCATCTTTGTAAGTATAAGCGCAATGTCACTTGGAATTGTTATAGCTATATTTACCGCTTGGACAAAAATTTCTGGAAGATTTATATCAAGATTAATCGCAAATTTTTATACTACAGTAATAAGAGGTGTGCCCGAACTTTTGGTAATTTATCTTATTTTTTTTGGAGGCAGTGCGGGAGTAATGTATGTTGCAAAAATTTTTGGATATCAAGGTTATATAGAACTTCATCCATTTACTATAGGTACAATCGCTATAGGATTAATTTCTGCTACATATTCATCAGAGGTTTTTAGAGGTGCTTACAATGTAATTGATAAAGGCCAGGTTGAAGCTGCAAAATCATTGGGGCTCTCAAAATTTAAAATTTTTTATAAAGTTTTAGGTCCTCAAATTTTAAGACATGCGCTCCCAGGCCTTGGTAATGTTTGGCAAATAACACTTAAAGATACGGCTTTAATCTCAGTAACAGGTTTAGTAGAAATTATGAGACAAGCAAAAATAGGCGCAGGATCTACTCATTCACCTTTTACATTTTATATCGCAGCAGCAATTTTGTATATTATTTTAACAACTTTTTCGACAAAATTTTTCAACAAGCTTGAAGATGTCTCCAATAAAAGTCTTAGGATTTCTCAATGAATTTTGAACTTATTTCAAAAAACTTTTATTTAGTTTTTAAAGGTCTTGATGAGACGATACTCCTAGTTTTATTATCGTTAAGCATAGGATTTATAATTTCTATTTTTTTTGCACTAGCAAGACTTTCTTCAATAAAGATATTATCAAATATAGTTTACTATTATGTATTTATAATTAGAGGAACACCATTAATAGTTCAAATTTATCTTTTTTATTTTGGGCTTGGGTCTATAAAATTTGTAAGAGAAAGTTTTTTATGGGTAGTGTTAAAAGAGCCCTTTTGGTGTGGAGTTATAGCATTAATTTTAAATACAGTAGCTTATACGACTGAAATTTTCAGAGGAGGAATACAATCAATAACGAAAGGACAAATTGAAAGTTGTAAATCGCTTGGAATGAAAAGATTTACAATGTATTATAAAATTATTCTACCAGTAGCTTTTAGGCAGGCTTTACCAGCTTATGGAAATGAAATGATATTAATGGTAAAAGCAACTTCACTGGTAAGTTTAACAACTTATATGGAAATGACAGGTATAGCCAGAAATATAATGTCAAAAACTTTTGCTCCTGTAGAAGCTTTTGTTGCTGCAGGATGCTTTTATTTATTTTTAAATTTTTTAATTGTGCAATTAATTAAATTTCTTGAATGGAAATACAATCCTCACTTAAGGTTAAAATAATAAGTTATGAAATATTCAAGAAAAAACCCTTCTTTGAAATATATTGAATTAATTAAAGAATACAAATTAATGCATAAAAAAGGATATACGCAAACAAATAAATTACAAAAAAAACCTGAGGATTGCTATGATGGTAAATCAACGATTTGGTTTGTAGAAATAATCAAAAATATAATTAATAGCAATAAATGTAATAATCTTTTAGATTATGGAGCCGGTAAAGGTAATTTTTATGAAAAAAATTTTCTTTTAAATAATAAGAATTATCCTGGATTTAAAGAATATTGGAATCTAAAAGAATATTTTTTATATGATCCTAGTTATAAAAAAAATTCAATTCTTCCAAAAAAAAATTTTGATTGTTCAATATGTATTGATGTTTTAGAACATATACCTTCACAAGATTTGTCATGGGTAATAAAAGAAATTTTGAGATTCACAAACAAGATTGCTTTTTTTAACATAGCCTGCTTTTCAGCCTTTGCAGTTCTCCATAATGGAGAAAATGCTCACATTACAATTAAAGATCCGAGGTGGTGGCATGGATTTTTTTCATCTATAATGCAGGATTATCCTGAAAAAAAATTAGTTTGTTACTGCACCTTAAAAGATAAAGATGGTAAAAGAAAATATTACTCATTTTCAATTAATGATAATTTCAAAAAATATGATAATATCAACTTTATAAACTAATATGAATTCGCTACTTTTTTTAATTATTCAAATAATAGATCTCTATAAGTTTGTTTTAATTATATATGTTATAGCAACTTGGCTTGTAGGTTTTGGAATAATCAATACTGGTAATAGATTAGTATATTCAATTCTTGATACTTTGCACAGAATCTGTGAACCAAGTATAAGAATCGTAAGAAAATTTATTCCTAGTTTTGGAAATATTGATATATCACCTATTATTGTTTTTATATTATTAGAATTTTTGAAAAGATTAATTATTGAATATTGGCCAATTTAAAATGAAATTGATAGATGGAAAAAAGATAGCGCAAAGTCTTAGAGAAACTTTAACAAAAGAAATAAAAACTTTGAAAGCAAAACATAATAATGTTCCAGGATTAGCGGTAGTTCAAGTTGGAGATGTTGCTGCAAGTAGCGTATATGTTAAAGCAAAAACAAAAAATGCAAAAGAGGTTGGAATAAATGTTTTTGATCACCATTTAGATGAAAATATTACAGAAAAAGAATTGTTAGATTTAATAAATAAACTTAATACACAAGAAGATGTAGATGGTATATTGGTACAACTACCTTTGCCAAAAAATATAAATGAACAAAAGGTATTAGATACAATAAAACCTTCAAAAGATGCTGATGGCTTTCATCCATTAAATGTTGGGAAACTTTCAATTGCTAGTCACAATGATGAAAATCTTTTGATTCCTTGTACGCCTTATGGCGTTTTAATAATGCTAAAAGAATTAAAAATAGATTTAATTGGCAAAAATGCTGTAATTGTTGGAAGATCAAATATTGTAGGTAAACCTATGGCTCAATTACTAGTCAAAGAATCTTGTACTGTTACAATAGCTCATTCCAAAACTAAAGAGCTTCAAAAAATTTGTAAAAATGCTGATATCATAGTTGCTGCAGTTGGAAAACCCAAAATGATTAAAGACGGTTGGGTTAAAGAAGGAGCAATAGTTTTGGATGTAGGTATTAATAGGATACAAGTGCAAAAAGATGGTAAAATAAAAAATATTTTAGTTGGTGATGTTGATTTTCAAGAAGTAAAAAATACAGCAAGTGCAATAACTCCTGTACCTGGTGGGGTTGGACCAATGACAATTGCTTGTTTATTAAGAAATACAACAATAGCCTTTAAAAATAAATATACATAATTTTAACCAAGATCGTAATCTTTTACGAAAATGAATATAAAAAATATCAACGAAAAAGCTCATAAATATAGATCCAAGTCTAAAGAAAATTTTAAATTATTTAGTCATAAAGAATTGATGAAATTACCTCCGTATAACGGAATATTAAATTTTTCTATTAATAATATTACTTTTGAAATGCTAAATATTAATAATGATGATGGTATAGTAACTAAATATTTTTGGAGAAATGAATATGAGGCAATTTCAATTAAGCTGTGGAGCAATCTCTCTAAAAAGGATGCTATTTTTATTGATGTAGGAAGCCATACTGGAATCTATTCGATTATAGGCAATCTATCAAACCAAAAAAATATTACAATCTCTATTGAGCCATATTTTTTAAATTATGCAAGATTACTAACCAACTTAAGATTAAATTACATTCCAACTGATAATTGTCTTTGTTATGCTGCTCATAATAAACCGGGTTCAGTAAATTTTAAAATTTCTACAAATAATTTTTATCACACTATGGGTGGAAGAATTGATGATGGTGGAGAATTAAAAATAAGAACTTTAGCACTAGACAATTTAAAATTTGATACTACTAATAAAAAGATTGAAGCAATAAAAATTGATACAGAAGGATCAGAAGATAAAGTTCTTGATGGAGCAAAAAAAATTATTATGATTAATAAGCCAGATTTGTTGATTGAATATAATTTAAATACTTATGAAAAATGTTTGAAAATAATAAAAAACTATAATTATTCAGTTTATTTTCTGGATGATAACAATAAAAAAATAATTACATTTAAAGAATTTGAGTCAAATAAAGACAATTACGTTGGTCAAAATAACCCTTGGCCTAAGGAAGGGGCAAATTTCTATTGCACACAAAAAACTTTTAAAGAAGTAGTTTCATTAATAAATTAATTATCAATTATTTCGTAAGCATTTATTAAATTTTTTTTATGTACTTTTAAAAATTCATTTTCTAATATTTGACCTTGAAGTTTATACTTTTTAATAAATACACTTGTATATTTAAAACTTAGACCACTATAAGAAAAAATACTTTTCTTGAATTCATGAGGTAATATAAAAAAAGCATTTACTCCATTTTTATCAACACAAATAAATTTATAATTATATTTTTTAAGCAACACTTTCCAAGCTTGTAAAGAAGAACCAAAATAAAGTCCGCGCTTTTTATCAAACTTGTATCTGTCAAAATTTAAATGATATTTTACAACTAAAGGATCTTTTCCAAAAAATGAATTATATTCTACGCATAGTATTTTTGGTAAAATTTTACTTTTTAATAATCTGTTGATTATATAAAAATCATAAGAATCAATATCTATTGAAAAAAAATCAATTTTTAATTTTTTAAGTTTAATTATAATCTCATTAATATTTTCTAAATTAATTGATCCTCCGGCTAATTCTATTTTTCCTTTGGGATTAACTTTTTTTAACAAGGAAACAAAATTATTGATATTTTTTGGAAGATCACAAACTATTCCTGACCATCCATTTTCTATTAGATTTCTAGAATTATTTTGTAAACCATTTGAACAACCAAATTCCACAAAAAATTTATTATTTTTTTTTAATTTTTTTGTCAAAAAATCTATAAGACCATCTTCTCCGTTTTGTGAAAAATTGGAATATTCATAATCATTAATTTTTTTTGATCTCATTTATTATATTCAATTATTTTTTTCTCTAAAATTGAGATAACATTATCTATCTCTATTTCCTGCATACACTTTTTACAATGGTTACAAATAACTTTAGAACCACATGGAGACTCTGGCAAATCAACATAAAGATTGGTATGGGTTTTATAACCAACTATAGATGGGCTTATCCAGCCTCCAAAAATATTTATTGCATCTTTTTTTAATGCTGCGGCAGCATGAGAATAACCACTATGAGTCCCCACAAATAAGTCACAATACTTAAGTATTGATAAAGCCCCACGAAAATTACAGTCAATATGAATTGCATTCAATAATTTTTTTACACCTTGTAAATGAGGTTGGATAAAAACAATTCTATCTTTTAATGTATTAACAATTTTTTGCCATTTTTCAAAACCCCAATCTCTATTAAGATGAACATCCCCTACTGCTCTCCCCCCAACAGCTTTTGCATAAACTTCTGTTTTTACATTTGGCTCTATCAAAACAATCATTTTTGGTGATTTTAAAAAATGTTCTTTCCATAATTTAATTGTTTGATTTATTATTTTTAAACCATGCTCTAACTCAGTTTGATTAAGATATATTTCTCCTGGTTTGACTGAAAATTCAAGATCCCAAACATTTTTATTATTGTCAGATTTTACATAGTTGACGTATGGCCTATTATTTACATAATTTAAGATCCATATATTATTCTTATTTTCGCTAATATTTTTAATTTCTGAAATATATGGATTATTTAAATACATTATTGAAGGATAATTAAACCTTCCATCACCAATTAAAATATTTGCATCAGGGAATAATTTTTTTGCTTCCTTGGCCTCTGCTGTAGCCATAATGTCATCGCCATATCCCATTAAAGAAAATTGACTTTATTTAACAGTCTTTTTTAAGTTTATTGTATGCTGCAGTAAACCCTATCAAAGTATAAGTATCAGTTGTAAGTGTTCCTCTCGAAGATGTCCCCTTGACAATCATCTCTTTACCTTTCTTCATTGATTCAATTATTTTTTTATCATTTTCCGTCCAAGCTGTATCACCTTCAATAATTGATAAAAGATTCTTATTATTATCTATTATTACTTCAACTTCTTTTGTTTCTGAATAATTATAACCTGCATTTACCTGAATTTCAGGATCTGGTTGATTGTTAATTCTGACTACTAAAAAATAAGTATCTCCTCTTTTGGTATAATTACCCTCTTCTAGTAATGGAATGCTACCAATATAACACCAATCTTTGTCTTTTGTGAAAGTCCATTTCCCTTTTTCTAGTGAAAAAGATTCCGTAGATAAAAATAGGGTGATAATAAAAATAATTTTGTATAAACCGTTTATTTGAGTTTTCATAGCCTATGAAAATTATAACATAATTAGTGAATAATTGAAATTTTTAAAAATTTATTTATATCTATAATAGGTGCATAAATATTGTCTCAAAATATAAATTCTAAAAATATAATTGGTGATAGAAAATTTTCATTTATTGATTCTGATGTATTATCAATCATTAATCTTTCATCTTCTTACAACTGTGTTTGTGATAAAATAACTCTCAAAAATGGAAAAAAATTTGTGGTAAAGTTTCAAATTTCATCAGAAAATTCTAAATATCACTCTATATATTATGAGGGGAAATCGCTAAAAATTATGAATGAAAAATTTGGAAGTATTTTTCCAAAAGTTTATCATTTAGAAAAAAATTTATTTATCATTAATTGGATTGAAAATAATAATTTAAAAAATAATAACTCTGAAGAGGAGCTTGCATATTATCTCTCTAAAATACACTCAGACAATAACGGTAGATTTGGTTTTGATTTTAATTCACCAATTGGAGGAATTGAACAACCTTGTGGTTTTGAGAATAGTTGGATAAATTTTTTTAGAAAAAAACGTCTCCAGTTTATATTTGATAAAATAAATTATTCTAATCCTATGCCAAAAGATATTAATAAAGGAATAGAAAAAATTATTAATAAATTAGAAACTTTTATTCCCGAATCAAATAAACCGTCATTAATTCACGGAGATTTATGGTCTGGAAATATTCTTTTTAATAATGGTAAACTTGCAGGTTTAATTGATCCAGGAATTTATTATTCTAATAAAGAATTAGACTTATCTAGTCTCTCTTTTTTAAATGCAGTGTCTAAAGATTTTATCCAAAAATATAAAAATTTTTCTAATATTGAAAATGATTTTGAAGAAAGAAAAGGAATTTATGAATTATATTATGCTCTTCTTAATGTTTATTTGTGGAGTAGAGAGTATATAAAAAACACTAAAGAAATAATTAAAAGATATGAATAATTTATTCTTACACACATGGATTTGGATCTGAAAGATGTATATCTTGAATCTCTTTCAGTATTTCTTTTGAAAGTGTCAGATCTACACTATCAATATTTTCCTTTAATTGTTCCATGGTTGTTGCTCCAATAATATTGCTGGTTACAAAAGGTCTATCATTTACAAAAGCATTTGCAAAAGTAGATGGGGCAATTCCATATTTTTTTGCAAGATTAACATAAGCTTCTATAGCTATTTCACCTCTTTTGGTGTGATGTCTTGAAAATCTTCTGGGCCAAATTGTGTATCTTGCCCCTTTAGGCATACTGTTAGATATATATTTTCCACTTAACCTTCCTCCAGCCAAAGGGGAATAAGCAAGTAATCCACATTGTTCACGGATTGAAACTTCAGAATTTGCTATATCGAAAACCCTATTCACAAGACTGTATACATTTTGGATAGACATCATTCTAGGTAGTTTTTTTTCTTTTGAAATTTGAATAAATTTCATAACACCCCAAGGTGTTTCATTGGATAAACCTACATATCTTATTTTTCCTAATTTAACGAGATTATTTAAATTTTCCAAAACTTCCTCAATTGCTGTCCAATCATTATCTTTAGGATCATATTCAAAATCTAAAGTTCCAAATTTAGGAACTTTTCTTTCAGGCCAATGCAATTGGTACAAATCAATATAATCAGTTTTTAATCTTTTTAAACTTGCATCAATAGCTTCATTTATATTTTTCTTATCAAATCCTAAATTTTTTGAACCACCTCTTATCCAATTTAGATCTCCCTCTGTTTTGGAAGCAATCTTACTTGCAAGAATAACTTTGTCCCTGTTATTTTTTTCTTTAAACCAGTTGCCAATTATTTCTTCAGTTTTTCCATATGTTCCTTGTCTAGGCATAACAGCATATAACTCTGCGGTATCAAAAAAATTTATTCCTCTTTCGAGTGCATAATTCATTTGATCAAACCCCTCCTGTTGATTATTTTGTTCACCCCAGGTCATAGTACCAAGGCAAATTACACTTACATTTAAATCAGTAGTTCCTAGTTTGCGATATTTCATTATATTTACCTATTTATATGAATATTTTTAGATTTTGATCTTGAATTCTTTGATTATATAACGATATAAGGAATTAGACAAAGGAGAATTTAAATGGATCTTAATAAGAAAACTTATTCTAAAACTATAGATCAAACTATGGTAGATGAAGGATTAAGAGCATATATGCTCAAAGTCTACAACTATATGACTACCGGCTTAATTCTAACTGGTTTAATAGCATGGTTTTTTGGTAAAGCCTCAATTATTACAAATGATTATGGTCAGCTAGTGGGATTAACTTCTCTAGGGGAAACACTATTTTATTCTCCTTTAAAATGGCTGATAATGTTGGCTCCTTTGGGTTTTGTTTTTTATCTAAGTGCAAGAATGCACAAAATGAGTCTTTCTAAAGCTCAAATTACATTTTGGATTTATTCAGCTATAATGGGACTTTCACTATCTTGGATATTTATAGTTTTTACAAATATTTCAATCGTAAGAGTATTTTTTATCAGTGCAGCTACTTTTGGTGCGATGAGTTTATATGGATACACAACAAAAAGAGACTTAACTAAACTTGGGGGATTTTTGTTTATGGGTTTAATTGGAATAATTATCGCTAGCTTAGTTAATATGTTTATAGGAAGTACAGCATTACAATTTGCTATCTCAATAATCGGAGTTTTAGTTTTTGTAGGGCTCACAGCATATGATACTCAAAAAATTAAAAATATGTATTATGCAGGTGATAGCTCTGATATCGAAGGAAAAAAAGCACTTATGGGTGCTCTAAGGCTTTATCTAGATTTCATAAATCTATTTATATTGTTACTTCAATTATTTGGACAAAGAAGATAATATAAAACCCGGCTTTAGCCGGGTTTTTTTATGAATGAAAAAAATAATAATAAAAAATATTTAAATTCTCTTTTAATAAAATATAAAAAGGGAAATAAAAAAGAAGCAATTTCAGAATTAGAATATTATACTACAATAAACCCTAAAGATACTTTAGCTACATACAATCTTGGAGTAATGTACCAAGAAACAAATCAAATTACAAAATCAATTGAACAATACCTTAAAGTTATCAAAAAAGACAAAAAAAATTGGAAAGCTTATTTAAATTTAGGTTTACAATATTTTAAGAAAAAAGATTATCAAAAATCAAATGAATATTATTTCAATGTTTTAAAAGTAAATAAAGATTATCAACCTGCTCTAAGAGATTTGGGAACAAATTATTTATTATTAAATAATTATAAAAAAGCTGACGAATACTTAAATCGATCAATAAGATTAAATCCTGTCGACTACATATGTCTTAATTCTTTAGGGGTGGTAAAAATGAGATTAGATAAATCAGAAGATGCTAAAGATATATTTGAGAGAGCTATTTCAGTAAATAAAGATTATTATACTAGTTATAATAATTTAGGGTTATATTATGACCGGATTGGTGAAAAAGAAAAAGCATTTAAAGAATATAAAAAATGTCTAAAAATAGAACCTAATTATCCTAATGCATTAAATAATATTGGATTAATATATTATTATTATGAAAATAATGAAAAAGCTTTTGATTGTTTTTTTAAAGCTTTAAAAATTGACCCAGATATGATTGATATTTATTTCAATCTAGCACACACTTATTTTACTCTTAGAAAATTTGAGGAAGCTGAAAAATGGTTTAAAAAAGGTTTTAAGATGGATCCACATAATATAACTGGGCACTATAATTATTCATTCTATTTATTAGCCCTTCAACAATATAAAAAAGCCTGGATCGAATATGAATATAGATTAAAAAAACCATTAGTAATCTTAAACGATTTGTCATATGAAAATATTAAAGAAAAGCTATGGAGTGGAGAAAAATTAACAAATCAAAAATTATTAGTTTTAAGAGAACAAGGTGCTGGAGATGAGATACTCTATAGTTCAATGTATCAAGATCTTGCTAATATAAATAAGAATGTAGTTTTTGAAACTGATCCTAGGTTAATCTCCTTATTTAAAAGATCTTTCAAAATAAATTTTATAAAAGATAAATTCTATTCAAAAAATGATTTAGATAAATTCGACAAAATCATTTTTGCTGGAAGTTTAGGTAAATTTTTTAGAAAAAATATTAATGAATTTCCTAAAAGGAAAAATTATTTAATATCCAATAAAGAAATAGTTAAAAAAATAAATACTAGATTGAATAAATTAAACAATAATAAAAAGATTGGTATTTCTTGGTTTAGCAAAAATAAAAGAATAGGTGGAGGAAAATCAATAAATTTAAACGAAATGAAACCAATTCTTGAAACTAAAGGAGCAACATTTATAAATATGCAATATGATGATCATATAAAAGAAATTAATGATTTTAAAAACACAACTGGAATTGAAATTATTGATTTCAAAGATATTGATAAATTTAATGATTTTGAAAGCCTAGCAGGCTTAATAGAGTCTTTGGATTTATTTATTACAGTAAGTAATACTACTGCTCATTTAGCAGCTGCCTTAGGAAAAGAAACTTGGGTAATGGCTCCAAAAAATGATTCTTTATTATTTTATTGGAATACCGGATCTGATAAAACACCATGGTACTCGAAAGTAAAAATATTTCCAAAAATAAATAAATGGGATGAAACAATAGAATTAGTTAAATCAAATTTATCAAATTGGATGAAAAAGAATTAAATTTTAAATTTAGATTTTAAATAATTATTTTTTTCTTTGTTCCAAAGATCAGCATACTCTACATCTTTCCATTCATCAAACCACGGGCCACCTCTGGTAAAATGAACAGCAAATGGGCTCTCAGAATTATGTTTTGATGTCCAACCCTCAAGCCAATTCCACCTTTCATCAAGATCTCCAATTTCAATATCTTTTAGCCATTTAAATTGGTGCAAATATGATCCGGTCTCTTTGTTTACTAAATCTATCGATAATTTTTTATTTGATGGATGAGAACAGTTAAAAATAATAAAACTTGACCAATTTTTTCTTGGATAAATCGTTTGCTGTTGACCATCCATTTTATGTTTTTCAGATGGAGTATAATCATGTTTTACACAATACACGGCTTTGTCTTCTGATAATTTATTAAATAATTTATTTGGGTCTTCTAAAAAAAGAATATCAGAGTCACAAAAAACTGCCCAACCCTTATAATTCATTAAAGCTGGAACAAGAAATCTTGTATAAGTAAACTCTGTTGAAGCTAGAGGATCTTTAATCCTATTATAAAAACCCATAGACCTTAATTCAAATTGTTTTAAAGCAAATACTTTAATTGTTGAAGAAGAATTATTAAGAATTGATTGCTTGCAAACTCTATAAGCTATATCTTCCTTTGGATCATATCCAATAAAAAAAACTGGTTTTTCTATATTCATATTATTAATTATCTATTGATACTAAAAATTTAACTAAAAACCCATACAATTTTTTACGAAGAACCTATAATATTAGGAATTAAATTATTTTTTTCTTTTATTTTATCAGTTTTAGGCCAAGTCCATTCTAAAGAATTTAAAAAACCTCCCTCGCTAACTGGAGACCAGTTATCTTGGATATAGCCAGTATATTTGCATACCCAAGTTTTTTCATAATCGCCCATTAATATTCTATTTTTCCAAGAATTTGCTTTTTGTGCATTTCCTGACATACCTAACTCTATGTCATGCATAACTTCACAAACTGTTTTACTTGGTTTTGAGGATAATAGTGGTTTCATTAAATTTTTAGCTCTTTCCCAATTTTTTTCTAAAATATGCGCCTTAGCCATTGCAATAATAGAATCATATTCATTAGGATTATTTTTAATCAATTTAGAAACATTGTTAATAATGTTGGTATTTTCACTCCTAGAGATATTAACATATTCATCAAATAACATTTGATGTGGAAAGTGTGCCCAACACTTTAAAATTAATTTTTTTGCTTTTGTAAATTCATTATTATTTATTAAAAGTGATGAAAATTTCTTAACTATAGGGGGATAGTTTGGTCTATCATTGTTTGCTATACTTAATAAATTAATTGCTTCTTGAGAAGAAAAGCTTTCTTTTATTATTGCAATTTCATAATTTGCAGATGAATTAGTTTCTTGAAATTCTTGTTTTGAAATAATTTTTTTGTAATAAGCATCTTTATTAATTTCAATTAATTTTTGCCAATTTTGTGTTTTAACTATTATTTGAATTATTGTTTCAAATATCCATTCTAATTTATAATTGATTTTATATATCTCTTCTGCATATATAAGAGCATGATGAAAATCTTGTTTTTTCAAATTTTGTTCAAGTAATCCTCTAAATCCTATTATTTTAGTATCTGAAAGTTGAAGCATTTGATTATAATATTTTTCTGCAATATCATTTTTTTTTGCTTTTTTTGCTGACTCAGCTTTGAGTATTAAAGAAATTGGATTATCTTTTAAATAATTGTCAATTCTATTTGCTTGAACAATCAATTCCTTATCATCATTATTTGACATAGCTGCAATAGCTTTGACAATAGATGTTATACCTTTATTATAATTGTTGATAACCATAGAATTTCTAATTTTTTTTGGAGACTGTCTAAAAAAAATATAAATTCGGTAAATAATCAATATCAATACTATTAAAAAAACAGAAATAAAAATTATACTACTAATTTTGCTTGTAAAAATAATACCTTCCCAAAAGAAATCTACTCTTTGCTCAAAGGACATTATCCAAAGAAATAGTATAATTAATATTAAAACCTGAAATAATAAATAAAAGAATTTAGTCATTGTGCTTGCATTTCGTTTTTAATTAACTCTATTAATTTATAAGATTCGCTATATTTTTCTGCTTCTTTTATCCATATTTTGAAATACAATTCTATATCTTCAATTTTTAATAATTCATCTATTGCATTTTGGATATTTTTTTGATCTAAATAAATTTTTGCTGAAGAAAGTCTTTTCACATTTTTATCTTCTGAAATGTTATTTCGATCAGGCTTAAGATTAAAAATATTTAAAAAAAATTGAATAAAAAATGAATCACCAGATTTTTTAATTAAATATTCTCTTAAAAACAAATCGCTACTTGAATTAAAGTTATTCTTTAATTCAGTATAACTTTTAACACCTTCATTAGCTATTATAGATAATTTTTCTAAGTGAGATATTGCAATGTTAGTTGAAAGTATTTTAAACAGTTCATCAATTATATCATCATAGCTTAATCCCTTTTCAATACTTAATTGAATATTGGATAAATATTTATCAATAAGAAAAATCTTTTCATTAATTAAATTTCCTTCTTGAGATAAATTATTAGCAATACTTTTATCTTTTTTTAAAATTAATATTTGATTTAAAATTTCATCTAAATCTTCTTTTTTAACAGTGTTGTTTGATAAATCATCTCTGGATTCTAATGATTGAATTTTATTCTCAATATTTTCAATTTTTTTAATTAAATCAATAACTGATTTATTTGTTTTCTCAAGACTAGTTGAAACCTGTTCTTGGATTATATTTATTTCGGATAATTGATTATTATCCCCTAAATTCATTTGTTTAACATAGCCCTTATAAAAAACATAAATAAGAAAGATTATAATTAATAACAATATGATTGATGAGGATAATTTTGTTAAAAAATAAAAGTTTTTTAATATTTTTTGCATACTTTAATATTAATTTATTATAATATTAGTATTATTTTAACACGTATTCTAACAATTAAAAATTACGGTATAAGTTGATATTTGCCATAGAAACAAGTTGTGATGAGACATCAACAGCAATTGTTGATTTTAAGGGAAAAATATTGAGCCATATTGTTACTAATCAAGAGGAGCATAGAAAATTTGGAGGGGTTGTTCCTGAATTAGCATCAAGAGCACATCTTCAAATACTACAAAATATAATTCCAGAAACTATAAAAAATGCCGGTCTTTCTAAAGAATCGATCAATATTTTTTGCGCAACTTGTGGTCCTGGACTTATAGGGGGTCTTTTAGTTGGATCTACTGTAGCTAAAGCAATGGCAGTTGCTTCTAATAAACCATTTTATCCAATAAATCACCTTGAAGGACATGCGCTATCAGTTCAAATAAATGATAAAGTATCTTTTCCATTTTTATTGTTATTGATATCAGGTGGACATACTCAATTTTATTTAGTTAATAATGTAGGATCTTACAAATTATTAGGGTCCACTATTGATGATTCAGTGGGTGAATGTTTTGATAAAGTCGCAAAAATGATAAATATGCCCTATCCAGGAGGAAAATATATAGAATCAAAATCAAAAAATGGAAATAAAAATAAATTTAATTTTCCAAAACCACTTTTAAAAAAAAATAATTTAGATTTTTCATTTTCAGGTTTAAAAACTGCAGTTAAACTTGAGGTAAACAAAAGTAAAAAAATTAATAATAAATTTAAAGAAGACTTAAGTGCCTCATTTCAAGAAACAGTTACAAATATTTTAACTATAAAAATGAAATTTGCTATTCAACACTGCAAAAGAAATTATCCAAAAGTTAAAAACGTTGTAGTTGCAGGAGGTGTAGCTGCAAATAACTCAATTCGCCTATCCTTAAAAGAATTATGTGAAGAAAATAAATTAAACATTTATTATCCTCCTGTTTCATTATGTGGCGATAACGCTGCGATGATTGGCTGGGCATGCCTTCAAAGATTTAAAATTGGATATAAGGGTAATATTAACTTTAGGCCACGACCAAGATGGTCATTAAATGAGATAATTTAATCACCCCGAAACATCTGACAAAATTTTATTTATTGAAAAATTATTACTCTCGTTATCTCTTTTTAATATAAGCTCATGAATATGTTTTTGAATTTTAGATTGTTCTGAATGAATTATTTTCCATTTTAAATCGAATGGATATTCTCTAATCTTTGTTTCATATTTTTCATATCTATTAATACACACAAAGTTACCTTTGTCTTTTATTATTCGATGAATATTTGTAAAATAATATTTAATCATTTCTTTTGTCATTTCCATCATTGATCTGATATTAATAATTAAATCTAAAGACTTATTAGGTATTCTTATAATCTCCCAATAGGGTAATAATAAGAAATCGAATTCATAATTAAAAATTTTTTCACCATCTTTTTTTAAATCTGTTAAAAATAAAAATTTTGAGTTAGGAAACTCCTGACTTAAATAGTAATTTTGTACTGCTAAAACTTCCGGTAAATCTATAATTATACATTTAATGCCCTTATAATTATGCTTAATTTTAGAAATTAAACCACCATATCCGCTTCCTATTTCTAATAATGTAATAGGTTTTGTAGAGAGTGATTTTTTTAAATAATTACAAATAATAAAGAAATAATATATGTCTGATAAATCGTGATTATTACAAAAGTAATTTTTATTACTATAATTTTTATTTTTTTTTGGATCAATTTTAAAAAATGTTTTAGTAGGTGACCCTACGTTAGACTGAATATTTTTTAAAACAAAATCTAATCCACACAAGCCAAATAAGGAATTTAAAAAATTTAAATTTTTTTTATTTTCTTCTGCATCAATTATGTTTTCACTAATAAGATCTTTAAAATCAAACTTCTCTCTTAAATCCCATCCATTTGAAAAGTTGTTGTTTTGATTAGTTCTTGAATTGGAAAAATTCATTAAATTATCATTAAATCCAATTGATATGGAGTTTCTTAAAAAATTTGGCCAGAATTCTGTCCTAGCTATTATTTTTTTAAAATCACTATTAAAAACATCCCAATGTTCACCTATATCTATCTTATCAGAAGTATTTTCTGATAATGAATAATTTTTATACATTGTAGAAAATGGTTGTTTTAGCTTCATATTCATAAATAATAGTTATTTTATTTTATAATTAAAGCAATATAATTATATTAGATTTAAAATAAATAAAAATGAAATATTGGCTTATAAAAACTGAACCAAGTACATGGTCTTGGCAAGATCAAGTAAAAGCAAAAATAACAAATTGGGATGGAGTAAGAAATTATCAAGCTAGAAATAATCTAATTAAAATGAAAATTGGTGATTTATGTTTTTTTTATCACTCCGTAAAAGAAAAAAAAATTATTGGGATTGTTAAAGTTGTTAAAGAGTCTTATCCTGATAAGACAGATAAGACTAAAAGATTTGTAATGATAAATGTAAAAACTTATAAAAAATTAAATAAACCAGTTTCACTTGAGGAAATTAAAGGAAATAAAAAATTAAACCACTTAAGTTTAATAAAACAATCAAGATTATCAGTAATGCCAATTGACTATAAATCATGGTTAATTATAATGAAATTATCTAAAGCTTAATAATGTCAAACAAAAATAATATATTTAAAACACAAACTGCATGGCAAAAAAATTCTTATTTTAATAAAAAAACTTATGAAGAAAAATATAGGGAATCAATCGAAAATAATGAACAGTTTTGGGCAAAAGAAGGTAAAAGGATTGATTGGATCAAACCTTATTCGAAAATTAAAAAAGTAAAATATAGTGACAAAGAAGTTTATATAAATTGGTATTATGATGGAAAATTAAATGCTTCAGTAAATTGTATAGATAGACATTTGCAAGACAAAGGAGATAAAATAGCAATAATTTGGGAAAGTGATGATCCCAACATATCAAAAAAAATAACCTATAAAGAGCTTCATACTAATGTTTGTAAAACGGCTAATGGCTTAAAAAAAATTGGAGTAAAAAAAGGTGATAGAGTTACAATATACTTATCAATGATTCCGGAATTGGCTTATGTTATGTTGGCTTGTGCAAGAATTGGAGCAATACATTCTATAATATTTGGAGGATTTTCTTCAGAATCAATTGCTGGAAGAATTTCTGATTGTGATTCACATTATATAATAACTGCAGATGAAGGAATAAGGGGAGGAAAAACTATACCTCTAAAAAAAATTACGGATGATGCTTTATCTAAATGTCCAAACATTAAAAAATGCATAGTAGTTAAAAACACAGGTGCAGAAGTTGCTTGGGATAAAGTTAGAGACATTTCATATGATGAAATGATAAAGAATGTATCTGCAGAGTGTGAGCCTGAGGAAATGGAATCAGAAGATCCTCTGTTTATACTTTATACTTCGGGTTCTACTGGCAAACCAAAAGGTGTTCTCCATACTACTGGTGGTTATATGGTATATGCATCAATGACACACCAGTATATTTTTAATTATAAAGAAGGTGATATATATTGGTGCACAGCAGATATAGGTTGGGTAACTGGACATAGTTATATAATCTATGGGCCCTTGGCAAACGGCGCTACTACAATAATGTTTGAAGGTGTTCCAAATTACCCAGATGCTTCTAGATTTTGGGAAGTTGTCGACAAACATCAAGTTAATATATTTTATACAGCACCAACAGCTATTAGAGCTCTTATGAAGGAAGGGAAAAAACCAGTAGAAAAGACTTCTAGAAAATCTCTTAAATTACTTGGAACAGTTGGTGAACCAATTAATCCCGAAGCTTGGTTGTGGTATTTTAACGTGCCCGGAGGATCTAAATGTCCAATTGTAGATACATGGTGGCAAACAGAAACAGGCGGGATACTTATTGCTCCTCAAGTTGGAGCGATTGATTTGAAACCTGGATCAGCAACTAAGCCTTTTTTTGGTATACAACCTTTAGTTGTAGACACAAAAGGAAATGTCTTAGAAGGTGAATGTGAGGGAAGACTTTGTATTGCTGACTCTTGGCCAGGTCAAATGAGAACAGTGTATGGCGATCATGAAAGATTTATCAAAACTTATTTTTCTCAATTTAACGGAAAATATTTTTCTGGTGATGGATGTAGAAGAGATAAGGATGGAGATTATTGGATCACTGGAAGAGTGGATGATGTTATTATTGTTTCTGGTCATAATCTTGGTACAGCTGAATTAGAAAGTGCATTTGTTGCCCATCCAAAAGTAGCTGAATCAGCAATTGTTGGATACCCCCATGAAATAAAAGGAAATGGTCTTTATTGCTACGTGACATTAAATACAGGGGAAGAACCCTCAGATTTTTTAAAAAAAGAATTGAAGGATTGGGTAAGAAAAGAAATAGGCCCTATAGCAACTCCTGATATCATTCATTTTACTCCAAGTTTACCAAAAACAAGATCAGGAAAAATTATGAGAAGGATTTTAAGAAAAATTGCATCAAAAGAATTTGATCAATTAGGGGATACTTCAACTCTAGCAGATCCTAGTATAGTGCAAGATTTAATTAATTCTAAGGTATGATTATAAAAAATTCTTTTCTTTTGAAACTACATCTGAAAGATTTTGATTAAACTGAACGATTTTTAAATTTTTATACCAATCATTCTTCGATTTTTGATTTAAAATTGATTCATATTCTGAATGATAAAAGGCTAAACATTTTTTCCCTATCGCCCCAGCTAAATGAATGGTTACATTAGGAGATGTTACCACACAATCTAGAGTATGTATTAGTGCAATAGTTTCATCAATATCATTAAATAAATCAAGATCATTTATTTTTAATATTTTGTTTTCATTTTTTAAATTAAATTCATCAAGATCTTTTGTTTCACCATATTGTAAATTGACAATAAGATAATTTTTATCTTTAATTATTGATTTAAAATCTTTTAATTCAAAAGATTTATTATGTGCAAATCTAGAAGAACTTTTCCAAGACAAGCCTATTATTTTTTTAAAACTATAATTTTTAAATAATAATTCATATTTTGAAACTTTTTCTAAATTAGGTTTTAAAAAAGATTTTGTCATAAAATCACTAGAATTTTTTCTAAAATATTTTCCTAAACTTCCAGCATATATAAACTCATACCCATTTCTTACAAGGTCTCTAATCCTATCATAATTATCAAGGTTTATATATTCGTGGTCGCCAAAACTTCTTTTAAAGATTGTATTTAATCGCGAATCTATTAGAAATTTTAGCTCAGTATGGCATTTCAATAAGTCATTATATATAGAGCTAAAAAGAATTTTATCGCCTATTCCCTGCTCTGATACAACTACTAGTTTTTTGACACTTTTAATATCTTTATTTTTAAATAGGTTTTTTTCTATTATTGAAAATAATGTTCCCTTATTTTGGCCAGAATATATTCTGCTTTCAAAATAATCCCAGGCTTCGGAGTATTTTTGTTGAGATAATAATATTAATCCCTTACCTTTTTTTATTTCAGGAATATTCGAATCAATAGATATGCCCTTTTCATAAAATTTCAAAGCTTCTGTAATCTTATTTTGCTTTTTATATAAATTACCAATATTTTTATAATAATGAGGATTTTGAGGTTTAAGTTCTAGGGCTTGTAAATAATATTTTTCAGCTTCAGAATAATTATAAGTTAATAGATATGAATATGCTAAGTTAACTATAGCTGGCTCATTTTTATTATCTATATTTAATATCTTTTTGTAAGAGTTTTGAGCTTCAACAAACAAATTATTTTTAATCAGCGCCTCTGAGTATGCAAATAAATATTCAATACTTTGATTTAATGCTAGAGCTTTTTGAAAATATTCTATTGCTTCTTCAATATTATTAATTTTTAAATTTATAATTCCTAATAGATAAAAAGCTTTACTATTGCTAGAGTCTGTGGTGATGATTTTTTTTAAATCTTTTTGTGCATTCTCATAATCTTGTTTATTAATTTTATTAATAATTTGATCTAACATTTTATTTTAAATTATTTTTTTGAAACCATATATTTTTTAATTGATTTTAAATTCTTAAACTTATTCACTTTTGAAAATGCTATGACAGCTTGTTGTAAATTCATTTCTAAACCATTCATAAATTTTAATTTTCTTTTTTTTGATTCTTTTAACAAAATTGTTGGGTTTGGATCATAAATTACATCAAAAATTATTGTTGATTTTACAATTTCTTTTAAAATGGATTTTTTTATTGGAGATTTTTTTTTCTGATCTCCCCAACCTATTGTTGTGCAGTTAATTATTATTGCATGTTGATTAATAAGCTTAGGCAAAAATTGCCATAAATTACTTTTCACATTTTTATATGATTTTGAAAATTTTAATTTTTTATGACTTCTTCCTATTAATGTTATATTTGCTGTATTACCTATTTCTGAAGATAGATAAGCGACAACTGCTTTAGCAGTGCCCCCAGTTCCCAAAACCATAATTTTTTTATTTTTTATTGATCCAAATTTTTGCTTAAAAGAAATAAGCGCTCCTTCTCCATCAGTGTTTGTGCCAGCCAATTTATTTTTATCTCTAAAGATACAATTAACTGCTCCGATTTTTTTAGATTCTTTTGAGATTGATTTTCCTAACCATTTAGCAACATTTTCTTTATATGGAGCTGCTATAGCACCTCCTTCAAAATTTTTCATTTTTTGAAGATTTATTAACAGTTTATTTAAGTTTTTAGATTTACAATCCAAAGGTATCATTCTAGTGATTTTATTCATCTTTTTATAAGTCTTGTTCCATAATTTTGGAGATCTAGCCCCTTCTGAAGGATTAGAGCCAATTATTGCACTAAATTTATTTATTTTTGGAATTTTAATTTTATTTTCAATTAGAGAATCTATTTTCATAAAATATTTCTTCCTAATGTATTAGCAACACTATTCATAGATTTACATAAAGATTCAAATTCTTGAAAGTCTATTGGCTGTAGGGGATCTACGGATGCATTAATTGGATCAGGGTGTACTTCTAACATTATTCCATCTGCTCCTGAAGCAACGCTCGCTAAGGCCATAGAAGACACCCAAGGTCGCCAAAAAGTTGCATGCGAGGGATCTACTACTACAGGTAAATGTGTTAGTTCTTGAGCTGCAGGTACAACTTGAAGATCAAGTAAAAATCTGGATGTGGATCTATGAGTATGGGGCGCTGATACACCCCTTTCACACAATATAACCTTTTCATTGCCTTCAACTAAAATATATTCTGCAGCGCCTAACCAATCTCTTAATGAGGCTCCATAATGTCTTTTTAACATAATAGGTTTTCCAGTTTTTGCCACTGAAGTTAGAAAAGGATAGTTTTGCATATTTCTTGAACCAATTTGAATAATATCAGCAACATCAGAAACCAGATCTATAAATTTTTCCTCCATGACCTCAGTAATTATAGGAATTCCAGATATTTCTTTTGCATTTTTTAACCACTTGATGCCCTGTTCTCTTGTTTCAGTATACTTTGGTCCTCTATATGGAAAACTTAGAGGTTTAAATGCTCCTCCTCTTAAGAAATGAGCTCCAGACTTTTTTACACTTATCGCAGTATCTTTTATTAGCTCTTCACTTTCTACCATATTTGGACCTGCAAAAATTGGAATTAAGCTTCCACCAAACTCTACTCCAGATACATTGAATTTACTTTTATGATTTTTATTTTTTTTTGCAACCAATGGAAATTTTGTTTTAAGATCTTCTTCAGAAATATCTTTACCTGGAAATTTATTTTCAGTCATAAGTTTTCTCCTTTAGTTTTTATATACCAAGTTTTTGTGAATTAATTTTATCATTTATTGATATCCAAGAATTATTTTCATAGCTAGCATACAAAGAATGTATTATTCTAGTTGTTATTGCAGCATCCTCAGAGTTTACAGGTGCGTCAATACTTCCATTATTTAAGCAGTCAATAACTTTTTGAAGATAAGGTCCGTGGCTCAATCCATAGCCATTTGGAACTTCTTGTGAAAATTTATTAATAATTTCTTTTTCATTTTGATTTGAATTATTTGAATACCATTTTTCTATTTTATTAAGAGCTATTCCACCTACAGTAGCTATTGCTTTATCCCCCACAATAGAAATTGAAGCTTCCTGATCTTTTGGCCTTAGTCCTGTAGTTGCTTCAATAGTACCAAAAGATCCATTTTTAAATTTAATAATACCAACCATGGTATCTTCTGCCTCAAGATTGTTTATTAAATTTCCACCTGTTGCACAAACTTCAGTTACAGGTCCACAAAGCCAGTTCATTACATCTACATGATGAATTGCTTGTTGGTTAATTACTCCCCCATCTTGCTTCCATGTTCCATGCCATTCATCTTCATAATAATCCTGATATCTCGCCCATCTTAGACGGATGCTAGCGGTAATAATTTTACCAAAAGCACCTTTATTTAATTCATTTTTTAAAAATTGAATAGCGGGATTTAATCTATTTTGATAAACAACTCCTAACATCAAGTTCATTTTTATTGATAAATCTTTTAAAGAGTCAGCTTCGGAAGGAGTCATGGCTATGGGCTTTTCAACTATAGTATTACATCCCATTTTAAGTGATTTTCTTACATCATTAAAATGTTCACCTGATGGAGTTAAGACTAAAACTAAATTAGGTTTTTTTTTATTAATCATTTCAGATAAATCACTAAAAAAATCACAATTGAAATTTTTTGAATAATTTTGTGCCTTAGATATTTCTTTATCTGCAACTCCTACGATCTCAAAGTTTTTTACATTACCAGAATTTAATATATTTTTATAATGTTGCGCTACCCTTCCACATCCTAAAATACCTATTTTAATATTTTTCATTTTCAAGATTGGTCATATTTTTTACTATTTCTAAACTTGTTGCATCCTTTATTTCATATGATACCAATGGATCATTAATTTCATAAAATCCAAATTTTCCACTTCCAAGTGAATTATTGCGAAGAGGCATTGGCCTTGATACCAAACCTAAGCCAACAAGACCAATAAAAGATTTGCTTTTCTTCAATTTTTTTGGGACAAATCCTTCATTTACTATATGAGTTGATTCTTCTTCTTGAACAATTATACCCCTATTTTCTTCAACAGCTGCTATTATTGTATCAAGTTCTTCATTAATAAGTTTTTCAATCATTTGATCAATTAGATTTGAATTTCTGAAAAAATATCCTTCTTGAAGAACTACTACTAGTTCTGGGCTTTGATTATTTTTTTCAATTTGATCAAGTGTGAATCTTACTACATCTAATATATCAACATAATTTTTTGAGAGTTCAGGTGGTCTTAAAAATGGTGCCTTAGCTCCAATTTTTTTTGCCAACTTTGAAGTGTTAGGGTTGTCTGTAGAAACAATTATTTCTTTGACATATTTGGATTTTTTTATTGAATTAACAGTGTGTTCAACAAGAGTCTTGTTATTTACAAAAAAAGATTCTCCTTTTATTGGAATAATAGCTGTTATATTCATTTTATCTAATGATTCATTTTTTGGATAAGATACAAGGCCCTTAATTGATTCTAAAACATTTACAACATTGCTTGCTCTAGTTAAGTTTGAATCGTGATGAATACCATGCCAATGAAAAACGCTTGCTTCGGGTTCATAAATAATATTGTAATTTGAATCGATTACTTGTTGACCCCATACTCTATCTTCAATGTTTGAGACTTTTTCGTCAAATGGAAATTTATTCCAAATTTCTCTCCTAAATGCACTGTTTGCGTTATGAAAAAATGAATCTTTTTTTTGTATTTTTTTATCTAGACCAAAAACAGTTAACAAATCTCTCTTATCTAAATCACTTGAATATGAAAATGGCTGTTGTCTTCCATAAACTCCAGCTACTTCTTCATTTTTTAGATCATTTATTAAATTAGACAGCCAATTTTCATTTGTTGGAACACAATGTCCTGATAAACAAACTATATATTTCCCTTTAGATGCTTTGATGCCATCATTTATTGATTTACCGGGTAAAAATTCTTTTATTGTTATTATCTTAACTGAAAATTCTTTTGCTTTTTTTACTGTCATATCTGTTGATAAATTATCAACTATAATGACTTCTATATTCTTATGAGTCTGATTAAAAACAGATTGTAAGCATGACGAAATCCATCTTTCTTCATTTTTTGTTCTAATAATTATTGATACTAAGGGATTTTGAGAATTCATAAGTTAAAATTTTTTATAATTAAATTAGCAAGTTTTAAATCATTTTTTGTATGGATATCAACAAACGAAAATTCATTTTTATGCATTATAATTTCAACTCTATTACCTATTCTTTTTCCTTTACGCCATAAATAAGCTCTGCTTGCGCAACTCAACCCTGTATCTTCCCTTACAATTGACCTTCGTACTTGTCTAGATTGATATAGCGACATCCATTTTCTTAATCGAGTCCATTTTTTGTTTTTATTTTTTTCCCAAAAATTTTTGTGAGTTTCATATCCTACAAAAACACTTTCTATCTTTGGTTTTCTTTTTAATATATTTACAGCTTTTTTAATCCAGCGATGATCTCTAAAAATATCAGTAGCTGTTAAAAATACAGCGATTTCGTATTTTTTATTAAAAATTTTTTCATAACTTAAAATGGCGTGTTTTAGAGTTTCTTCAGTAGTAGATAAACTTCCTGAAATCTTTTTGGGTCTAAAAAATGGAACTTCAGCTCCATATTTTTTTGCAACTTTTGCAATTTTTTCATCGTCAGTTGAAACCAAAATTGTTCCTATAACTCCAGATTTAATTGCATGTTTAATAGGTCTAGAAATTAGAGGTTCTCCATCTATTTTTAATAAATTTTTCTTAGGCAATCCTTTTGATCCACCTCTTGCTGGTATAATGCAAATTACATCATCATAATTATTTTTTTTCATATACCTAACAAATATATAGCATTAAAATAGTAATTAAAACTTATTTCTAAGTCTTTTGATTATTTCAGAGAGAGTGTTGTTTAAATTTTTTTTAATATAAAATATCTTTAATTTATCATACCACTCACAATTTCTATTTTGTTTCTTAGAATACAAAAAATGTTCATTATCATCATGGATAATCTCCCAAGTTTCAGTGCCTAATGAACTAGCAAAATTGCTGTTGATATTTGCGACTGTGATTACTAAATCTAGATTTGATATTAATGAAGCTAAATCATCCAAATTATTAAATTTATCTAATTCTTGAATATCAATTATTTTATTTTTATTTTTAGAATTAAAATTATTTATTTCCTGTTTTACTTTACCGTATTGTAAATTAACAAAACCAATATCTCTATTGTCTCTATTATTAATTAGTTTAGAGAAATCTTCCAATCTAAATGATTTTTTTAAAAATGATTTAGATCCAGATTTCCATGAGATTCCAATATATTTTTTTTTATTATATTTTAATAAAATATCTTGATATTTTTTTGATATTTTTTTGTCATCAGTAAGATATGGTTTATTTTTAAAATCTATTATATTATTTCTAAAAAATTTTCCTAAACTTCCAGCATAAATAAATAAATATTTTTTTTTCACATAATAAAAAATTTTATTTAAATTAGATTCTAAAATAAAATCTTTAAATTTAAAGCTTCTTTTAAATATTTTTAAAAGCCTATCATCTACGACTATTTTACACTCTGGATTTAATTTTATAAATTCTTTATACATTGAGCTAAATAAAATTTGGTCCCCAATACCCTGTTCTGGTACAATTATAATTTTCAAATTTTGTGGAACTAATTTTTTATTATAAATATTATTCTTTATAATTTTATAAATATCAGTATTTGTATACTCAGCTAATATTCTATTATCATATAGTGCCCAACCATCTTTGTATAATTTCTTTTTTAAAAGTATATAAGATTTATTAAATTTAAAATTAGGAATATTTGAATTAATTTTGATTGCATTATTATATGATCTTAAAGCCAAATTTAATTTACCAAATTTCTTATATAAATTACCTAAATTAAATTGTAAAAATTCATTATCTGGTTTGATTTTTATTGCTCGAAAAATATAATTTTTTGAATTTTTATAATCCTCTTTTAACATGTAGCAATAAGCTATATTACTTAAAGATTGAATGTGATTCCTATCAATCAATAATAATTTTTTGTATGTTTCTATTGCCTCATCTATTTTATTTGATTCTAAACTTTTATTCCCTTGATCTAAAAGAGATTCAGGTGTTTTTTTAATTATATTTTTCTTTTTTGATACATTGATACCAATATTTGCATTCATTTTATTGCGGTTTCCAGTGTTTTAAGCACCTTGGTTCATATACGTCGGATGCTCCTACTTGTGTTCTTTCTCCACCTTTATTTTTTCTATAGGTTTTTGTAGCTTCTTGTCCACATATGTTACAAAAACCATATATTTTAGTTATTTTATCCGCAAGTCCAAGAAGTAATGATGAGGTTTCCCAAGGCTTACCTCTAGAATCTTGATCTAATCCAGCGCATACAACATTGATTCCTGAATTTAGTAATTCATCAATGTTTTCTAAAGTTTCATCTGCTTTCATAAATTGAACTTCATCTAAAAACAATGTATCTAAATTTTCAGTATTAAAATCAAATCTTTTTCTAGCGTCAGTCCAATTTGCAATGGAATAACATTCATGTGTAATATTATTATGGGTAGATATTAGTTTTTCAGAATATCTATTATCAATTATAGGTTTTAATACCAATATTTTTTTTTGTTGGTGTTTTACCCAGAGAATTTTTTTTAAAAGCTCACTGGTTTTTCCAGCAAACATCGCACCAACAATAGTTTCAAGGGTTCCTCTTTGCACAAAATTTTATATCATATATTTTGTATATAAAATAATAATTATTTAAGTAATTCATCTAAAAATATTTTAATTTTTTGATAATTAATAGATTCTATACAACCTACGGGGTTATTTAAAAAGTATTTATAGCTTTTTTTTAAATTCCCTCTGTTTAATAAATGTATCTTTGTATTTTCAAATACTAATTTTTTTTCTTTTTTTAGTGAATAATAGCAACCATGTTCATTATTAAAATTTATAATATTCGTAAGTCCACAAGGCGCAGAACAATAATTTGATTTAAAGTTAGAATTATAATAAGTAATGTTGCTATTTTCATATAATATTTTTTTTGAATCTACTGAAGTAGAAATTAAAATTCCTTTTTTGTTATAAATTTTTGATATATGCAATGGCCCAGAATCACAAAAAACACCAAACTCTATAGTTTTAATGTATTTGACTAAATCCTTTAAATTACTTGGATTATAAACTTTACATTTATTTAAATTTTTAAGATTGCGAAAATGTTCAGTAGTTATTTGATCATTTCCTAATATTAAATCAACTTCATATTTTTTATTTATTAAGTGGCTAATTATATTATCAATTAAATTAATAGGTAAAGTTCTTATTGGTGAATTAGAAATAGGGAAAATGGAAATTCTTGAAATTTTTTTATTAGCAAAATTTTTATTTAAAATTTTATTTTTAATTCTAAAAAAATTATTTATTGCTTCTTCAATATTTTCTCTTTCATATTTTTGTAATTTCAGTAAATTAATCTCACTTGTGAAATGGAATATAGTGTCATATTTTTTTATCTGTGATTCACTTATAAAATCAGAATAAATATTATCTGCTTCTGTAAAGTGAGATAATATTTCATGAGCGTTGGAACAAAAAGCAATTCCAATCTCTTTAAAAATTTTATTTAATTTAATATTTTTTATAGCTAAACCATACTCGATTGAGTCACCTATGCCTGGATTTGGTGGAAGACAAAATAGTATTTTTTCTGATTTTGGTAAATATTTACTATGTTTTTCTATATTAATTTCTTTTAATAAATCTTGATTATTTTTTTTATTAAGTATTTTCCAAATAGATGAGTTTTTAGAGAAGTATTTTGTATCTTTTTTAATATATTCTACATCACAATTTTTCAAATCTAATGATGAAGTTGAGCAGTTTTTATTTAATATAAAGCTAAAAAATGGCATTAAAATAAATATTATTGTCTACTTCTTGCATTTTTTTGATATTAAGCATTCATTATGACCGATGGTATTAATTCAAGAATTGTTATAGTAAAAATACTTAAAAAGATAAAAGAATCAAGAATTAATATTGATCAATGTTTTGAAAAAGAATTAAAAAAAATAAATTTATCAATAAAAGATAAAAAATATATTTATAATGTTGTAATAACAACAATAAAAAATATCAATTCTATTGACCAAATATTAAAAAATTTTACTAAAAGTGTTAATAAAAAAGATGTATCTTATTTTTTTATAATAAGTGCAATATCACAAATATTTATTTTAAATCAAAAAGAATATGCAGTAATTAATTCAACTTGCGAAGCATATAAAAGACTAAATAAAAAAAAGTTAAACTTTATTAATGGGCTTCTTAGAAATATTACTAGAAATAAATCATTTATAAATATAGATAAGCTAAATAAATCTTTACATCCTATATGGTTTAAAAATATTTTAAAAGAATTGCCAACAAGTAAAAGAAAGGTCATCTATAAATCAATTACAAAAAGACCTCTAATAAATTTAGTTTTTAAGAATAATAAAAAATTGAATATAGTTAAACAAAAATTTTTAGAAACATCTAAAAATAGTTTAGCTTTATCTGAATTTATAGATTTAAAAAAAATATCAGGTTACAATGAGGGTCTGTGGTGGGTTCAAGATTTTGCATCTACTATTCCAGTTAAATTAATTCCGAATTTAAAAAATCAAAATATATTGGATATGTGTGCGGCACCAGGAGGCAAAACTTTTCAACTATTAAATAGTGGTGCTAGGGTAACATCTTGTGATATTTCTATTAATAGAGTTAAATTGTTAAAAGAGAATGCACGTAGATTACAATATAATTTAAATATAATTAATATGGACGCTTTAAAAATATTAGAAAATAAATTTTTTGATACAGTTTTAATTGACGCACCTTGCAGCTCTATTGGAACAATTAGAAAAAATCCTGAAATTCTCTATAGAAATAGCGGCCCAAATTTTGAATTTTATTTAGATTTACAATATAAATTACTAGAAAAAGCAAAAAAATTGTTAAAAATTAATGGGACTCTAATATTTGCAGTTTGTTCATTTAATAAAAAAGAAGGTGTAAAACAGATAGAAAAATTTTTGTTAAAAAATAAGAATTTTCAAATAAATCCTATAATTAAAAGTGAATCAAAGGGTTTTAAAAAATTAGTTACTAAAGAAGGTTTTTTTCAATCATATCCTGATGATTTAATTGAAATTGGTGGTATTGATGGGTTTTTTATAGCAAGGTTAATTAAAAAAAATGATAATGCTTTATAAAATTATTAAATATTTAGTTATTAAAAATTTTTTATACAAAATATATTTATTAATACGAACTAAGAAAGAATTTGAAGGAATTCAAAACTTTAATATTGTTCCTACTAAAAAAAAATCTCTTAATAGTCTTTTAAAAATTAATGAAGATTATTTTTCTTCTAATCCTGAAAATAAAATACCCATAGAAATGCACAGTTTTGATTGGTTAAATGATTTTAAAAAAACAGGTGGTATCAATTTACTAAAAAAATCAAGACACTTAATTTTGGATTGGAAACACTGTGACTTTAACTTGTCTTCAAATGTATGGAATGAATTGTTGATAGCTAAAAGAATTATTAATTTATCTACAAATTTTGACTACTATGGCACAACTGCAAGTAAAGAATTCAAAACTATTGTTACAAATTTAATTTTTTTTCATTACAAAAATTTACTATTCCTTAAAAATTTCTATCTTGAAAAACATGATATCGACTTGGAAGTATCAAAAGCATTATTATTAACGTCTAGTTTTTTTGGAAAAAAAAAGGATTTTTTTAAATTAATAAATTTTATAAAAAAACAAACTATACATCAAATTAATAAGGATGGATTTCATAAAAGTATTAATATTTTTGAACAAGCGAAGTTTATTAACAATTTAATAGAAATAAAAAATATATTACTTTTTAATAAATATAATAATTGGTCTGGTATAGATAATATAATTGAAGAAATGACATCAGTTTTAAAAAATTTTTTTCATAAAGATCAGAGCTTGCCTTTATTTAACGCAACAAACAATAAGCAAATTGATTATGTTAGATACATAGCAAACTTACAAAAGGATTTAAAAGTAAAAAAACTTTTTGAAATAAAGGATGGTATTGCGGTAGTTGAGGCATCAACAACAAAAATTTTTTTTGATATTACAAAGCCAAATAGCAAATTATTGAACAAAAGAATGCATTCTGGGACTTTAAGTTTTGAAATGAGTCATGATAATGAAAAAATAATTACAAATTGTGGATCTCCAGAAAAATATTTAGGAAAAAACCAAGTATATTTTCGATATTCAGCTGCACATTCTACCTTAACAATTAATAATACTAATATTAGCGAATTATCTGAAAAAAATGGGTATAGAAGAATACCAAAAAATATTAAAAATTCATCAGAAGAAAAAAAAGATTTTTATAAAATTACTGCATCTCATGATGGTTACAAAAATAATTATGGTGTTTTAATTAGAAGAACTCTAAAAATAAATAAGGACGGACTATTAATTTTGGGGTCCGATGAAATACTCAACTTAAAAAAAGTAAATAAAAACAATACTTTCGAAATAAGATTTCATTTAATGCCAGAAATTATTAGTGCTTTAACAAATAATGATGAACAAGTTATATTAAAATTAAAAAATGGTATGGCTTGGTATTTGAGGTCTGAAAACAATAAACTAAGAATTGATGAAAGTCTCTATATGGGAAGTGGAAGCCAGCCTCTTGCATCATCACAAATTGTTATTTATGGATCTATAAGTAAATTAAAGAATATAGTAAATTGGGAATTAAAAAAGGTTATATAAATGAAAGAATATGCTTTGATATCTGTGCAAAATAAAAAAAACCTTTCTATGATTTGCAAAATTTTCAAAAAAAACAATGTTGACATTATTTCTACTGGAGGCACATATAAAGCAATAAAAAAATTAGGCTTCAAAGTTTTAAAAGTTTCAGAAATAACGAAATTTGAAGAAGTTTTAGATGGAAGAGTTAAAACTCTTCATCCAAAAATACATGCTGGAATTTTATTTGACAGAAAAAAAAATAATCATCAAAAAACTATAGCTAAAAAAAACATACCTACTATTGAATATCTTGTTGTAGATTTATATGATTTTAAAAAAACAATCAAAAATACAAATGATTTAGAAAAATGTATAGAAAATATTGATATAGGTGGGCATTCATTAATTAGATCTGCTGCAAAAAATTACAAGTATGTAAATGTTTTGACTGACATAAAAGATTATAAAAAGCTTAATTATGAATTAAATTTAAATAATGGGAAAACATCCATTAACTTTAGAAAAAAATTAGCAAGCAAAGCATTTAAATCAATATATAAATATGACTTAGTAATTAGCGATTGGTTCAATAATAATAATAATTTGTTATTTAAAAAATTAAAATATGGTGAAAACCCCCACCAAAAAGCTCGTTTAGTTTCAAAAAAAAATAATCCTATTTTATCTTTCATAAAAAAAATTCAAGGTAAAGAAATGAGTTATAATAACATTAACGATACTATATGTGCGATATCATGTATTAAAGATTTAAAAAAATTTGCAACTGTTTTTGTTAAACATGCAAATCCATGTGGAGCAGCTCAAAATAATAACATTTTAAAAGCTTTTGATAATGCATTAGCGTCTGATAAACAAAGTGCTTATGGTGGTGTCGTTATTTTTAATAAATCTGTAAATGATCAGCTTGCTAAAAAAATAAAAAAAATTCATTTAGACATAGTTATAGCGCCTAATTTTAGTAAATCTGCTTTAAACATATTGAAAAATAAAAAAATAATTATATTAATTTTAAAAAAAACAAATCAAAAAAAAGAATTAAAATCGATACCAGGAGGCTTAATTGAGCAGGAAGTAGATAAGGTTGTAGTTAAACGAAAAAATTTAAAATGTGTAACAAAATATAGCTCTCAAAATAGATTATTAGATGACATGATATTTGCATATACAATTGCTAAACATGTTAAATCTAACGCAGTAGTTATAACAAAAAATTTTCAAGTTTTAGGAATTGGCGCAGGTCAAATGAGTAGGGTTGATGCAATTGAAATTGCAATGAAAAAAATGACGAAGAATTTTGCCAAGAATAGCAGTTATGTTATTGCTTCTGATGGATTCTTGCCCTTTTCAGATAATATTAACAAATTAAAAAAACCAGGTTGTAAAGGAATAATTCAACCAGGGGGTTCAAAAAATGATTCTTTTATTATTAAAAAAGCAAATAAATATAAAATTCCAATGTATTTTACAGGTATAAGACAATTTAAACATTAATGTATTTTAATAGAGAAATAAAAAAAAAGAATAAATTATATAAGAAAAAATTGGTAAAGTTTGAATCAAAATTTAATATTAATACATTAAATTTTTTTATTTCAAAACATCCAAAACTAAAAGGTGGTAGAAAAAATTACATAAAAAAAGAAGTAAATAATTCAAAAAATATATGTCTAACAAAGCTATATAAATACTCAAAAAAAGTGAAAGCTAAAGAAATCACTAAAGTAAAATTTAAAAAATACAAAAACAAAATTACAATTAATGCGTTACTATATATATAATTTATTAAATGAAATTAAAATGATTTATAAAAAAGAAATGGAAGAATTAGGTTATTTGTAACTATGGATTCTAAAAAATTCATATGGCTTAGCTCTTACCCCAAAAGTGGAAATACAATGATAAGACTTTTTTTATCTGCATATTTTTTTTCTAAAGAAGGCAAAATTAACTCTTTAAAAGAAATCAAACATATTTCAAATTTCCAAAATTTATTGTTAACACTGCCAAATATACCTAGTTATGAAGATTTTAAAAAAGATTTAAGTAAAGTATGTCCTCTTTGGCTTAATGCTCAAGAAACTAATGCTCCGTTAATAAAAAAGTCTTTGATTTTAAAAACTCACAGTTTTATGGGAAAGATCAATAACTATCCTCTCACTAGCTCCAAATACACTAAAGGATTTATTTATATTGTTAGAGATCCAAGATCAGTGTGTATTTCAAATATGCATCATTATAATTTTTCCATAAATGAATCTGTTAAAAGTATTTTTGATGATAAAAGATTTTCATTAGGATTGGGAGCTCCAGTACCTGAAATTATTTCATCTTGGAAAAATCATTATTTGTCATGGAAAAAATTTAGTTCAGAAGTTCCAAACATTATAGTTAAATATGAAGATTTAATAGATAACAAAGAAAAAGAATTGGAAAAAATTTTAAAATTTTTAAGCTTAATAAACAAATTTGAATTAAATTTAGAAAAATTAAAAAATTCAATCAATTCTATTGACTTCAAAAAAGTGAAAAAAATGGAAGAAGATAAGGGTTTTGATGAAAAATTACATGGTAATTCTTTTTTTAGAAAGGGGTTAAAAGATGAGTGGAAAAATGAATTATCAAAAAAACTTCAATTTGAAATAGAAAAAAAATTTGAAAATGAAATGAAAGAATTGGGATATATTTAATAATTATAGATATTCAAGAGTTTTCATTTCTTGAAAAAAATTATTTTCTATTAATTTAATTTGTTCATTATTTAGAACATTCGTCCATTCATCAACCACACCTTTTCTAAAAAATTTCTTCGAAGTAAATGGTTTTTCTAAAAATCCTTTTTTATTTTCTATTTTTTTCAAATTTTGAAGGTTGGTAGATTTTACACAATTAATAAGTTTTTTTTCATTGATTTCAAAATTTATAAAATTTTTCAAAAATAATAAAATCTTTCTAAATTGTATTATGGGATTTTGAACTAGTTCTTCGTATTTTATAATTAATCCTAGACCATTATTTGCAAAATTTTTCCAAGAATTATAATGAATAGCCCATGAAGAAACAAGTTCGGGTATTGTTAAATCAGTTTTTTGATAATTAATAATATAATTTTTATTAATTAAATATTTTATTGTTTTGTTTAAATCGTAACCAGTATGATGGCTATAGGAAACCGCTATTGAGCGAGGGTCTCTAACGATATAAATAAAACACTTAGTTAAATCTTTGTTTGTAAAATAAGTGTTATTTATTTTAGCCATACAATCATGGGTTTTGATAAATAAATTAGTTTTAATTTTAGAAGAAATTTCTTTTTGAATTGGCAACCAATATTTACTTGATATTTTTGGATTTTTTATAAAGTAATCAATTTCTGGAACATTTTTTATATTTTTTAAAAATGCATATCTGCTAATTTTGAATATATTTTCGATTGTATTAAAATCTGAAATTATTCCATCAGTTGAATAAAAATAAGCAGATAAAAGCAATCTTATATAAGTGTTTCCACTCTTTGGGTATGATGCAATCCAACTAATCTTTTTCATAATTTTAATTACAACCTTAATACAATGTAATATATTTACTCAAATATTAATATAAATAATTTAATTTATTATGTCAGAAAAAAAACAAAAACAAATTATGATCGATCTTTCCAAGGCTGAATCGTATTTTAGAGGCGGAGGAATGACAATAATTAATAAAAACTTTCATTTTCTCTTAGATAAAAATTTTATGGAAATTAATAAAAGTTTGGCAAGTGATGATAAAGAAGAAAAGAGGATTTGGAAAAATCATATTTTTTGCAATTTTTTTGATAATGGTTTGCATGTAGAAGGGGATTTAGTTGAATGTGGGGTTTACAAAGGATTTTCATGTGCAGTTGCATGTAATTATTTAAACTTTGAAAGATACAAAAATAAAAAATTATTTTTATTTGATACATGGGACGGCATTCCTGATGATCAACTTGATGATATTAGAAAAAAATATCCTGAAATGAATAATAAATATAAATCAGAAGAGAATCTTGAACTGGTTAATGAAAGGTTTAAAAAATTTCCCAATGTAATAAAAGTGAAAGGAAAGATTCCCGAATCTTTTAAAAGTATTTCTTTGCCTGATAAAATTTCTTTTTTACATTTAGATCTTAATACTCACATAGGAGAAATACTGGCTCTTGAGAAATTATTTTCTAGAATGTCAAAGGGCGCTATATGTCTTTTGGATGACTTTGGAGAAACAATTGGCAAAGAACAAATGATCCACGAAAAAAAATGGTTTTTAGAAAGAAACCATTATGTTTGTGAGATACCGACTGGACAGGCATTCGTTATTAAACATTAATAAGAAAATTGTTTTAGTATTAATTATTTATTATAATAATCAAGCACTGACTTGATTTTTTTAATACCTAAATCAATTTCATTTTTTTTAATTATCAATGGAGGGGTGATTCTGACAGAGTTGTTACCTACTGCAGTAATTATCAGACCATTTTTTAAAAATAGGTTTGTTATTTTTTTTGCTTTGTAATTTTTTTTAAATTCAATTGCCAACATTAAGCCACTACCTCTAATTTCTTTTATAATATTTGGATACTTATTTTTTAATAAATTTAATTTATTATAAAAATAAATTCCTTTTTTTGTTACATCCTTTAAAAAAATTTTTTTATTTATAAACTTAAGAATATTATAAGCCAATCTCGTTTGCATCATCCCACCCCCAAATGTGGAACCGTGTTTACCTAATTTAATTGACTTAGAAACTTTATTATTTACAATTGTTGCTGCAACTGGATATCCTCCTCCTAATGATTTTGCTAGTGTAATAATATCAGGTTTGATTCCAAAATGTTCGTAAGAAAAAAGCTTCCCTGTTCTTCCCATCCCTGATTGAATTTCATCGGCAATTAGAAGAATATTATATTTTTTACAAATTTTTTTAATTGTCTTTGCAAAGTCTTTATTACAAACATAAATACCTCCATCACCTTGGATAAATTCAATAATTATTGCTAATGTTTTTTTTGGGTGTATTAGTTTACTTAAATGTTCACTATTGTTAAATTGACAAAATTTTATATTGCTTAAAATACGACCTACTCCAGTTTTATAATATTTATTACTTCCTACTGATAAAGAACCGTAGGTTCTTCCATGAAAACCTCTTTGCATAGATATAATTTCTGATTTATTATTATTAATATTTCCCCATAGTTTTGAAAATTTCAGCGCCGCCTCAACACTTTCGGTGCCTGAGTTACAAAAGTAAATATTTCCCTTATTTGTTAAATTAGACAACAAAGAGGATAATAAAATTTTATATTTGTGTAGTTGAGAGCCAGACAAATGAAGAATGCCTGTTTTCAATTGTTCTTTTAATACTTTTTTTATTAAGGGATGATTGTAACCAAGGGTATTTACAGCAATGCCTGCAGAAAAATCTAAATACTTTTTATTTTTATCATCAAAAAGAAATACACCCTGACCTTTCTTTATTTTAAAATTAGAAAAATTATATATTTTTAGCAATTTATTCATAGAATTCTCAATATTCTACATAATTTTTTTCAAAAGCTGTACCCACTCCTTCTTCAGTATTTAATTCTTTAAGTAGGCAATTTTTTTTTGTTCCACAAATTAAATGAACCTTTTCAATACCTTTTTGTAAAGCTTTTAAAGCATTTTGAACTTTTACTATCATTCCTCCACTAATAGTCTTATTTTCAATTAATTCGTTTATCTTGCTTTCATTAACCACTGATATGCGATTGTTTTTACGATCCGCGATATATTCTACATCTGAAATAAATATGAGTTTATTTGCCTTGAGTGCAGCAGCTACTTCCATCGCAACTGTATCAGCATTTATATTCAAAATTTCAGAACTATCTTTATCTAAAACTAAACTAGGCATAAGAATCAGATCATAATAGTCAAAATAATTTTGAAAATGAAAACTATCAATATTAGAAATATCTCCAACACTCCCAAAATCTACTCCCTTTATAATAGGTCTTTTTTTTGCAATAATTAAATCTTTCCTTGAGACTGGGATAGGAAAACTATTAATATTGTTTTTTGAAAATAAAGAATACAAGTCAATTAATATTTCTCCAGATATTCTTTTCATTGCCTGAATATCTTCTTTGTTTGTTACTCTTCGTCCTTGGTGTTTTATAGATTCTCTTTTATAATTTTTTAAAATATACTTATCTAATTGCATTCCCAAACCAAAGACAATAACAATTTTTAAATTTTTAATATTAGAAAATAATTCTTTTATATCTTCAACTATGTTTTCTATATTATTTTTGTCATTTATTATTTTTCCACTTATCTTAATAACTATAGTTGAATTTTGAAGTATTGATTTATAATAAATTTTATCTTTCATAATTAAACATGGATTGGTAATATTTTGTTTAAACCTAAATCTTCTTCCAAATTAAACATCAAATTCATGCATTGGATAGCATTACCAGCAGCTCCTTTTACTAAATTATCTAAACAAGATTGAACCAATAACTTGTTAGAAGTTAAATTAACTAGTGATATATCAAAATAATTTGACCCAATAACATTTGAAAGTTTTAGTTCGTTCTGTTGTCTTATAAATTTGTTACTAGAAACTAATTTTTTAAAATCCGAAGATATTTCTTCAAAATTATTTTTTGTATTTATTTCAATAAAACAATTAACAAATATACCTCTTACAAAAGGTCCTGAAGTTGGAATAAAAGAAAGATTGTTTTGATTTAAGTTTGGAAATGATTGAAAAATCTCCCCTAAATGCCTGTGATTATTAATATTATAGCTAAATAAATCCTTAGATCTTGTTGAATGATGGTTTTTTAAACTAGGGGTTTTTCCACCGCCACTTGAACCAGTTATTGCAAATATATCAATTTTAATTATCTTATCGTAAATTGGTAATATTGATAATTGCGATGCCAAAGCAAAACATCCTGGATTAGAAACATTATCACTTGACTTTATTATTGATTTATTTTTTTCAATAAATCCATATATAAATTTTGATTGAATTTCTTTATTATAACCTTCAGAATAATATCTATTGTAAGTGTCTTCATCGGATATTCTGAAATCTGGCCCCAAGTCTATGATTTTTGTCTTTCCTATTAAAGGTTTAATATATTCATAACTCTTTTTTTCAGGCAAAGATATCAATACACAATCACAGTCTTTAAAATCAGCAATATTTTCTGTCTGACAGTGTTCAAAGTTGTTGTTTATTAAATGATTAAATTCTTCAGTGATGTCATTTTGATGTTTAAAAATATATTTTATTTCAACATCAGGATGAAATTGTAATAGCCTAATTATTTCTAAGCCAATAAAACCATTTGCACCAATTAAGCCCAATTTAATTTTCATTTATTTATCCTATTAATAATCTTTGCGAATACGTTTGTGTGATTACTTGTTTTAAAAACATTAATGATATCAATATTTTCTTTTCCAAGATTAACAAGAGAATTTTGTATTACAGTATAGTTATTGGTTAGTGGTCCACTAATAATAAAATATGAATTCTTTATACCTAGCTTTTTTAAACTTTCTAATATGTTTATTGCACCAGGAAAGTCTAAAGCGCAAATAATATAAACTTTAATTATTTTTTGGATTTCTTTATCGCTAACAATTTGTTTAGTTCCATATTCACCATGCAAACCATCACCGAGTTCTACAAAAACAACATCTGAATTTTTAGATGTATGATTGATTATTGATTTTGCAGCATTAACAATAATTTTTGGACTTATATTATTTGTACTTGGTAAGCCGGCATCAACAAAATCATAAACGTTTTTAGCTCCATTATCTTCAAAGCTGCATAAATCTTTTTGTGCCGCAGAACCTGCGAGTTTACATGCGTTTACGGTTTTAAAATAAGATTTAAGAACTCTAATCATAAATGAGCTAACAGTTGTTTTGCCAGAATCAATTCCAGTCCCTAAAACTGCTACTACAGGAACTTTGGATTTAAGTTTGCTTGTTATTTGTAATTGCTTAAATTGATCAATATTTAGTTGTTTGTTTTCATCATTTACTACGCCTCCAACAACCTCACACTCTGTTGGCCCACCTAACAATATATTAAAATCTTTACAACTACCAATTAGTCCTCCTAGATTAAGTATATGAATTCTATCAAATGGTTTTATTTCTT
>CETM01154738.1_pt1 | contig 38906 bp, 20 predicted proteins | sample 361451 | NCBI WGS metagenome assembly CETM01 (sample SAMEA2622690, study PRJEB7988) | marine metagenome | isolation source: saline water (ENVO:00002010), including
TATAAAACACCCGTAGCAGCATTAACCGATAACGGGTATTACAGGACTTCTACCAAATGGTCAGTTACAACATCCCGTCATATCAATAAGTGGTTAGACGGAGTGCTTGCAAAGGATCAACCTCAGTCGTACTTTGATAACCTATGTGCAGGTTTTTAAAGTGAACACTAAACCCCCGAAAGGGGGTTTTCATTTGGTATTATAAAAGAGTGGGAGACGAGGTTGGCATCCCTGAGATTCTTAATTAGACTCGGCAAACGGGTTAGCATAGAATCAGACATCTGCTACCTCACCCACAACAAACTTTTTTCCCGATTTTGATGACAAAAAACCTTCACATTGAACACCCCGAAGACAGCATCCTTACAGGTGACCTCACCGTATTGGATGCTTTTTTAATGCCCCAACATTTGTCGGTCAAATACGACGGAGCACCCGCTATTGTATGGGGTACAAATCCAGCAACGGGCAATTTCTTTGTCGGTACAAAATCAGTATTCAATAAAAGGAAAATCAAAATTAATGAGTGCCATACGGACATTGATCAAAATCATGACGGGAACGTTGCAGAGATTCTCCATGCTTGCCTTGATAATCTTCCAGACCATGACGGAATTATTCAGGGTGACTTTATTGGATTCGGAGGACAGCACGAATACACCCCGAACACAATTACATATGCCTTCCCTGATCAGGTTGACGAGGACATCATTGTTGCACCCCATACAGAATATTTGGCAGACTCGGACCTTCGTGATGCAATCGCCCGACCCCTTATGGAAGAGATGGAAGGGACGGAGTGCTGCAAATTTGTCCAACCTGGTGCAGGTGTTCACTCTGGCAGTTTTGAATATTTTGAAGACTCTTTTGAGTTGGGTGACCTCTGTAAGTTCGCAAGGATCATGTCAGGACTGGTCGAATTTGAAGACGCTAAGGGAGCAAAGCAACTTAAGCAGGACCTTAATGCGTATATCAGAGACGGTGACGAAATCATCCCCGAAGAGTTTGCAAATTATCAACTGGTCAGACTCTGGAAACTGGTTAAGGAAATTAAGGAATGTGCCCTATCACAATGTCGCCACCGTTGGGGACCTGAGGCATACATTGGTTATGACCTCATAGATGCGGAGGGTTATGTGATGCACTCTGACCTTGGTTCCTGGAAATTGGTCCTTCGTGAGACATTCTCTCATGCTAATTTCAATAATACAAAATGGTGTGCCACATCATAAACCGCATACAATAGGGGTCATATGCTGACCCCGTCCTTTATAATAACAGAGTAAGGCACACCCCTCAAACTATGAACCCATTTCACGGTCAAACTATGAGCACCTTTACACCCTCAAAAGAAATCAAATTTAAAGTGACCCGACTTAAGACTGCTCATGGTGCTGCAGCACTCAGATGGGCGGACAGAATTAAGGGAGGATCTTCCAGAGTTCGCACCCACGGTGGGGCGGCAGGTAGCAGAGGGACCAGCATGACGACGACTGCCTCTGCTTTGCAGGATGTTCGCTGACCTCATTAGTTCGTGACATCACCAGTTGCCCCCGTTATGGGGGTTTTTTTATGCCCCCCGTATATAAAAACGAAAGGAACCCCTAAGCTATAAAGTGTTACGAAAGCGAGATAAAAATAACAATCACCTCTAAAAATTTTTTCGATACTATATAATCTGAAAAAGGAAAAAATAATCTGATGCTATGAAAAAAAATCCCGCAGAAAATTTTACCTCCATAGAGATCGATCCTGTAAGTGGCGAATATTACACTGTTATACCTGAATGGATGGTTAATGAACAAGGTTGGTATGAAGGAACAGAGTTGAATTTTGCCCTTGAAGATGATATAATACTTCTAACTGAAAAGGACGAATGAAAACCTATCATGTATACTTAAACGATAGAGTATTATTCAAAGATTTGGATGAATCGGAGTTTAAAGTTATATGGGGAAGATTATACCATTCTTATTATAAGGAAGAATTAACTTATTCTGAGATATCGCAAGAACCGAACGAACAATATATTGAATCATCTTATTGACAGTTACTATATAATCTGATATAATTGATTTGAAGGAATCAACAAATTATGGCTAAAGGATTTACAGTAAAAGCAAAACCGCCTACTTCTAGAAAAAAGGAAGAAGATTGGAATATTGATGCTATTAAAGAAAGAATGAGAGGTAAGGCAATTGTATTTTGCTTACCAGGTAGAGGTGTGTCATATGCTTACTTAAAAAACTTTGTACAATTATGCTTTGACCTTGTACAAAACGGATGCAGTATTCAAATATCTCAAGATTATTCATCTATGGTAAACTTTGCACGTTGCAAGTGTCTTGGAGCAAATGTACTAAGAGGACCTAAGCAAAAACCTTGGGATGGAAAACTTAAGTATGATTATCAATTATGGATAGATTCTGATATTGTTTTTGATACTAATAAGTTCTGGCAATTATGTGATATGGCAATTCCTGCAGATGCTGTGAATGAAGATGGTAGTGTAGATGAAGATAAAAAGAGATCTATTGTTGCAGGTTGGTATTGTACCGAAGATGGTAGAACTACTTCTGTAGCACATTGGTTAGAAGAGGAAGATTTTCGTAGCAATGGTGGTGTGATGAATCACGAAACCCTCGAAAGTATATCCAAGCGTCGCAAACCTTTCACAGTAGATTATACAGGTTTCGGATGGCTTCTAATTGCAAATGGAGTATTTGAGAAACTTGAATATCCTTGGTTTGCTCCTAAGATGCAAGTATTTGAATCTGGTGAGGTTCAAGATATGTGTGGAGAAGATGTAAGTTTCTGTTTAGATGCCAAGGAGGAAGGTTTTGAAATCTGGTGCGACCCTCGAATTCGTGTAGGTCACGAAAAAACACGCATAATCTAATGGAAAGTTATAACATCTTCTGTAAAGATAAACTTATCTTTGAGAATCTTACAGAAGATGAATACTTTGATGCTATGGAAGATCTAGCTCAAGAATATTATGAAACAGGTCTTCCAGACCCGATGGACCTCGAAACTAAAATTATTACAGGAAATTAAATGGCAATTTTAAAAAAATCTATGACAGGGACTACCTTTGTTGAAGCAATCCCGAAAAAGTCTCGTCAAGGGCAAGGCAAACATACAAAATATTCGGCAACGTCTCGCAATAAAGCACGTAAAAGATATAGAGGACAAGGAAGAAGATGAGTTTTTTACCTTTTGGAGACCTTTTAATCCTTTCCATCTGGTTATTTGTAATGTATTTCCTTAAATGTAAAATTGATTCCTACTTTGAGGAAAAAAAACTGAAAAAAATAACCCCTAAACGAAATTCTATTGATCCAAGACGCCTTTCATAGGCGTTTTTTTTATGTCTTGTACTAAATAATCCATTATAACCAAAAAATATGGAAAATTCGCAATCAATGAGAGACGTTTGGAGTAAAATTAGCATTCCAAAGTTAATTAAAGAGAAAAAAAAGGAAGTTATTCAAGAAATTATGCATGATGACCTTACTTCTCAAAAAAAGACCTTAAAAGAAGGCGAATAGTGGTATAAATATAAAAAAACGTCTATATAAATGGCTGTTCAGAGGATATCAAGAGCATTTAAGGATATTAGTTTATCTTTTAACATGCATCCAGTTACTAAGGATATCACTGCAATTAAAAATTCGGACGCAATTAGAAGATCTATTCGTAATATTGTACAAACAGTACCAAGTGAGCGATTTTTTAACCCCGATTTTGGTTCGGAAGTAAAATCAAGCCTATTTGAATTCGTTGATATTGGTACTGCCTCTGTACTTGAGTCTCAAATAAGGATTGCAATTGAGAATTTTGAGCCAAGAGTAACAAATTATACAGTTGAGGTAAACCCAAGACCAGATTTGAACTCATTTGAAGTTACTGTGTTCTTTCAAATAGTTGGATTAGATACTCCATTACAACAATTCTCTTATATTCTAGAAGCAACAAGATAATATGCCTTTTACTAAATTTACAAACCTAGATTTTGATCAAATAAAGTCCTCAATTAAGGATTATCTTCGTGCAAATACAACTTTTACGGATTTTGACTTTGAGGGATCAAACTTTTCTGTATTAATTGATACACTTGCCTATAATACTTACATAACGGCATTCAATTCTAACATGATTGTTAACGAATCTTTCTTAGATTCGGCAACTTTAAGGGAAAATGTTGTTTCTTTAGCAAGAAATATTGGATATGTACCTCGTTCTAAGACTGCTGCGACTGCAACAGTATCATTTTCAGTACCTGTTTCCTTTACTACAGGACAATTAGTACTAAAAGCAGGTTTAATATGTGTTGGTGCATCCGAAAACACTTCATATACCTTCTCAACATACGAAGATATTACTACTAATGTTATTAATGGTGTTGCAACCTTTACTGATGTTAAAGTTTATCAAGGTTCTTACCTAACAAGGAATTTTACAGTCGATACTTCATATAATCAAAGGTTTATTCTAAGTAATCCTGATATTGATACTTCTACTATTACTGTAAATGTTGGAACTCGTGAATATAAACAGATTGATAACATAATAACGATTGATAGTGCATCAGAAATCTATCTTTTACAAGAAGTTGCTGATGAAAGTTATGAACTTCTCTTTGGTGATGGTATTCTTGGTAAGAAATTAAGTAATGGTGATATAATTAAAATAGGATATGTTGTAACAAAAGGAACTGATGGTAATGGACCTTCCTTATTCAATTATGCAGGAACTACAACTACTAGTGAAGGAGTTATAACAAATCCAACTGGACCAGTAACTATTAGTACTACCACATCTGCCTCTGGAGGAGGCGACATTGAGCCTATTGAATCTATTAAGTATTTTGCCCCTAGAATCTATGCATCGCAGAACAGGGCGGTTACAGCAAGGGATTATGAAGCAATAGTACAAAAAATATATCCTAATACTGAATCAGTATCTGTTGTAGGTGGAGAAGAATTAGATCCTCCAGAATTTGGTAAAGTAATACTTAGTATTAAACCTAAAAATGGTACAACTATATCTGATTTTACAAAAAATCAAATATTGAATGATTTAAAACAATACTCTGTATCTGGTATTAATCAAGAAATTGAAGATCTTAAACTACTATATGTTGAAATTGATAGTGATGTATTTTATGATTCTTCAAGAGTAAGTAAAATATTAGATCTAAAAACAAATGTAACAACTGCATTAGAAAGATATTCTAAATCAGTTGATTTAAATAAATTTGGTGGGAGATTTAAGTATAGTAAAACTTTGCAAGTAATTGATCAAGTTGATACAGCAATTACTTCAAATATTACTAGAGTTAAGATGAGAAGAAATCTTAATTGTGTGTTAAATACATGGGCTCAATATGAATTATGTTTTGGTAATAAATTCTATAAAAAATTAGGGGCATATAATATAAAGAGTACTGGATTTAAATTAGCAGAAAGTAATGAGACCGTATATATTGTAGATGTTCCTTCTGAAGATAGTGATATTGGAATTATTTCTATTGTTAAACCAACAGATGATCCAGATAGTTATGAGATTGTTAAAAAATCAATAGGTACAGTTGATTATGCTAAAGGAGAAATACTTATTAATACTATTAATATAGTTTCTACAGAATTATCTGATGGTGTTGTTGAAATTCAAGCATATCCAGAATCTAATGATGTTATAGGTCTTAAGGACTTATACTTAATTTTTGACATGTCAAAAAGCACTATAAATATGGTTAAAGATACAATTGCTTCAGGAGAGCAAATTTCTGGAGTTAATTATCCCGTAAGATCAAGTTATTCAAACGGAACATTAACGAGGTAATAAAGGTAAGATGATAACTACTGGTTTTGATGCTAGAGTTAAGGTACAACAGATAATTGACAATCAGTTACCTGAATTCTTAACAACTGAATCCCCTAAAGCATTAGAATTTTTAAAGCAATACTATATTTCTCAGGAATATCAGGGAGGTCCCATTGATATTGCTGAAAATTTAGATCAATATTTAAATTTAAACAATTTAACACCAGAAGTTGTTGTTGGAATAACATCGTTAACTAGTTCTGTAAGTTCAAGTGATGATACAATATATGTTGAATCTACAAAAGGATATCCTCAAGAGTATGGTTTATTAAAAATAGGTGATGAAATTGTTACCTATACTGGGTTAACTACCAATACATTTACTGGTTGTGTTCGTGGATTTAGTGGAATCACAACATATAGAGATTTACTTAATCCAGAGGAATTAATATTTTCTACTTCATCTGCTGCTGCACATGCAGATAATTCTCCTGTAAATAATTTAAGTGCTCTATTTTTAAAAGAATTTTATAAAAAAATTAAATATCTTCTTGCTCCAGGATTTGAGGATATTGATTTTGTAGATAATCTTGATGTTAATAAGTTTATTAAACAAATTCGTGATTTTTATCAGGCAAAAGGAACTGATGAAGCATTTAGAATATTATTTAATGTATTATATGGACATAATCCAAAAGTTATTAATTTAGAAGATTATTTACTTAAACCATCTGATAGTGATTATATTAGACGTCAAGTTTTAGTTACTGAAGTAATATCTGGAGATCCAAATAATCTTGTTGGAGAAGAAATTAAAAGTTCTGATGGAACTGCATCTGGACCAGTTTCTGAAGTTGAAATTATATCAAGAGGTGGAAAACAATTTTATAAAATCCAATTATTCTCTGGATTTAATGATAAAAGTTTAATTGAAGGTACTTTTGATATAGGAGCAAAATCTAAAGTTGGTGATACAGTTTCTATTGGATCTTCTGTAATTACAGTAGATAGTACTATTGGATTCCCATCATCTGGAACTGTAATTTCTGGGTTAAACACTTCAATAACATATACTAGTAAAAGTGTTAATCAATTCTTTGGATGTTCTGGTGTAACATCTATCATATCACCTGCAGATGCTGTTAGATCTGATTATACAGTAATTGGATATGAAAATGGTGATACTAGTAAGAAAGTTGTTTTAAGGGTTACTGGAGTACTATCAGATATTGAAAATCAAGATAGTATATCTCTTCTATTAAAAAATCAGACTATTCCTGTTAAAAATCTTGGTGAGAGTATAGAAAATAATAATAGTAATTTTAAAGAATTTGCATTTAATACTTGGTTATATAATACATCTTCTAGATATGAAATTGATAGTTTTACACCAGGTAATAACCAATTAAATCTTTTTGAATCTCCTGATAAATCAAGTTTAAAAGAAGGAGATCATGTAGATATTTTAGATAGAAATGCTCAAAATGTACTTGTTTTAGATGCAATAGTTTCTACTATTACTAATAATATTTTAAATATTAGTAAAATTATACCTTTTGGTACTTTACCTACTAGAGAATTAAGTTTAAGAAGAAGATTTAATTATACTACAGCATCTTCTAATATTGCATTAGATTCTCCAAATATTCTTTCAAATATACAAAGTACTTATAATGAAAATGATCAGTATTTATATACTGCATCTAACTCATTACCAGATTATAATATAACAAAAAATATATCTTCTGCTGATATTAATATAACTTCTTCATCTGTTTTAAGTAATATTTTCCAAGGATATGATATAAAAACTGATAAGTATAGCGTTTTATCATTTAATGTAGCAAATAATAAACTTCCATTTATTACTGGTGATGCGGTTGTTTATACTGGGTCTGTTGATGAAATTTCTGGTTTAACCTTTGGTCAAGTTTATTATGTAGAAATTTTAAGATCTGGTTCTAATACAAATCAATTAAGACTCTATAATTCTAGATCATTTATTGGTAGTTTAGATTATGTTCAATTTAAACAATATGCAGTAAATTCTACTCATACGTTTACTTTACAACAACATTATAATAAAAAATTATCTGCAAAGAAAGTATTATCTAAATTCCCATTAAATCCCAATATAGAATCAGGATCAATGCAGAAAACTGTTCCTGGTCGTTCTACTGGAATGTTAATTAATGGTGTTGAGATTGCAAATTATAAATCAAACGATAAAATTTATTATGGACCATTAGAAAGTGTAAAAATTTATAATGGTGGAACTGATTATAATGTTATTAATCCTCCAACAATATTAGCAGCTGCTCCTACTGGTGGTATTGGTACAGGAGCTAATGCAGTTATTAGACCTGTTATTAGAGGATCTGTTAAAGAAATACAGGTTGATCCTCAAGAAACTAGTTTTTCAAGAGTTCTTTCTGTAACTATTGATGGAGGAAATGGTGATGGTGCTGTTTTAGAACCTGTTATTTCAAAACAATATAAAAATTTAGAATTTAGTGGAGCAAGAACAGATAATCTTGGAGGAACAGGTGGTGTTGATATTAGTGAAGATAATATCACATTTACTAAAGTTCATAATATATCTGATGGAACTAAATTGGTATATGATCCAAATGGTAATAATGAGGTTGGTATTGGTTCATTTGGAGGATCGAATACTGATCAGGGTGAATATTTAATAAGTGGTGCTGTTTATTATCCAAGAATTGTAAATACAAGTTCTATACGATTATATAAGACTGAAGCAGATTATCTTGCAGGAATTAATACAGTTGGATTTACTACTATTGCTAAAAATGGAAATGGAATAACTCCATTAATGGGTGGAATTCATAAATTTAGAGTATTTGATGTACAAAACGTAATATCTGAAATTAAAGTTCTTAATTCGGGAAGTGGGTATGAAAATAGAAGATTAACTGTAAATTCTTCTGGTATTAAAACAGAAACAAATTACATTTATTATAAGAATCATGGTTTTAATGATGGTGATATAGTTGAGTATTCTTTTGATGAAACTACAGTTCCTGGTTCAGGATCTGATAGACTTTCTATTGATGGAATTTCTAATCAAGATCAATATTATGTTTTAAAGGTAGATGATAATAATTTTCAATTAGCAGACACTGGAATTACTGATGTTCTTGGATCTGTTCGCTTTGATGGAATTTCTGATCGTTATGATTTTGAAGCATCTACTGAATGGGATCTTAAAAAAGAAGATTTTACTATTGAATGTTGGATAAAGACAGCAACTGCAACTGCTGACGGTGGTAGATCTCGTCGTATTTGGATGACTGATGGACCAACTGGTAATGCTGCTAATAATTTTCAATTTATGATTGATAATGTTCCTGCAGGTAAAATTCTTGTATTTACTGGTGATGGTCAACTTAGTTTTAACGGAACAAGTGCAGTTAATGATAATAAATGGCATCATATTGCAGTAGTTCGTAGTGATGGACGAGTTGCAATATTTGTTGATGGAAAATATGAGAATAGTGAATTATTTGATGCTAATTATAGCATATCACCTAATAATGGATCTCCAAGACCTAGAATTGGTAGTTATGATGGTACTAATGGTGATTTCAATGGAGAAATTTCCAATTTTAGATTAGTTAAAGGTAGAGCATTATATTGGTCAGATTTTACTCCATCTAAGCATCCACTTAAAAATGTAGATGGAACTATACTTTTATTCTGTAAAGATGGTTCATCAGAACTTGCATTTGATGTATCTGCTTCACCATTTATTGACTTGGGTGCAGGTGCATTCAAACAAAATCCATTTAGGGACAAGTATGATAATGTTGGAGATGGTACTAAAGAATATTTCTATAATAGAAGAAAATATGCACTAATTAGTGGAAGTGGAAGTGATTCTCATCAATTCTCATATCCACCAATTAAACTTAATATAAATGCTGAATGGGTTGGAAAAGCAGGTATTATTACTGCTATTCCAATTGTAAGGGGTGAAATTGTTGATACTTATCTTGATAATAAAGGGTCTGACTATGGATCATCTATATTAAATTTCCATAGAGATCCTACAATAACAATTAAAAATGGTATTGGTGCACAGTTTAATCCAATTATAAGTGGGACTAAAATAGTTGCTGTTCAGGTACAAAGAGCTGGAGAATATTATAATGGAGCTCCTGATTTAATAGTAACTGGAGAAGGAACAGGAGCAAAATTAAGAGCAACTGTTGAAGATGGTAAAATTAAAAAAGTCATTGTTTTAAATGGTGGTATTGGTTATAAACCAAAAAATACATCTGTTTCAGCAGTTTCCGCAGGAAGAAATGCTGTATTGGAAGCTTCTGTAAGATCTCTTACTGTAAATAATTTTAAGAGATTTGGAGATGAAATATTTACTGAAAATGGAGGAGGTAATTTATCTTATGGTGTAGTTGGATATTCAACTGATAGAGAAGGTGTATCATTTATAGATCCAAATCCAGATAATAATCATTCAAGAGTTATTGGATGGGCATATGATGGTAATCCAATTTATGGACCATTTGGATATTCTGATCCAGAAGATGATAACTCAGCAATTGTTAGATTAGATACATCATATAGTTCTTCAATATCAAATATTGAAAATAGACCTCCTACTAGTGATTTTGAGTTAGGATATTTTGTAGAAGATTATAAATTTGATGGTAATGGTCATTTAGATGATCATAATGGAAGATTTACAAAAACACCAGAATATCCAAATGGTGTTTATGCATATCATGTTGGTGTTACTACTGATACAACTTTAAATAGATTAGCACCTGAATTTCCATATTTTATAGGTGATACTTTTAGATCAAATGAAGTTATTAATAATTTAGATCAGAGTTTTGACTTTAATAGTTCATCTTTAATTAGAAATACATTTCCATATAGAGTTAATAAACCATATTCTGGTAATGAATTCTTATTTGAATCTAATGAAAAAACAAATCAAATTAGTATTGTTGAAAGTGCATCTGTAGGTTCTATAGATTCTTTAAAAATTATCAATAAAGGAACAAATTATAGAGTTGGTAATTCTGTAATATTTGATAATACTGATACTGGTGGTGGTGCAGCATCTGCTGAAGTTACTAGAATAGATGGAAAAGCAATAACAAATATAGAAACAAGCTATGAAGAATTTGAAAATTCAGTTCTTACATGGGAGAATCAGAATACAATAAGAGTACATACTTCAGGATATCATGGATTGGTAAATGGTGATAGAATGGAGGTTTCTGGTTTATCAACCTTTGTTGATGGTGTATCCGTAGTTACTTCTCATATTATTGGGGTATCATCTGAAACAACTTCACTCTTGTCTAATATACCTACATCTTCTGGTATTGTTACTGACATTTATGTTTCCTCTATACCACCTTTAGTTGGGGCTGGATCAAGTATTGGTATAGGAACGGAAACCTTTGGGGTTCTAGGTGTTCCTGGTGATGGTATATTAAGAGTTAAGAGACAATTCAGTGGGTGGAATGTTTCCCATGATGCTTCTAGTATTGTTAGTTATTATCCAGATACATTTACAATTCCTGTAGATACTGAATATTTTGATTCTACTAAAAATTATACTGCAAACTTTAATCCAACACAATCTGTTGGTATAGGTACTACTGCTGGATTTGAGAATACTTTATTATATAATGTGGGTATTGCTCCTAGATCAGTTTCTGTACCAACACAGAGCATTTATGTTCCAAATCATCCATTTAAGAATAATGAAAGGGTATTATTAACTGTACCAGCAGGTGGAAGTTCATTTACTGTAGGAATGACATCTACCAGTAATGTGTTTAATTTACCTTTAAGTGGTAGTCAGGGGTATGTGTATGTAATTAATAAATCTAGAGATTTTATTGGCTTAGCAACTAATATTGGAGTTACAACTGGATTATACTTTAGGAGTAATGGATCTAATAGTAATGAATATAGTCTTCAAACAGAATATTCTCAGGTAACATCAACTGCAAAAAAAATTAAGGGCAAAATAGGAGTTTCTACTTTCCATAATTTAACAAATAGTGATCAGATTGATTTACATATCAATCCAAGTTTGTCTGTTGGTATAGGTGTTGATCAGTCGGTTAGAATTAAATATAATACTGAATATAATAAGATTTTGGTAAATCCAGTTGGATTTGCATCGGCAGCAATTACTATAGAAACTGGAGGATTACCAAAATATCAAAGTGCTATAAACATTCCAACACATGGGTTTAAATCTGGTGATAAAGTATTTTATGAGGCTGATGAACTCCGTGCTACTGGATTAAACACAGGTGGTTATTTTGTTTATAGGGTAGATGCTAATTATATTAAATTATGTGAAACTTATAGTGATGTATTTGCAAATCCACCTGTAATTGTAGGTATTGCTGAAACTGGTGGTTTAACTCAAAGATTAAGTCTTATTAATCCACAAATTACGGTTACTAAGAATAATAATCTAGTATTTGACGTATCAGATACTTCATTAACAGAGTATGATTTTAATTTTTATTATGATAAAGGATTAAATAATGAATTTGTATCTACAGGAACAACATCAGTATTTTCAGTTTCAAAATCAGCAGTAATTGGAGTTTCATCAGAAGCAACATATACTATTGGTTTCAATGATGATATGCCAACAAAATTATATTATTCTTTCTCAAAGAAAGGTGTATCTATTGATCCAGATGTTGAAACAAATAATTACTCAGAAATTTTATATACCGATAGTTCATATAATGGAAAGTATAATGTTTTTGGTGTTGGATCTACTGATTTCTATATTTCACTTAGGGAAGTTCCAGAAAGATTATCATATTCATCAGCAGACTGTGATGTTTTGAATTATGATACATCATCTAAAACTGCTTCTGGTCCAGTAAATAAAATTGATATTATTTCTAAAGGTGATAATTATCAAAAATTACCAAGAATAACAGGTTTAACTACAGGAACTTCTGATAGTTTGGGTAATAATGCGATTATTAGTGCTAAAACAAATAGTATTGGAAAACTTAATAGATTTAGAATAGTTAATGAAGGATTTGAATATTCTGCAGATAAAACTTTAAGACCATCAGCTGATGTTGCTTCACATATTAGTTTAGATAAAGCAGAAAAAATAAGTCAAATTAAAGTTGCTAGTGGAGGAAGAAACTATCTTTCAGCTCCGCAATTGGTTATTGTTAACACATATACAGGTAATGTTGAAGAAACTGGAATACTTAAAGCAATATTTAATCAAGCTACTGAAAATAATGCAATAGTTGATGTTGAAGTTGTGGAGCAACCTAAAGGTTTATCCTCAGTAGATCATAAAATTTATACTATTAATAATAGTAATGGAGTACAAGTTAATAAGATTAATGAATATAATAATGGTATTGTTGAATGTCAAATTACAACACCCCCTGTAGATGGATTTGTTGTTCCCCCATTTGCTGCTGGTGATAAAATTTTTGTTGAAGGTTTAATAAAAGGAAGTGATAAAGATCCAATATCAGGTATTAGTAGTTCTCCTGGAACTGGATTTAATTCAACAGATAATGGATATAATTTCTTTGAAGTTGTTGAATATATCAATTCTAATCCAGCTATTCTTAAATATGATGTTGCTCCATATACAGATAACGCAGGAAATCATAAAACAAATTATAATACAGGAACTATAATAGATCAAACAACACAGTTTAATGCGATTATTAAACAGAAAGATTATCCTACTTTTGAAATAACCAAAGTACCAAGTGAATTTTATATTGGAGAAAAACTAGTAGTAAATGGTGAAATGGTTGATTTAACTATTACTATAGTTGATAGTCAATTTATTAAAGTTATTGGAACTTACGAATTAGAAATTGGAGATAGAATTACTGGTAATAATTCTGGTAATACTGCAATAGTTAGTGGAATTGATAAATTTAATAACAGATATACAATTGACTATGCAAATAGAAAAGAATTTGGTTGGAAAGATGGAACTGGTAAATTAAATGATGATCTTCAAGTATTACCAGATAATGATTATTATCAAAATCTTTCTTATACAATTAAGAGTCCCGTAACATGGGATACAATGAAGGATTCTGTTAATAAACTTGTCCATCCTTCAGGAATGAAGAATTTTGCTGATACTGAAATCATTTCAAAAGCAGTTATAGCAATTGGAGTAACACAATCAATATCTCCAGTTATGGATTTTGTATCTACTGGAAGAATTGATACTATTAGTAATTTTGATTTAGCATTAGATTATAATCCAACTTCAAATTCTTCAAGATATATTATCTTTAAAAATAAAAAATTAACAGATTATATTACATGTAATACAAATAGAGTTTTACAGATTGATGATATTAGTAATGATTTCTCTAGTTCAGAATTTAATAAGAGAAAGTTTGCAGATGCTCCAAGTTATCCAATTACTGATTTTTATGCAAAATATTTGGTACAAGTTAGTGATATTGATAAAATAAGTTCTCAATTAAGCGAAGTTGTTGTTTTAAATGATTTTACAAGCACATATACACTTAATAAAGGTGATGTTTATACTGGTGAAAGATTGGGTGTATTTGGTGGTGAATTAGGTGACGTTGGTGATCCACTTTTAAGATTTACTCCAGATGATCCAAATAACTTTAGTTACAATCTTAAAATTTATAAAGAAGAATTTGCAAATACTCCCTTTAATATTGGTGTTGGAGTTACTGATATTGGATCTACTAGATTATCTGCAAAAACAGAAAGAGTCGGTCCTGCTTCTGGATCTGGATTGATTGGATTTAGTACAGATGTATTCCGATCAAATGTTAATGATATTAATACATTTTATGCAAATGCTCATGTAATTAATGAAACTACTAATGAACAGAATTATTTTGAAATTGCTGGTTATTATGATGGTACTAATTCTTACATAGCAGAATATTATTTCGATACTACTAAGTATGGTGGAGTTTCTAGTGGATTTATTGGTACTTTTGGTATTAATGTTTCTAGTGGAGTTTTAGGTTTAACATTTAAAAACTCAACACAAGATAATGTATTAATAAAAACGAAAACTGTTGGAATAGGATCAACTCAATTTGGTTCAGGTATTGGAACACATAGATTTAATGTTGCTGGACAAACCCCTGGTAGTGAAAGAACTGCAAGATTACAAACTAATATTGCATATGCAACTGGTATTACTACTATTACTACTCTTGATCAGAGCTTAGAATTTGGTTTGAAATCTATAGTTAAAGTTAGTGTTGGTTCTACTGTAGATGTTCATAACGTACTTGTTATTGCAGATCAACAAAATGCTGCTATTCAACAATCACAATTCTTGTCTGGTGGAAGTAATACTGGAATAGGATCATTCTCTACAAGTATATCTGGAACAACTGTTAGTGTTTTATTCCATCCAGATGCAAGGTATTCCTCAGATCAAGTTACGGTACAATCATTTAACCAATATATTTACTCCGACATTGATAATTTTAATGTTCCAAGTGATTTTACTTATGGTACTGCTATTGAAAATATATCTAATGCTTTCTATGGATCTATTAATGAATTTGGTAAAGATAGATTAGCATTTGATTTATTGCATAAAGGAGTTCCTATTTTTGAGAAGACTTTTAATCCATCTGATACTACTAAACTTAATAGATCTACTGGAATATTCAGTATAGATAATCATTTCTTTGAAACTGGTGAAAAACTAATTTATACACCAGATTCTAGTTTGATTGGTATTAGTGGAACTGCAATTAGTATTGGTGCGACTATTACAAGTGGAGCAATTTTCACTGGAGATCTTATTGCTGGATTCTCAACAATAACTGGAATTGCAGTTTCAACTGGACTTGTTTTAGGTTCTAGAATTTATGGAGAATCTATTGATGTTAATAACAATACAACTATAACAGGTATTAATACTGCTTATACTTGGTTTAATGGTAATTTAGGTGCTGCTGGTACTGTTATTACTGGTATAGGAAATACTTCAGTTCTTACTGTTGGAGCTGGAATACATTCTGGTGGTACTAAGGCAGATTTAGGTACAATATATTCAATTGGTATTAATTCTATTACAGTATCTTCAAATATAACAAATGTTGGAACTGCACAATCTTATTATTCAACAGATGTTAATTGGTCTGTAAATTTATCTAATGCTGGATCAGCATCAACTATAAGACAATCTTATAGTACAGGTATTACTACCAATATTTGCCCATCATTAGTATATGCAATTAAATTATCTAAAGATACATTTAAAATTACTGGAACTGCTGGTGGAAATGTAACTACTCCTGGAATAGGATTTACCTTTACTGATGTTGGGAATGGTAATGTTCATAAACTTGAAATGGACAAGAAGCTTGAAAAATCATTAATTACTGTAGATGGTGTAACTCAATATCCATTAATTTATACTCCATTAACATTCGATCTTAAAGATAATCCTTCAACTATTGGTGCTGCAGTGACATTTATTTCACTTTCAGGTATCTCTTCCATTAAACCAAGTGATATACTAAAAGTTGACGATGAATATATGAAGATTAATAATGTTGGATTTGGAACTACAACTGCTGGTCCAATTACTGGTATAGGATCTGCTAATGTTATTGAAGTTACTAGAGGATTTGTTGGATCTTCTGCAACAACACATACGGATGGAACTAGTGGTAGAATTTATAAAGGTGCTTTTAATATTGTTGGAACAAAGATTCATTTTACTCAAGCACCAGATGGTAGAGGTTCAAATAATACATTAAATTCTAGTGCTCTTCCTTCAGCAAAATCAACATTTAATGGTAGAGTTTATTTACGTACAGATTATACAGATAATAAGATTTATGATGATATATCACATAACTTTAATGGTATTGGACAGACATTTACTGTTTATAAAGAAGGTAAAAATGTAACAGGAATGCAAGCAGGAAGTGATGTTCTGTTTATTAATGATGTATTCCAAACACCAGATACTGAGAATAATATAGGAAAGAATTATAAATTCTCTGCTCCACAGGTAGCAACTGCTGCTGGACTTTCTAGTGTTACTTTTACAGGTGTTAAGAGACCTGGATCTGGTAATGATGATGCAATTATAGTTGATTATGATATAAACCAGAACCAACTTCCAAGAGGTGGTGTAGTTATTTCTATTGGTTCTTCTGGTGGATTAGGATATGCTCCTCTTGTTGGTGCAGCATTTACCATTGGAATGACCAATAAATCAATTACTTCTGTAGGTATTGGAACTTCTGGATCATGGGGTAGTGGATATCAGAATCCTGTTGCAATTGGTGTAACTGATCAGGCATATAAGCATAAGTTTGTAAGTTGTGGTGTTAATTCTATTACTGCAAATACAGGATCTAAGTTTACTGCTACATTAGCATTATATGAATCACATTCTGGTATTTGTACATTAACAATACCAAATCACGGATTAACTACTGGAAATACTATCGGAATTGCTACTGGTGCTTTAGTATTCTCGTGTGATAGAGATAACTTTAATAGTAATCATGCATATCCTAGAACTACAGACCCTGCTCACAATGCAACTCTAGCAATTACTTCTAAAACTGATGATACAATTACAGTTGGCGTTGGGTCAGGTGGTGGATCAGGTACTGGAGCAGTAGTTGTAGCAACTGTTGGTGCTAGGTATAACCATAGATTTGTAACTGCAGCAGCAGGAGCAGCATATACAGGTGGTGAACATAATCATACATGGGTAAGTCCTGCTACCAATTCAATTGTTGTTGATAATTGGGGTGGAACAAATTTATCTCCTACTGGAGTAGGATATACTCCATCTACTGGTGATGTTGTTCTTACATTTGGTTCTAATCACAATCTTACTGCAGGTAGTAATACTATTGGAATTAGAACAGAATCATTAATATTCACATGCGATAGGGATAATAATGTTGCTGAGAAGAAATATCCTAGAACAACTGATCCTGTACATAATCAGCAATTAGCAATTATATGGAATACTCCAAGGAAGTTAATGGTACATGTTGGAGTATCTTCAAATAATGATTATAATATTTCAAATGCAGAATATAATTCAACAACAGGAGATTTGGTTCTTACAAGTGTTGATCATAAGTTAACAACAAATAGCCTTGTTGGAATTAAGACTGATTCATTAACATTCTCATGTAATCAAGATGATTATGCAACCAATCATACATATCCACGTATAACTGATCCTGCCCATACAAAAGTATTGGGTGTTACTTCAACAACAGATAACACATTTACAGTTAATGTTGGGGCATCTCAATCTGGTGCAGGTGGAGAATTAACATTTAACATTAAAAATGGTGGTACTTATTATGTAAATCCACGTATAACTGTTAGTGATCCTACTTATGAAAATCTATCAGTATTGGGAGCATCTAGGTTAGGTATTGGTGCAACTAGTATAACTGGAGTTGGATTATCAATGACACTTGATCTTGCTCCACCAGTTGATGCTGGAAAGAGATTAAGAGGTCCAATTCCAACACCTATATCCAACAAACATGCTGATGCATCAGATCTTATTCTTACCAATAGAACAATGATCGCAGAGGTTGCTGTTGGTAGGATGTTAGAGAAATATAGTGGTAATTATGAACATAGATTTGTATCTGCAACTGCTGGAGCAGTAAATAAGGTTTCTCCAAGTGGATCTGCTATAACACCAAATCATGCATTCTTTACACCATCAACAGGTGTATTGAAGTTAACATTTGCTTCTGCTCATGGTCTATCTGATACAAATACAATTAAACTTGATACTCTATCATTGAAGTTTACTTGTGGATTAGATAATCATACTTCATATCATTCATATCCACGCACAACTGATCCTATTTCTGGAATAACAACTGCTATTGCTAATGTAGGTGGTGGTGGTACTGACTTTACTATAAATGTTGGACAGGTATTGCAATCATCAATTATTCCACAATATAAAACAAATTCTTCAGTTACTAATCAAGATTGTATAGATGATGTTTCTGATATTCTTGAGGTTATCGCTCACAATACGCAATTTGATGGTAATGATAAGACAGTTGATGCAGCAAATCTTTATATAACTGGAGCACATGTTGCTGGTGAAGAGCAAGAAACAATATATGCCTTTGAACAAGCTAGAGATATGGCAATACAGGCAATAAGAAATGAAAAAATTGGTATTGGGTCTGGTGGTCAATATGAACATAAGTTGATTAGAACTAATACAAATGCTTTACGTACTGGTGGAGCTTATGGTCATACATTTATAAGTGCAGCAAATAATGCAGTTTCAATTACTGGTGGAGGATCAACTACTCCTTCTGGAGCAACATATGATGGAAATAGTGGTGTTTTAACATTAACATTTGCTAATGCTCATGGAATCAATAACTCTAATACTGTTACTATTGCAAATCATTCATTAACCTTTACTTGTGAAGGTGATCAACATGCTTCTCAACATTCATATCCACGTCCATCTGATCCTGCATATGGTAATCCATTAAATGTTACTTCACATACATCTAGTGCTCCTCATCAAATAACAGTTAATGTTGGTGTATCAACTTTTGTTAATGTTGGAGTTACTACTGCAACATACAATCCATCAACTGGTGATTTAGTTGCAACTGTTGGAGCAGGACATACAATTCTTGGACCATCTTCACATACAGTTACAACATGTACATATACACCAACAACTGGTGTTTTAAGACTTACAGTACCTAGTCATGGATTCTCTAATGGTGATATGGTTAGAATACTTGATGAATCGTTAACTATGACATGTGGTTATGATTCTCATGCTACAACCCACAAATATCCAAGAACATCAGATCCTGCTAGTGGTAAATGGTTAAGAATTACTAATGTAACTACAAATACATTTAAAGTTAATGTTGGTAATGCTGGTATTTCTTCTGCACATACCTTTGTTTCTGCTACTTCTAATGGACTTGAAAAGGCACGTACTAAGATAGGAATTAGTACAGAATCTATGACTTGGACATGTTCTAGAGATCATCATGCTACTGAACATTCTTATCCACGTACAACTGATCCTTATCATAATAGAATAGTATCAGTTGCTTCAACAACTGCTAATACAATTACATTTAATGTAGGGGTATCATCATCAAATTATACTATTAATGATCAATATTATGATAAAAATATAACTGGTGACCAATCTGGAAGTAAAGGTGTATACACAGTTGGAGATTGTGCAGAAGTTGCTTCAGCAGTTTCTACTCTTACTGGAATTGTTACTTTTGCAGTAGGACAATCTGCATTACCTACAAAGACTGCAAGTAATCCTGCTTTATTTGAAGTATCTAAGTTTGAATTAACTAAACCTGGATATGCCTTTATGAGAGGAGATACTTTTAAACCTGTTGGATTGGTTACAGCAGCAAATTTAGTTGGTAATAGATTTGTACATAAATTTGTTGGTATTGGAACAAATGCAATTATTGTAAATGGAGACAACCAAGTTGCAACTGCAATTACGACACCTACAGGTGCTAACTATAATCCAGCAACTGGTGATTTAGTTCTTATAACAGATAATCCACATAATATTTCAATGGGTGATACTATTGGTATTGCAACTAATTCTCTAACATTTACATGTGCTAAAGATGGTCACACTAGTGAACATACTTATCCTCGTACAACAGATCCTATACACAACAATATGTCGGTTGGTATTGGATCAACATCAGTATATACAATTACAATAAATGTTGGAGCAGCTGCAGCACCTTCACCTAGAACAGAACTTATATTTAATGTACAAGAGACATTTAATGATTCATTTGCAGCATGGCAACTTGGTGAATTTGATTTTATTGATAGTATTAAATCGCTTCAGAATGGTGTAAGAACAAGATTCCCATTATATAAAAATAGTCAATTATTGAGTTTCCAAAAAAATTCAGCAGATGTTACTTCATCTCTAATAGATTTTGATACTATTCTTTTAATATATGTTAATGGTGTTATGCAAGAACCTAAAGTTGCATATGAGTTTACTGGTGGAACAACATTTACCTTTACAGCAGCACCATTACCAGATGATGATATTGATATATTCTTCTATAGAGGAACTACTGGTGTAGATAGTTTAGAAGTTAATGTAAATGAAACAGTTAAACCAGGTGATGATTTACAAATAAGAAAAAATTCTATAATTAGTGGAACAGTTGATCAAGATAAGAGAATTTTATCTCGTATTTTATCATCAGATCAAGTAGAAACTGGTATATATCTTGGTGATGGAATTGATGATACTAATTTCAAACCAATTGATTGGACTAAGCAAAAACGTGACATTATAATAAACGATAATGCAAAATATAAGAGTAGGGATTCAATAGAAGGATTAGTATTCCCAACAGCAAATATTATAGGTGATATTCAATCTAATGACGACTTCTTCTACGTAGATGATGCTCAATTATTTAATTATGAAGAAAATGAATCTGATATTGATATTAGTGATGTTGATGCATTGATAGTTCCGAGTGGAGATCCTGTATCTGCTGCTTTCACTGCTGTAGTTTCTTCTGCAGGAACTATATCATCTATTGATATAACTTCTGGTGGTAGTGGATATACACCTGGTACTATTAATTTAGATCTTTCTGATCCGATAGGTGGTATTGGTACTGTATTTAAGACAGCAGTTACTGGAATTGGTACATTAGGAATTGGATCCGATGTTATTATGGGTATAGCATCTACAGAAGGAATTGAAATTGGACATACACTTAAAGCAATTTCTAATGTTATAGGAACGGATGTAAAAGTAACTGGATTATCTACTAGTTACTATCTTGGAGCAGGAGCAACTCAATATTCTACTGCTAATGTAGTTTCTATTAGCACTAATGCTTCTAATACAACAGTTTTAGTAAGAACATTTGATTTTGGTAAGTATCAGAATCAAACTCAAGCAACAGCAACTGCAACAGTTTCTTCTGCAGGAACTGTTTCATCAACAACAATAACAAATCCAGGATCTGGATATACTGGTTCTAGTTCAACTCCATATTATGTAAATGGTAGATCTCCATCAATATTAAGTCCAATTCCACAAGTTAATGAAGAATTAGTTACTGATATTAGATTTATTGAAGGATATAGTGGAATTATTACTGGAATAACAACAAGTACTGGAACTACAGGTGCTCAAAGTATGGCACTTACATTCCACGTAAAACATGATTCATCTCTTAGTGCATTTAATCTTGATAGGTTAATTGTTGATACTCCAATCTATATTTCAGAGACAGGTGTTGGACATGGAGTAACTTCTATTGATCGTGGTGGAAATACTACTATAGTAGGAATAGGAACCACATTTGCAGATAATATTTACAAAGTACATGAAATTACTAGAAATAATTTTGTAGGTGTTATTACTTGTAATGTTCATAGTGGAATAAATACTGCAGGTATTCCAGACAATGTTAATAGCATAACTGGAATAACTACCGTCTTTGGAGGTAAGTTCTCTTGGGGTAAATTATCTGGATTTACTAGATCCAGTTCTGGAATAGGTATTGCTGTTACTGGATTAACTGTTAATACTGGATTAACATCATTCCCAACGATTCAAAGAAGAGGATACGGTCTTAGAGACAGTGGTTCTCTTAGAAAGGATCTTGGGTAGTATAAATATAGAAAAAAGCTGATCATAATGGCTGCAATTGTAACAGATCAATTTAGAATATTAAATGCGAGTAACTTTGTTGATTCCGTCAGCGATACTAATAACTCCTATTATGTCTTTTTGAGTTTACCAAATCCATCTGTTGTTGGGTATGGTAGATCTACGAGTTGGGATACAAATACACCTGCTCCAGTAGATAATCTTGATTATCTTACACATGTTAAAGATACTATGATTTTTGGTAAGAAAATTACCACTGATGATGTTAGGAGATTGGTTAGAAGGGTTGATTGGAAATCAGGAACAATATATGAAATGTATAGACATGATTATAGTGTTGCGAAGCCTTCTCCACAAACAAACTCAACTAGACTTTATGATGCAAACTATTATGTAATGAATAGTGATTATAGAGTTTATATTTGTATTGATAACGGATCATCTGAATCTAATCCAAATGGTAAATTTTCACAAGATGAACCAAAATTTACTGATCTAGAACCATCTAGAGCAGGTGAAAGTGGTGATGGATATGTTTGGAAATATCTATTTACTGTTTCTCCTAGTGATATTATTAAATTTGATGCAATTGAATATATTCCAATACCTAATGATTGGTTAACTAGTACTGATGCTCAAATACAATCAATAAGAGAGAATGGAGATTCTACTATAAATGAGAATCAAATTAAAAAGGTTTATATTGAAAATGAAGGAGCTGGTTATAATGCAACAGATGCAGAACTTGATATTGTTGGTGATGGTACAGGTGGAAAGGTAATTGTAGATGTTGTAGGTGGTAAAGTAACAGGAACTAATGTTTCTGCTGGTGGAAAAAATTATTCTTATGGTAGAGTTGATCTATCAACAATTAATCAAGGAGCAACTGAATTTGCTCATTTAATTCCAGTGATTCCACCATCAAGAGGGCATGGTTATGACTTATATAATGAATTAGGAACAGATAAAGTTTTAATCTATGCTCGTTTTGATGATTCAAGTAAGGATTTTCCAACTGATACTAGATTTGCTCAGATTGGAGTTCTAAAAAATCCAACTCAAATTGGATCTGCTAGTTCTGTTTTTACTGAAGGTCAATTTTCTAATCTTAAAGGATTAAAATTAACCTCTGTTGCGAATGCTAATGCTGCAATTCCTGGAAACCAAATGCTCCAAACAGTAACTGGTGTAGGAACTGCTAAAGGTTACATTGCATCATATGACAGTGAAACTACAGTTTTGAAATATTATACTGATAGATCATTATTTTATAATACTGCTTTAGATCAAAAAGATTCTAAAACTGTTAATATAGATGCAAATAAAGTTGATTTTAGTGGCGGTGGAACAATAAGTTCTGGTACTTTCAGTGGAACTATTGATGCTGGATTTACTGGTATTACAACAGCTGTAACTAGTACTAAGAGCGTAAATTTAAATACTCAGTTTATAAATGGCATTGCCAATCCTGAGATAAATAAAGGATCAGGGGACATTATCTACATTGATAATCGACCTCGTGTTTCTCGGAATCCTCGCCAAAAGGAAGATATTAAAATTATACTGGAATTCTAAGACAGATGTCACAAAAAACCAATCTTAATGTATCACCATACTATGATGATTTTGATGCAAATCAGAATTTCTATAGAGTTCTGTTTAAACCAGGATTCCCAGTTCAATCTAGAGAATTAACTACTCTGCAATCTATATTACAGAATCAAGTTAAATCTTTTGGTGACCATGTTTTTAAAGATGGATCTATAGTCATTCCAGGTAATGTAACTTATAATTCAGAATATAATGCAGTTAAAATTAACCCAACTCATGTAGGATTAAGTGTTGGTTTATACTTGAAAGAATTAGTTGGTAAGAAGATAAAAGGGCAAACATCACAAATAACTGCTGTTATTCAGAATGTATTAACTGATATAGAATCAGATTCTGGTGATTATACTTTATATGTAAAATATACAAGTGCAGATGCTAATTTTCAGTCTGGACAGTTTGCTGATGGTGAAACATTAATTCTTCAAGAGAATTTAACTTATGGTTTGAGTACTATTAATTCTGGAAATACTTTTGCTAGTTTAATCAATTTAAATGCAACTTCAACCGCATCTGCAGTATCAATCTCTGAAGGTGTTTATTATATTAGAGGTCATTTTGTTAATGTAAGTGATGATACTATTATTCTAGACCAATATACAAATACTCCATCATATAGAATTGGTTTATTTGTAGATGAATCTGTTATAGATGCTCAATCTGATAATACATTATATGATAATGCTAGAGGTTTTTCAAACTATGCAGCTCCAGGAGCAGATAGATTAAAAATAACAGCAACCCTTACTAAAAAAAGATTAACTGATTTAGATGATAAGAATTTCATAGAAATTTTAAGAGTAATTAAAGGTGTTGTTAAGAAAGTACAGGATACTGATAATTATGCATTAATTAAAGATTATATTGCACAAAGAACATATGAAGAATCTGGTGATTACTCGGTAGATCAATTTAATATTGAAGTTGATGAATCTTTAAATAATAGAATAAATTCTAATGGTGTTTTCTTTGCAAATCAAAGAACTGATCAAGGAAATGTACCGTCTGAAAATCTTTTAGCAATAAAAGTTTCTCCAGGAAAAGCATATATTAAAGGATTTGATGTTGAAAAACCAGTTACATCAATATTAGATGTTGAAAAACCTAGAGATACTGTAAGTGTAGAAAACTCTAGTGTCCCATTTAGAATGGGTAATTTAATAAGAGTTAATAATGTTCATGGATCTCCTAAAATAGCTCTTGATGGAAATACTGAGAAAGTTAGATTATGTAGAAATAGAAAAACTACTGAAATTCATTTAACCGAAACAGAGGAAATTGGTAAAGCAAGAATATATTCATATAATAAGAGTGATTCATCTAATAGTTCTTCTGCAGTATCTGCAGCAAATAATTGGGATTTATATCTTTGGGATATTCAAACTTATACAGTTTTAACATTAAATGCTATATTTGATACAACAGCATTTCCTTTTGGTTCTTATATCAAAGGTTTAAGTAGTGGTGCTACTGCATATAGAGATAATTCTAGTAGTTCTGTAGGGAGTGGATCAAATAGATACGTAGTTAGTCAAACTTCTGGATCATTTTCAATTGGTGAACAAATATCAATTAATGGATCGACAGATAAATCAGTATCAATTAAAGAAATACAAGAATTTACTATAGATGATGTTAAATCAATATATCAAGGTGGTGGAAGTGGTACAACTAGTGGTTTAGCAACTTCATTCTGGTCTGATACTGTTCTTACTCCAGCAAAAACAAGATACACAATTAATACTGAAATAACTGTAAATCATGCTGGAATTGCAACTATTACTGGTGAAAACTTTGTAGGTATTAGGTCTGATTCTATTATTAAAACCACTGGTCTTGCCAATACATATCCAACTTATTGGAGACTTACTAATGTTAATGAAACTGGTCGAATAGGAACTGTAGCTGCTGCACCAGCTGTTCCTAGTGTGATTAATGGAATTTTACCAGGACAAAGTAATACTCCTACCCCTTTTAAGGGTCCTTTTGAAATAGTAACTCCTAAAGTTCTTAATGAGAATAATAAAGAGTTATATGCTCCATTAAATGCAAAAAATGTATCTGAAGTAGATCTTAGCGAATCTGATCTTAGAGTTGTTAAGCAAATACTTGGCGAATCTACTGATGCTGTTGGAACATTAAGTGTTAATATTACAGCTACTGGAGTTTCTGGTTCTTTTGAACCATTTGCTCCTAAGAGATATTCTGTTTGGCAACAAGATGCTTATTTAGCTGTAGATAGTGATAATTTTATCTTGGGAGCTAATGGACAAAGTATTACTATAACAGGATTACCTGCTAGTCAATCAAATTTAGTAGTTAATACAACTGTTAAAAAATCTAAAATTACAAGTAGACAGAAAATTTATACTAGAAGTAGTAAATTAACTGTTGACAAAACAATATCTGGAATTAATACAATAACTACTAATCCAGATACAGGATTAATTGTATCTAGTGGTTTATCTACAAACTCTTTTAATGGATTAAGAGTTGAAGATAAGGAAATTTCTCTTAATGTTCCTGATGTTGCTAATATAGTTGCAGTATATGAATCTGTAAATACAGCAACTGTTACATTAGATAAATTAACATTTGGTGGTGGACTTGCATTAGATACTGCATCAATTCTTGGTGAACATATTGTTGGTTCTACAAGTGGTGCTGTTGCTCAAATTGTTACTAGATCATCTTCTACTGAAGTTGAGTTTGTTTATCTTAATACCAATACTTTTACTATAGGAGAAACTGTTAGATTCCAGGAATCTAATATTGCTTCTGCATTGGTTTTGGTATCACCAGGTAATTATATTGATAGAACTATCGATTATATATTGGATAAAGGACAGAAAGAACAATATTATGATTATTCTAGAATTGTTAGAAAATCTAATACAGAAGTACCAATTAGAAAACTTTTAGTTATCTTTGATCATTATAAAGTTCCTGATTCTGATAAGGGTGATGTTTATACTGTTGAAAGTTATGATAAAGAGAGATATAAATTAGATATACCAATATTATCTAATGGATTAAGAGTATCAGATACTCTTGATTTTAGACCAAGAGTTAGCGAATTTACTAGTACAACTCAATCACCATTTGATTTTAGTTCTAGATTGTTTAGTTCAACAAATACACCATCAGTAGTTCTATCTCCTAATGAAACTTCTGATATTGGTTACTCATACTATGTACCTAGAATCGATAAGGTTGTTCTTAATAAAGATGCAAAATTATCAATAATAAAAGGCACATCATCAGATAATCCAAAACCACCATCTTCAATAGAAGAAGGTATGGAATTGGCTAGAATTGAATTGCCACCTTATTTGTATAATACTGATGATATAAAGATATCTCTTGTAGATAATAAGAGATATACTATGAGGGATATTGGTGATTTAGAAGATAGAATTGAAAATGTTGAAGAATTAACTTCATTAAGTCTTTTAGAGTTAGATACTAAATCATTACAATTTACAGATAAAGATGGTATAACTAAATTTAAATCTGGATTTTTTGTAGATAATTTTAAAAATACTAATTTTATTGATACTGAAAATCCTGATTCAAAAGTTTGTGTTGATAAAAATCTTGAAGAATTAAAATCAGATAATGCATTATATTCTTTAAAATCTCAAATTGCTCCAGAAAATAGTGTAGATATTGATTCAGCAGACTTTTCATCTAACTTTAATTTACTAGATTCAAATGTTAAGAAAACTGGTGATCTTGTTACTTTAAATTATTCTGAAGTTGAATGGGAAAATTTATCTCAAGGTTTTGCAACTAAAAAGCAACAAATTAATCCATTCGGTATTGCTAATTATAATGGATTTGTTAAATTAACTCCATCATCAGATACCTGGGTTAGAACTATTACTGATGGAACAGGAGTTATTACACAAACTCAAAGTCAGTGGGAAAATTCTTATATTGGTAATCTACTTACTAGTTCCAATCCAAATAATAAATTAAGATCAAGGAATGTTGAATTTAGAGCAGGTGGATTGCAACCATCAACTCAATATTATTCATTCTTTGGTGGAAATTCAACTATTGATATTGTTCCAAAACTTTTAAAAGTTACAATGTCATCAGGTGTTTTTCAATCTGGAGAAACTATTAGTGGATATATTAACGGTAAAAAAGTTTCTTCATTTAGACTTGCAAATGCAAATCATAAATCAGGAACATATAATAATCCAACATCAACATATGCAGAAAATCCATATTCCCCATCGTTAAACTTAAATGCATATTCATCATCTTCAGTAGTTTTAAACATTGATACATATTCTCTTGCAGATGATAGTGATGGTAGATTTTATGGTTATGTAACTTCTGGTATGATATTGGTTGGTGAGACTAGTGAAGCACAAGCGAATGTATCAAATCAAACATTAATTACAGATTCTGTTGGTGATTTAGTTGGATCTTTCTTTATTAGAAATCCATTAACTAATCCTGCACCACCAATTTCCTTTAATACTGGATCTAAATCATTTAAGATATCTTCAAGTTCCACAAATTCTTCTTCGTCATCAGTAACATTTACTGAAGAAACATTCCATTCTTCAGGAATTGTAAATTCTTCTGTATATAATGAGAGTATTGTTATTAGAAGACCACCTTCTGGATTACCATTAAATGCTCTTAGAAGAGATCCATTATCTCAAACATTTAGAACAGATAATGATGGAGGATTCTTAACTGGAGTTGATCTTTACTTTGCAGAAAAAGATACTACAGAAAAGGTATTTGTAGAAATTAGAGAATCTGATATTGGCGGTAAACCAAAGAATAAGTTAGTACAAAATTTTGCAAGAGCAGAAATTACTTCTGCAGGAATTAATACTTCTTCTGATGGTGCAACAGCAACTAATGTTAAGTTTCCATCACCACTTTATTTGCAACCAAATAGACAATATGCTATTTCTATATTATGTCCATCGTCTGATGCTCATAAATTATGGATAGCAGAGTCAAATCAGGCAACTGTTACTACACAAACATTTCCAAATGCTGAACAAATAATATATTCAAATCAATATACTGGAGGTAATTTATATAAACCTCAAAATGGATCAGTTTGGAATTCAAGTATTAATGAAGATTTGAAGTTTACATTCTATAAAGCAAACTTCACTTCAAGCACTGGTAGTGCATATTTCCATAATCCTAATATTTCTATAGGTTCTACTTATAAATCTAAAGATTCAAATATACCATCATTAAATAAAAATCCAGTTAAAGTTTTACCAAGAAAAATAAAGGTTGGAATTACAACTTCACCAAAATTATTACCATTAAATTATATTCTTAATGAAGGATCTGCGGTTGCAAATAAAAGTTCTGCTTCTAATGCTTCATTTGTAAGAGGAACTGTTGAGTTTTTAGGTGGAAATATTGGTGATCTTGAAATAGTAAATGCAGGTATTGGATATTCAAATGGTACATTTACTGTTCCTCTTTATAATTTAAATAGTTTTGGTGAAAATGCTACAGGTATAGTTACTGTTTCTGGTAGTAAAATATCACAAGTATCAATAGCAAATACTGGTAATGCATACAGAGCAGGTGATTTATTAGGATTATCTACTAGTGTTATGGCTAGAGGAATGCATGGAACATTATCTGTTAGAACTGCACCTACTATTGACACAATATTTTTAACAGATGTTCAAGGGCAGAAGTTTGATAAAGATGATACGATACATGTTTATAATGGATCATCTTGGGTATCTATAGGTGGAACTATTACTAGAGAAGAATCTAATACTATAGACAAGTTACATGAGGGTAATATTTTCCAAATTAAACAGTATGATCATGGAATGCAATATAGTACTAATATTGTTAGTATTGGTGGTATTCATCCAACCAGTGAATCTGTTAAATTAACCTCAAGTATAGTACCATCAAATACAACAATATCAGTTGCAAGTACAGCAGGATTTGATTTCTTTGAAGGTAAAAAAGTTGCTGCAGCAAATACTGGATATGCAATTGTTAATGATGAAATTATTTCATATTCAGCAGTTAATGCTGGTAATCTTACTATATTGAATAGAGGAGTAAATCAATCTGTTACTAGAAACCATGCCAGTGATGATTTAATTTATAAGTATGAATTGAATGGTGTTTCTTTAACACGAATTAATAAGTCTCATAATTTACCTTCAGATGCTACATTAAAGAATCTAAGAGATATTGATAGTTATCATTTAGAATTTGATAGAGCATCGGGAGTAGAATATGCAAATAGATCTACTAATGCAGACATGATTAGTTTTGTAGATGAAAGGGATTTGGGTGGATCTGATACTACTGCAAGTAAAAATATTCAGTTTAATGAGATTATTCCTCAATTTAACACTATAGTTCCTGAAGGTACAAATATTTCTTCTACTTTGAGAACAATTTCTGGTACAAGTAGTGATGGGTCTGAAGTTTCCTTTATAGATCAAGGATTTGAATCTGTATCTTTAAATGAACTTAACACATTTAATACACCAAGAATAGTTGCATCTAGAATTAATGAAACTAATAAAATTTCTTCTTTACCAAGGAGTAAATCTTTAACTCTTGGAGTTAAAATGGAGACAAATAATAGTAATGTTTCTCCTGTTATTGATTTATCAGAAGCAGCTACATTTGTATTTAATAGGAATAGATTAAATAAACCAATTACAGATTATGCTAACGATTCAAGATCTAATGTAACTACTGGAGATCCACATTCTTCTGTTTACATATCTAATAAAATTAATCTATCACAATCAGCCACTTCACTTAGAGTTTTATTTAATGCATATAGACATTCTTCTAGTGATATTAGAGTTCTTTATAAGTTATATTCTAGTGGTTCAGGTGAAATTGATCAGGTTTATCAATTGTTCCCAGGATTTGATAATTTAGTAGATAGTGATGGGGATGGTATTGGTGATAAACGTGTTACTTCTGTAGTGAATGGTGGACTACCACAATATCTTATTGGTGATGGATCTTCTGATGTAGATGTAAGACCTAGTTTAGATAATGAATTCCTAGAGTATCAATATAGTATTAATGATTTGGATCAATTTAGTGCATTCCAAATTAAGATTGTTATGAATGGTACTAATGAGGCATATTCACCAAGAATAAAAGATTTAAGAGCAATTGCTTTAGCATAATGATTCCAGTAAAGGGTCATAAGGGTTTATTCAGAGATGAAGAATCTGGTGCAATAATTAATACCAATGTTTCTGAATATAATAACTATATGGTTATGAAAAATAAGAAACAATCTGAAAAAGATGAATTGGATAAGATTAAATCCGATATTCAAGAGATTAAAAATTTACTGAAAGAATTGGTAAATCCGACTTAGGATATAGTAAGTATAAATATATTTTAGATCCTGACTAATTAGAATTTAGTCTAATGCCAGATATTAAAGTAAAAGTTAATCAACCTACGAGAGTAGGTCAACAAAATGCAGTCAAAGTAGTTACTGCATTTTCTGGAGATTCGTCTTCAACTATGTCTGCTATGAGCGATGTTGATGTGAGTAGTGGTTTACAGAATGGAATGGTTCTTGTATATAATGCATCTACTAGTAAGTGGGATGCTACATTAGATTTAACCCCTGGAAGTACACAAAATTTAGACATCAATGGAGGAAATTGGTAAGCCATGGCAAGTATTGTAAGAATTAAAAGATCGACTGGGACATCTGCCCCTGGTTCATCTGGTTTAAAATATGGTGAATTAGGTGTAACTATTGGTGCAGGTACTCAGGCAAATAAAGGTGAAAGACTCTTTGTTGGTAATGCTAGTGACAACCCTGTAGAAGTTGGTGGTAAATATTATACTGATTTATTATCTAATGCGGTTGGTGTAGTTGCTGCTGGTGCTAATGCATCTGTTGCAACGAATGGATTTGTTCCTATTATGGATAGGAATTCTTCTGGTAATCCTGGTGGTGGAGGTCTTGTTAATAATTTACCTAGAGTTGACCAATGGTCAGTTGATAATTTAACTTTAGATGCAAATACAATTTCATCTAACAATACTGATGGTGATATTATATTACAAACAAATGGAAGTGGTGAAGTTGTTATTCCAGATGATCAATTTCTAACTTTTGGTACAAGTAAAGATGGAAAAATTGAATATGATGAAGATGGAACTGATCTTGTTCAGGTAACTGGTGCAGGTTGGAGATTTAATGTTCCTGTTGAATTTGAAGGTGGAGGCGGTGGCTTCTATTTTGATAATGTTGGTATTTCTTCTAATGTAATTTCAACAAGAGCTGGTGGAGGAAATCAATTATTCATTGACCCATATCCTGATGGATTGAGTAATGAAGGTACTGTTATCATAAAAGGTGATTTGCAGGTTGATGGTACTCAAACTACTGTTAACTCAACAGAAGTTTCATCTAATGAATCTATCTTTAAGTTAGGTGATGTTACAAGTGTAAGGACTGTTGTTAATACAAATGTTGGTTCAGGTAGCTCTGTAATTACTTTAGATTCTATTGTAGGAATTAATACTGGTGATACTTTGACTGCAACAGGTCTTCCTGGAGCAGGAACAACAACTGTTCATTCATATGTTAGTGCATCTGGTATTTCAACAGTATATATTGATGGTGTAACAACTGCTGGTATTAGTACTACTTCACAGATTACTGTTACACATGCATATGATACTAATACTGATCGTGGTATTTCTTTCAATTATAATACCAGTTCTGGTGCTGCAAATAATAAAATAGGATTCTTTGGATATATTGATACAGATTCAAATGCTGCAAGTAGTGCTCCTGCAACTGCTTGGACATATATTCCAGATGCTACGATTACAAATAGTACTGTAAGTGGTACTAGAGGTTATCTTGATGTTAAAGGTATCTACTATCAGGATGCTGATTCATCTACTCATGGTGTTGTATACTTTGATTCAAATGGATTACAGACTTCCACTGATACTCCAGGTAATGCAACAACAACTTCAAGTCATGTTCTGACTGCTGTAACTGAAATAGTACTTACTTTAGATAGTACTCATAGTTTTACTGCTGGAAAATATGTAACTCAACCAGCTGCAAATGCAAACATATATGGTATGGTGAAAACTACTACATCATCTAGTAATCAGGTAACTCTAATAGGTGTTAATGGTACATTTAATACATCTAATGTTATTTTTGAAAATAATGCTACCACTGGAAGAACACCTTCAAATGTCTCAACTACATATAGTGACAAGCCTATGTGGACTACCACAATAGACGGAGGAAGTTTCTGAGGAAATTAAGTTATGAATAGTAATGAACAAGTTGATGTGAATGTTTTAGTTCGTGTCTATAATCAAAAAATAGCAACACTAACAAATCAAAATATTTTATTAGAGGCCAAATTAGAATCTTTAACTAAAGATTTTGAAACTGAAAGAGAAAATCTATTAATGCAACTAATGGATAAAAAGGGACCACCTACAGTAGTAGGAAAATCTAAATCAGATTATACAGAATCAGAGGTTGATTAATGGCAAAACCATCGACACGTCAAGGATTAATAGATTTTTGTTTAAGACGTTTAGGAGCACCAGTATTAGAAATAAATGTAGATGATGATCAATTAGATGATCTAGTTGATGATGCTATTCAATTATTCAATGAACGTCATTTTGATGGTGTTGAAAGAATGTATTTGAAATATCAACTAACTCAAAATGATATTGATAGAGGAAAAGCAACAGGATCAAGTGGAACTGGTGTTGTTGGTACTGCTGCTACTTCTACTTCTTCTACTCCAGTTACACATACTTGGTATGAAAATTCAAATTTTATTCAAGTTCCAGAGTCAGTAATAGGTATAGAAAAAATATTTAAATTTGATACTAGTTCAATTTCTGGTGGAATGTTTAGTATTAAATATCAATTATTTTTAAATGATTTGTATTGGTTTAATTCAGTTGAATTATTACAATATGCTATGGTTAAAAGTTATCTTGAGGATATAGATTTTCTTTTAACTACAGATAAACAAATTAGATTTAATAAAAGACAAGATAGATTATATTTGGATATGAATTGGGGAAGTGAGGTTGCTGGTAATTACTTAATATTGGATTGTTATAGAGCATTAGATCCAAATTCATTCACACAAGTATATAATGATAGTTTCCTTAAAAAATATCTTACTGCAACTATAAAAAGGCAATGGGGTCAAAATCTTATTAAATTTAAAGGAGTTAAACTTCCTGGTGGTATTGAACTTAATGGTAGGGAAATATATGATGATGCTGAAAGAGAAATAGAAGATATTAAGCAGAGAATGACTCTTGAATATGAACTTCCACCTTATGACTTTGTGGGATAATGGCATTAAATCCCTTTTTTCTTCAAGGATCTCAATCTGAACAAAGACTTGTTCAGGAATTGATTAATGAGCAATTAAAAATGTATGGTGTAGATGTTACATATCTACCCAGAAAAGTTGTTAATAGAGATTCAATATTTCGTGAAATAGAGTCTTCAAAATTTGATGATTCTTATACTTTAGAAGCATATGTAAATACGTATGAGGGTTATTCTGGACAGGGTGATGTTATGTCCAAATTTGGTTTGTCTATAAAGGATGAATTAACTCTTACAATATCAAGAGAAAGATATGAGGATTTTATTACACCATTTCTTGAATCAGAAACAGATAGTGAAATAGTATTATCAAATAGACCTAGAGAAGGAGATCTTGTATATTTTCCATTAGGACAAAGATTATTTGAAGTAAAATTTGTTGAGCATGAAGATCCATTTTATCAGTTAGGAAAAAATTACGTATATTTACTTAAGTGTGAATTATTTGAATATGAGGATGAGGTTATTGATACTGGTGTTGATGTAATTGACACTCAAGTTGAAGAAGAGGGTTATATTACTACTCTTAAACTTGTTGGATCTGGTCAAACTGCATCTGCATCTGCACTTATTAATTCAAAATATGTAAGAGAAATATTCTTGAATAATGATGGTAATGGATATACATCTCCACCTATAATAAAATTTGATGATTCTCCAGCTAGTGGTGGTACTGCTACTGCTATTGGTATTCTTACAACTAGAGGAGGTATAACTTCTTTAAAATCTATTCAGATGACTAATGCTGGATATGGATATACAACAACTCCTCAGATATACTTTACTAGTGATGTTGGTACTGGTGCTGCAGCAACTTGTTCAATAGAATCATCAGATACTAAGGGTGTTGTTGCAATAACAGTTACTGATGGTGGAAGTGGATATACTTCTGCACCAGATGTTACTATTGGAAATCCAACTGCTGGAGCAGCTGCAACTGCTACTGTTTCTGAAACAGGAACTATTACAGCAATAACTCTTTCAACTGGTGGTGTAAATTATATTGATACTCCATCCGTAACGATTGCAAATCCACCTAGTGTTGGTGTTGGAGTAGGTACTACTGCTGTTGGTATTGCATCTGTAACTGCTGGAATTGTTACTACAATAACTATAACAAATGCTGGTTTTGGATATACAAATACTGCAGTACCATCAGTAACTATAGATAATAGTGCTGGAATTAAGACATCTACAAACGTGCTTACTAATGCAACAGCTATCGCAACAATAACTAATGGAAATATTGTTAATGCAGTAAGAGTAGTTAATCCAGGTGTTGGATATACTCAAGTTCCAACCGTAACAATTGCAGATCCACCATTAATAACAGGAATAGGAACATATCAATTTAATGAAGAAGTTGTTGGATCTACTTCTGGAGCAAGAGCTAGAGTTAAGAATTGGAATGCAGATACTGGTACATTAAAGATTGATATACTTAATGGATTAGATTTCTCTCCAGGAGAATTAGTAGTTGGTTCTGCATCATCTGCTACTTATGCTACAGATACATTTGACGATACTGATATATATGATGAGTACAATCAAGGTGATGAAATTGAAACAGAAGCAGATCTTCTGTTAGATTTTACACAATCAAATCCATTTGGAACATATTAAAAAATGTTAGGACAATACTATTATCATTCAATTATTCGTAAAACACTTGTTTCATTTGGAACTTTGTTTAACCAGATCTATATTAGACATACAGATGCTAATGATGGAACTGTTGGAGAAATGAAAGTTCCATTAGCATATGGTCCAGCACAAAAGTTTTTAGCAAGATTAGAACAAAATCCAGATTTAAATAGAGCAGTTCAAATTACATTACCAAGAATGTCATTTGAAATGAATAGAATTTCCTATGATCCATCAAGAAAGGTATCATTAACTCAAACATTTAAAGCTGTAGATGATGATAATAGGGTAAAAAAAGTTTTTATGCCTGTTCCTTATAATATAGGATTTGAATTGAATATTATGTGTAAATTAAATGATGATGCATTACAAATATTAGAACAGATATTACCATATTTTCAACCAGCATTTAATGTAACTGTTGAATTAGTTGATTCTATTGGAGAAAAAAGAGATATTCCAATAGTTTTAGATTCTATGGATTTTACAGATGATTATGAAGGTGATTATTCTACAAGAAGAGCATTAATTTATACTTTACAATTTACTGCAAAATCATATCTATTCGGACCTATTGCAGAATCTACAGATGGATTAATTCGTAAGGTTCAGGTTGATTACTATGGTAGTACTGATACTGTTCGTGCGAAGAGAGAAATGAGATATGTTGCTACACCTAGAGCAAGAAAAGATTATGATAATGATGCCACAGTTTCAGGATCTGTTATTACTGAAAATGTTTCACTTGATGAAACATTAATTAATGTTAACGATACTTCAACATTTAGTACTGGTACTAGAATTATTATTGATAGTGAAATTATGAAGATTACTAAGAAAACTAGCAATCAAATTACAGTTAATAGAGCATATAGTAGTACTATTGCTGCAGAGCATATTACTGGAACTAAGATTAGTGTTCTTAGCACAGCTGATGATGTATTAATTGCTCCAGGTGATGATTTTGGATTTAATGAAACTTCTTCATTCTTCCAAGATGGTGGAGATTTTGCTCCAGCTAGACAAACCGATATTTAAATGTTGTTATGCCTGATAAATTTGCTAGTATTAATAAAGTATTAGGAACTGAAACTGATTTGGTTGAAGTTGAATCTCAACCAATTAGTAAGTCTTCTGATGATATTGAAAAGGATTATCAATATACTCGTGCTAATTTATATTCATTAATTGAGAAAGGGCAAGAATCTCTCAATGGTATAATGGAACTTGCAGGTGAAAGTGCAAGTCCAAGAGCATATGAAGTTGCAGGACAAATAATTAAGTCAGTTGCTGATACAACTGATAAATTAATGGAACTTCAAAAGAAAGTAAAAGAAGTAGACGAAGAAAAACAAAAACCAACTACTAATGTAACTAATAATGCATTATTTGTTGGATCAACTTCAGAATTATCTAAGGTTCTTAAACAGGGATTTCTAAATAAAGATAATAAGTAGAATATCAATGTCTAAAACTTTTAGAAATTTTTTAACAGAATCCTCTGCGAAAAAATGCCCAGCTGGTAAATATTGGTGCTATACTGATAAGAAATGTAAAAAAATACCTCATGGATATCATGTAGGTAGAAGAGGATATCTTGAGCAAGATGAGGAGGAAAAGAAAAATGGGTCCAATAACGGTAATGGAAGTGGTAATGGCCATTCTGGCAATGGTAATGGTGGGAACGGTAACGGTAACGGTGGCAATGGTGGTGGAGGATTAGGAGAGTCAATTAATCTTCCATTAAATTTGGAAATACCATCTAATCCAAGAGATTTTAATATGGGATTGATGTTCAGGGAAAAATTGGATAAAGATAGTGGTATGCTTTTTATTTTTAATGAAGTTAGTGAAAAGTCTTTTCATATGAAAAATACTAGTATACCTCTTGATATTGCATTTATTAACAAAGATGGTATAATAGAAAGTATTAAAAAATTGGAACCACATAATTTAAATCCAGTTTATTCTGAATCAGAAGTTCTATATGCATTAGAAGTAAATAGAGATTGGTTTATTGAAAATAATATAAAAGTTGGTGATAGGATATTTGATTCTATTGAAAAAGATACTGTAAGAATTAATAATTCTGATGGACAAGAGTTTGCTAGTGTTATTGATATAATAAAACCAGAACCAATGAAATCCCCAGAATCTTCTGTTAGGTGGAAGGAATTAATTTAATTTTATGAATCAAAATGATGTTTATCTTGGTAATCCCAATTTAAAAAAAGCGAATACACCTATTGAATTTACTGAGGAACAAATTGTTGAGTTTCTTAGATGTAAGGAAGATCCTGTTTATTTTGCAAGAAATTATATAAAAATCGTTTCTTTGGATGAAGGTCTTGTACCATTTAATCTTTATGATTTTCAAGAAAAGTTAATCCACAATTTCCATACAAACAGGTTTAACATCTGTAAAATGCCAAGGCAAACGGGTAAGTCTACTACTTGTGTTTCTTATCTATTACATTATGCAGTATTTAATGATAATGTTAATATTGCAATTTTGGCAAACAAAGCATCTACAGCAAGAGATTTATTAGGAAGATTACAATTAGCATATGAAAATTTACCCACATGGATGCAACAAGGTATCATTAGTTGGAACAAAGGTTCTCTTGAATTAGAAAATGGATCAAAAATTTCTGCTAACTCTACGTCTTCATCTGC
>CETM01027726.1_pt1 | contig 38814 bp, 40 predicted proteins | sample 361451 | NCBI WGS metagenome assembly CETM01 (sample SAMEA2622690, study PRJEB7988) | marine metagenome | isolation source: saline water (ENVO:00002010), including
GCCTCAACAGCATCGTTCACATCACTAGCAACCCCCACGGGGACAGAACCTATCTCTTCCTCATTAGTCGGGTTTACTACTTTGATCACTCCTTCTCCTTTGGCTGGAACCCATCCCCCGTCGATGTAAATGCAGTCGCGTGTGAGCATGGTTCGCCCAGCAAGGTGAGACTTATCACCTTCATGGAGTTCAATAATGGTGACCTACTTCGCGTATCATGCCATTAAGCGTGGACAGGGAGGAGGGCGGAGTCGCGATAGTGACCCTTTCTCCAGAGACGTCGAGAAACACCTTCAATCCAGCTAATTTCACTCCACTGGTGAGGACACTGGAGGCCCTGATGGAAGATGCCACATGCAGATCGGTCGTTATTACAGGCTCTGGCAATTTTTTCAGTGCTGGAGGCCCCATAGGGGAGTTCGCAGACGCTATTGATGATGGTACAATAGGGCAAATGACAAGCGAGATGACAGGGACTCTTCATCCCTTGATACTAAAGATCAGGGCGAGTGAGACCGTTTTCATTGCTGCAATAAACGGTGCCGCAGCAGGCGGCGGCCTCGGTCTGGCCCTATCGGCAGACTACCGAGTGTGCTCGGAGAATGCCAAGATAGCTGCTGCGTTCTTCGCATTGGGCCTGTCTCCCGATGGAGGGACCACTTGGCTTCTACCAAGACTTGTTGGAGTGCAGCAGGCCAAGAAGTTCTTCTTCGAAAATCAGGTCTGGTCCGCAGACTCTTCCCTAGAGAAGGGAGCAGTTGATGAGGTGGTTCCCCATGATGAGTTAATCTCCAGATCAGTTCAATTAGCGAAGAACTGGGGAAAGTGGTCAGTAAATAGCAGAAGAGCGACCAAGCAGCTAATGGATGCCTCCACATCCACCTTCTTTGAGACCCAATTGGAATTTGAGAGGGCCCTTATGATAGCATCGTCGTTGACTCCCGACTTCGCCGAGGGAGTCTCGGCTTTCCTGGAAAAGAGGGAACCGGTGTTCTCAAAGACATATGAAGAAGAGTAATCAGGACCCCAATGAATCACTAAAGAAAGATATCAAATTGGATTTGTATTCATCAGACTCTCCCCAAATCGCATCAACGTGCCCCCTGTCCTGAACATACCATGTAGTCACATCCCCGCCATTCTCGAGCATTCTTGCCTCGAACCGCTCAGAATGAACAACCGAGACTCTTGGGTCATCAACTGCATGCGTCAAGAAGACTTCCCTCTCATCCGCGTTATCGGCTGCTTCCATTGGCGACCTCTCAGTCAGGCTCACTCCGGCAAGCCAACCTCCGACGGTAGTCGCTGGCCCCGCGAAGATAGTCGGGAAACCCAATCTCCCGAGTTCGTTCTTGACTACCAGTGGGAAGTCCAAAACCGCGCTGTCCAGCCACATCGCTCCTATGCCAGTTTCATCGGCGAAGGCGATAGCAGCACCCCCTCCTGCAGATATGGCAGTCATGCCTACCTCGCCCGCCTCGTACCCTTTCTCAGATATGAGCCAGTCATAAGCTCCAAGAATGTCCTTGTATTCCTTCTGTCCCACCGCAATATAGTCGCTAACAACTTCGCTGTCCCCATAATTCCTGAGATCAAAAGAAAGTGAATTTATTCCCCCTTCGGCTAAGTAACCCTGCATTAGTAGCATTTCTGGTTTACATTTCCCATTCATTGGCATCCCATGAGTTTGTATGACTACTGGGGCGTCCGGATCGACCTCGACATACCAACCGCTTAGAGTAATACCAGAATCTCCCCTCGGAGAAAATGTGACCTCCTCGTAAGACGACATCTGATATGGTGACGCATCAAAATCACGACGGATCTCCACACGTTCATCAGCATCAGGCCATGGTTCGAAACTTTCCCAGTCATCATCAGTGTCCCAATCCGAGGGCGTGTTTTCGCTCCACATCCCGCATCCCGGATTTATCGCTATTGCTTGTGAGGCTACAACATATCCGATAGCAATGTATCCACAACAAAATAATAACAACAATACCGTGGAAATTGAAAACAGCTTTTTCCTTCCGTCCAATGATTTCCAGTAGTCTCTGATGGATGTCATGGGGTGCAAGCGGATAGCCACAATTCATGATTATTGCCATCAATAGTCAGTGATATCGACCGATGGGCACTTCAACCAAAGTCCACGCGCAGTTTCGTGGCAAGGGAGCTAATACGCCTCGAGGATGTTCACCGGGCCTTTGGGCCACTCACGGTTCTGGAGGGCGTGAATATCAGGATAGACGAGGGAGACAGGATTGGGGTAGTAGGCCATAACGGCGCGGGAAAGACGACGCTTCTACGAACGATTAGTACTCAGGACCAGGATCTAGGTGACATTACATTCGCACCAGGTCTACGTCTGGCATTCCTTACTCAAGTTAGGGATATCAACGATTCAGCTACACTCGGTGAGGAACTTAACAGGAGAGGAAGGCAATTCCAGGAGCTCGAGGAGGAGATAGCGAATCTGGAGCAAAAGATGGCTGAACCCTCATTCTATGATACTGACTGGCAGCCAGCTATGGAACGCTATCAGGAGCTTCAAAGCCTTATGGCACGTTCAGGCGGGAGTGATGTGGCTGGACACGCACAAGAGATACTGAAGGCACTTGACCTAGCTCATCACTCCATGGACATACAACTGTCTTCTTTGTCTGGTGGCGAGAGGGCAAAAGTCGCTCTTGCAAGGCAGTTAGTAGGATTGGGAGAGATAGATGTTTTCTTTCTGGACGAGCCAACAAACCACCTCGACTTTCAAACCTTGAATTGGCTAGAGGGATTCTTGAATGAATTCAGCGGGGCCCTGATGATAGTTAGCCACGATAGATACTTTCTGGACCGAGTTTGCAATAATATTGTGGAGATACAAGATGCGCATCTGAAGGGCTATCCCGGCAACTATTCATCACATCTCAAGCAGAAGGAGCTCTTTCTGCAAACACTTAGTGACAGGATAGAGAAGACCCAGAAGGAAATTAAGAGGCTATTGGGGGCCATGCAATCCATGAAAAGAGCAAACAAATTCGACAAGTCAGTTTCCCAGAAGCATGTAATGATAACTAGGGCCCAGAGAGAGTTAAAGTGGCTGAAATCACTAAAGCCAAGACAACGACAGAGCTTGAATTTCAATCTCCAATCAATGGAAAAGAGCAGTCTTGAAGTTCTTGACTTCCAAAAGGCCAACCTCACCTTCGAGGGACTAGGGAGGCCTGTTATCAAAGATCTTGAGGTAGGGGTAAGGAGGGGTCAGAAGATAGGAATAGTGGGTCCCAATGGAGCAGGAAAGACCACAATTCTCAGAATTATCAAGGGCGAGTTGGAACTAGATTCAGGCTCCTTGGACATCCGTCCAGGGGTCGAATTGGGATATTTCCACCAAGACCATAGATCACTGGATTTCTCTCTAAACCCTGTAGAGCAGGTTCAGGCACTACGGCCCAGGATGGAATACGGCGCAATCCGTGCCCTTCTTGGACAATTCCAGTTCACCAAGGACATGGTTTCGGTCCCATTAGGCAAGCTTAGTGGGGGTGAAAGAGCAAGAATAGCTTTGCTAGAGCTACTTCTAAGCGAGAATAACATGCTTCTTCTCGATGAGCCAACAAATCATCTCGATACCGATGCTAAGGAAGCTCTAGAAGAGGCTCTTCAGGAATACGATGGAGCAATAATAACAGTGAGCCATGATAGATTCTTCCTTGACAGGATCTGCGACACGATCTGGGAACTTCCAGGAGATGGGAGCCTCTGGGTTTGGCCTGGAAACTACACCGAGTACGTCCAGAGGAAGCAGGCGAAAATCAGCTAACAGAAACCGTCGCGCTAAATTACCACCACTTCTTCCAAGACCATAAGCGGACATGGTCTAGTGGTTATGACAGCAGGTTCCCAACCTGCTAACCCGGGTTCAACTCCCGGTGTTCGCACCAATATCCGACTGCCCCCTTAGTCTGATTACGCCGATAATAATCGCAATGATACAACTCAAAGCGGCGATGTTTGCCAATATTATTGCTATCGACTCAATTAGTAGCCCATAGACGAGCCATAGAACAAGCGAGGTGGAAACTAGGGTGAAGGTGGGAATCGAAATCCCCTCGTGTTTCCCCTCTGACCACACCTTCTTTATCTGAGGGAACCAAGCAATTACGCCAAGGAATCCTGCAACTACCCCTACTCCTTCAATCCACGCTGGAATCATAATCCAACCTCAAACCATCACACTGGGAGGTCTTCTCGTTCGGACTTCCTCCCCTCCGACCAATTGTAGATGCCCTTCCCGGACTTCTTTCCAAGACTCCCCTCGGAAACTAGCTTGTTGAGCAAATCATGTGGCCTGTATGATTCGTCTTCAAAGGACTCAGCTAGGCTGTTCAGAATGTCGCGCCTGACATCCAGGCCTACAAGATCAGAGAGCTCCAATGGCCCCATTGGGTGTCTGTAACCTAGTCGCATTGCCGTGTCTATGTCTGTTGCGCTAGCGACACCATCCGCCAGCATTCGGACAGCCTCGTTCCCAAGTACTACGCCCAATCTGCTAGTTGCAAATCCGGGGACATCGTTAACCAAAATAGACTCCTTTCCCATGGAAGAGCCAACTGTTTGTGCAACTTGAATCGTCTCATCTGAGCACCCATCATGACGTACAATCTCTAATAGCTTCATCACGGGCACCGGGTTGAAGAAGTGCATCCCAATTATCCTATTTCCGCAATTTGTAGAATTCGCTATTTCACTGATTCTCAGGCTAGATGTATTTGTCGCTAGTATCGCATGAGATGGGGCCATTTCCTCCAAACTACTGAATATTTCCTGCTTGAGTTCCATGATTTCAGGCACTGCCTCAATCACCAGGTCAGCCTCAGAAACCGCCTCTGCCATGTCTCCGAAGGAGCTTAAATTAGTCGACCATTCGGCCTTCTGTTTCTCTGTGGTTTTCCCGATTTCCACCCCCTTTTTCCAAAACCCCTCGATAGAATCCATCCCCCTGACTAGCCCCTCGGGAAACGCGTCGTAGAGACGTGTATCCCAACCTGCCTGGGCGCAAACCTGCGCTATTCCCGCGCCCATTGTTCCCGCGCCGATCACGGCGACGGTCCGGATATTCATTGAATCACTCCCTGCCATAAGCCGCAAGTGCTGCTTGGAAAAGGCGTTGTCTTGGCACATCATGCTCCAAGAAGCAAGTGAACGGTGCAACGTCTTTCAGTAACTCAATAGCCGAAACATAGGCACCATAGATGAATGGATCGGCGATATCGGTTGCTGGGATTTCGATCCCAAGCTTGGATAGGCCTCTGAGTGTGTCCTCGTCCCAAATTGAGTAAGTATGGTGGGTGAAGTGAAGATAAGCGGATAGTCTCGCTATATCCGATCTAGCCGACTCAGTAAGGCTCTCGATCAGCAGCGTGTCCGGGTATCTTATTGCATATAGGGAAAGCATCACCTCCCTCTCCGTCTCGTCCCTCCAGGATCTTTCGGACAATCCCATCCAATCGTCGATCATGTCTAGCATCTCGGGAGTATACGGCCTTCTGACTCTGTAAAGCAGCCCCTCGTAACCATCAGCGTCCTGCTCCTCTGAATGGTGGTGCTTGTGGAAGTAATCCGTGAGGAACTCGAAGAAGTGGTCGCACTTCTTCTTGTCAAAAACCGATAATGAATGAAACTGCATAAGCAAAACCTCTCGCTCAGCCTTTCCACTCTCTATACTGGATCCACTCTTGTTTCATGTATTCATTAACAAGCCTATTCTCATCTTCTTCCGTCGGCAGTACCGTCTTCAGATACCCTTCCCAATCTTCATCGCTGCCCTCGAAAGGCTCGCCATGCACTGTATATTTCTCCCCGGCGTACTTTCCAATCCCCCTCTTGAATTTATCAGAGGGAATGAAAAGCTCTGGCTCGCCTTCGTGTCTAGACTTGCTGATTCGACGCATCTCCTCGCGCAGCTCCTGGAAGTATAACTCCCTGCTCGCTTCATTCAGGTGCTCCCTGTCAGCGGGCTCCTCTGCTTCACGTTCATCGTATCTTCCCTTAATCCCATAGACGTAAGCCCATTGTGCGCTACTCGAGTCATCTGTTCCGAAAAGATCCAATCCAGTGCTTACCCACTTGTTGACGTACTTCTGTATAAGTGAGCAGGGTATGACTCCTTGTTTGACGATCCTCCTTAGTCCGTTAGCCCCTGTCCCCAAATGGAATGACTCCTCCTTTAGCATGGGTCCCATGCTAGCCGCTAGAGGCTTGAATGAAGAAGTACTGAGCATTTTGAGTTGGTACTTCCCGTCCCTGTCAATGAAGTGGGTGAACATAAAGAAGTCCAGCCAGTGATCGATTGGTTCGTTGAATGAACCTAGAATTCTGGTTCCCTCCTGGGCGTTTCTTTCGAGTAATTTAGATGCCTCTCTGACTCCTTGTTCTCCAAAGAATGTGCATAGCAAATACGCCATTTGCCACCCGTGGCGTTGCTCCTCGCACATTATCCGAAGTGCGGACTTTTTGTCGTACTCAGTTGGTGCGGTGGCGAGTAGGTGGTTCTGTTGTTCGACCGATGCAAACTCAGTATCTCCTTGAACACTGACCATGCTGATTATGGCATCTCTAATCGTCTGTTGCGGGATCTGCATTCGACGATCCCACTTAGGCCTCCCAGTGAAGTCTCCGAACTCTATTGTATCTCCCGCGGTGTCCCAATCGAACTTGATGTCGAACCTGTAGTCCCCGAGCCAGGATGGGTCGAACCCAATCCTAGTCTGCCATTCGTTGAAGTCATTGATCCAGGTCTCAAAATTCTCTGTGTAGCTCTTTATCACTTCTGTATCTGCCATCTCTCACTCCTCCAATGTCTATGCCAAACAAACTCCCTTCAGCTAGTTGCCCTCGAATTCAGGGACTTCCCTGTTAACGTACGCGGCAATTCCCTTCTTCGCGTCTTCGCTTTGGAAGAGGTCCGATTGCAACTCCCTCTCCAAAGCCAGATGATACTCCAGTGGAATCTCCATGCCGCTCTGTACGCTACGCTTGATATTGCCAATGGCCTTGCTGGCAGCATATGGAAGTGTGAATTGCCCAGCATAGTCTAGAATGTCTTGACGGAAATCCGACAGGCTACCCGGCCAGATGTCGTGGACAAGATCCATCTCCTTCGCCTCCTCATAGGAGAACTTCCTTCCAGTTACCATGATCTCCATAGATTTCGCCTTTCCAACAAGTCTCGATAAGCGAGCAGTCCCCCCCGTTCCTGCCAGGACCCCTAGAGATACCTCGGGAAGCCCAACCTGGCCCGAGTCCTTCCTTCCGATTCGGATGTCCGCAGCCATCGCTATTTCGAGGCCCCCTCCGACTGCGTGACCATTTAGAGCAGCTATGACTAGCTTCGGAGTCTGCTCTAGTCTGCTCAGTGTTTCGTTGGCATGCAGGCAGAAGAAATACTTGAAACCCGGACTGACGGAGTCTAGCATGCTGATGCTAGCTCCAGCGGAGAAGAACTTCTCTCCGTGACCAGTCAGAATAATTACAGTAACATCATCATCAAATCTAGCCCTTAGTACAGCTTCATCGATATCCCTCATCATGGCATGAGTGTATGTATTCACCGAAGTTTTGCCCTCGGAGAGCGGTTCACCGGCTGAGTCAGAGCACAATTCGATAACAGCTATTCCGTTGTCAGTAACTCCGTAGTTTACTAGGTTGTTTTGCATTGACTCCATTTCTGGCCATGACGTCATAATGTTTCCAATGAGTGGCGCCATATCAATGAAACGGAAGGATACTGAGAATTCAGGCTTCGGTATCCGAGAAGGACACACCCCCTCCACCCCTCTGTATTGCCCTCCACTGCTCCCCAATTTCCAATGCTCTTTCACTTGGTTCCCAATCGTCCCTTCTCAGAGCGCCTCTGAAGGGCATCCTTAGCACCCTCCTTCCATCGGGCATCACCTTATTCCTCAGCATCCCGAATCTAGCTATCGGCCAAATTATCTTCCTGAAGAATCCAGGACGGTATACCCAACGCATGAACTCAAGACCGTCCCCCTTCCTTTTCTGATCCCTCATCCAATGATTAGCTACCATCTTGAAGCCGCGGTCCCCCAACCTATTCATCAGGAATCTGTTGGTCGCGCTAACTTTGATCAAAGGCAATAGACGACTTTTTACTTCGTCTTCGTAGTCGCACTGGCCAAGAATAGCCTTCCCCGCGAGTACCCCGCTAGTGATTGCATATCTCATCCCAAAGCCCCACATGAAGTCTTGGAGCCCCCCTGCTTCCCCGACATAATAACGCCCTTCATGCACGTACTTGTCCGGTATTGAGAAATCTCCCTTCCCACCAACTCTCTTGATCGGCTTCCTGTTCAATTCATATTTCTCTTCATACCAGGCTATGGTTTCATTGAGATAGCGACCACTCTTTCTCTGCTTCCTCCATAGGCACGTGCAAATTAGTCCAACACCATCGATTATAATCAAGTACGAATATGCACCTGGGGCCAACTTGTCGTTGAGTTGGAATGTTACGTGGTTAGGGTGGTCAGTGTGAAAAACCTCCCCGAAGGCGATCGCACTAGAGTCCTTGGGGCCAGCAGCTATGATTTGGCAATCCTCAGGGGCCCTCTTCACGCCATAGTGGATCTTCACTCCAGCCCCCTCTGCCATCCTCCTGAACCCCTGGTCAATACAGTGATCATCAGTCCCCCTCTCGACTACCCTGAAGGCAATACCATCTGTAATTGGATTGGTAATTACATCGTCAGGATGTGCCAAGTCAACTATATTGAAAGCATCAGACTTGAACTCTTCAGGATCTAGCCCCCACTCCCTCATTTCGTCAAAGAAGTCCTTCTGGCTAGTCCAATTTTCTAGTCCCTGGAAATCCCCGTCAAAACGAGCGCCGCTATCCTTCCTGATTTCGTAGACATGCACTTCTCTGCCCGCTTTTGCCAATACTATCGCAGCAGAGAGTCCCGAGAGGCCGGCACCTAGGATGTGTACGGACTCCTCAGACATGAGTCTCCGATATCGCATGGCCGCTTGAACAGTTGGGTCAGTTCCGTCGTCTTCAAGCACTCCTCATGCATCGGAGAGCCGTGACCGTACGTGTCGTGATTGGCGACATTTCAATTCAGCCAGGCAATTTGAGGGAATTGCTGGTGGATGACGGCTGTGGAAGCATCGTGAGTTTTGAAGGCCTTACCCGGGGGTCTGATGGCGAAGTCGAAGTACACAGTTTGGAGTTCGATGCATGGGAAGAGAGACTACCATCAGTTCTCGAATCAATAGCCAATCAGGCAATTTCAGATTTTGGGGTCTCGTCAGTAGTAATTGCTCATAGGACTGGAACAGTTCTTCCCGGTGAGACAATTGTTTGCATTCATGTCGGCTCAAAGCACAGAAAGGAAGGCTTTCAGGCGTGCTCATGGATCATCGATGAACTCAAGGGGCAGGCCCCCCTGTGGAAGAAAGAGACACGCTCTGATGGAGTCCACTGGAAGGGGGGAATAGGTTGACTGATGCCATCGTTCCCATAGGTCACAAACCAATAGTCCAGAGGTACGCCGTGGCTACTGGTATTCTCGATATTTCAGGAGACTCCGCCGATGCGATAAGGAATGGACAGGTCATCAAGGGAGACGTGCTGGAGGCTAGCACGGTGGCAGCCATCCAATCCGTAAAAGATACTCCCAGGGCAATCCCCCATTGCCACGTCGTACCCATCGAGTCATGCAACGTGTCATGGGACTGGGAAGGAAACTCCCTTAGGTGCACTGTATCAGTCAGTGCCCATTGGAAGACTGGTGTGGAGATGGAGGCTCTATGTGGCGTTTCTACGGGCCTACTCTGCGCATGGGACATGGTCAAACCAATGGAGAAAGACCAATCCGGCCAATATCCGGAAACCAGAATCAGGGATATTCGGGTGATAGAGAAACGTAAGGGCAATGCGCAGGATTGAGAACCCCCTCCCCCTCGCCTAGGCATGCCGACCGCAGAATTGGAGAGCCACTTTCTCGATGCGACTGAATCTGCTGCAATAGCTGCATCTCTTTGGAGGGGTAAGGGCGACGGCAAAGCTGCCGATGGTGCTGCTGTAGAAGCTATGAGGGCTGTTTTCGACAAAGTGCCATTTGACGGCAGGGTCGCTATAGGAGAGGGCGAGAGGGACGACGCCCCAATGTTGTGGATAGGGGAGCCTCTTGGATCAATGCAAGGTAACCCAAATGCTCCTAGAATAGATATTGCAGTTGATCCACTTGAATGCACAAACCATGTAGCCAAGGACCTCCCAAATGCGATGGCAGTTCTCGCAGCAGCACCACGAGGAGCTCTACTTCATGCACCAGACTGCTACATGGACAAGATAGCTGGGCCTTCCGAACTGATGGGTGAAATTAGTTTGGAAGCCGATGTTTCATACAATGTAGAAGCAGCATGCTCGGCCTTGGGCAAGCGCCCTGATGATCTGAATGTGGTCGCTATGGATAGGCCTAGGCATGATCAGTTAGTCAAGGAGCTAAAGCTTCATTCTGTTAACGTGATTCTCATTGGAGATGGAGATGTTTCAGCAGCACTTAACGCTGCGGATCCGAAGTCCCGAATTGACATGCTAATGGGAGTAGGAGCGGCTCCCGAGGGAGTCATCACTGCGACCGCTATGAGGGGCTTGGATGCCCCGTTCGAAGGAAGGCTGGTTTTCAAGAACGAGGGACATAGGGATCGAGCAGAGAGGATGATAGACGGAGACATAGAAAGGATTTGGCACAGGGACGAACTCTGCTCTTCTGAGGACTCCCTTTTCATTGGAACTGGCGTTTGCAGTGGCAGAACCGAAGGAGTAAGTATTCTCAACCAGGGAAGGGCCTCGGTTCACTCAGAAATCATAGATGTCGCCAATAAGGCACACAAGTTCGTTTCCTCCGAGAGAGAATTCTGAACATTCTTACTAACCCCCGTTCGAAAATATACAATACATACGATGGTTTCATTTCTCAGTACCTTCTCGTCGGCCCCGGTAATGGCTATGGATAGGGACCTTCTCGAGAGAACAGCAAGAGAGTTAGTTGCCCCAGGTAAGGGAATTCTGGCAGCTGATGAGAGTAATGGAACAATGTCTAGTAGACTCGAAGCAGTCGGAGTGGACCCTTCTCCCGAGACTAGAAGGTCTTACAGATCAAACATTTTTGCCACAACAGGAGGGTATGAGTCCGCTATCAGTGGAGTAATACTGTTCGATGAGACTATCAGACAAACAATGGACGATGGCACCCCCATCCCTCAGTATTTGGCGAATCGAGGGGTTCATCCTGGGATAAAGGTGGATACAGGAGCCAAGGAACTTGCCCACCATCAAGGGGAGAAGATCACTGAGGGACTCGATGGTCTCCGAGAGCGTTGTGCGGAGTATTTCTCGTTGGGTGCAAGATTTGCTAAATGGCGAGCTGTAATCAGAATTGGCGATGGATTACCGAGTGATGCAAATATCTCCACAAACGCCCACGCTCTTGCTCGCTATGCCGCAATTTGTCAGGAGCAAGGCTTGGTCCCGATAATCGAGCCCGAGGTCTTGATGGACGGGGACCACGATGCTCAGTCCTGCTACGATGTTACCGCAAGGATTCTAGATGCCACCTTTGCCGAGTGTCATGTCCAGGGCGTCCACATCCCCGGGGCCTTGCTAAAGCCAAACATGGTATTGCCTGGTAAAGAATGTCCCGATCAAGGTAGCAGGGAACAAGCAGCACAGATGACAGTTGACTGCCTGACTGCACATGTACCGCACGACCTCCCGGGAATCGTCTTCCTCTCAGGCGGACAGTCGGATGAGGATGCAACCGCCCATCTGAATCTCATGAATTCGATGGAAGTTGAACATCCATGGCAGCTGTCTTACTCGTACGGTAGGGCTCTCCTAGCACACGCATTACAGACATGGGCTAGTGGATCGAACGAGGATAGCCAGAACGCCTTCGCACATCGCGCCGAAATGAACAGCCTAGCCAGGAGTGGCGATTGGTCTGAAGATTTGGAAGCCTGATTGGAATTCAGCTTTCCCCATCGAGAACTCCGGGTCTTAGCTGCCAAACGCAGATTTCGTACCGACCGGACAGAGCGCCACCTCTCTTCGTCGTTGAGACCTTCATGATGTCCTTGTCTTTCGAAAGGACGTTGCCTAGTTGTTGAGGAGTAGTCCCATGCCTCATAGTGGTGTTTACGTGTTCCAGTATCTCGGTGGTATTTGCTTCTCCCTTGTTGTGCAGGTATTTCTTGATCTTCTGTCTAAGTCTCGTTGTTCTCATTTCATCTCCTCCTTTCCGGGCTCTTTTCGCTCATGATAAGCTACCCACTCGTCAGTCGCCCATTCCGACAGTGGGTACTCCTTTCCTGCAATTCCACTCCTCCTAACCGTACCTATTCTTACGATGTTGGCGTCTAATTCCAGTATTGATGCAATATCCGAGCGTGGAGTCTGCGAACTATCCTGTGAGTTGACCCAGGCAGATATCTCAGCCGTATTCCTCGGCCTTTCTGAGATGAATTTCCTGATCAAATTGCGGATCTGGCCATTCTCCATTATTACTCGCCGTTCCTTGGTCACGGTACCGCAGACGGCCCGATATTCACAGGACGGCGGGCACTGATATAACCGTTCTGTACGATTTAGCACAATTTAGTTACCAAACATGACGCGTATTCGCGTAGATTTAGTTACATTATCAGGTGTCGAAATGAAACCACACCGTTCTCCATAGGAAATATGTAATTAAATGTAACTAAACAGTTTATTTTATTACTGATATATAATGTCGATTTGAACAGAGGCGTTCTGAGGTGTCCGATGGTTCCCAGATCAAGTCAGAATCGCAAACTCATTTCTCCTCTGGCAAGATCCGTAGCAGGAACCGAAGAAGGCTGCTTAACCGGCTTGCTGATGGTGGTGCCACAGTAAGCGAGATGGCTGCCGACTCAGGAATCAGAGTACCTCACGTTTCTGCAGAGGTTAGGAAGATGAGAAACGATGCACTGGTAGACAGTGACATGCCCCCTGGGAGTAGGGGGGCAGTACTTCACCTAACGGAGAAAGGTTGGGATACCGTAAGATCCGATGAATGGTCCAGAGCTTTGGAAGCACTGCCTCTTCCCGATGATGACAATAAGATATGCATTCTTTCGAGGGATGGCCCAAATCTTCTGATCGGGATAATGGGGCCATCTGAGTCCCCCCTGATCCTAATTCCCGACAAGCCGCCAACATCAACCGACAGCACTGATTCTTCCAGTGGAACAGAAGGGGTTCCTTGGAGTTGGGCGACTATTAGGGAGAGGGGCCCAAGATGGTTTGACCTTTCTAGCATGGAATCTAGAAGCTCGCCATCGCCTATGGACAGGGGTAGGATAGACACCTTTTCCCAGGGACGTTCTGTTATCGGAATTGTCAGAGCAAGGTTGTTGGATGAAGAGCGCCCAATCGCTGTGGCCCATGGGAGGTGGTTTTCAGGCCCTGTTCACAGGCCCGTGCCCCCTCTTCCCGAGAACATGATGCACAGAGGCCCCTGGGTTCTTGGAACGTGTCACAAGATGTCTCCCGATATCAGGCCAAAGGCCGCAATAGCAGCTGTGGCCAGTGATAGGCTAACCCGCTCGATGCTACTGAAGGCTTCGAGATCATCCGCCATAGTGATTGCAAATCTAGGTGGAGTCGACGTCGAGGGCGGTCAGTATCCAATCGAGACACTCGATTATTGGATCGAGGTTGCTCATCCTAGACTATCTGAATCAGAGAGAAGCAAGAGGTGTCAATCATTGAAAGAAAGGGTACTTGGCAATCGGAGATCAAAGACAGAGGACTCCACCTGGAGAAGATTCAGACGAGATTGGGGTCAATCAGAGTTCACCACAGAGCCGATTATTTCAGGGTTGCTAGATACTAGAGGTATCGGAAATGCAGCAATAGAGTCTTTGATCAGGTGGGTTTCCTCTGTGCAGGAAAGACCTCCACTAGTGATTGATTTCCCTAGCAATATTCCGAGTGAAGTTGCAATTTCCCTTTCATCTCATCCCAGCCTCAGGATGGTAATTCTGAATTCTCCATCACCCCATTTCTCCAATCTTGATCACCTATCGCCGGATCCACTCAGGCCTCTGCCCTGGATGATGCTAGAACTCAAGGGGGGCAATACGTTGCCTGTCAAGATCGTCGATCCTGTGACCCACTCTCCCGACTCTTCCAGTTTTGCAACGGAGGAAATATCTCAGAATAAACTACCAACAGAGGTTCAATCAATGTTAGAAGGATTAGAAGAAGCTGAGTATCTCTCAATGATTAGATCGGCGATCTCTCAATACCCCGAGGGAAACGAGGAGTGGTCAAACAGAATGGAGGCAAGCTACCCCATTGCCGCTTGGATTGCTTCTCCTCCAAGAACTCGATGGCCAAGATGGCAGAGGCTCAGCAAGAGGCTAGACCCGAGGTGGTTGGTGATGATGGATTTCGCCTTCCTCCCTCTTGAGAGACTATCCGAAGCGGCCGAAGTTGCCCCCGAGGAAGTTCTGTTGACCTTTTCTGAAAAATTTGGAGAACTGCTTAGGGAATCTCCTGACTCTGCCTTGAGGGCCAGGCCCACAATGGACTCAAGAAACGCCTCTTCTGGTGCTTCATGGGTGGCTTCCCAGTTGTTAGCCAACGCCCCATGGCTCCCCGATAGCCTTCACCGGGATTTGATGGAGTGGGCCGTCGACGCATGGCTCTCCAACCCACCGGAAAAATCACTTGCAGCATTGGAGGGTTTGATGTGGCTTTTCTCACGCGACAAGTCAAAATCCTCAGAACTTGAAACTATCTTGAATACCGTGATCGAGAGAGGAAGAAAACTAGACCCGGGTAATGATTTACTGGTATGGTCCACACTCGTGGATCGTTCCGAAAGAATAGCCGAATTAGAAATTGAACAAATAGGCCCTATCGTAAACTCCCTGCCCCTCAGCTGGTGGTCGGCAATTTCTACTGAATTGCTATCCAACATGCTTCAGGGCGATGAAACATTAGAGTGGTTGTTACAGAATCCAGTTCCTTGGTCTGCAGCCATACTGAGAAAACCAGGCGAACAATGCAAGTCCCCCGCTTTACAAGATCTGAAACATAGGGGATGCAGTCCGGAGTTGCGAACACTCTTGTCAAGAAGATTGGGAGGCAATGTCGAATCCGAGGGCAATCTTCCCGGAGAGGCGCATTTGTTCGACCTATTGGATTCTCTGGACTATGTAATCGAAGGCAGGTCCCCGAAAAGTGGGAGGACGCACCCATTAGTTGGATGGCTGGCTCAACCGTTACAAAAATGGCCTGAATTTAGCGCTCATGAATGCCTCACAGGCGATGTTCACGTTGCGGAGAGGATTCTTCTCAAGGAGTCCGGATATCACGATGGAATCTCAATCTCACCCACCTTGGAATAGTGAAAACAGCCTTTTCTGCCCGACCGAGGGGTTCTTGACCTACACGTCCGGCCAAGGGCTGCCCAGCGGCAACACCGTGTTGACGAAACCCCCTCGCCGGAGGTTTAGGATGAAACATGGTACCACGCATGGGTAGCCATCTGTCGAAGACCGACTTGACTGCCCCCAAGGCAGAATGATCGTCGGCGCAATACGGATGGCCGGACTGGGACAAGGTCCCCTGAGGACCCGGGAGGGGATGAATCAAGGGACTACCACCCAGTCCGACAGACGTCCCGGGGTGGGTCAGGTGCTGGAGCATCGCTGTGAAGGCTACCGTTACGCCCCGGGGCACACTTAACTAACTAGAAATAATAATGATACTCGTCGGTGAAATGGAAATGTTCGACATTGGGTTGATCGGAGGCACATTCGACCGATTTCACAAAGGACACCTCCATTTAATTTCCAAGTCCCTAGAATCCTGTAACGAATTGGAAGTTTGGATTACTTCGGACAATTTGGCCATGAAAAAGGACCCTAGGGTTCAGAAATGGGGTGATCGCCTCCAGGGTGTCAAGGACTCTCTGGATGAAGAATCCCTGTCTAGAGTATCCTTCGGCAAATTGGAGGACAGTTATGGCCCTGCCCCAACCCATGAAGCAGCAAGAGCAATCTTTTCTACCGAGGATACAAGGAAAAATTGTGAAGAAATAAATGAATTGAGGATAAATAATGGACTGGAGCCACTAGAAATTGTCACTTTAGATTTACAAGATGCATGGGACGGAATGCCAATTTCCAGTTCAAGAATAAGGAACGGTGTTATTGACAGGGAAGGAAAACCTTGGATTCCCGAAAGTATCAGATTCGGAAATATCAAAATGACCCCAGGAGTAGAAGCGAGTCTCAAAGACCCTTTTGGGATTCTATTTTCCGGGCCAGAGGAAAAACCATCAGTAGCAATGCGCGACGCACTGCCTCTCATAGAAAGCAGCCATGGCCCGGTTATTGCAGTAGGCGATGTCACCGTTCTCACCATGCATCAACTAGGAAAGATCCCCGACATATCTCTGGTTGACGGAATGACCAAGAGGGTGCACTGGGAACCAACTAGGAACATTGACCAGGGGGACTATGATCAGACTCTGAATTGCTCGAGTCCCCCGGGCACATTGACAACTTCAATGTTGGACGCTTGCGAGGATGCCATTAGCTCTTGGATGGAGGACGGCTCTTCCACAATAGTCATCGTAAATGGGGAGGAGGATCTAGCCCCCCTCTTGTTGCATCCGTTATCTCCAATAGGAGCCGTGGTAATTTATGGACAGCCAGGAAAGGGTGTTGTGGTAAGAGTCTGCGGCGAGGATTCCAAGGGAAGATGCCGCCATTTACTGGAGTTATTCAACATCGAGAATTAGGATTCGGACTCTGAAAGAATTCCAATACCCACCCCGAAGGAAATCAACACTATTGCAACCGAGTAAACCCCTGGGTCGACCCAAGTCGTCTCGGAAATACTCCAAGAAACATAGAATAAGACCCCCAATGCAACCAACCAGCTAGAGGCTAATTTCTTGAAATCGCCATCGGAAAAAAGCAGGCACGACATTACGCAAGTAGGGAGTCCTGATGCCCATGAAGTGAACCCTCCCTCATGTGACCTATTCAAACCCATGACTCCCGCTGCGAGAATTACAGCCCCAACCAATCCGAAGACGGCATCATCGATGACAAAAGACATGTCCGTGGTCGAAGCTTCTTTGACCCCAGTCAGGAATTTGAACCAGAGAACCTTCCTTCCCTCAGAATAGGCCCCCTGAGTCAGATTGACTATTGTTAGTAGTGTAAGCCATGTGCCAAGAAGAACCGCCGATGCAGAGAGGGTCTTGCTAGGCCGGGTCAGGGATTCCATCCACGCTGATTCGCTCATAGTAACGGGCGGGCGACCTAGATGTTCGGTATAACCATTGTCAGAGTCAGAGAGAAATTCAGAGATGACTCTGCAATACATACTTGCCCGCTGCAGCCTGTGCGATTAGTGGCTCTGATTCACTAAGAGCGTCAATTGCATCTATCGCCTTTGGTATGGCAGAGTTTACCTGCTTGCTCCTTCCTCCTCTGCCCTTGCTTACGTTTCTGGCCATTATCAGTCCGAGCGTGTCTAACTCATTAAGGAGAGAAGAGATTCTTCTTGGAGTCAGTGGCTCCACTCCCACCTTGATGCAAGCCTCCGAGTAAGTCCTGTATACTTCCCCCGTGCTTATGTTCCTGAGTCCATTTCCTTCATTAAGCCTGATGGAGAACAAAACTATCTTTTGATGGAGTGGTAGGGTTCTCAGAACAGGGGTCACCTGGTCATACTCAAGTTGACTCTGAGCCATTCTGACGTGAGCCGGACCTACTAGAGCATGCTCGTCCTGCTCAGCCTTCTGGACTGAGATCCTGAGGAGATCCAACGCTCTCCTAGCATCTCCGTGTTCCTGCGCTGCCAGTGCCGCACACAGTTGAACAACGCCATCGCCCAATGCGCCCCCTCTTAGGCCAACATCCACCCTCTCCTCCAAGATGTCTTGAATCTCCAAGGCGCTGTAGGGGTGGAAAACCAAATCTTCTTGACTCAGCCTAGAGCTAACTCGAGGGTCCAAGTGCTGAGTGAAATGCAAGTCGTTGCTAATACCAATGATGCAACATCTAGAATTGTTGAGGACCGTATTGATGTTTGTAAGATTGTACAATAGTCCGTCCCCGGATCTGGAAACAAGATTGTCAATTTCATCCAGAACAATGATGTGAACTCCCCCCTCCCGATCCATTCTCGAAATCAGGGTCTCGAGAACTCTGTCAGTAGGCCACCCGGTAAATGGTATGGGAGCATCCCCTCTCTTTGTAAGCTGAGTAGCAACGTTCTGAACGACCCTATACTTGGTGTCGACATTCCTACAATTTATCTCGTAGCACCTAACTGGTTCACCCATCTCCTTTCCCTTGTCAAGTAGCTGGGAAAGGACAAACCTAGTCACTACCGTTTTCCCAGAACCTGGAACTCCGTAAAGCAGCATGTTCGAGGGTATATGGCCATTCAGAGCATCCACAAGATTCCTCACCAAAGAGTCGATTTCGTTTTTCCGATGAGGGAGTCTGTTGGGTTCGAAAGCATGGTCGAAAGCCCTTCTGTCCAAGAAGAGGCTTTCCTGTCCGAGAATTTTTTCGAAAATATTCCCGCCCATTTATTTTCACTCCTGTCCATTCCGCAATATTTCACTAGTCAACTCCCCATCCGAGTTGGCTACCTACTTACGCGGATTCTGAGCGAGTGAGCAGGAGATAATAAGACTCTCTGACGATTTCCAAATAAGATGCCCATTGAGAGCTTCCCGGCAACGTTCTTTAGATCTCGCCATTTCTCTAGTAAATTGTAATATTATCAACCAGAGGTATAACGTTTTACTAGTAAATAAATAATAAAAAACAACGCACATAACATGTTAGTGAACAATATATTCCAGTGTCCTAGCCAAATGTCCAAAACATTCCATAAAATTCCAATCATATTCGGTCATCAATTCACTCGGGTCGCTCCCAATATTCGATAGTCCAGTAATGTGAGTATAAATATGTCATATTTTTTCTATGATTTTATTATCATTCTGAAATCGCCATTTTGGTCTATCTCCAACACGTCCCCATCTTCTAATTGATGTATTGATTCGGGTAGAAAAGGCATTGGGAATCCCGACTCATTTCCTTCTCCGGAAGAGTAATTGTGAGTCACTAGAATCTTCGCCTCCGAATGCCTCTCCCCAAATGAAATTACATCTGATGGGCGGTGGTGATGAGGAAACTCACCTATGTCCGGCATGCCCATTTCAAGTACCACCACATCCGCCCCGACCGCTCTCCTCTCTATCTCCTCGCAAGGTCCTGAATCCCCACAGTGGAGAAGGCGGAATCCGGATACATGAGTAAGCTCGTACCCATGCGGGTCAGTCTCTGGCGTATGGCAAACTGGAAACCTCTCGTAGCTCCATCCGGTGTCCCCTAGGGCCCCCGACTCTTCTTCATTCCACTGCACTCTGCCCTCCAGGGAATCAGCCAGGCTTCCGGGGAAGCCCATTTCACATAGTGAAGAGAGAAACCCCTTCCCTCCCGGCCTAAGGTAAACTGAAAGATCAGAACTCCCCGATGCATCAGAGATGAATTTCCTGTCTAATAGCAAGAATGGAAATCCAAATGTGTGATCAGCGTGCCAGTGTGTAATCAGAAGATGTCTAACATCCGAGGTAGAGAAACCTGACCTCCTCAGTTGAGCAAGTAGTGTAGGCGGGGTGTCGATCAGGATTTTTCCGTCTATCAGTGCAAGGGCATGCATCCTCCCGTGAGGTGAGAAAGCATTGCCGGTACCCAGGAAGTCGACTCTCGCCACGACACGCGAAGTCCGGCCTATGACTTGACCCCATCGCTCCAATCATCAGTTGATTGCAGCCTCTCTCCGGCATTTCTTCATAAACGGAACTCGGCTCGCCGAGCCGAAGGTGACATCATGTCTGACTGGAGCGCAAAGAATCCGTATTCCTCCAAACTTACGGACAATCACATATTGAATGGAGAGGGCTCTGGAAAGGAGACTAGGCACGTCGTTTTCGATTTAGCCGACTCAGGAATGACCTACAAGGCGGGCGATGCATTGGGCGTGATTCCGAGGTGCCCCCCAGAAATAGTTGAGGAATTGATTGGCCTCTGCGGTTTCACCGGCGAAGAGATCGTCGAAACCCATGTTGGCGACTTCCCGATCAGGGAGGCGCTGACGGACAAATACGAGATACACCGAGTATCGAAGAAATGGATTGAGGCGCTGGGAAACAGGTTGGTTTCAGATGATGCAGAACTACAGATTCGTATGGTAAGCAGGTCTCGGACATCCACCAGGGACGGTTCAGTAATCGTTGATTGGTCAGGAAGTGGGGAAGATGGTGATGTGCCAGAAGGTTACGTTGAGATCGGTACGCTAACCGACCCGGCTGAGACACTATGGAGGGAACTGACATCGGATTCAGACGCCATGGAGGACTATATCTGGTCACGAGATTACGTCGATGCACTTTCGGATTTTGGCCATGTTGGTTTCACCCCTCAACAGATGGTAGAAGGGATGGATAGGCTGAAGCCGAGATTGTATTCAATTGCAAGCAGTCCGGATTTTGAGCCAGGTACAGTGCACTTGACTGTTGGAATAGTCAGATACAGTCACCATGAGAGGGATAGGACCGGACTTTGTACTGGCTATATGGCAGACAGGTGCGAAGTCGCCAATACCGAGATTGGTGTTTTCATGTCACCGACTCGTTCCTTTGTCCTTCCAGAAGACGGTTCAACGGATGTTATTATGGTTGGCCCGGGGACCGGAATAGCTCCCTTCAGGGCATTCTTGCAGCAGAGAGATTTGGATGGGGACACGGGTAGGAATTGGCTATTCTTTGGAGACTGGACTGAAGAAGGAGAGTACTACTACAAGCATGAGATGGAAGACTGGAAAGACAGGGGAGTCCTGGACAGGCATGATCTAGCATGGTCCAGAGCTGGCTCAGAGAAAGTGTATGTCCAGCACCTCATGGAGAAGAATGGCGAGGAGATCTGGCAATGGATCAGCGGAGGAGGATATTTCTACGTCTGTGGAGACAAGAATTACATGGCCAAGGATGTACATAAGACGCTTATTTCGATTTGCGCCAAATATGGAGAAATGGGCGAAGATGAGGCGAAGGACTTCGTCGAGACCGGTTTGATGAAAACCGAGAAGCGCTATCTCAGGGATGTATACTGACCCGTCCAATAATCAGCCAATTGCCGATTTAATCATAGGGCTCTTTCCTCAGCCACACATCGGATGTTCAGGAGGGTGCTGATCGCGAATCGCGGCGAGATAGCTCTCAGGATACTTAGATCATTGAGGTCAATGGGAATTGATGCCGTTGTAATCCATGGTAAAGAAGACAGGCTTTCTCTCCCAGTCAGACTCGCCGATGAGGGAGTATACATACCGCGCTCTGATCCACTGGCCTCCTATCTTGACATCGAAGCAATTGTCGAAGCAGCAAAGGAAGTAGGAGCTGATGCAGTACATCCTGGATATGGTTTTCTAGCAGAGAATCCAATCTTTGCACAGAGGCTTGAGGAAGAAGGCATTACCTTCATTGGTCCAAGTTCAGAAGTCCTCAGGTTACTTGGAGACAAGATAGCTGCTAGGGATGCAATGACAAAAGCAGGAATACCTGTTGCAAGAGGTTCGGACGGCCCAGTTTCAGAACCCAAAGAGGCCGCCATGCAGGCCGAAGAAATAGGCTATCCAGTAATCATCAAGGCAGCTGCTGGGGGAGGGGGAATAGGAATGCAGGTAGTCGAGTCTCCAGAGGATTTCGACAAGGCTCTAAGGCTCTGCCAGGGACGAGCGCTCTCTGCGTTCGGCGACGACAGGGTCTTTCTGGAGAAATTCATCAGGGGTGCTCAACACATAGAGTTCCAAGTACTGGGAGATGGTGAAAGGGCTATCCACTTCGGCGAGAGATTCTGCTCCATACAGAGAAGACACCAGAAGATTCTGGAAGAGGGCCCATGGCTCTCAGAAGACGTTAGGTCAGAACTCGGCTCCAGAGTAGTTGCTGGAGCAGAGGCGGTGGGTTACAAGGGCCTCGCAACTTTCGAATTCCTTCGTGACGCCGATGGAGAGTTCTTCTTCTTAGAGGTCAACCCGAGGGTTCAGGTCGAACACACTGTAACTGAAATGATCACAGGACATGATCTGGTTTCTCTAGGAATCAGGATCGCCGCCGGAGAATCAATCCCCCTCTCTCAAGATGAGATAGACATTAGTGGACACGCAATTCAAGTCAGAGTCAATGCGGAGAACCCCACTACCCTCGCTCCTTCTCCGGGGAGGCTTTGGGAGTGTCATTGGCCAGGAGGCCCAGGTATCAGGATAGACTCTCATGCACACACCGGGTATGACATGCCCGCGGTTTTTGACTCTCTACTTTCGAAGATAATCTCCTGGGGGGCAGATCGTGCCCAGGCAATCTCCAGGATGGAAGCCGCTCTTTCCGAGACTATACTCCTTGGTGTTGACACCCTAATACCTCTGCATCAGGAGATTCTCAAGGAGGAAGATTTCCTAAATGGGGACGTGACAATTAGGTATCTGGATGAACATCCTGATCTGGTAGGTGGAGGAAATTGATATGGAGATGGTCATCGTTGGGAGCATTGGTTACGACGATATTCAAACACCCGAGGAGAACGGAAGTGGAATTTTGGGTGGGGCTGCTTCTCATTCCGGGCTGGCAGCAGCTTTCCATATGCGACCACTTCCGGGAAAACCTCCTAGGATAGGAATCGTGAGTGCGGTTGGAGAAGATTTCTCTACGTATCACCAGATGGTTTTGGAAGATGCAGGCTTGAATCTGGCTGGAGTCGTAGTAGGCGATGGAAAAACGTTCAGGTGGTCTGGGAAGTATGACGACTCAATGGACAGAGTGACAACGGTTTCCACGGATCTCAATATACTGGAAGGATTCACTCCTGTCATACCGGATGCTTGGTCAGACCCAGACGTTCTTTTCTGCGCGAATGCTCACCCAAGGATACAGCTCGCAGCAATAAATCAGTGCCCGGGGGCTAGAATCACTGTTTTGGACTCATTCAGATTGTGGATAGAAGATGAATTCGAATTACTCTCTGAGGCCATGAGAAATGTGGATGTGGTAATAATCAACGAGGAAGAGGTCTGCTCCATCGCCGAGGAGCAGGTACTTACGAAGGCAATCACATCCGTGATGTCCGGTAGCTCACTTCATGGTGGAATGGAAGCCGGTCCCGGGCCCAGAAGTCTCATCGTGAAGAGGGGCAGTAGCGGGGTTCTAGCGCATTTGCCATGCGGAACCATCGCTCTACCTTCTTACCCAACTGAAAAAATGGTCGATCCAACGGGATGCGGAGACACCTTTGCAGGCGCCCTTTTTGCATGCCTCATGGGCCACGAAGGACCCTTGAACGACTCCGAGGTTATGAGGAATGCATTGGTCCATGCCACCGTTACCGCATCATACTGTGTTGAGCGCCTTGGCACTAAGGGAGTCAGGAGCCTTGGTAGAGGGGCATATCATGCCCGTGCTGACAGGTACCGAAGAATAGTCGGAATATGATCACTCAAGCCTACGTACGCCCGGGATATGGTGCTTCTCGTCGCCGGGAGACGATCTTCTAAGTTGTGAGAAGCGAAGCCCAGAACCGGGTTCCGGAAGAGAAGCGGGCTCACCCTCTCCCCCTTCTAGGACCTTCCTGACCTTGCGATCAAGAGCGTCCTTAGCTGAAGATGGAGGCGGCAGAGACTTCCTACTCCCCACTCTCCCAATAACATCTGCTTGGTGGTCTTGATCACTACGTAGTCTGAGATACTGAGATGTTCTGAACCTCTCTCCCTCTGGATGCTCAGCTCCATCTTGGTCTCCATACTGAGACGAGTAACTCTCACTATCCTTTCGACTCGTCCTGCTCTTTGGCCTAAGTAAGGAAACAATCCAGCTCGGCTTGCTACGTATCCTAGATATTCCTCTAGTATCGACACGTCCTCCACTCATCGATGTTGCTAACTTCGAGACTCCCGGATAGTCATCGAGGTTTGAGTTGTCAATTGATGGAGCCGTAAGGGCCCTCCTCGACTGCGCCTGCTTCGCTTTGGCCATCCTCACCAATCCCGGTTTACATTCATCCCTTACGGCTTCAACTGTAGGTTCAGGCAGGCTTGGGGGACTAAACGGGGAGGCTGGCTCACCGAATCTGCTGTGTGCGGCTTTGATCATCTCCGAGCTAGATGAAACTCTGGAAACAGCCTCATCCGGATCGTCAAAAACTCCTCCGAAAATTGAAGGCTCATCTTCAAGCGGGGCAGAATGGATCGAAGCATCTTCATCATCGAAAATGCCTCCGAATCCGAACATATCAGCGGCACCAGAAAGGGCCGATTCGATCCTGCTTTCGGTTTGAGGAACAGGATCCTTCTCTCTGTACCACTCAGGAGACTCCTGCCTGCCCCACGCTCTTTCATAGGCCGATAATGGCTTTTCAGCAACATTTGCCTCAAAGTCCGGAATCTCTCTGGGAGGGGCAGATTCTTCTTGGAAGGACCTCCAATTGAATTCCGGCTCACTCTCCAGCTTTGTTTGGGCTGGCCCTGCGACCCCAACATTCGGCTCTGGCATTGGGAAATTACCAAGCGGGGGAGGTGCCGGCATTGGGAGGGCCATCGTTGTGGGACCTGTTCCCCCGGCGTCCATGTATGCCGGGAAAATTGGAAGCTCGATTTCTATGTCCTCCAGTCCAACTCTGGCATCAACCACGCTGTCCCCACTCCTAATGCGATCCACCATCAAACATAGTCGCATCAGGGCTCCATCGCTCCCACCGATCAAGTGTCGCTCGTCCCCGTTCTCGATTACTAGCGTGGATTTTCTTAGGGAAAGGTATGACATTATGGAAATTCCGCCTGCCACGAAAACTGCCCAACTAACTGGGGGGAGCAGTACGAAGTACCCCACTCCCATAGCAACGGCTCCAATAATCGGAGTTCCCCCTGGCAGAGTTGGAATCTTCATATGCCTCATCTTCGATATTGATTCTAGATCCATTCTGATCCCATGGCCATCAAACCTCTCAAGGGTTAGCTGACGCTCGGTAAGAATCGCGCAGAATCTTCCTCTACTCCCGACCAAACTAAGGTTCCCGATCAATTCGGCTTCTCCTTCCGTTCGGCCGGGCCTAAGCCCGGCTATGTGCATCCCAGTCGTCGAGCGCATCTCTACCGGTATAAGTTCTAGGGGCGTTGCCCACTACTCGACCCCTCTTATCCTGATAAAAAAATCACGCCGGAGATAGAGCGGAAAGGCTTCCTATGACCCTCATGGGAAGCGCATCTAGCTGCACCAAGATGACTCTGCTTTCTCTCCCCTCCCTTACAAGTAAGGGACTCTCCCAGCTTATTCGAATGATTTCCCCTGAGACATCTTCTACCCTGCCCACTCTGAATTGCATGTCTATTGACGCATGAATGACGTCCCCGTCAGAGACCCCTCTCTTCTGAAACGGGGCCTTTGAAAGCGAGCCCGTGGAGGAAGAGTGAGCAGTTACAGAATCACATCCCTTGTGGATGATCACACTTCCCTTTTCCAACGCTCCTTCCTTCAGGCCTCTGAATGCTATCCCAACCCTGTCCCCTGAGTTGGCCTGTTCGACGTCATCATCCATAACCTGCAGACTTCTCACTATGGCAGAGTTACCTCCTGGCAACTCCTCTACTTCGTCGTGCTTCTTGATTGTCCCCGATTGGACATATCCTATTCCAACAATCCCAATTCCCTGCACGTTGAATTGCTGTTCAAGAGGGACTACTAGAGGTCGCCCAATGGCCTCCTCCTCCGACATTTCGAATAGGGAATCCCTAATTTCGTGAGGCTCTGGCGGAGACTCCATTACTTCCCAGTCAAGGCCTGCTTGAGGAAGTAGCATCCTCACTTGCTCGGGATCGACCCACTCACCTTCCTCCGGATTAATCAGAACAATTCCCCTTTCTATGCCTGCACAACCAAAGGCCACCAGGCATTCGCCAAGGGCAGCATCAATTTTCGTAACCTCGATTAGTCCTACTCTCGACACATTCAGAACCGAAAGTAGGGGCCTGATACTTTCGGGATGCTTTAGAGGCCTTAGTATGGAGAGAACGCGAGCCCCTTCCTCTACCGTTTCCTTGTGGACGTATGAATCAACATCTCTCGAGTCGCTCTTCTTCGCAATACTTCGGGCGTACTCATCAGTACCTACGAATCCAACGTTCAGTACTTTCACCACATCACCCGTCGACGTCGGATCATGGCGTTCCACGCATAGCGTCACGAGCACTCTGTGCACCGTTCCAGAGAATCCTCTCCTCCTCAGTTGACGGGGAGAATTGAGGAACTGAGACCGGCTTCATCGAATCATCGATAGCGACCATGAAAAAGTAGCCAGAGCAAATTTCTTCCGGGTCCCAGTCAGATCTGGTCATTCTGCAGGACCTAACTTGTACCCCTACAGTTCGGGGAGAGGTCCATACAACACGTCCTATTGTCCTGATAACATCTCCTTGATATGCCGGCCTCTTGAACTTCAGAGCATCCACTGATACAGTCACGAATTCCCTATGTGCGAATTTACTCGCAGCCATTCCTGCGGCTGTGTCCATTATAGACATCAACCGTCCCCCGAACAGGGTATCAAGCGCGTTCGTATCTCCGGGAAAAACCTCGTTTAACAGAACTACTGGCTCCGTGGAGCGTGGCTCACCCATGTCCCTCAAGCAGTCGCCGACCTCCGTCCCCCTTGAATCCATCACACGAATTTGTCCTGCAAGGGGCCAAAACGACCGCTTAATTCAATCGAAAAACTGTCCTCGCGACGCCATGGAGGTACCGGAGCTTCGTTGGAGGGAGGCAATTCTGAAGGATCCAGAGGGAGGGAGCATAGTGCTTTGGCCGCATCTCCCATGCGTGAGGATGCCTTCCGGACTGAGGTCGAGAATGGTGTGGGACGGCATAGCCTTCCTACTCAGCCACAATGACATTTCTTCAATGAGGGAGGAGGAGAAGCTGGATAGATCCAGTCCGGGCGTCCACAAGGATGCTGCAATGGCATCTGGCACAACCCTCGGTAGATTGGTCAGGGAATTGGAGGCGTTGGATGTCGAAGGCCCCAGAATCCCTGACCCGGAGCAGATCAGGCTCCTCCTACACGCAGAGAATTCCAGAGGCGGCCTACCTGTATTCCCAATAGAGCCAGATCTAGGCGACGAAGATTGGTCTGAGTGGTTAGAACGCAGTGCAGAGAAACAAGTCAATGTAGCCACCCTCCTATCCACACTAACGCTGGGGAGGAGGTGGTCTAGGAATGCGTCCTCAGCTATTCCGAGGATTGTCCCAGATTCTGAGGTAGGGGTCGAACTAGGAGCTGCGGCGGCAGCATGCGCAGCTTGGTGGTCAGAGGAGGAAGGAGTTCTGGGCGAGGAACTCTACTTTGAGAGGGACGTACGATTTGCTTCCCGGATAAGAGGCGCCCTGGCTGACTTGAGGAATAGTAGGTTTGATGACGAGAAAGCACAGGAGCCAACACTGATGGTACCGGTGCACCAGGCCAGACTCCCCTCCCTCGAGGCTGCATTATCTAGCTGGCCAACATCCGAGAGTATAGTTTGGGGGTCTCAGGAATGAATACATCGCCCTCATTCGTGATAGAGACCCAGACATACAGATTCAGACCTTCTAATCCAGTAGATCTGGACGATGCAGTGGAGCTAGCCGGAGGATCTAGGAGCGGAGATTACGTGGTCATCTCACACGAGAAGCCCAGAGCAACTTACGTTGTCGAGCCCAATGGCACAATTCTCGTTCATGGACTAGCAAGAGCAGAAGTAGCGGAGCTGGCCGTTCAGGAGTTGTTACTCACTCTGGGGCAAACCATCGATGGGCTGTCCATGGAATCCGGCGAGATGCTTGTGAGCTTCTCTTTGGGTAAATCTGTAATTGGCGACATTGCAACTAAGAGATTCGAAGATATAGAAATGGACGAGAGGATTGGCGCTTTGAGGATCGAAGCAACTCTTCATCGGGCGACAATAATTCTGTACAATAATGGTCGTGGAGTAGTTATTGGGCAGTCATCAAGAAGAATAGCTGAGATGGCCGTTCGTCATTGGGCGGCGCAGTTAGATGAAGAGGGAGCATTGGCGTGAGAAAATGCTGGATGGTGGCATTTGGACAGGGCCAATAATGGATCAGCACATCCATTTGGACCGAGGTAATAGGTTCCTTGGAGCCATAGATGAGTTTTCACAATCCGGTGGAACCGCGATAATGCTTGTACACAAACCTGGGTTCTCTGGAGCACTTCCATCCGATCTCGAGGGATACAGATCTGCTTATTCAGAAACCATCTCCATGGCAGAAGCGGTAAGAAAAAAGAAGGGTATCGAGGTGGGAGTGGTTCTAGGCCCTCACCCTGTAGTGTGGGATGTGCAAGCTGATCAAATAGGAATTGAGAGATCCACGGAATTACATATCGAAGCTGTGGGTCTGGCCTTGGACATGATCGAATCTGGTGATGCAGTGTGTCTGGGAGAGGTCGGCCGTCCCCACTACGATGTGGAACCCGAGAGATGGGAATCAGCAAACGAGGTTCTATTGGAAATAATGTCATTGGCCGCAGGCCAGAAGGTCCCGATCCAACTCCACGTAGAGGACAGAGGCGCGGACACATGCAGGGAAATCGCCGCTATGTGCGACTCCTCGGGTCTGCAAAGAAGCAATGCCATCAGACATTACTCCCCTCCAGACATAAGTGTGGAATTCACAAGCGGCCTGTCATCAACAGTCAACATGGGGAAGGGGAGTGTCGAAGGACTGATAGAAACTATGGCCCTTTCTGACTCCAAGTGGGGAATGGAGACGGATTTTCTGGACGATCCAAGAAGGCCTGGGGCGGTACTCGGGCCCAAGACTGTCCCAAAGAGGACCCAGAAACTTTGTTCATCATTGTTGAAGTCGGGATGGGAAGATGACGAGGTCACCTCATTGATGCTCAACATACACGAGACGTGGCCAAACGACCTGTATAGCTGACTACTCAAATTTTGTTTTTGGAGTAAATGTGAGGAACCCACCAATTATGAACAGTAGGATGGAGTATGCGAAGAAAGCAGACTCGCTGAATTCTAAGCCAATCCCGATAGCATCAATCGACATGTTCCAGAATGGCCCATTAGCAGGCATGAACACAATCATCATTACAATGCCAAGCCGCTGTCTCCATAGCATGACAATCCGAAGAGCCCATCACTTTTCAAGCAGAGAGTAGCGTCTTATGCAAACCGAATCGATTTAGAGAGGCCCTGCGCTCGCGGAGCCACAGCGCCTGTAGTGAAGGGGTTATCACAAGAGGTTTCCAACCTCTTGTCCCGGGTTCAAATCCCGGCGGGCGCACCAAGAATCGGATAATACGGTGAAGCATTCAAACGCACCTGTCTCCCCCCTGTCCCATGGCGGAAGAGAGTGGGTCTCCGCAGGAAAGGGAAGCCCCTTTTTCGGCAATCAGCAGGGACTACTCGGATATCTCCGATCAGAAGCAGTTGGTAGGAAGAAAAATCTGGAGAATCTTCCCCTATGTGAAGAGGTACTGGAAAAGTGCGGTAGGGGGAATTCTCGCCAATGGTGCCGCTAGGGCATTCGATCTGATACCATTCATCGCGATTGGAATGGCTGCCGATTATTACAGGGACGGCACATTCACCGACTCCAGAGTCCAGTCCTTCGTTACCTCCGAGTCAATCCCTTCGATAGGCGTGGTTAGCTCTGTTGAACTGGCATTTGGCCTTCTGATCCTATTGTGCTTCACCTTACTCGCAATTTTCCAGGGCCTTAGCAACCAACTTTGGCAGTCGACAGCCTACAAGGCTCAGCATGACATCAGAATGGATGCCACCAACTCTCTGTTGTCCATGGAGGCCTCCTATTTCGAGACCAGGCAGACAGGAAATTTGATGTCAGTCCTTTCTGCCGATGTGGCACAGTTGGAAGACATCATATCTGACGCTAGTACAAGTATGATTAGAATTGCAATCACATTCTCCACAGCCTTTGGGATAATGTTCTGGATGTCCCCCACGTTGGCATTGATCCTATTCATGCCATTGGTTCTCATTGTACCGATGGTGGTGTGGTTCTCCACGAGGGTTCAGAGGAGGTATAGGAAGCAGAGGGAGAGTACGGGTGGAATCGTAGCTATTCTGGAAAACGTCCTTTCTGGAATTACTGTGGTTCAGGCATATAACGCAACAGGCTTCGAATCTTCAAGGATAGATAGGCAGAGTGGCGACTACCGGGACCAGGCGATACATGCCGCTAGCCTGAGAAACAGGTTCATTCCTGGCATCTATGTCGTGGCAGGCATATCATTCGGACTTCTCGTTTCAGCAGGCGGGTGGGTATTGCAATCGGGTGACATCACAATCGGGCAATTTGTCACATTCCTTCTCATTTCGACTAGGATGACCATGCCCATGTTTATCCTAGGGATGCTTCTAAATCAGCTTCAGAAAGGGGAGGCAGCCTCGAAGAGGGTATTTGCCATCATAGATTTGGAACCATCAATTTTCGATAAACAAGACGCAATCCCACTGGACGGCCCGATCAATTCGTTATCATTCCAAGACGTCACTTTCGCTTACCCAACTTCTGACTCTAACGTACTGAATGGAATATCCTTCAGTGTCAGTTCCGGCGATTTCCTTGGGGTTATGGGCCATACCGGGGCTGGAAAGAGCACCATATTGAAGCTAATCGAGAGGTTCTACGAGCCACAACGAGGTCGAATCCTAATCAACGGTGCCGATATCAGTGAATTTTCCATAGAGTCAGTGAGATCAAGGATAGGTTTCGTTTCACAGGATCCATTCCTATTCTACGGGACAATCCGAGAGAACGTAGCGTACGCAAGGGAGTCTACCGATGAGGAGATTAGCCGTGCTCTGGACATGGCCGGGGCCGCAGATTTCGTCTCCGAACTCCCCGATGGCATAGACACGATGGTCGGGGACAGAGGAGTCATGCTCTCGGGGGGGCAAAGGGCTAGGGTAAGCCTGGCTAGGGCACTCCTGAACGACCCAGACCTGCTGGTTCTTGACGAAGCCAGCGCCGCTCTAGACTCGGAAACTGAGAAGCGAATCCAGCAGTCTCTATTTGGAGGTTCCAACGGGAGCAAGAAGAGGATGACCATAGCAGTAGCTCACCGTCTAGCAACCATAAGGAATGCCGATGAGATACTGACAATGGTGGATGGTGCAATAGTTGAGAGAGGGAAGCATGAGGAACTCCTTTCGAATGAGAACGTTTACGCATCTCAGTGGTCTATTCAGACGGGAGAACTAGGCGAAGGGTGATGCCTTGGAGGAAGTAGATTGGGTGTGGGTTGAGCCAGGCTCCACCTACGTTGGCTCGGACAACAGGGCCCTTTTGTCAGGCGGTCCACAGCCCCGCCACGAGTCTAGGATAAGCTACCGATTCCAGATATCAAGGGAACCGGTTGGCCGTAGTGTCGCTCAATCAATTATCGAAGAGGGTAGCTCTCAAATCGCCTCAGAATCAGAGTGGCAGTTGGCATTTGATAGGGGTGCAATTTCTGGGCAAAGCGGGGATCTTGAGGAATTAGCTGACAGGATTAGGGGGAGCTATTGGGGCAAGATTTGCGATGGCCGGCCTTGGTTGGAGGAAGATTGGATAGCATTGGCATGCAGGGGATGGTTCGGCGGAAAGCCTAGGGCGGTGTTCATGAACAAGGATTCGAAGAGTCCGGACCTCATCCGCTTGGTCCGGAGAGAAAGTGATCCCAGCCCACTCGCTCCGCGCCTCCCCCCCACTTCGCCAAACAGGACATCAATACTGATCGAGGAGGCACTGATTTCGACATTCCTAGGCATCATCCCTTCCTTCGCCTGGGCGCACTTCAATGCCAGTCCAGGATACATTAGCGAGGGGTGGCTCAATCTAATCTTGGGAGGTGTTTTCATAGGCCTATTCAGTTCAATATTCTGGAGGCCACGGCAGAAAACATGGTGGGCCGAGGGATCCCAAATGATTCCGAGGAAGTAGCTATGGCCGACTGGCCCTTAATCGGTCGTCGATCTGCAACCCGGGCCTACCCCTAATTATCCTCCACTTCCCCTTTAGGACACCGATGCCGTAGTTCCAATGAAGGACGAATGTGACAATTGAGGATAGGAAAATGGTCCAACCGTTTTTGCTAGGGGAACTCCCTCTAGATGAGCCCAGCCATGCAATTAGGTTGTAGATGACCATCAAAGATGGGAGAATGTGAGCTCCCGCCCTTGGCCATCCCATTGGAACTGTGGACAGCCTAATGTCCCAGAATTCGGGCCAAGCCAGCCCCCCATTGGTAATCCCCCAGAAGAAGAAAGCAAAGGCAGATATCACAATTGGAGGGAATGCAGCAACCAATGTGTGGGTAGGCTCATGGAGTTCTGGGTATCTGTTGCTGGCAAGGGTCCTAACCATTCCGTAGTTCCTGATTTGCTTTTTAACCCTGGAAAGATCTCTCCTACGATGCCAGATAATCGCCTCTCTGTCTGTCCAAAGTTTGTGCCCAAGCGAGGTTATTTTGTGATCCAACATCACGTCCTCAGCCCCAATTGCACCCTCGTCGAATCCACCAACCTCAATCAGTATTGATCTACGGTATCCGGAATTCACTCCTGGTAATTGTGAAGTCTCCTCGAGATCCACTTTCGCCCTCTTGCCGTAGTTTGTTCCAGCTGTGAAAATAGTGCTACTGAATGCCACGTCAATAACCCTCTGCACCAGGGTCGACTCCCCTACTGGAGCGAAGTTGGGACCTCCTACACCAGCCACGTCATCTCTTTCGAACCATCTTACAAGATTCGACGCCCAATCCCCTGGGATTATCACGTCGTCATCTGTGAAGAGGACTATTTCCGAATCAGTCTCATTCAACGCAATATTGCATGCATCGGCGCGGGTTTTTGACCCCATGTCATCAATATGCCTAATCCCTCGAGATCGCGCCTCATCTCTCCCCGGGTCTCCTGCTGGGCCCACCACCACGATATCCATGTTTGGACAAGACTGGGAAAGAAGGCCATCCAAGGCAACTCCCAACTCTTCCGCGTTCCCGATGCTGGGCACGATAACGCAGACAGAGCGACTCACGTGCTGCCGTCGCACCATCTGCCTTCAACACAGCGCATAGTCGTCAGGGGTCATTGGTCACTCTTGGAGCAAGGAAGTATGTCCAACTAGCTCCCCCGTCATTGCTGTTCCATGACATCTTGAATGGGAACTTGTCCTTGAATTCAACAGAAACATCCTCAGTAAGGCCAGTAGCCAGTTTCTTCGCAAGAGGCTCCAGGAACTGAAGGGAGTAGGTTGAGCTTGTGGGGCTCGGCGCATTCAACCCGCTGAGCTCACCCGACTCAAAAGAAACCGTCACGCTCTCCCCGGCCTCTTGATCCGCAGAAACTGTCAGCTTGTTCTCCTCTATGCTGAGTTTTACCAACTCATTAACCATCTTCGATGCCCTTAGGGCCCTGGAAAGCTTGTCAGCACCCATAGTTGCACCATGCTCGTACGTAATCCCTGGCTCCTTTGCAGAGTTCATGGTACCCACATCGAGGCCACGGAGTATTCTATGCACTTCTCCCACTCTGACATTTATCGCACCGACTGCATCATCATAGTCAATCTCCACCAAGTCCCCCGGACCAGCAAGTCCTAGAAGATCCCTCATCTTACTGAGTTCGATTCCGATTTCAACCGGCTCTACTTCGTACGTCTCAAAACATGCATCGCCGATGGTCGCAGATAGAAGTGCTACGTGCGAGCCATCGACGACCGTTGTGTGTAGGCCATTCTCGCCCCAGACCAGTTTCGCCTCCTCGGCCAAAACGGACAGGAGATCAACGATCTCCCTCATCAACTGGGTGTTAGCAGTCACTCTCAGCATCTCATCACTCACACTGGTCTGGCCATGGGGGGTTATTCATCATTCGGAGGAACAGAGGCCCATTCATTGATACTCCCGGAACTTCTTGCCGCAGTTCTTGCACGTACAAATCTTGGTCTCAGGCTCATCAGAACTCCTGGTCTGCATCAGGATCACGTATATCTCATTCATATCGCACTTGGGACACCTAATGTCCCCGACACGTAGAACGCCCTTTCCTCCTTCATCCTCAACTACTTCAGTCAGGTGCTTGAGGTCCTTCGACTCACCGGATGACCTCGCCTTACTCAGATCGATCGTCTCGCCAGTCATTGGATCGGTGAACTCGGCTCCCTTTCCATCATCTCCAGTGAGCGGCCCCTCGTAACCACAGGTGTAATTTGTGCACCTAATATTGCCATTAGGCTCCATGAATCCAAGGGTACCGCATTCGGGGCAGAACATTTCTCACATCACCCGTCGGTTTACACAGACATAGCAGGGCTGAGTCAACAGACTATTCAACTATTCTACAAAAAGGGCCTAATTCGCCCCTCATCACGAAGCAATGGAAAGTGCTGCACGGTACCCGATCCAAGCCAAAATCAGGCTTCCTGCGACACTCAATAACACATATGACACGGCTGCACCAGATGATTCCTCCGAGAATTTCACTGAGTCCATTGCAAAGGTAGACATTGTCGTGAAAGCCCCCAGAAACCCCGTCCCTATCAGGACAACACTGCCCTCGCTAAGGACTGTCCCAGCTGCAATGGCTCCAAACAGGGCCCCTAGCATCAGAGAGCCAGCCAGATTCACCCCCAAAGTTGCATATGGTTCAGAATCGGGCTCTACCATAGACTGTATTGCATACCTCAGTACAGCTCCAACTGCTCCGCCGACTGCTACCAAGGCTAGTAGCTTCGTGTCCATGCCCAGACTCAGAAACCAGACGTTTTCATCTCTTCGTCGATTATTTCTCACATCCGCACCGTTGAAGCGGGAGGACTCAACGCGAGAGACGTGGAAATACGGTTCGACTGGAGGATGGCGAGAGTCATTGATCAGCAGGGACTAGTCCTCGATCAGGCAGATTGGGGCCCAAAGAGATCTCCCCGGGCGCTTGCCGCCAGGCTTTCCGACCTCCAATCCGGCAGAATGAGCCCAGAGGCAAGGACTCTCAAGGAGAGGTTCCCAGATGCGGCCCCAAATTCCCTTGGTGCCATCGATGACCCGGATTGGCCAGAAAACACACCGGACGAGCAAGAAATGTTCTCCGAGGCCACTTCCATCCTCGCTAGAAGGGGCGTGGCAGAATCAGCAGCAGACAAGGACAGGAGGTTGGACATGTTGTCATCATCTTCCATCGAGCTACGCGCGGCTTGGACCACCCAGGAGGCACGCTCGGTGGAGTGGGCAGGCCTTTTCCTTCCCGACCTTGACTTGGATGACTCAAGGTCGGGGATCCCTCAAGTTATCTCAAGCTCTGAGGACATAGACTCAGCTGCGGAGGCCTTGGGGGTTAGCAAACCAATTCACAAGCCCTCCACGGCCGAATGGGAAGCAATGAGGTCACAGGCAAGCGGAGTGGTAGAGATTTCTGCCATACTGGAGTCAAACGAGAAGGCTACAAAGCAGCTGGCTAGGGACTACATCCCAAACCTAAGCATGCTAGTCGGCCCTCTCGGCGCAGCGAGGCTGGTAGTTCTCGCGGGAGGAAGGGAGAGGCTGGCAAGAATGCCAAGTGGAAGCCTACAGGTCCTAGGCGCCACCGGAGCCATGGCGGCCCACAGGAGGGGCGCACCCCCTCCCAAGCACTCCCCAGTATTGTTCTCAATCCCCCTGGTAAGCCGCTCCCCTCGGTGGGTTAGGGGCAAGGTGTCACGTTTCCTCGCTGGGAAATGCTCCATTGCAGTCAGAGTAGACCACTTCGATGGAGAGCCATGGGGAGATGAACAGATCGCCGAGATCCACAGAGAGGCGGAGGCGATAAGGGACAAGTTCCCAAAGCCTCCAAAGAGGGGTTGACATGTCCCGCAAGCCAGTTCTCCTGGGATGGGGCGTCAGGAAGGAAGGCAGGTCCCTATGGACCAGAAACGCGAACCGCGGAGTCTCCATAAGGGGCGAGAGGAGGAAGAGGGACGGCAGAGTGGAGTGGAGGCAGTGGAGCCCCAGCAAGTCGAAAGTCGCTGCCGCGCTTGTAAGGACCAAGAGAAAACCCTCTGACCTGCTTCCGCAGACTGGTTCAACGTGCCTGTACCTAGGAGCGTCCGCCGGAAGCACCGCTAGCCATATTCACGACCACGTGTGCGGTTCGGGGAACCATCACGGCGGACAGGTCGTCGCTGTGGAGATTTCACCCAGAATGATGAGAGAACTGGTCCGTCTGGCAGACTCAAGGCCGGGACTAGTCCCTGTCCTTGGCGATGCCAGAGATCCTCTGACGGTCGCTCCTTACCTAAGGGGAAAGGCGGACTGGATCCATCAGGACCTATCTATCGCCGACCAGGCGGAGACCTTCGTCAAGATCACCGAGACCTTTCTGTCCGAGGGGGGGACGGCCCTGTTGAGCCTCAAGGCCGCCAGTGAGAGGTCATCGGAAGATGGCGACACCGGGAAGTTCAGCCACGCTGAGAAAGTTATCACTGAGTCCAAACTAGAACTGGTTGAGAGGATGGACCTCAAAGGGCTAGAGGAGCAGCACGCGGTCTTCCACGCCAGACTCTGACTACATCCCCAGAGCGCCGACGCCGAGCAGACCAAGTCCGGCCACGACAGCAATATAGGCAGCTATCGAGAGGTAGTTCATCACTAGTCCGGCTATCGCCATACCCTTGTTCAGCCCATTCATCTCATTCGCCTTCCTGAGTCCGATGTGACCGAGGATCACACCGGCAATCGTGGTTACCGGGGCCAGGCAGGCGGTGAAGCACAGTAATCCGGCAGTGACGTGGCAGAACCACGTGACGAGCCCCATGACCATGCTGATGGTAGCCTCGTCGTTGCTAGGCTGGACCATCATCATCGGCTGGACGTATGGCCCTGTCGAGGACTGCCCCGCCTCCCCTACGTTAGGAGTGCCCGAAAGTACGACGGTCTTAGGCGCCTCCTCGGAGTCCATCGGCTGTTCGCCTGATCCTTCCATGAACGCTCCAAGGGATACCAAGATATGAGTCTTGAGGGCGAATCACACGTCAATATCTCTCAGATATCCTCTTTGAGCTATTCCCACTCCGTAGTCCGTGCCAGAGCTTCCGGAGGTCGAAACGGTTCGCCAGGGCCTTATCAGGCACCTCGTAGGCCGAAGAGTCACGGAACTCCACCTCAGGAGGGGCGACCTGAGATTCCCCTTCCCAGAGGGGTTCTCGGAAACGATCTCGGGCCTGAGGGTAGAGGGAATAGACAGGAGGGCGAAGTACCTGCTAATCAGGATGGAGGGCGAAGTCACCTGGCTTTGCCACCTCGGGATGAGCGGCCGATGGACACTGCTCGGCGGCGGGCGCGAGGGTAGGCCGGGGGCATTCTCCCACGGGGCCGCGGTCGGGAGCGGAGACGGGCCCCATGACTGGGTCATAGCCCATTTAGACGACGGTGGAACGGCTGTGTACTCCGATCACAGGAGGTTCGGAATAATGGACTGCTTCCCGACGCGGCAGGAGTCCGACCACAAGCTCCTCTCGCACATAGGCCCAGAGCCCACTCCCGACCACCTGACGCCCTCGGACTTGGCCGACAGGTTGAGGGGTCGAAGAATGCCGATCAAGACCGCGCTCCTTGACCAGAGGACTGTAGCTGGCCTTGGTAACATATACGTCTGCGAGATCCTACATCGTTCCGGCGTCTCGCCGAGGAGGCTGGCTGCTAACGTGGCTGGAAAGTCAGGCGTGTCCAAGAGGGTCGAGAGGATAACCTACAACACCCACGCGGTAATCACCGAGGCAATAGACGCCGGGGGCTCGACCCTGCAGGACTTCAGGGGGGTGGATGGCGATGAGGCCCTGGGTTACTTCCCACATCACTTCGGTGCGTACGGCAGGGAGGGCGAGCATTGCATCAATGATGGTTGCCAAGGCTCCATTAAAAGAGTGGTTCAGTCCGGAAGGTCAACTTTCTACTGTCCCTCATGCCAACGCTGAGGCAATAGTCGCTTAGTTCATATACCGTCAATATGATCTCATATATCTCCCGAGAGTGGGGGTCTGACAAGGGTACCGAAGCAGTATCTATGACGCTGAACGTTTGTCTAGTTGGAACCTATCTCCAACGGTCCTCCTTCCGGTACGTAGCTTTACGAGAAAACCGCGAGGAGCACTGGTGACATTCGTCGCAGAAAGAAGATAGGGCACCTCACAAGTGTCCCGGGAAACATTCATCCACCCTGCTTGAAGAGGCTCTTGCATGTCAAATTACAGCACAAGTGCCAAACTGATCACCGAATTCATCGGGACGTTTTTCCTGACCCTCACAATTTGCACCGCGGCAGCCTTCGGCACTGCTGGAAGCCACGCGCCCTTCGCTATAGCCTCCACATTGATGGTGATGATCTACGCAGGAGGCCATGTCTCGGGCGCTCACTACAACCCGGCCGTGACGGTTTCGATCTACATTAGGGGCGCATGTGACAAGTCAGACGTCGCCCCATACATCGCAACCCAGGTAGCGGCAGGAGTAGCGGCGGCTCTCGTCGCCTCGAACGTCCTGATGCCCAACGCAGACGTCTCCTCCATGGCGATGGACACGACCCCTGCCCTCGCAGCAGAGCTGATGTTCACCTTCGCGCTCGCATAC